>ERZ1645187.1962-NODE-1962-length-18551-cov-16.970534_pt1 | contig 18551 bp, 19 predicted proteins | sample MGYA00575352_ERZ1645187 | MGnify/ENA primary metagenome ERZ1645187 (study PRJEB40837, sample SAMN11349314) | freshwater sediment metagenome | isolation source: river sediment | host: Sediment | place: India: Wazaribad , New Delhi | collected 2017-02-21 ... | reverse complement strand
GTGTTCTTGGCCATCACGTGTCCTCCATTGCAGCGGTCGACCATCGTGCCGGTGCGTGCCGACTATATGAAGACGCACGTGGGGGCACGAAGCCGACAACTCCACTCACGGGTCAGAAAAGGGAGGGTGTCCGAGGGACACGTCCCTCGGGCGGGTGCGGGCGGCAGCCCGCTCGCGAAGCGAAGTTTATTCTTTATTCTTCCGCTGCCGATTCACGCAGCGCATGAAAGGATGCGCTGCGATCGGAGCGGGATCGCTACCGCCGCGGCCTCGGCTTGCTGCGCGCGGCGCGGCGCATGGCGTCGGCGACCTCGGGGGGCGCGGGAATGCCGCCACCACCGGGCAGCACCGACGACGCGACGGGCGCGGGCGCCGAGGGTGACGGGCCGTCACCGTTCGCTGTGGCTCCGCCCAGTGCCTGCGGCGGTGTCACCATGCCGCCCGAGATGATGATCTTGGCGGCGTCCTCCATGGTCATGTTGAGGAACGTCACCTGCTCGCGCGGCACGAAGCAGACGAAGCCCGTCGGTGGCACGATGCCAGTCGGCATGAACACGGAATAGAGCTCGGCATTGCCGCCGGGCCTGGCGGATGCGATCTCGCCGCCGGTCTCGCCGGTCACGAATACGAGACTCCACAGCCCCTTCGACGGGAACTCGATCAGGCCGACCTTCTGGAACGACTGGTTCGGCTCGGTCGCCGAGACGACGCTCTCGAAGATCTGCTTCAGGGCGCGGTAGACGTTGCGCACGATCGGCATGCGACCGAGCATCAGTTCGCCATAGCTGACCAGCGTGCGGCCGAGCAGGTTGGCGGCGAGCGCGCCGATGATGGTGAGACCGCCGATGCCGACCAGCACACCGACGCCCGGAACCGCGAACGGCAGGTAGGTGTCGGGCAGGTACTGGCGCGGCACGAACGGCTTGAACCAGGCGTCCGCCACGTTCACCAGCCACCAGATGATGTAGATCGTGAGCGTCACCGGTCCGACGATCAGCAGGCCGGTGAGAAAGTAGTTCCTGAGCCGCGCGCCGAGGTGCCAGGCGCGATCCTCTTCCTCGGCGAGCCGTTTCAGCCCCTCGCGGATGCGCGCTTCCGTTGCATCGGGGCGCGCGCCGCCGGCCGGCTTGAGGCGCGGTGGCCGCCCCTGTCGCGGCTCGGATGCGTCGCCCTTCCCGTCGGCCATCGTCGAATGCGAACCTCGCTGCACGCCTGAGGTGCCTGACCTGCGAGCGCTCGCGGAGGCACGTCCGATGCGGCATCGGCCGCAGCGGTGCAACGGCGCGCTGGGGAGAGTGTTCCCCCGCGACCGCCGTGGCACATCAAGCCTAGCATAATTCGCGCCTCTGGCAGCGCTGCGAAAGGCGGGGGCAACTGGCGGCCGTCAGACGAGCGGCCGGGGCCGTACGGTGATGATCCGCGCCGCCTCAGTGCGTAACGACGAGGCAATCGAAGCCACTCGGGCGGAGCGCCTTGCAAAGCGAATCGGGCTCGGCCGCGGCCGCATACGAGCCGATGTTGACGCGATAGAACGTACCCATACTGCCGAACACGGCTTCCTCGACGACCGGAGCCCGGCCGCCGAGTTTGCCCGCATGTTCGCTGACGAGCCGAGCGGCCAGCGCATCGGCTTCGCTGCGCGAGCGGAGGGCGGCGACCTGCAGTTTGTACTTGCCGCCGGCGGTGCTGGACCTGGGCACTGCGGGTGCCGCGGGCGTGGCATCCGTCGTCACGGCTGCGGCCGGCTGGGCGGCGGCCGTGCGCTGCCCCTTGGCGGCGCGCGGCGTCACCTCGGTGGCATTCGACCAGGAGGACACGGCAGCCGTTGGCGCGGGTGCCGGCGCGGGCGAGGACGCCCCGGTCGAAGCGGTCGTCACATCGTTGGACGCTGCAGGTGCGGCTCCGTCACCCGAGCCGCCGAACAGGTTCGAGAAGAACCCGCCTATACCGCCCGAACTCGCCGGCTGTGCGGGGGCCGCCTCTGCCGCTGCAGCGGCCGGAGCGCCAGCAGCCGGGCCCGGCGCGGCGGCGGTCTGCCACGCCCCGCCCGACGGCTTGCCTGCCGGGCTCGACGCAACCGGAACCGCAACAGGCGCCGCGGGGGCTTGGGGCGAAGCGGCGGTCTGCGCGGTCGGTGCCGCAGCAGGCACACCGGTCGGATCGGCAATGCCGGCGTCACGATAGGCTGCCGTGCGGGCGGCGATCGCCTCGCCACGTTCCGCCTCGGCGAGGCCGTCCTTGATGTAGAGCGCGTTGGTAAGGTCGGGAATGGCCTGCGCCGGCTTGCCCTGCTTGCGATACGAGAGGCCGCGATACAGCAGCGCCCTGGCGAGGCTCGGGCTCGTCAGCCCGCCTTTGGACATGGCCGAGCTGAAGGCGCCGATGGCGCGCGCCGTGTCACCCGTCTTGTACGCCTCCAGGCCGCGCCGGAGAGAGACCTCAGCGGCGCTCGGCGGCTGGTTCGCGGCGGCTCCCGCTGCCGGGGCCGATCCCCCTGCCGACGGACCAACCAGCGGACCTGCCGCCGCAGGTGCAGCGGCTGTTTCGACTGCGGCGGATTTCCCGGTCGTACCCGATGTCGCGGCCTTTTCGCCGGCTGCCTGGACCGATCCGGACAAAAGGACGACGGCGGCGGCCCACGTCAGGGACCGCGCGAATTGCGCGCGCTTCAGAAGCATCTCTCCCTACCAGTCCCCGCTTAGCCCGAGAAAGCGTGCCGCGCCCTTCAGAGGCCGTGTTTTCCGGCACGAACGATATGACAAGCACAGACGCTAGGCAATTGCGTGGCAACAGCGGCAGTCTTGCGCCGCCCGCTGGAGCCGATTCGTCCACGCAAAGTCTGCGGGTTTTGCAGCTTTCGGGTCTTACGCGGCGTCTGCGTTGCAGGGCGGACACGCCGGCTCGCGTTCCTCCGCAGACGGCGTTACTCGACCGTGACCGACTTCGCGAGGTTTCTCGGCTGGTCGACGTCGGTGCCCATCTGTACGGCCGTATGATAGGCGATGAGCTGGATCGGCACCGCGTACAGGATCGGGTTGGTGAACTCGTGCGCGGTCGGCACCTGGATGTGGCTCGCCAGCTTGCAGCCGGCCGCCCCCTCCTCCGCGTTCGAGATCAGCACGATCTGACCGCCGCGCGCCGCCACCTCCTGCATGTTGGAGACGGTCTTCTCGAACAGGTCGTCGTTGGGCGCGACGACGATCACCGGCATGTTCTCGTCGATGAGCGCGATCGGGCCGTGCTTCAGCTCGCCCGCAGCGTAGCCTTCCGCGTGCAGGTAGGAGATTTCCTTGAGCTTCAGCGCGCCTTCCATGGCGAGCGGGAACGAGACGCCGCGGCCGAGATACAGCACGTCTCGCGATTTCGAGAGCTGGTTGGCGAGCGCTTCATAGCGCGGCTCGGTGGTCAGTTCGTCGGCGATGTGGCGCGGCACCTCGATCAGCGCATCGACCAGTTCGCGCTCTTTGGCCTCGTCGATGGCGCCGCGGGCGCGGCCGAGCGCGATGGCGAAACAGGCGAGCGCGGTCAACTGGCAGGTGAACGCCTTGGTCGAGGCGACGCCGATCTCGGGGCCGGCCAGCGTCGGCAGTACCACGTCGCTCTCGCGCGCGATGGTCGAGGTGCGCACGTTGACGACGGAGGCGATGCGCTGGCCGTTGGCCTTGCAATAGCGCAGCGTGGCGAGCGTATCCGCCGTCTCGCCCGACTGCGAAACGAACAGCGCGATGCCACCCTCCGGCAGCGGCGCCTCGCGGTAACGGAGTTCGGACGCGATGTCGATCTCCACCGGAACGCGTGCATAGCGCTCGATCCAGTATTTGCCGACGAGGCCCGCATAGTACGCAGTACCGCACGCCGAGATGGTGACGCGCGGCACGGTCTTCAGATCGATGCCGATGTCGGGCAGGCGCACGCGGCCCTCGGCCATGTCGATGTAATGCGCCAGCGTATGGCTGATGACTTCCGGCTGCTCGTAGATTTCCTTGGCCATGAAGTGGCGGTGGTTGCCCTTGTCGACCAGCAGCGCGCTCGCCTGCGATTTCACCGCTGGGCGCTCGACGATCGCGCCGTCGCGATCGTAGATCACCGAGCCGCCACGACGAAGCACCGCCCAGTCTCCCTCGTCGAGATAGGTGACGGTGTCGGTGAACGGCGCCAGCGCGATGGCGTCGGAGCCGAGGTACATGTCGCAGGGGCCGCCCTTGTCGTCGCAGCCGTGACCGATGACCAGCGGGCTGCCGAGCCGCGCCGCGATCATCATGTCTTCTTCGCCCGCGAACAGGATGGCGAGCGCGAACGCGCCGCGCAGTTGCCCCAGCGCCGCCCTGGTCGCCTCGACCGCCGATTTGCCCTGGTCCATCTCGTGCGTGATGAGGTGAACCACGGCTTCGGTATCGGTGTCGCTTTCGAAGGTATGGCCGGCCTTGGTCAGCTCGGCCTTCAACTCGCGGAAGTTCTCGATGATGCCGTTGTGCACGACGGAGACGCGCGCGCTCATGTGCGGATGCGCGTTGCGCTCGGAGGGGCCGCCGTGCGTCGCCCAGCGCGTGTGGCCGATGCCGATATGCCCTTCGAGTGGCTCCGTGTGCAGCCGCGCCTCGAGGTTCCGCAGCTTGCCCTCGGCACGGCGACGCTGCAGGCGCCCCTGCTCGACGGTGGCGATACCGGCCGAGTCGTAGCCGCGATATTCGAGGCGGCGCAGCGCATCGACGAGGTCGTGCGCGACCGGCTTCGAACTCAGGATTCCGACGATGCCACACATGCTTTTTCTGGTCCGCTGTTCGTTTCAGTTCGTCGCGCGCGCTTGTCCGGCCGGTCTCACGCCTTCGCCTTCCGGCGCGCCATCATCTGGCGGAACTTCTCCGCCCAGCCGGGGCGTTCCTCCTGCGTCGAGCGCTCGAGAGCGAGAGCACCCGCCGAAACATTCTTCGTGATGACGCTGCCCGAACCGACATACGCACCCGCGCCGATCTCGACCGGCGCGACGAGCGCCGAGTTGGAGCCGACGAAGGCGCCCTCACCCACCACCGTCTGATGCTTGAAGAAGCCGTCGTAGTTGCAGAAGATCGTGCCGGCGCCGATGTTCGCCTTGGCGCCGACCGAGCCGTCGCCGAGATAGGCGAGATGATTGGCCTTGGCGCCGTCGCCCATCTTCACGTTCTTCACCTCGACGAAGTTGCCGATGTGGACGTCCGCGCCGAGCGCTGCGCCAGGCCTCAACCGCGCGAACGGACCAATGCGCGCGCCCGCGCCGATGGCCGCACCTTCGATATGGCAGTTTGCCTTGATCTCGACGCCGTCGCCGACCGTGACGCCCGGGCCGAAGAACACGTTCGGCTCGACCAGCACGTCGCGGCCGATCACGGTGTCGTGGCTGAACCATACCGTCTCGGGCGCGATCAGCGTCGCCCCCTCGCGCATCGCTTCCATGCGGCGGCGGCGCTGCCAGATGGCCTCGGCTTCGGCGAGCTGGTCGCGCGAATTGACGCCGAGCACGTCCTCCGCGGCACACGTGACGACACCGGCGCGTCCGCCGTCGGCGCGGATCAGCTCGATCGTGTCGGTCAGGTAGTATTCGCCCTTGGCGTTGGCGTTGGTGAGGCGCCCCAGCACGCCGGCGAGATCGGCAACGCGAAAACCCAAAACCCCCGAGTTGCACAGCCGCACCTTGCGTTCGGCATCGCTCGCGTCCTTGTCCTCGCGGATCGCCGTCAGCGCGCCGCTCGCATCCGTGAGCAGGCGGCCGTATCCGGTCGGATCGTCCGGCTCGAAGCCGAGCACCGCAACCTGGTTACCGCCGTCGAGCGAGGCCCTGAGCCGGGCAATGTTGTCGACGGTCGTCAGCGGCGTGTCGGCGTAGAGCACGATCACGTCGCCCGCATGCCCTGCGATCGCCGGCAGCGCCGCCTTCACAGCATCGCCGGTCCCGAGTTGCTGCTCCTGCACGAAAACCTCGGCGTCGGGCATCACCTTGAGCGCCGCCTTGCGCACGTCGTCCATGCCCGGACCGATGACGACCGCGGTGCGCGCCGCGCCCGCCGCCTTCGCCAACGCCAGCACGTGCGCCAGCATGGGCCGTCCGGCGACCGGGTGCAGCACCTTCGGCAGCGCCGACTTCATGCGCGTGCCCTTGCCGGCGGCGAGGACGACGGTGAGAAGGGAGTGGGTCAAGATTTCCTCGCCTGCGCCATGGACCGGATCGCGATACCGACCGGTTACGCATCGGTCCGGTCGGCCGATGATCCGTACAGGAACGCTTGCCGGACTGTGCCCTTATCCAGCAAAAACCATACCGCTTGGTTGCCGACGCGCAGCAAAAGCTACCGGCAGCCCGCGCGCAAGCCCGCGCACCGTGGCACGGCCCCTGTTCTGATCCCAGAATCGGCTCGGAATCAAGGACGTGCTCGGCGCATTCGGCCTGTCACCATCCACAGCCCATTAGTGTCTGGGTCTGCCCCGCGATTGACCGGCGTGGCGGACTCAGTCGAGCGTTCGAAGGAGATATGCAACCGCGACCCCGGCCTGCCGCGGCGTGGCTCCTGACCGGTCTCCGGCGGCGCTCACGCTTCCGCCTTCAGGCGCCGACGGTCCGCAGCAAGGATGTTCTCGCGATGTCGGAGACTGCCAACCTCCCGCGATTCCGTCGACGCTCGACCGGGCTCTACGTGTTGACCTGGCTGCTGCTCGGTGGCGCCGCGACCGCCTACCTCGGCGCCGTATCGCTGAAGCCCGATCTGGTGGGCGGCTTGATCGCCAGCCGTCGCGCCGCTCCGGAGGATAACGCCACCGCACGCGCCGCCGCCGAGCCCAACCCTGCGCAAGCCGAGGTCAGCCGCCTGCGCACCGCGCTCGGACAGCGTGACGCCGAGATGAAAGCGCTGCAGCTGCGCGTCGCCGGGCTGCAGAAGGACCTCGAGGCTACCCGCAGCACTGGCGATGCGAACGCGGCGACAGCGGTTACGACCAAGACGCCTTCGGTCGCGCCGGTCGCCGCTGCCGAAAGCCCCACCGCTGCCGGCCCCGCAGCCGCCACCAGCGCCGAGACGGCCGCGAAGCCCGCCGGAAAGCCGCTCGAGGTGCAGATCGTCAACGCCACGCCGGTCCCCTTGAGCATGCAGGGCGTAGCCACCGGGGCTGCGGTTCCGTCCGAAGCGCTCGTCGCCAACGTGCCGCCGCCGGTGCGCCGCCCGGAGCTGCGCGATACCGTCGGTCCGGTGAGCGGCGCCCGCATCGAGACCGGCAGCCTCTCCGCGCCCGCCACGGCACCTGCTGCCAAGGCTCCCCCCGTCAGCGCACCGGTTGCGTTCGGGCCCGCTGTCGTCACGCGCAAGGCAGCCGAGCCGGCGGTCGGCGTACGCCTGTCGAGCGGCCCGAGCGTCGACGCACTGCGCCTGTCCTGGAGCCTGATGAGCGAGCGCTATGGTTCCGAGCTCGGCGGTCTCGAGCCGCGCTACATTGCCGGCGGCAACTCCGCCGCGCCTTATGCTCTGATTGCCGGGCCGGTCGGTGACAAGACGCAGGCCAAGGCGCTCTGCCAGTCGCTGCAGCAGAAGGGTATCCCCTGCTCGGTCGACGACTACAAGGGCAACGCGCTCTGACAGGGCCTGATCGGGTGCTCACACCGCTATCAAGGTGAGAGCCAAACAGAGAACGCCCGGAGCATGGTGCTCCGGGCGTTCTCATTTCAGCCGAAGGCGAACCGTCAGGCTCAGCGGCCGCAGGTGTTCACGCCGAGGATCGAATAGGCCGGGCAGTAGCCGATCAGGCCCGTCAGCAGCGGCACCACGCCGATCCAGCCCCAAACCGTCGGGGCCACGCCCGGGATGAAGCCGAGGGCGAGGGCGACGAGGGCGAGGCCGACGATCACGCGAAGCGCGCGATCGATCATTCCGGCATTGGCGGTCATGTGGTCTTCTCCATAATTGCTTGGGCCGGGCACGACGCCCCACCTGTCGATCTCGATGAAGAAATGATTACCACGTCGGCGTGCGAAGTTCCGTGACGGTGATCACAGGCTCTTGCGTACGCAAGCAAAAGAACGCGCCGGACGAAGGTCGCGAACGCCACCGGGACGTCGAGCGTCCGGCTGATCCGGCGTCAGGCTTCCGCGCCGATGATGGCGCCGAGCCCGGCGCGATCGAGAATCCGCACGCGGCCGCGTTCCAGCGCGACCAGCCCCTGCGTCTCGAACCGCTTCAACCGCCGGCTCACCACCTCGCGCGCGGTGCCGATGTCGAGCGCCAGTTCCTGATGCGTCTCGGAAACGGAATCGTCGCGTCCCGCCTTCTGCAACAGCCGCGCGGCGAGACGCGCTTCCGTGCGATGGAAGGCCAGTTCGTCGACCAGCGTGACCAGATCGAAGATGCGCCGCGTCTGTACGTTGATGACCATCTCGCGGAACGTCTCGGACTGCGCCAGCAGTTCGCGGAACAGGCCCCGGCTGATGGCGACGCCCTCGATGTCGCCGTCGGCGATGCCTTCTGCCTGATAGGGCCGCTCGCCCATCAGGCACGCCACCGACATGACGCACATGTCGCCCGGGCGCACCCGGTAGAGTTCGATCTCGCGCCCCGTCTCCGACACCATGCGAACGCGGGCCATGCCGCGCGTCAGCAGCACCAGCCGCTCGCACGCCTGCCCGGGCTGGAAAAGAACGGTACCGCTGGGCACCGAGACCGGCTCGTAGCGGCCCGCGATCAGACGCAGCGCGGTCTCGTCGACGCCTTCCAGTGCGCGCAATGCCGCTTCCTTGTCCATCACGCTCCCGTTTCCCTCCATGGCAAGAGGGGCGCCGCCGGCCAGCGCGCCCCCCGGGATAACTACGTCGGGCTTGCCGTTACAGATCGCGCGCCGAGAAACTGTCGCACACCTGCATCTGCCCGCCCTCGAAGCCCTTCTTGAACCAGCGCACGCGCTGCGCCGACGATCCGTGCGTGAAGGCATCCGGCACGACGTAGCCCTGCGTCCGCTTCTGGATCATGTCGTCGCCGATGGCGCTCGCTGCGTTCAGGCCTTCCTCGATGTCACCCGGCTGCAGGCGGTTGTTGAGCTGGTGATTGAGGTTGGCCCACACGCCGGCGAGACAGTCGGCCTGCAGCTCCATGCGCACCTGCAGGGCATTTGCGTCGGCCTTATCCATGCGCTCCTTCATGCTCTGCACCTTGCCGGCGATGCCGAGCAGCGCCTGCACGTGATGGCCGACCTCGTGTGCGATGACGTAGGCCTGCGCGAAGTCACCGGGTGCCTTGAAGCGGCGCTTCAGCTCCTCGTAGAAGACGAGATCGACATAGATCTTCTGGTCAAGCGGGCAATAGAACGGGCCCATGGCGGACTGGCCGGTGCCGCAGGCCGTGCGCGTCGCCTGCGAGAACAGCACGAGGTTCGGCTCCTTGTATTTCTTGCCGAAGCTCTCGAACACCTTGTTCCAGACATCCTCGGTGTCGGCGAGCACGCGCTTGACGAACGTCCCCATTTCGTCGGCCGAGCCCGGCTGGCCGGGCTGAGCCGGCCCCGGACGCTGCCCGCCGCCCGGCAACCCCGGAATATCGAACGGATTGGTGCGGTTTGCGGTTGGCCGCGGGCCCTGATCGACGCGCGGCAACTGCGGCACGTCGGGGAAGCCGCCGCCACCGCCGCCGCCGCGCAGGATGTCGAGCGGGTTGATGCCGAAGAACAGCATGATGGCGCCGAGGATCAGCAGCGTGGTGAAACTGAAACCGCCGCCGCCGCCGATCGGGATCTGGATGCCGCCGCCACCGGGCAGGCGGAAACCGCCGCCACGCTGGCCGCGGCGATCCTCGACGTTGCTGCTCTCGCGATCCTGATCGTCGTAACGCATGCGCGTTCCTCACCTTCGCCTGCCGGGCCCGCTTTGCGTTGCGCGCTGGATCGACCAGCCGTTTCCGCGCCCGCGCACCCGTTCTTTCGGAGGACATAAGTACATGCGGCAGGTGGCGAAACAAGAGCCGCGGAGCAAGAGATTTTCAGCCGTCGCGCCGTTTGCCCGATCCGGCCCGGCCGGTCGCCTCGATCGCCAGCAACGCCGCCCGCGAAGCGATCGAGACCGCGCCCTTGCCGGAGCTCGCCGGCACCGAAGGCGCCTTGGCCTCCGCTCCCCCGGCAGGCTTGGCCGCCACCGCGTCCGCCGTCTTCAGCAGCGAGCGTACCGCGCGCGAAGCAGCTACCGCCTTCTGGTTGGCATAGGCCTCGTGGTTCTTCTCGATCTCTTTCAGATCATAGCGGTAGTTGACCATGACGCCGTGCGCCTGCGCGAGACCCTTGTCGGAAACATCGGCGAGGAAATTGATGCGCTCGAGGCGCGCGCCGTTGCCGAGGTGGAAGCGTGCCACGGCGTCGAGCGGCTTGCCGTCACGGCGCTTGGCGGCGAGGAAGTAGTGCGCGGCGAGCGCCAGCAGCGGATCGCGCACCGCCTGTGTCGCGCGTTCTTTCGTGTGCCAGCGCGCCCGTTTGACGAGGCCGGCGGCGTTGCGCTCCTCCTCGCTGAGCGACGCGACCACGGCGCGCCCGTCCGCACCCGCCAGCCACTGCGCGAAGCCCGGCACCGGCGACAGCGTCACGAATGTCTTCAGCGTCGGCAACTCGCGCACGAGGTCCTCGACCACCTGCTTGATGAGGAAGTGGCCGAACGAGATGCCCTTGAGACCGTCCTGACAGTTGGAGATCGAGTAGAACACCGCCGTCGTCGGCGCCTCGATCGCCTCGTCCTTCGGCGGCGCGGTGAGCAACGGTTGAACCGCGTCGGAAATCTCGTGCGTCAGCGCCACCTCGACGAAGATCAGCGGCTCGTCGATCAGCGAGGGATGGAAGAACGCGAAACAGCGCCGGTCCTTCGGATCGAGGCGGCGGCGCAGGTCGTCCCAGCTCTCGATGGCGTGCACGGCCTCGTAGGCGATGATCTTTTCGAGGATCGCTGCCGGGGTCTGCCAGTCGATCCGCCTGAGCACCAGAAACCCGCGATTGAACCACGAATGGAACAGATGCTTCAGATCGCCGTCGACGAGGGCCAGCACGGGGTCGCCTTCGCCGATCTCCAGCAGGTCACGACGCATGGCGACGATGCCCTGCGTGGCGCCGGGGGCGAGGTTCAGCCGGCGAAAGAACTCCTGGCGCGGGCTCTCCACCGCATGCTGCAGGCGTGACAGCGTGTCCGGTCCCGGGGTCTCGGCATAGGCGGCGGCTTCGGCGGCGGCCTCAGCATCGGGCTGCATCTCACGGCCGAGGAACTCGAAGAACGCCCGCTTTCCGGCGGTGTCGAGTTGCTGGTAGCAGGCGAGGATCTGGCGCGCGATGGCGACGCCCGAAGCTTCGCCGCGGCCCGAAGCGAGGGCCTTGGCCAGCGCCACGATATCCTCACCGTTGGCGGCAAACAGCGCTTTCGGCAGCAGCGCGCGGCCCTGCTCGGCGACGGTCGCCATCAGCTCCTGCAGGAACGAGACATTGACGGGGTAGAGCGATGGGCTCATCGGGCTCGGCGACCTCTCCGCTGTGGGGCGGCGCGTGCACGTGACCACGCGAACAGCAGCGCCCGGATGCGATTTTCCTTCAAGGTATCCGCGACTTGAGACGCACACAACGGCTTCGCGCCGCGCCTGTTCCGCAGGCTCCCTCGGCCGGCGACCGCCACGGCTCCCACATGGTTAACGCCTTGTTAAGGAAATCGGCCGACGATTCGACGACAGGTCAGCGCAAATCGCGAGCCCCGCACCATGTTCGACGCCGCCCCCGCCCGTATGACGTCCGGCCTCAACGACGTCCGCAACGATACCGGCCGCGTTGCCTTCTGCGGCCCCTACGTGCTGTCCGCCGTGACCGGCTACTCGATCAGCAAGGTCGAGGACGTGATCCGCTCCATCCGAGAGATACCGGACGGCCGCCGCCCTGTGGTCAAAGGCACCTATACGGACGAGGTTGCCGAGGCGCTGGCGGCTTTCGACTACACCATGACGCCGGTCGAGACCTTCATGCACCTCGAGCGCAAGGCGCGCCCGACGCTGTGGACGTGGATGCAGAAGCCGCGCAACGCCTGGACGCACTACATTCTCGCCATCCACAAGGGCAAGGAAGGTCACTGGATCCTCGTGAAGGGCGTCAAGATGTGCGACACCTTCACGGAAGGCCGCTGGACTTTTGTCTGCGATGGTCCGCATCGCGGTTGCCGCATCATGGAGGTGCACGAAGTGCGCCGCGCCGTGTGAGCGCGCGGAGCACTTCTATATGTCTTGAAGACCATATTCTCAGGCCACGCAGGATCAGCCGGAACTCTGGTCAATGTTTGCCGTTCATCCCGGTATCACCCTGATACCAGAGGCGGGCCATGACACTCTCCACCATCCTGATGCTGATCCTGATCGTGGCGCTGGTCGGAGCGCTGCCGAACTGGGGCTACAGCCGCGGCTGGGGCTACGGTCCCTCGGGGCTGGTCGGAGTGGCCCTGCTCATTCTGGTCATCATGGCTCTGATGGGCGGCGTCTGACCGCGAGGCCGAAGGTTTCGCCGCTCAGCGGGCCAACCGCCGCGCTTCCCGACGATCGAACGCGGCCTGCTCGGCGGCGGAGCACCACGGATTGCCGTAATAGCCATAGCGGCCGTTCACGCGCGTACAGTCCCTGATTGCCCGATGCCCGGCATCATGGCGATCGTAGCCCGGCGCCGACGTGCGGTGGCCTGCGAGTGCCGGAATCGCACACATGGCGAGGACACCCAAAGCGGCGAGTACCATTGCGCCAAAGGCTTTCAGCGAGATCGTTCTCATCATGCGATTCTGATCCTTCACCGACCTTCACGTCAACCCCGCGTGCAACAAAACGCCGGCGAGAGCGTCCCTCGCCGGCGTTTGCGTACTGCGACACGGGTGCGCCGCGATCAATCCTTCGCGCGTTCCACGTACTCGCCGGTTTCCGTCATGATGACGACGCGGGTGCCAGCGCCGATGTGCGGCGGCACCATGATGCGGGCGCCGTTCGACAGCACCGCCGGCTTGTACGACGACGACGCCGTCTGACCTTTCACGACCGGATCGGCCTCGACGATCTCGAACGTCACGCGCTGCGGCAGCTCGATGGCGATCGGCCGGCCCTCGTGCAGCGACAGCGTGCAGGTCATGCTCTCCTGCAGCCACTGCGCCTGATCGCCGATGACGTCCTTGGACACGACGATCTGGTCGTAGGTTTCGGGATGCATGAACGTGTAGCCCATGTCGTCCTCGTAGAGATAATTGTAGTCGACCTCCTCGACGTGGGCGCGCTCGACCTGATCGGTGGTGCGGTAGCGCTCGACCACCTTGACGCCGTCGGCAATGCGGCGCAGCTCGAGATGCGTGACGGGCGTGCCCTTGCCGGGATGGATGTTCTCGGCGTGCATGACGACGGCGAGGCGGCCGGCGAGATCGAGGACGTTGCCCTTGCGGACCGAGCTGGCGATGATCTTGACCACGGTGGTCTTCTCCACGAAACGGAAGTTCTGAATGCGGGTCCGCGGGCTGGCCTTGCGTCGTGACGGGCAGGTTGCACGGTAAGCGGCGATCGGACAGAGTCGGCCGCGTTCATACTCTGTCCCGCAGGAAACGCCAAGTGCGGCCAACTCCGCCCCTCCTCGCCGACCGCCCCCGAGACGAACCGCAGCAGCCGACTCCGCCCATGGCTGGCACGGCGGGCACGCCATGAGCCTACCCTTGCCCTGGTGGGACGTGACCCGCCACGCCGATCGCCGCGGGCTGCTTCTCACGCGCAACCGCATCAAGGCGGCCATTCGTGCACACCTCGAGGGCCAGGGCTTCGTCGAGGTCGATACCGGCATCCTGCAGGTCTCACCGGGCAACGAGACGCACCTGCACGCCTTCGCCACCGAGCAGATCGGCAGCGATCTCTCGCGCCGCCGCCTCTACCTCCACACCTCGCCCGAGTTCGCCTGCAAGAAGCTGCTCGCCGCCGGCGAACGCCGCATCTTTTCGTTCGCGCACACGTTCCGCAATCGCGAGCGCGGACGCATGCACCACCCCGAGTTCACCATGCTCGAATGGTATCGCGCGGGCGCGCCCTACGCTGCCGTGATGCGGGACTGCGCCGACTTCGTGCGCATTGCCGCAGACTGTGCCGGAGCCCGGACGCTGCACTACGCCGGCCGCGCGTGCCCTGCCGACGCCGCACCCGAGTACCTCTCTGTCGAGCGAGCCATGTCGACGCGGCTTGGCATCGATCTGCTGGCAACCTTGCGCGGCGGCGTCGAGGATCGCGACGCGCTCGCGCAGGCCGCCGAAGCGGCGGGGGTGCCGGTCGCCGCCGACGACACGTGGTCCGACATCTTCAGCCGATTGATCGTCGAAATAGAGCCCACGCTCGGGCTCGACGCGCTGACCCTGCTCACCGAGTATCCCGCGTGCGAAGCGGCTCTCGCCCGTGTCGCCGCGCACGATGCTCGCGTCTCGGAGCGCTTCGAACTCTACGCTTGCGGGGTAGAACTCGCCAACGGCTTCGGCGAGCTGATTGACGCGGCTGTGCAGCGCCAGCGCTTCGCCGAGCAGATGGACGAGAAACAGCGCCGCTATGGCGAGCGATACCCGATCGACGAGGATTTCCTCGCCGCGCTCGCACACATGCCGCCGGCCTCGGGCTGCGCGCTGGGGTTCGATCGTCTGGTGATGCTGGCCACCGGCGCGCCGCGCATCGACGACGTGATATGGACGCCAATGGCGGAGTGAGTAGTGAGTAGTGAGTAGTGAAATAGTGAGTTGTGAGATAGAGGTGCATCGAAAGCGGCCCGCTACTCACCATTCACAAAACACTACTCACCGGAACGAATGACCAAGCCGTTGAGCATTCTCAAGACGCCCGACGATCTCATCGCCGCCGGTCTCGTGCCGGAGAGCGAGCGTGCGGCAATCACGGCCGTCGCCGAACGCTACGCCATCGCCCTGACACCGACGGTCGCCGCCCTGATCGACCCGCACGATCCGGCCGATCCGATCGCGCGCCAGTTCGTGCCCAATCCCGCCGAATTGCATACGGCGCCGCAGGAGCTGGCCGACCCGATCGGGGATGACGCGCATGCGCCGGTCGACGGCATCGTGCATCGCTACCCAGACCGCGTGCTGCTGAAGCTTGCCCGCGTCTGCCCGGTCTACTGCCGCTTCTGCTTCCGCCGCGAGAGTGTCGGCAGAGGCGAAGACGCTGCCCTGCCACCCGACGATCTCGCCGCCGCGCTTCGCCACATCCGTGCGACACCGGACATCTTCGAAGTCATCGTCACCGGCGGCGATCCGCTGATCCTGTCGCCGCGCCGCATTGCCGAGGTGACGGCCGCGCTGTCGGCGATCGCGCATGTCGGCGTCATCCGCTGGCACACGCGCGTCCCCGTTGTCGCGCCCGAGCGCATCACGCCCGAACTGCTGGCGGCATTGCGCTCGCCGTCGAAGGCCGTCTACGTCGGGCTGCATGTCAATCATGTGCGCGAACTGAGCGTGGCAGCCCGCGCGGCGATTGCACGCCTCGTCGACGCGGGACTGGTGCTGGTCAGCCAGACCGTGCTGCTCCGTGGCATCAACGACGACGCAGCGACACTCGACACGCTGTTTCGTGCCCTGCTGCGCGAGCGCGTGAAGCCGTACTACCTGCACCATGGCGACCTCGCGCCCGGCACCTCGCACCTGCGCACCACGCTCGAAGAGGGGCAGGCGATCATGCGCGCGTTGCGCGGACGGCTGTCGGGTCTCGCGCTGCCGGCCTACGTGCTCGATATTCCGGGCGGCTTCGGCAAGGTTCCGGTCGATGCCGATCACGTCGGCCCGCGCGATCCACTCACCGGCACGCGCGAGGTGCGCGATCCCTCGGGCCGTGTGCACCTCTATCGCGATTGAGCGATGTGCGCCCCATAGTTGTCATCCCGGCATTTATTGCCGGGATCCATCGCGCAACAGACGGTAGAGTTCGGGGATGAATGGATCCCGGTGACAAGCACCGGGATGACCAAATGACTGAGCATCTACAGGTGCGGGGTCCAAGGGACATGCCCCCTGACCTCCACTTCCGCTCAGCCCATGGCGGCGGCGATGCCGACAAGCGCGCTCTCGAACACGCGACGGCCATCGGTGCCGCCCAGCGCGTTCTCATAGAGCCGCTCGGGATGCGGCATCATACCGACGATGCGGCCGCTCTCGTCCGAGATCCCGGCGATGTTGTTCATGGCGCCGTTCGGATTGGCGTCGTCGGTGATGCGCCCGTCCGGCGTGCAGTAGCGCGCCACCACCTGTCCCTCACCTTCGATGCGCGCGATGGTGTGCTCGTCCGCGAAGTAGTTGCCCTCGGCATGCGCGATCGGCACCTTGACGACCTCGCCGCAGCGATAGGTGCTGGTGAAGAACGTCTCGTGCCCGTCGATGCGCAGGTGCACGTCGCGGCAGATGAACTTGAGGCTCCTGTTACGCATCAGCGCGCCCGGCAGCAGGCCCGACTCGGTCAGGATCTGGAAGCCGTTGCAGATGCCGAGCACCGGCGTGCCGGCCTTGGCCTTGGCGATCACGTCCTTCATGATGCGCGAGTGCGCCGCCATGGCGCCGCAACGCAGGTAGTCGCCATAAGAAAAGCCGCCCGGCAGCACGATGAAATCGGAGGCCGGCACCTCGGCGTCGCCGTGCCAGACCATGCGCGGTGCGTGGCCCGTGATGCGCTCGATGGCGACCTTGACGTCGCGGTCGCAGTTGGAGCCGGGGAAGACGATGACGGAGGCGCGGATCATTTGGGGCTCCCGGTGGCCGGCGTTTCGGCTTCGAGCATACGGCACGAGCCGCTTTCGAGGGCTTCTACCTGCTGGCCGCGAAATGTCGAGGCCTTGAAGTCGAGCGTCGCGGTCTTCAGCACGGCGAGCATCAGTAACTCGTCCGCCTGAAGCGCGGTGATGGCCTTGGGCGCCGGCGCCCAAAGCTGGATATCGGCGCCGCCGGCCTGCTGCACCAGAGGGCAGCCCTGTTCGCAGACCTTGCCCTGCATGGCGGCGAGCGAGCCGGCATGCGATTGGTCGACGGCCACCGGCCGCCAGGTGCCGGCGCCGTCGCTAGCGCCCGCCGTCAGCTCGAGCCGCAGCGTCATGGCGCCGCTGGTGGCGTTGGCAGCATTGGTCGCCACGACGACCGACTTGCTCTCGCACGCGATGTCGACGGCCTTGCCTGGTTCCAGCTTCAGAGCCGATGCGCCAGCGGGTGCATCCGGCGAGGCCGGAGGTTGCGAAGACCGTGGTGCAGCAGCGGCCGGAGGCGGAGCCGCCGAGCCGGGCGGCGGCGGCGTTGCATCGGCCGCAATGCCGGCGGATCCGGCCATCAGGGACAGCAGAGCCGCGAGGCCCGCACGAAGCGCGCTTCTCATTTCAGCATCACCAGTACGGCGACGATCGCCGCCGCCAGCGGCACGAGAATGAAGATCGCCGCCTTGACCGCGAGGAACATGGCGGCCTTCCTGGCGTCGTCACCGCCCCTGGGCTCCGGTGCCGGCATGGCCCGCGCTCCCGTCACACCAGCTCGAACGCGTAGTTCTCGATGACGGTATTGGCGAGCAGGTCCTTGCACATGCGCTCGACCGTCTCGCGCGCCTTGCCCGCATCGGTCTCGTCGAGTGCGACCTCGATGTACTTGCCCTGACGCACATCGCCGACGCCGGCGAAGCCGAGCCCTTCGAGCGCGTGACCGATGGCCTTGCCCTGCGGATCGAGGACGCCGTTCTTGAGGGTGATCTTGATCAGGGCTTTCATATGCGCTCCAGTGCGTGCACAGCGCCGCCGGCGGAAGACGGGCCCGCGCCAGCGGAGTCGAATTGGCGCGCAATCTGCCCGCACGCGGCGGCGGTTACAAGTGGCAGAAGGGCGCGCCCGGGCCGCGCTGCATCGCAATCGCCGCGCATGCGAAAGCGCCCCGGGCTCGAGGCACGGGGCGCTTTGTCTGTCAGTTGACCTTGCCGGTCGGATTGGAGGCGACCAGCACCGGGCCGGTGCCCTTGGGCGGCCGGCTCTCGTTCAGTACGCCGAGGCGCTTCGCCACCTCCTGATAGGCCTCCAGCATGCCGCCGAGATCACGGCGGAAGCGGTCCTTGTCGAGCTTTTCGCCCGACTGCATGTCCCACAGGCGGCAGCAGTCCGGGCTGATCTCGTCCGCCAGCACGATGCGCATGGACTCGTTGTCCCACAGCCGCCCGAACTCGACCTTGAAGTCGACCAGGCGGATGCCGATGCCGAGGAACAGGCCGACCAGGAAGTCGTTGATGCGCAGCGCCAGCTGCATGATCTCGTCGATCTCCGACGGCGCTGCCCAGCCGAACGCGGTGATGTGCTCCTCGGCGACCATCGGATCGTTGAGGTTGTCGGCCTTGTAGTAGAACTCGATGATCGAGCGCGGCAGCGGCGTGCCTTCCTCGAGGCCGAGGCGCGTGGCGAGGCTGCCGGCGGCGACGTTGCGCACCACCACCTCGAGCGGGATGATCTCGACTTCGCGGATCAGCTGCTCGCGCATGTTGATGCGCTTGATGAAGTGGGTCGGCACGCCGATCTCGCCG
>ERZ1645187.1960-NODE-1960-length-18552-cov-225.115154_pt1 | contig 18552 bp, 19 predicted proteins | sample MGYA00575352_ERZ1645187 | MGnify/ENA primary metagenome ERZ1645187 (study PRJEB40837, sample SAMN11349314) | freshwater sediment metagenome | isolation source: river sediment | host: Sediment | place: India: Wazaribad , New Delhi | collected 2017-02-21 ... | reverse complement strand
GAGGAGCGTGTCCAGCGCCGCCACCAGGCCATCGCCGACGGCACCGATGCCGCCAGGAAATTCATGGGCAACAAAGGCAGCACCGGTCCACGGAAAACCTTGCTGTTTTCCGGCTTGCTGTTTTGCGAGTGCGGCGCCCCCTTCGTCACCCTCAATACGAAGCGCTATGGCTGTTCCGCGGCCCGCTACCGCGGAGCCGCGGTCTGCGCCATGCGGAGCACCGTCGACCGGGAGCGCCTGGAGTTACGCCTGCTGACCACCCTGAGGGAACAGGTCTATAGCCCCAAAGCCATCGAGGAGTACCGCCAGGCCATCCTGGCAGAACTCAAGGCCAAGGCGCGGGAACCCGACACCAAGGACCTGAAGAGCCAACTGGCGGAGATCGATCGGCGGATCGCCAACCTGATCGAAATGGTAGCGAACGGGACGCACAGCCCAGCATTACGCCAGGCCCTGGAACAGGCCGAGTCGCAACGGGCGCGCATCGAAAGTCAGTTACGCCACGCCAGCGGGCTGGCCAAGGTGATACCCTTGCCCCAAGACTTCGCCGCCGCCTTCAAGGAACAGCTTGATCGGCTCGACGCATGGCTGAAGGAAGACGTGGACGCGGCCCGGGAAATCTTGCGGGACCTGATGGGTAAAATCATGATCCGCAAAAAAGAAAACGCCCTGGTAGCCGAAATAACCGGACTTTACCAGGGCGTGTACTCTAGCGATGGTAGCGGGGGCAGGATTTGAACCTACGACCTTCGGGTTATGAGCCCGACGAGCTGCCTGACTGCTCCACCCCGCAATTGACGAGAGAATCTTACAGAGTCATACATCCCCAGGCAAGTGAAAAATTCCTCATGAAAAAATCCACACGGGTTAAAACTGCCGGGACGCAAGACGCGAGGAGTTTAATTCTTTGATTCAACTGATTGATTCAGAGCCTGCAGACGGCAATGATGGCCCTCGGGGGTACTGAGCGTGAGAAGCATGTAAACTAAAGTATACAGGGGAGGATCATTACCATGCTAAACCTAGGTATCGAAACGATCTGCTTCGTCATCGCCAAGACCAGGGAATTTCAGGCAAAAGAGCAGGTGGTCATCCCTGACACGCCCTCGGGCCCAGGGGATGACTGGGCTTTGCAGATCCTTGCTGACCACCGGGACGATCTGACTGTTCAGGAAGTACGTGCCACGATCGCTGATCTTGACCCGGACTTGCAGGCGGAGCTCATCGCTCTGATGTGGCTGGGACGCGGTGACTACGGGCTTGATGAGTGGGATGACGCCTTGGCGGATGCGCTGGATGCCTATGATGAACATGGGAATACGGCTTCTTACCTCCTCTCACATCCCCTGGCGGCCGATTATCTGGAGGAGGGTCTTATCGCCCATGGTTACTCCTGCCAGGACTAAGCCGCCAGGATCATCAGGATCGCCGGGCCTGGGATGATGAACCGCCATATGCCGGGTTGTGGGCGCGGGAAACCGGATGAGTACTTGCATTCCCTGAGACTTAGCCTCATTCTCGGGCGAGTTATCAGGAGGGGCGCTCGTCATCCCCTGACGATGAAAGACGCCTCCGGCTTCCACGCCCACGGCCTCATGATCCCACTCTAGGGCGGAACGCGTTTTTTCCGGGTCCTTGACCTGACCGCCCTCTCCGCCGGCCCTACCCGCAACGTCCCTCCCCGCTTTGTTTTTATCCCCGCTGTTCCGTACGCGGTCTTGTTCAACCTTACCCCACCTGCACGGACATCACCCTTCCGGTCATGCCGGGCAGATGACATGGAGCCTGACTGTTCATAGATGAGTTCCGTAACTAATCTTTCCCCCGCCCTGCATATCAGCGGGGATACCCTCGCCCTTGACCCCAAGATTCGCCATCACATCACCGCTGAGGCCGAACGCCTTCAGCAGCGTTTCTCCGCCGCTGGGATGGCCCTGCGCATTGGTATCAGTGAGGAATTTGATCCGGCCCGTGGCCATCGCGTCCGCTGCGAACTGGACGCCAGACTTCCGGGACGGCGCCAGTTCATGGTGCGCGAGGCGCACAAGGAGGCCTTGACGGCGATTTCCAGCGTTTTCGCTGGCGCCCGCAAACAGCTCCGCCGCCTGACGACCCGCCGCCTTGGCGAGTCACTCAGCTCGTCAGCGACATCAACGGGTGAAATGCAGGCTTGCGGCACCTGAGGCCTGAGGTTTGAGGCGCTTCCCCTTATCCGCCCCGACACGACCTCGACCCGAATCACCCCGGCCCGCCCGGAACTAGTCCACGCAACGGTTGGCGTGTTCCCTGGCCTGGTTGCGAGCAGGGCGCGCCCGGCGCCTTTAGCCCCCGTCAATCCTCGTCGGAAAAACGCGCCGTCGCGTAACGGATCAGCATGACCGAGAGCGTCAGCAACAAGATGGAGAGACTGATCGCGACCATGCGCTCATCGGCCATCTCCTTGATGTCGATCGCCAACACCCGCGTCAAGGCCGTGATGGCGATATAGAGCAGAAACCTCACGGGCAGGCGCTTGGTTTTGAAATAGATTCCAACCATGGCCCCCAATTCGAGATAGATGAAGAGCAGCAGAATGTCCTTCACCGAGGGGCCAGCCTCCCTGAAGATCAGCAGGATCTCCACGATCGTAGCCCAGATGATCATGACGCCAACGACGAACAGCCCCACAAGGTGGAACCAATCCACCAGGTGATTGCCAAGCTGCTCCATGACTTCATAAGTCTTCGAATGAGAGGTTGTTTTCTCTTCCACGGTCTCAGGTAGATAGGTCACGCTGGCTGGTTCTCGCTTGGTACGATCCATGGTTACGGCCGGGATACCCTCCCGACAGCGACAAGCTTAACAAAAACTCACCCGGTGTTAGGTTACCGTGCCGGGTATGGAAACCGCGCGGGCCCCCCCACCTATATCCCTCCTGACCAGGCCCTGCTGGACCCTCAGCCCCGGAGTGATCCTGACCCATGACCGAAGAATCAAGCAAGCATCTACCCATTGAGATCAACCTCCACGCCAAATCCCGTTTGCTGAGCGTCGCCTTTGAAGACGGCTCACGCTTCGAGTTGCCCTGTGAGTATCTGCGGGTCTTCTCCAAGGCGGCCAGCCTGGACGCCTCCATCCTGGGCAAGGAGGGGGTCAGCATCGAGCGTATCGAGCCCCAGGGTCAGTACGCCATCCGCATCGTCTTCACGGATGGCCATGACACGGGGATCTATTCCTGGGATACCCTCTACGCCCTTGGTGTCAACCAGCAAGCAAACTGGGCGGAATACCTCAAGCGCCTGGAGAGCCTCGGCTACCAGCGCCAGGAACCCGAGGGAACCAACCGCCGGGTTCGGCTGCTCTACTTCTCCTGGCTAGCCAGGAAGATGCGCAAGGAGGCTGACGAGGTCACCCTACCGGCGGGGGTAACCGACGTCACCAGCCTCCTGAGCTGGCTGGGCCAACGACGCCAGGGCGCTGAGGTGCTCTTCACCCCCGAGCGCCTACGCGTCACCGTGAACCGGCAATTCGCGGAAGGCTTTACCCGACTGCACGAAGGGGACGAGGTGGGGCTGGTACCCAACTCCCCTACCCCGCCGGCCACCCCGGATCTGATCTGAACGTCTCGGGCCCGTCCAGATTCGGCTCTGAGACGGTCAAAAATCCTCTCGACTGAATCCGGTAAGAGCCCGCAATAGACCTCTCAATTCTGAATCCGTGAATCCTCAATAACCACGCAAGCAAAGGATAACAACAAGATAGCGCGTCTTAGGATAGGCGGAAAGGGTATTTTCCACCAGATCTCAGGCATTGACATTGACCACCAGACGGCCTCGGACCCGCCCGGCCAGCAGTTCCGCCGCGGCGGGAATGGCCCGCGCCAGGGGGATCTCCTCGGTCATGGCCGCCAGCTTGGCGGGGTCCAGGTCGGCAGCCAGACGATTCCAGGCCCGGCTCCGCCGCTCCGTGGGGACCATCACGCTTTCGATGCCATAAAGGGTGACGCCGCGCAGGATGAAAGGGGCCACCGTGGCCGGGAAGTCCATGCCCTGGGCCAGACCACAGGCGGCCACCGCGCCGTTGTAAGCGGTTCCCGCACAGGCATTGGCCAGGGTATGGCTGCCGACGGTGTCCACCACCCCCAGCCAGCGCTCTTTCTGCAGCGGCTTGCCGGGACCACTCAACTCGGCCCGATCAATGACTTCCGCCGCGCCCAGGGCGGTCAGATAGCCGGCCTCCGTCGGCCGTCCTGTGGAGGCGATGACCCGGTAGCCGCGGTCGGCCAGAAGGGCGATGGCGATACTCCCCACCCCGCCGCTGGCCCCGGTGACCAGGACATCGCCCGCCCCGGGCTGGAGCCCATGGCCTTCCAGGGCCAGCACGCACAGCATGGCCGTATAGCCCGCGGTGCCAATCGCCATCGCCTGGCGGCTGGTCAGCCCCGGGGGCAGCGGCACGAGCCAATCCCCGGACAGCCGCGCCTGCTGGGCCAGCCCGCCCCAATGCCGCTCACCCACCCCCCAGCCATTGAGAATGACGGCATCGCCCACTTGCCACGCCGGATGGCTGCTTGCCACCACCTCACCGCAGCAGTCGATGCCAGGGATCATGGGGAAGTGGCGCACCACCGGGGCCTGGCCGGTGATGGCGAGACCATCCTTATAATTGAGGGTGGAGTAGTCGATGCGAATCTGGACGTCGCCCGCGGGGAGTTCGGACTCGTCCAGGGCGCGTACCTGGGCCTGGGTGCGGCCTGCTTCCTGGGTCAGATAAATGGCGTTGAACATGGCAATTTCCTCGCGAAGAGCAGGTTAAGCAATGAATTCAGAGCCGGTAGTCCCGCCGGATAATTGGCGACGGCTATCTGGCTAGGGGGACTGGGCGACGGGAACGGGAAGCTGGCGACAGTGACGGGGGGGTGGCCAACGGCAAGGTCATTCGACCGGTACTCCCAAGAGATCATGCGGGCCGGAGCGGGTGATCTCGACCTCGATGAAATCCCCGGGGTCCAGTTCCCACTCGCCGGGGACGATGACCTTGCCATCGATCTCGGGGGCATCGGCATAGGTCCGGGCGATCACCCGCCCCTCCTGCACCTCATCCACCAGGACGATCTGCCGCTGGCCGACGCGGGCCGCGAGCTTTTCGCGGCTGATCTCGGCCTGGACCGCCATGAAGCGCGCCAGACGCTCCTCGCGCACCCCCTCGGGCACCGGGTCCGGGAGGGCATTGGCGGCGGCGCCCGCCACCGGGGAATAGGCGAAGGCTCCGACCCGGTCCAGGCGGGCCTGGTGGAGGAAATCGAGCAGGGTCTGAAAATCGGCCTCGGTCTCGCCAGGGAAACCGACGATGAAGGTGCTGCGCACCGCCAGGTCCGGGCAGAGGGCCCGCCACCGGGCCAGCCGCTCCAGCACCGCCTCCGCCGCCGCGGGGCGGCGCATGGCCTTGAGGATCGCCGGGCTGGCGTGTTGCAGGGGCATGTCCAGATAGGGCAGGATCAGGCCCTCGGCCATGAGGGGGATGAGCCGGTCCACCTGGGGATAGGGATAGACGTAATGGAGACGAATCCAGGCCTGATGCTCCCCCAGCCGCCGGGCCAGGGTCTCGATATCGGTGCGCAGGGGCTGCCCACGCCAGATATCGGTGCGATAGCGCAGGTCCAGGCCATAGGCGCTGGTATCTTGGGCGATGACCAGGATCTCCCGCACCCCGGCCTCCACCAGGCGCACCGCCTCGTCCAGGACCTCGCCGATGGGGCGGCTGACCAGGTCGCCCCGCAGGCTGGGGATGATGCAAAAGGTACAGCGATGGTTGCAGCCTTCCGCGATCTTGAGATAGGCATAATGGCGGGGGGTCAGCTTGATCCCCTGGGGGGGCACCAGGCTGGTGAAGGGGTCATGGGGGGCCGGCACCTGGGCATGGACCGCGGCCATGACCTCGGCAAAGGCCTGGGGACCGGTGACGGCCAGGACCTTGGGATGGGCGTGCCAGACCAGGTCCGCGCGCGCCCCCAGGCAGCCGGTCACCACCACCCGGCCGTTCTCGGCCAGGGCCTCGCCAATGGCCTCCAGGGATTCGGCCACCGCCGCGTCGATGAAGCCGCAGGTATTGACAATCACCAGATCCGCCCCGGCGTAGCTGGGGGAGATGGCGTAGCCCTCCGCCCGCAATTGGGTGAGGATCCGTTCGGAATCGACGGTCGCCTTGGGACAGCCCAGGCTGACGAAACCGATTGCCGGGGCACGGTTGGGGGTGAGGGTGGTCAAGGATGACTCCAGGAATGCCTCCAGGAATGAATGAACTGTTAGTTTAATCGAGACCACATGAGCACGAATCCCCGCGTCACCCAACCCGGTTCACGCATCCGGCTGCATCTCGCCATCCACCTGAGCGATGGCACCGAGGCACTCTCCACCTTCGCCGAGGAACCCCTGGACTTGACCCTGGGCGACGGCACCCTGACCCCCGGCACGGAGGCCCTGCTCCTTGGCCTGGCGGACGGCGCTGCGCACGAGCGCCTGGTCAGCGGGAATGACCTCTTCGATACCTGGCAAGAGGCGAAACTCCATTGGCTGCCGGCCGAGGACTTTCCCGGGGGCGTCCCCGACCCTGGGAGCCTGATGGCCTTCGCGGGCCCATCGGGGGAGGAGATCCCCGCTATCGTCAAGGAAGTTCAGGGCCAGCGGATGCTGGTGGATTTCAATCATCCCCTGTCTGGCCGGATTCTGCGACTGCAATACCACATCCTGGAGGTCGTCGGTCCCGACCCGGGGTCATGACCCACGGCCATGGCCTGGGGTTATGGCATGGAACCGTGACCCCGGGCTCTCCTCTGGTGCTGCGGCTTGGTGCTGTTTCCCTATGCCGTTGGGGTCCCGAGCCACCGGTGTCGAGCCACCGGTTGGCAAACTGCCTTGCCCCCCGTTATCCTGACGGCCATGAACATCCTCCTTGCCAATCCCCGCGGCTTCTGCGCCGGTGTCGATCGCGCCATTGAGATTGTCGAACGGGTCCTGGACATCTTCCCCCCACCCATCTACGTCCGTCACGAGGTGGTCCATAACCGCTTCGTGGTCGAGGGGCTCCGGGCCCGCGGCGCCATTTTCGTCGACGAGGTCGATCAGGTCCCGGACGGCGCCACCCTGATCTTCAGCGCCCACGGCGTCTCCCAGGATGTCCGGGCCGCCGCCGCGGCGCGCCAGTTGCGGGTCTTCGACGCCACCTGTCCCCTGGTCACCAAGGTCCACTTAGAGGTGGCGCGCCACTGCCGGGAGGGCTTGGACGTCCTCCTCATCGGTCACCGCGGTCATCCCGAGGTGGAAGGGACCATGGGCCAATGCCAGGCCCCCGGCGCCATCCATCTGCTGGAGCAGGTCGCGGAGGTGGCGGACATCCAGGTGCGCGATCCGGCGCGGGTGGCCTACGTCACCCAAACCACCCTGTCCATGGATGATACCGAAAACATCGTCACCGCCTTGCGTGCCCGCTTCCCCCACCTCCAGGGGCCACGTAAGAGCGATATCTGCTACGCCACCCAGAACCGCCAGGACGCCGTCAAGGACCTGGCCCAGCGGTGTGACCTGATCCTGGTGGTCGGCTCCCCCAACAGTTCCAACTCCAATCGCTTGCGGGAACTGGCGGAGAAGCGGGGCAAACCAGCCTACCTCATCGACAGCGCCGAAGACATCCAGACTGACTGGCTGACGGGCGCACCCCAGGTAGGTGTAACCGCCGGGGCCTCCGCCCCCGAGGTCTTGGTGGCGGCCGTCATCGCCCGCTTGCAGGCTTGCGGCGCCACGGCGGTCGTCGAGCAGGACGGCATCCGCGAGCAGGTCGTCTTCGCCTTGCCGCGGGAACTGGCCACCGCAGCGGAACAACCCCTAACCAGCAGTACCCAAGCATGAGTCGCATCCTGGTAATTGGCGGTGGCGCCATTGGCTTGCTGACGGCCCGTGAACTGGCCACCGCCGGCGCCCACGTGACCCTGATCGAAAGGGGTGAAACCGGCCGTGAGTCCTCCTGGGCGGGCGGCGGGATTCTCTCCCCGCTCTATCCCTGGCGCTATGCCGATTCCCTGACCGCCCTGGCGCGCTGGAGCCAGGCTCGTTACACCGACCTGTGCCGTGAGCTACAGATGGCATCCGGGGTCGATCCCGAATGTCTGCCCAGCGGCCTGCTCATCCTTGACCCCGAAGAAAGGGCCGACGCCCTCGCCTGGGCCAAGGCTCATCAGTCGCGCATGGAGCGGATCGAGCCTGCCGACCTGGCCGAGTTGGAGCCGGCCCTCAGCCCCGTGACGGACGGCGCCCTCTGGCTACCGGAGATCGGCCAGGTCCGTAACCCCCGTTTCGCCCGCGCCCTGCGTCGCGCGGTGGAAGCCCGGGTCGAGGTGCGGGAACATGAGGAAGTCAGCGAGTTGCTGGTCACCGCCGGGCGCATTCAGGGCGTCCGCACCCGCCAGGGTATCCTGGAGGCGGACCAGGTCGTCGTCTGCGCCGGTGCCTGGACGGCGACGCTTCTCGCCCAACTAGGCGCAGCCCCCGCCGTTGAGCCCGTGCGTGGGCAGATGATGGTCTTCCTGACCCAACCCGGTCAGATCCGCCATATCGTCCTCTATCGTGACCGGTACATCATTCCGCGCCAGGATGGCCACGTGCTCATCGGCAGCACCCTGGAGTACACGGGTTTTGACAAGTCCACCACCGCCGAGGCGAAAGAGCAGCTCTACCGCGCCGCCGGCACCCTCTTCCCCCTGCTCCTGCACAGTCCCATCGAGCATCATTGGGCCGGCCTGCGCCCTGGCTCGCCGAATGGCATCCCCTACATCGGCGCCCACCCCCAGGTTGAGGGGCTCTATTTCAACGCCGGCCATTTCCGCAATGGAGTGGTCACCGGCCCCGCCTCCGCCCGGCTGGTCGCCGACCTCATGCTCAAGCGTCCGCCCATTCTCGACCCGACCCCCTATGCCCTCCACGCTCAGCGCTAGCAGCTCCACCAACCCGAGCCCCAAGCCAAACCAAGCCGACCGACCCAAGCTGATCCAAGCTGACCCGACTCAAAGCTGACCCCCAAGCTGACCCTTGTCGACGCCTGGGGTCTTCCCTATACTGCCGCGTCGTCTTAGCCGATATAGCTCAGCTGGTAGAGCAACTGATTCGTAATCAGTAGGTCAACGGTTCGAATCCGTTTATCGGCTCCAAAACAAGGGCTTAGACCTGAGGTCTAGGCCCTTCTTATTTTCCAGGGGCGGTTTGGTTGCTTTCGCGCTTTTCCTGCGAGGAGTATGCTTAGCTCAGGTAAGGTTACACGACTGCCTGCCGACAGTCCGTGTGACCTCCCGGGTGACCCTAAACTCATGTGGAGAGCCGATATGATCTACGCGCGGATGTATACAACCGAACAACAGGCCCTGGATGCCGTGGAAAAGCTCAGGGAGGAGGGTTTTCCCACGGACACCATCTTCACCCTGATACCGGGCGGAGAGGGTGATAAGGCCCTGGCCGACAAAGTCCGGACCGGGATCAAGGCCGGATTCATCCCGGAGAGCGAGGGCCGTATCTACGCGCGCTGCATGGAATTGGGTCGCTCCCTGGTCTTCATCCGCGTTGCCTTCGGCTATGGTCTGATCGCCACGGAAATCCTGGACAGTTGCGACCCCGTCGATACCCACCACCTGCCCGAGCCAGGCGATGGTTTCAGTTCCACCCCGCTGTCGGCGGTCTTGGGTATGCCGGTGATCAAGTCTGATCAACCTGACCCCCTGTCATCCTTGTTCGGCTTTCCCTCCCTGAAGAGCAGTTCCGCCTTCAGCTTCGCCTCTGGCTCCCTGCTCAGCGATAAGGCGACCCCCCTCTCCTCCATGTTTGGGCTCAAGACCCTGATCAGCCAAGGCCAATCCAGTAACAGCAGTTTCGGCATGCCCTTGCTGTCACGCAATCCGGCCCCCTTCTCCTCCCTGCTGGGTCTCCCCCTGCTATCTAATTCCTGACCGCTAAGGTCGCGGCCCTGAGCCGTCGCCCCCGGGTGTCAATTCAACTTTACACCCAGGGGCGACGTTTTCTGTTGACAATTTCCACGGGCGTTCTTAGGATTCCACATAGGGTGTATGCGGCCTCATGCTGGCGTGAGGCTGATCATTGCTCCTGACGGTTGGATCGGCAAGGACCCCGCCTTGTCCCGTGGTCACCTGGAAACGGCCTTCCGGCGCGGGCGCACCCTGCCGCTACGGCGATTTCTCCCCCCGCAAACTCTTCTGGAGAGCCATCATGACCTACGTACGTATGTACGAAACCGAACAGCAGGCCCGCGACGCCGTCAGGAAACTCATGGAGGCCGGTTTCCCTGATGACACCATTCTCCTGGTGACGCCGGGCAGCGGAGGCACCGCCGGCTCGATCGAAGGCATCTCGGCCGCCATCTCAGCGGGTTTCGCCCTGGGCGGAAATGCCTCGGCCTACGCGCAAGGGGTGCAACGCGGTCGCTCTCTGGTGGTGGTGCGCGCCGCCTTCGGTTTTGGCCAGGAAGCGGTCAACATCCTGGAAAGCTGCGGACCCGTGGAGACCGAGACCCTCCCCGAACCCGAGCTCCCCAAAAAGCGTTATCAGCCCGCCCCCTTCTCGGACTTCATGGGTTTCCCCCTGCTGTCGAGTTCTCAGGCCGGTAAGTGCGACGCGGTGGGGCTCATGTCCGGCGCAACCATGACCAACTCCTTTGGTTATCGCTTGCTAAGCGACAAGGCGGCCCCCCTGTCCTCGCTCTTCGGCCTGCAGCTCCTGTCGCGGGGCGCGGAGATGGGTAAAGAGAGCTTCGGCATGCCCCTGCTGATGGACGACGCCGCCCCCCTCTCCTCAATGTTTGGTCTGCCCCTGCTGACCAGCAAGCGTTGATTCGCCCGACCTGGAGCTCTGACCGGACCCGGTGGAGCATCCAGGCTCTGACCCCACGCGATTTGCCCTGACCACCCCTGGATACCGAAGAAGGCCTGGGTCTTGTCGCGTCGATCTTGCCCATCGTGTCAACAAAAATTGACACTCTATATAGACAGCTCTTGTTGACAAGTCGGTCCGAGGGCAGTAGGATGCATCTCAGGGGCGAAAGAGGCATCCCTTCACCGAGAGGCCGTTCATGCTCCTACGGCTTGGCCAGGCTGTCCCAACAGCCGTGTCCCGCGCCACCCAGGGGTCAGAAGTTCCCGCGTAGCGCGGCAAGGAGCAACCCACCGTGCGGGGTTCGCACGACACCGAGGTTAGCAAAACCTCTCAATGTCTTCGGAGAAAGCATATGGCAACTGACCTGAACGATCCGGACCGGGTGTGGCCAACCGGACTGACGATTAAGGAATCTGAGGAACTGCACAAGCACGTCATTGACGGTGCTCGTGTTTTCTTCGTGATCGCGTTGATCGCGCACGTTCTTGCCGCGATTCTGACCCCCTGGCTGGGATGAGGAGATAATCATGAACCAAGGTCGCATTTGGTGTGTCGTTAAGCCCACGGTTGGTTTGCCCCTGTTCCTGGGCTCGGTCGCGGTGATCGCCCTGCTCGTTCATTACTCGGTCCTGAGCCATACCACCTGGTTTGCCAAGTATTGGGGCGGTTAATCGTCCAGCCTCTCTTGCGAGAGACATACTGGTGGGTCGGGATTATCTAATCCCGACCCATTTTTGTTATTGAGGTTGGCACCGGATTGAAGCGCCTCGGGCTCAAACTGATGACAGCGTGGGTTGCCCTTGGCCCGCGTTTCCTCCCTTTTGCCGACGTCGCCACCCCGGATCTCCCCCTCCGGCGGCTTCTGCGGCTCTCCCTGTTTCAGGTCTCCGTCGGCATGGCTTTGGTCCTGCTGGTCGGGACCCTCAATCGCGTGATGATCGTCGAGCTGAACGTGCCCGCCTCCCTGGTTGGCATCATGCTCGCCCTGCCCTTGATCTTCGCCCCCTTTCGCGCCCTGATCGGCTACCGTTCTGATACCCATCGCTGCGAGTTGGGCTGGCGCCGGGTCCCCTTCATCTGGAACGGCACCCTACTGCAATTCGGTGGTTTTGCCATCATGCCCTTCGCCCTCTTGGTGCTGGCGGGCAAGATGGAGGCGGCGAATGCCCCGCTGTGGATCGGCCTGGTCTCCGCCGGCCTGGCCTTCCTGCTCGTCGGGGCGGGGGTGCATGTCGTCCAGACGGCCGGTCTCGCCCTGGCGACGGACCTGACGCCGCCGGAATCCCACCCGCGGGTGGTGGGACTAATGTACGTCATGCTGCTCCTGGGCATGATCGCCAGCGCGCTCATCTATGGCGCCCTCCTGGCCAATTTCTCCCCAGGCCGCCTGATTCAGGTGATCCAGGGTTCCGCAGTGGTGACCGTCCTCCTGAACTTCGTCGCGATGTGGAAACAGGAGACGCGACGCCCGCGCCATGGCGCCCCCCTACCCCCGGCCGATCCCAGTTTCAGTGAGTCCTGGGCCAGCTTTTGCCAGGGCGAGCACGCCGTGCGCCGCCTGGTTGTCGTCGGTCTGGGGACCATGGCCTTCGGCATGGCCGACATCCTGCTTGAACCCTTTGGCGGCCAAATCCTCAATCTCACTGTCAGTGCGACAACCAAACTGACGGCCCTCCTGGCCGTGGGTGGCTTGATCGGCTTCGGCTTCGCCTCCCACGTCCTCGGTCGCGGCGGCGATCCCTACCGCATGGCGAACGCCGGCGCCCTGATCGGCTTGCCGGCCTTCGCCCTGGTGATCTCCGCCGCGCCCCTGAACACCACCTGGATCTTCCTCATCGGCAATTTTCTTATTGGCTTCGGCGGGGCCCTCTTTGGTCATGGCACCCTGACCGCGACCATGAATCGCGCCCCGCGGAATCAGGCCGGTCTGGCCCTCGGTGCCTGGGGCGCGGTCCAGGCCACCGCCGCCGGCGTCGGCATGGCCCTCAGCGGCACCCTGCGCGATCTGATCAATGCCTTCCTGGGGGCGGGTCCTGGGCCCTGGGGCCTGCCGGGCAGCGCCAATGGGTATCTCAGTGTCTATCTGTTCGAGATCGGCCTGCTGGTGATCACCATCCTCGCCACCCTGCCCTTGATCCGCCGCGCCACCACTCCGGGAGCTGGCGCCACCCTGGAGCCCGCCCTGGCCATGGAGAGCACCCCCTCAACGTCGGTCAGCGCTGACCGTCCTCCCCACTAAACGCTCCTGGGGCGGCGCGCCAGGCCCCTGAATATGAAAGACCTTGCCGCGACTTTTATTTCTAGGGAAATGTTCGACATCAAGCTGACCCCATCGGCCAGGCCCGCCCCCTCTCCGCAAGCCTTCTCCCATGCGGGGCGAGGGGCTCAGGCGTGCCAGTGGCTGCGGCACGGTTCCTAAACCACCTACGAACTTACAAACTTACGAACAGGGACATGGCTATTCTCCCCATCCTGGCCCATCCGGACCCGCGCCTGCGGGAGCACGCCCAGCCTGTCACGGTCTTTGACGAGGAACTGGCCCGGCTCGTCGCCAACCTGAGCGAGACCCTGCGGGTCTCCGGGGGCATCGGCCTGGCCGCCCCGCAGACCGGCGACCGCCGGCGGGTCCTGGTCATCGACCTCTCCGGCGGCGAGTCCCCCCCCGAGGTCTACATCAACCCGGAACTCCAGCCGGGGACCACGCGGTGCCTGGTGGAGGAGAGTTGCCTCTCCGTCCCTGGGGTGGTGGGCAACGTCGTGCGGGCGATCAGCATCCGGGTCCGCGCCCAGGACCCCCAGGGCAATCCCTTCGAACGGGAACTGGAGGGCATGCCCGCCGTCTGTCTGCAGCATGAGGTGGATCATCTGCAGGGCACGCTCTTCATCGACCGCTTGCCTCTTCTGCAACGCCTGCGTCTGCGGTTGCGTCGCGGCCAGTTAGCCAAGTCACCGGCCACCGTCGCCTGACCTTGCATGCCAACTGGCATGGGGCGGCAGGCCATGCCACTGAAAATCAAAGAACTTTCCTGGAGCTTTCACGCCAACCACGCTGATGGGGTTATCATGACCGGTTTTTCCGGTTAGCGATCGAACCCACTATGCTGTATGCGAGTGTTGCCCTTGTCCTGGGTCTGGTGCTCCTGGTCTGGAGCGCGGACCGTTTTGTCGATGGCGCCGCCGCCACGGCGCGACACTTCGGGATGCCGGCCCGCCTGGTCGGGATGGTCATCGTCGGTTTTGGCACCTCCGCCCCGGAGTTGGTAGTTTCCGCCCTGGCCGCCTGGGAGGGTAGTCCCGGCATCGCCCTGGGCAACGCCTATGGCTCCAATATCGCCAATATCGCCCTGATCCTGGGGGTCACGGCGGTCATCAGTCCCATCGCCGTCCACTCCCAGGTCCTGCGTCGGGAGTTACCCATCCTGGCCGCTGTCTCCGCCCTGGCCGCCTGGCAAATCTGGAATGGCTCGATCACGCGCCTGGATGCCTGGACCCTGCTCGCCGTCTTTTCCGGGGTCATGGGGTGGATGACCTGGCAAGGCCTGCGCAAAACGGCGGATGCCCTGGACCAGGAGGTAGAGGCGGAACTGGCCGCCGAACACCTGAGCCCCCGTCAGGCCCTGTTCTGGACCTTCGCCGGCCTGGTGCTGCTGATCCTCAGTTCCCGGTTGCTGGTCTGGGGCGCGGTGGAGATCGCCCATGGCCTGGGGATCAGCGACCTGATCATTGGCCTGACCATCATCGCCGTCGGCACCTCCCTGCCGGAACTCGCCTCGTCCATCGTGGCGGCGCGCAAGAATGAGCACGACCTGGCCCTGGGGAACATCATTGGTTCCAACCTGTTCAACACCCTCGCCGTCGTCGGCATCGCCGGGGTCATCAGCCCCCTGGCCGTGGGCCCCGAGGTCTTCTACCGCGACATCCTGACCATGTCCGCCCTGACCCTGTCGCTGTTCGTCATGGGGCGCGGCTTTTTCGGCCGCCCGGGGCGCATCAGCCAGATCGATGGCGTTCTGCTGCTCCTGGCTTATGGCGCCTACACCTCCTACCTGATGCTGGAGGTCTTTGGCGGTTGAGCTGAAGAGCCGGAGGTCTTTGGTAGCTGAGCCTCAGAACTAAAGCTCCTTGGCGGCTGGAGCCGCGGAGTTGAGGGCCTTTGGCGGCTGAACCTCAATGCTGGAGTTCTTTGGTGGCTGAAGCAGCGGAGTTGAGGGCCATAGGCGGCTGAACCGCGGATGTCGCCTCGGTCATCAGCCAGTCCAGGGCCTCTCGCCACCAGGCCGCCCCCGCCCCGGCGGGCCAGCTATTGTGATCAGCGGTGGGAAAGTACCACTGTCGCTTGGGCTCCGGCAGGGCCGCGAACAGCCGCTGACCCTGGAGGGGGGGGATAATCTGATCCTGGCCAGCGATCAGCACCCCGATGGCGCCGCCATAGCCCTGGAGGGCCGCCCGCGAATCGTAGGCATCGCGCACCAGCCAGCGCGCGGGCAGATACCAATAAAGCGACTGGGCCAGCTCGGGAAGATTGTCCCACGGGGTGATGAGAAAGATCCCCGCCGCGGGGCCCGCCGGATCGCTGCCCACCTGGGCGGCCACGGCGGCCCCCATTGATTCGCCCCAGACCCAGACCGGATCACCAAAAGTCGCCCGGACCTGACGCAGGGTCTCGCGCCCATCCGCCACCAGACTGGCCTCGCTGGGCTGCCCCGGACGTCCGCCGTAGCCGGGATACTCCGCCAACACCACCCGCACCCCCAAGGGTTCGAGGGCGGTCAGATAGTAGACGCGATCGCGGGCGCTGCCCGCGTTGCCGTGAAAGACCAGAACCGTGCCGCGCGGAGGGGTGATGTTCAGGGGCGCGGACGGGGTCACGCCAGAAGCGCTTGGGGTCGCGCCAGTCGCGTTTAGGATGCCGACCAGGGGGCCGGCCGGGGCGTTGATCGGATTCGCACCGGCGTCAACTTTCCCCGGCTGGGCGCGGACATAGCCGCGAAAGGCGGCCCCCTCCCCCTCGGGCCAGATCGCCAGGGCCGGACCCCGCCGGGCGCTCATGTTCGCCGGCGAGGGCGGGCTTGGGTCCGGCCGGTACAACAACTGGTCCTGGCTCAGGGTCATGAAGCCCATCAGCGCCAGATAGCCGACCAGTAGGGGGACCAGCGAGAGGCGCAATAGAAAGAAGCGTGGCGACCATGGGCGCATCGGCGTGACTCGCTTGTGACAAGGCTTTCCAGAAAGGCCACGGCCAGGTCCAGGTTGTGCCGCGCGGACGTGCTCAGCGGGTCGCCCAAGGCGAAGTGAAAGCCCCGGATGCGTAACAGATAACTCGGGGGGGGCTGGCCCAGACCGATGTGGCCGTAGACCCAGAGCAAGGCCCCGGGGCTCATCTCGTGGGTGGTGTAGCTGGGCGTTTGGGCGGGCAGGATTGGCTCAAGCCGATAGGGGGCATCAAGGCTGGCATCCGCGTCCACCAGGAACACCACCTCCCGCCCGACCAGATCCAGGGCGTGCTCCGGTTGGAGCTGAAAATCGGTGAGCAATTCGACCCCTTGCAACAGGCTGCGCTCAGCCGGTGAACCTTCTGCTTGCAGATCCGCCAGACGCTGGATCAGGGCAGGGCCCAGGGCGTCATCGCCTCGGGAGGGATTGCCGTAGCCAAACACCAGCAGGGGCGCCATCGGCAAGTCAAGCCTCTCCCGCGCCCAGCCAAACCCAGGTTTCCAGCGGCACCCGGCAGGTCATGAGCCGCGGGTGCTGACCATCAGGCAACAGGGGAGTCGGTACCTTCCGCAATACGCTCCACCCTACCGTCTGGCCCCTTATAGAGCCGGTCGAGACAGCGCCCCGCCGCGTCGACCAATTCCAATTCCAGTGGCATCTGGCCCATGGCATGGGTCGCGCAGGACAGGCAGGGGTCATAGGCGCGGATGGCGACCTCGATATGGTTGAGCAGCGGTTCGGTTAGCTCCCGGCCATCCAGGTAGTGAGCCGCCACCTGGCGGATACTGGCATTCATGGCCTGGTTGTTGTTGGTGGTGGAGACGATGAGATTGGCCTTGCGCACCAGGCCATCCTCGTCGATCTCATAGTGGTGGAAGAGGGTGCCGCGGGGGGCCTCCACCACGCCGATACCCTTGGGCCGCCGGTCACCGACCACCATCAGGTCATCCCCCAGCAGGTCCGGGTCATGGAGCAGTTCCTTGATAGCCTCGGCGCAATGGAGCAGTTCGATAAGCCGCGCCCAATGGGTGGCCAGGGCCGCCTGGAGCGGGCGCCCCTCCCCCGCGGCGCGAAAGTCCTCGCGCTCCTGCTCCGCCAGGGGGGTGTCGAAGCGCTCGCAGTTATTGACCCGGGCCAGGGGACCGACCCGGTACCAGCCCGCCTCCGGCCCCAGGCTGGCGATGAAGGGAAACTTCATGTAGCTCCAGGGCTTGATCTCCTCCCGCAGAAGTTCGTCATACTGGCGATAATCCTGATGGTCGAAGATCTCGCCACCGTCCGGGTCCCGGGCGCGCAGGCCACCATGGTAGAGCTCGAAGGCCCCGTCCGGGCCGACCAGGCTGAGGGTGTTGGCGTCCACGGCGCCGAAGCGGTAGTGGTAATCGGGGTTGCTCAGAAAGACGCGCTTCATGAGCTGCACCGCGGTCTCGCCCCAGGCGATCATCTGTTCGACATCGGCGAGCAGATAGTCCCGCTCCGCCACCGTCAGGGCCTTGTTGACCCCGCCAGGGATGGCGCCAGTGCCATGGATGCGCTTGCCCGAGGTGACGCGGATCACCTCCTGGCCATACTTACGCAACAGCACCCCCTGCTTGGCGATCTCCGGGTGGTCCTGGATGACGCCGATGATGTTGCGGTGGGCGACGGCATCGTCGAAGCCGAAGAGCAGGTCCGGCGACGACAGGTGGAAGAAGTGCAGGGCGTGGGACTGGAGGGTCTGGCCCAGGTGCATGAGGCGGCGCACCTTCTCCGCCGTGGGCGTGAGCTGGTCCGCACCGACGAGTTGGTCGGTGGCCTTGGCCGCGGCCAGGTGATGACTGACCGGGCAGATGCCGCACAGGCGTTGCACCATCACCGGCAGTTCCCAGTAGGGCCGGCCCTGGATGAACTTCTCGAAGCCGCGGAATTCGACGATGTGCAGACGGGCCTGCTGGATGCGGTTATGGTTGTCCTGCAACAGGGTGACCTTGCCGTGCCCCTCGACCCGGGTCAGGGGATCGATGGCGACGCGCCGGAGGCCGGCGGGCTCGGGGGCCGATTCCAGGCGGGCGACTTCCGGATGGCGGTGCATGGCAATCTCCTCGTGATGAGCGCGGTGGCGCGGGACCGGTCACTCCCGGTCACTGCCGGTAAGGGGGCATGGCAATGGAGGGCAGGCGGCATTTTCGGCGGGGGAAATTGCCTTTCCCGTATGATAGTTTGCCTGAAAGACGCGGGAAAAACTCTTATTTTCAGTATCATGGCGAACCCCCTTAGCGTTAGCCAGCTTACCCACCTCAGTCATAATGCAACTGGGAGTAAGGCAGGCTGATGGGTTGACCCGCCAGCAGTTCGGTCAGGAAGGTCCAGATGGCATCTCCGGAGGGCGGGCAGCCAGGGAGGAAGTAATCGACCTTGACCACCTCGTGGATGGGATGGACCTTGTTCAGCA
>ERZ1645187.1959-NODE-1959-length-18555-cov-7.476865_pt1 | contig 18555 bp, 16 predicted proteins | sample MGYA00575352_ERZ1645187 | MGnify/ENA primary metagenome ERZ1645187 (study PRJEB40837, sample SAMN11349314) | freshwater sediment metagenome | isolation source: river sediment | host: Sediment | place: India: Wazaribad , New Delhi | collected 2017-02-21 ... | reverse complement strand
TCCGCGCGGAAGAACTCCATGAAGCCGATGTCGCCGACTTCGGGCCGGATCAGCAGGTCGGGACGATCGATCTCCAGCCGCGTCGCGGAAATCTGCGCTTCCATGATCCGCAGGGAATTGCCCAGGACGTCGAAGATGCTGGGCGCGGACCGCCGCTCCATCCATGCCTTCACCGGGTCCGGCAGGCCGACGCTGAGCCGTTTCGTATTCCGCTCCACCCAGTCGAACAGCTCGTTCGCGTCGATTCCCGCAAGTTTCGCGATCTTCTTTTTCCCGGCCGCGCCGATCGCCGGCCGCGTGTCCCGGACGCGCCCGAGGTTGAGGTCGACGGCGATGACCCGTTCCGCGCCCATCGCACGACAGACGCCGACAGGCACGGGATCGACGAGTCCGCCGTCGACGAGAAGGCCGCCGCCCCGCTCCGCGGGCGAGAAGACGCCGGGCACGGAGATGCTCGCGCGGATCGCGTCGACGAGGTCGCCGTCGTCGATGACGACCTCTCGCCCGCTCGTGATCTCCGTCGCGACCGCCCGGAAGGGAATCGGCAGGTCGCGGATCTTGCGCCTCCCGAGGATCTTCGCGAGGAACTCCGTAACCTTGTTCCCCTCGATCAGGCCGGAGCGGGGAAAGGACGCCTCGAGGAAGAAGGAGGCCGCCTGTTTCCAGTCGAGGGCCAGGACGATGTCCGTCAGCTCGTCGAGCTTCCCCGCCGCGTACACGCCCCCGACCAGCGCGCCGATGCTCGTTCCCGCCACGAATCCGGGCTTTTGTCCCGCGTCCTCGAGGGCGCGGAGGACGCCGATGTGCGCCATCCCCCGGGCCGCGCCGCTGCCGAGCGCTATTCCCGTTTTTTGCGACGTGTCGCGTTTTTCCATTCGTTCCGGCCCCCCTCAGACGTTTTCCCCATTCTGGGGGTTCCCCGCGCGGACGTCAATTCGTCCTCCGGCCGGTGTTGTCCCGGCGCCGTCCCGGTGATATGCTCCGTCGTGCGGCGACGCGCGCCGTACTTTCGGGAAGATCCCGAAAAACCAAGGAGGACCACATGCCGACAATTCCGGAAGACGTCCGAAAAGCCTGGACGAACAGAAAGGGAGCCGTCATCCTCGCGACGGCGGCCGCGGATGGAACGCCGAACGCCATTTACGCCACCTGCGTGAGCCGGTACGACGATGAGACGATCGTGATCGCGGACAACTATTTCGACAAGACCCGGAAGAACATCCTCGCGGGAAGCAAGGGGAGCGTTCTCTTCATGACCGAGACCGGCGAGGCGTTCCAGATAAAGGGAACCATCGAGTATCTCACCGAAGGCCCGGTCTTCGACGACATGAAGACGTGGAACCCCGCGAAACACCCCGGGCGCGCGGCGACGGCGGTGAAGGCGGAAGAGGTCTGGTCGGGTTCGAAGAAGCTCCTGTAGGCTTTCCCCGGAGGCAGAGCGAACCGGCGCGCCGACGGAGAAAAGGGCGAACAGGACGATGGGTGCAGCGGCGCTGCGTTTGCGCCGGTTGTTTGTGTCGGATCTCGCCTCGGTCGCGTCGGAAAGGGGTGCGGCAAAGATGAAAGAAGGCATTCTTCTCGCAGCCGTCGGAACGTCGGAACCCGATGCGCGCGGGGCGATCGCGAAGATCGTGGACGGCGTGAAGAGGGCGTTTCCCGGGGCGGATGTCCGCCTCTCGCTCACGTCGGACGCCGTTCGCCGCGCGGCGCTGAAGGAAGAAGGAATCGCCTTCGATTCCCCGCCGGTCGCGCTCGCGAAGATGCGGGACGACGGGATCTCCCGGGCGACGGTCCAGCCGCTGCACGTCATCGCAGGGGAGGAATACGACCGGGTCGCCTCCGTCGTGCGCTCCCTGAGGGGCGCCGGCGGGGCGCACGCCTTTTCGTCGCTGCATCTCGGCGCGCCGCTGCTCGAGACCCGGGAGGACTCCGGGAAGATCGCAGCGCTGTTGCGGAAGGAATACGGCGGACTTGCCGAGGGCAGAGGCGTCGTGGTCTTCGTGGGACACGGCTCACGCGCTTCCGCCGCCTCCGCCTACGCGCGACTTCAGCTCCTGTTCGACGACGAGGGCCTCCCGTTCGTGATCGGAACCATCCGGGGGCGTCCCGGCCTCGACGAGGTGAAGCGACGGCTGGCGTCCCTGAAACCGACGAAGGTGACGCTCGCGCCGTTCATGCTCGTCGCCGGAGGGCACGCGAAAAACGACATGGCCGCGCCGGACGATCCCGGGTCGTGGCTCTCCGTCCTCTCGAAGGGGGGGTATTCCGTGAACGCGCTTCTGAAGGGCCTCGGAGACCTCGACGGAATCCCGGAGCTTTTCGCTTCCCACATCAGGGAAGCCGCACGGGAAGCGTGACCCGGGGGGACGCGGACCTCAGCGTTCCCGAAGCATCCGCGCTACGTCCACTGCGGCGTAGGTGATGATCAGGTCGGCCCCGGCGCGGCGGAGCGACAGGTGCGCTTCGAGCATCCCCCTCTTTTCGTCGAGCGCTCCGGCGGCGACGGCGTGCCGGAGCATCATGTACTCGCCGCTCACGAGGTAGCACGCGATCGGCAGCAGCGTCGCCTCCCGGAGACGGGCGAGGACGTCCATGTAGAGCAGCGACGGCTTCACCATGAGGATGTCCGCCCCCTCGTCCTCGTCGGCGAGCGATTCCCGAAGCGCCTCCCTCGCGTTCGTCGAGGCGAGCTGGTATCCCCGGCGGTCTCCGTGCGACGGCGCGCTTCCCGCGGCGTCCCGGAACGGACCGTAGAACGCGGAGGCGAACTTCGTGCTGTAGCTCATGATCGGGGTGGAGACATGCCCTTCGGAATCGAGCGCGCTCCTGATGGCCGCGACCTGGCCGTCCATCATGGCGGACGGAGCGACCATATCCGCCCCGGCCCGGGCGTGGCTCACGGCGATCCGGCCGAGCGCTTCGGCCGTGGAGTCGTTGTCCACGCATCCGTCCGCGTCGAGGAAGCCGCAGTGTCCGTGGCTCGTGTACTCGCACATGCAGACGTCCCCCGTCAGAAGGACCTCCCGCCCGTACCGCTCCCTCAGGAACGAAAAGGCCCGCTGCACGGGCTGGTCGTCCCGCCAGGCCGTCGTCCCTTCGGGATCCTTGTCTGCCGGATCGGGAAGGCCGAACAGCATGAAGGACCGCACTCCGGCCTCGAGCGCGGGGTCGATAAGCTCCGGAAGCCTGTCGACGCTGCAATGGTCGACGTTCGCGAGCGACGGGACCGGATCGCGCCGTCCCCGGCCCGTGACGACGAACAGCGGAAGGATCAGCTGACGCACTTCAAGGGATACCTCCCGGACGCTTTCGGCGAGAATCCTGTTCTCGCGGAGGCGGCGCAGTCGCGCCGCAGGGGTGAAATCCGAACTGGTCTTCATCGTGTGCCCTCCCTGCTTCGTGTGATATCGACAAGCGTTCTCAGAAGTCCGTCGGTCGACGGCGCATCCATGACGCACGCCTTGCGGCCGAACAGGCGTTCGACGGCGCATCCGCACGTCTCCCCCCACGCGACCGGAACGGCGCCCTCCGGAAAGTCCAGGCCGAGCGTCGCCCAGGCGTTCGCGAGCGCCGCGCTTCCGAATGCCACGGCATCCGGCGGTCGGTCCGCCCACAGCTCCCGGAGAGATTCCGCCCCGGGCGGAAGGGAGGGGATCATGCGGTAGGCGTTCAGGTCCGCGACATCGGCGCCGCGTTCCCTCGCGGCGTCGCAGGGCAGCGGGGAACCGGCCTCGTTGCGGAAGAAGACGACCCGTTCTCCCCTGTTGACGACGCGCGAGAGGAGGCTCGCGAGAGCTTCCGACGTCGCGGGGTTTGCGACCTCGTCGGCCCGGATTCCGGTCCGGAGCAGCGCGTCGCGCGTTCCATCGCCGATGACGGCGATTTTCGCCCGGATCCGGCGCAGGTCCGTCGCCCGGGGCAGGAGCGGCGCCCCCCGGGGACTCGTGAGCACGATCCAGTCTGCCGACGCGAGCGTCTCCGATTCGCCGTCGCGGCGGATCTCCTCCAGGCGCAGCAGCGGCATGCTGTACGCGTCCGCTCCGTGTTCCTCGAGCGTCCGCGCGGTCGTCCAGCTCTCCGGAGACGGACGGACCACCGCGACCTGCACCCCCGCGAGGACGCCGCGCTCCCCGTCGAGACGCATTCCGGCCGTTCCTCCGGCGGCGATGACGGAAGGGCTCCGGAGAACGCCGGGATCCTCGCCGAGAAGAAAGTCGCGCCGGGAGGCCCGTCCCCACCCGCCCCACGTCACGGCCGCGCACGGAGCGTCGTCGGGCATTCCCCCCCCGCGAAGCAGGGAGGCGACCTGCAGCCACGACGAGGCCCCCATATAGACGGCCTTCGTCCCGCCGACCGCGCCGAGCGGACGCCAGAGGTCCGGGTCCGCGCCGCCTGCGCCGCCCTTGCGCCCCGTCGCGAGCGTGACGGAGTCCGCGACGCCCCTGTGCGTCGGCGGGATTCCCGCACGCCCGAGCCCTCCGAGCGCCGCCGTGATGCCGGGCGTGTACGTCCACGGAATGCCCGCGTCCCCGAGCGCAATGGCCTCTTCGCCGCCCCGGCCGAAGACGAACGGATCTCCTCCCTTGAGGCGGACGACTTCGTCCCCCGCGCGCCCGAGCCGGACGAGAAGGTCGTTGATCGCCGCCTGCCCGGGGCCCGGGCGGGCTCCCCTCTTTCCGACGAAATGGAAGGCGCACTCCTGCGGCGCGAGCTGCAACAGGTCCGGGTGGATCAGGCTGTCGTAGACGACGTGGTCGGCCCGTTCGAGGAACAGTTTCGCTTCGATGGTCAGCCAGAGGGGGCCGCCGCATCCGGCCCCGACGAGACGAACGGTCATGGCCGTTTCTCCGCGGGAATGAGCGTGGCCTCGAGGATGCGCATCGCGACCGCGTCGGCCCTGATGCGTCGGGCGAGTTCCATTCCGGCTTCGAAGGCGTCTTCGCGGGTTGCGACCTTTCCGGCCGCCGAGAAGCGGCGGAAGTCGCGCCCCGATTCGTCGAGGATTTCGGCCTGGAAATCGAGCCGTTCCCCGTCGAGTCGCGCCAGCGCCGCAAAGGGGACGTGGCAGCCCACCCGGAGCGTCCGGAGAAGCGTCCGTTCGGCAAGCGCGCAGAGGAACGTCTTTTTGCAGCCGATCCCGGCCGCGAGGGAGAACAGCGGGCCGTCAAGCGGCGCTTCGAGCGCGATGATCCCCTGACACGGGGCGGGAAGGAAGGGGAGCGTTTCCGAGTTCGGAGGGACGATCCCGAGGCGGTCGAGTCCGGCCCGGGCGAGGATGATCGCGTCGTACTGCCCCTCCCGCAGGCGCGACAGGCGCGTCGCGACGTTTCCGCGCAACTCGGCCGTGACGAGGTCGGGGCGGCTCCGCAGGAGCTGCGCCCTTCTCCGCGGACTCGACGTCCCCACGACGGACGCCGGAGACATCGAGGCGAGCGTCGCGTCGGCGCGCCCGATCAGGACATCTTCGACGTTGTCCCTGGGAAGCACCGCTGCGATGTCGAGTCCCTCGCGGCAACAGGAGGGAATGTCCTTGAGGCTGTGGACCGCGCCGTCCCCCTCCCCCCTGAGGAGCGCCTCCTCGATGCAGCACGAGAACGCGCCGATCCCGCCGAAGCAGCGCAAGGGGAGCGACGACTCCCGGTCCCCCCGCGTCGAGAACGGAACGATGTCGACGGACGGCCCGAGCGGCCGGATCGCGTCGGCCATTCGTTCGGCCTGGACGATGGCGAGCGGGCTTCCTCTCGTGAGCAGTCTCATGACGGCGTCTCCCCGCCGGAGAGGGAAGGTCCGATCGGCCCGGGCTAGCCCAGCTCGAACGTGGTGACGCCGAAGAGCCGGTTCATGTCGATGACGGGCGGCTCCTGGTTGTACATGCGAACGGTGGCGAAGGTCGGCGTCATGTGATGCTCCTTCGCGAGGGCCGTTGCGACGGCGTTCGGTTCGGGGACGTCGAGGAAGATCGCGTCGCCCTCGGGGACGGACGCGGCAAGCGCGTGATAGAGTCCCCACGCGACCGTGGCGTCGTCGGCGAAAAGCGGGCCGATCTTGCATCCTTCGCGGCACTGCCGGATCGTGCCGTAGCCGCGCACGGTCTCGTCGCGCCAGACGAGGGACGTCGCGTGCGGGGCGGATGTCCACGCAGCGAGGAAGGCGCTCCTGGGAGCAGGGAAACAAAACCGGTCGTACGCCTCTATTTCGGGCAGAAGCTCCGGCGTGACGGGAACGATATGCGCGTCGCGCGCATCCTGCGGCGCGGCCGTTCCCTTGAAGCGAACGTTGCGCCAGGCGAGCTTGAAGCCCTGTTTCGCATAATTTCGGGCCTTCTGTTCCACGCCGTCGAGACCGATGCACCGGCCCGACAAACGACGCATCGCCGTATCGGCCAGAACCAGCCCGATCTGTCGTCCTCTCCGCTCCGGCGTGACGAGGAAGAGGCCGATGAAGCCGAAGTCCTCGCCGTATTGAACGGCGGAGATCGTCCCCACCGGGGTCTTGCCGGAGTAGGCGATGAAAAAGCCCTCCGGATCCGCCTGGTAGAAGCACGCGGCATCGTCCAGGCCGGGATTCCAGCCTTCGCGGGCCGCCCATTCGATCGCCAGGTCGAGGTCCCTCGGACTCATTGGGTTTACGGTGACGCTGCTTTGAGATGGGAATCGCATACACGTGTCCTCCTTCGAAATACTCGGGACCATCATACTCCATATACGTGGAAAAAGGCGCAAAAGAGAGACATTCCGCACACAATCATCCATTTTACAGACGAAAAGCCCGCCTCCACGTTTCCGGGAGACGGGCCGGACACTCCGTACAAAAAGAACCGCTTACTCGTATCGCAACGCTTCGATCGGGTCGAGTTTCGCGGCCTTCGACGCGGGGTAGTAGCCGAAGAAGATCCCGATCGCGGCCGAAAAGCCGAACGCCAGGATGATCGAGAAGGGCGAGATGACGGCGCTCCACCCGGCGTAGCGCGAGATCAGGACGGACGCTCCGGCCCCGAGCGCGATCCCCAGGATGCCCCCCAGAAGCGAGAGAATGATGGCTTCCGCGAGGAACTGAAACAGGATGTCCGCGGTCTTCGCGCCGACCGCCATGCGGATGCCGATCTCGCGCGTCCGCTCCGTGACGGAGACGAGCATGATGTTCATGATGCCGATGCCGCCGACCAGCAGCGAGATGGACGCCACGGCCGCCAGCAGCAGCGAGAGCGCCTGCGTGGACGCCTTCGCGGCCTCCATGATCTCCGTGAGGTTCATCACGGAAAAGTCCGCGTCTTCCGCCGTCCGGATGCGGTGCCGCTGGTTGAGCAGCGCCGTGATCTGTTCCGACGCGGCCGCAATTTCCGCCTCGCTCGCCGCCTTGACGCGGATCATGTTGACGCGCCCCTGGAAGCGCGAGCCGTAGATCCGTTTCTGCGCCGTCGTGATCGGCAGAAGGAGCGTGTCGTCCTGGTCCTGCCCCATCGCGTTGTTGCCCTTCTTCTTGAGAACGCCGACGACGGTCACGGGGACCTTCTTCACGCGGATGGTCTTTCCGACGGGATCCTCGTCGCCGAAGAGGTTCGTGACGACCGTCTGCCCCAGGATGCAGACCTTCGCGGAGCTTCGGATGTCCGAATCGGTGAAGTTTCGTCCGGCGCCGAGCGGCCATTCCTGGATGGCCAGGAGGCCGCCGTTGGTGCCTTCCGACCGCGTGGACCAGTTCATGTTGCCGTACACGACCTGCACGGCGCCCGACGCGGACGGGTCGGCGAGCGCGACGGCAGGGCATTCCTTCTGGATCGCCTCGGCGTCCGCGAAGGTCAGCGACGGCGTGGCGCCCATTCCCATACGCTGCCCGCCGCTGGTTGTGGAGCCCGACCGGACGATCAGGAGGTTGCTGCCCATGCTCGAAATATGCTCCGCGACTTTCTTGTTGGCGCCGGTTCCGATGGCGAACATCGCGACGACCGCCGCGACGCCGATGATGATTCCGAGCGCCGTCAGGAGCGACCGCATCTTGTTGGTCCGCAGGGACTTGCGCGCGATGCCGAGGATCGCCGACGGGGCGATCATGCGCATTCGCCTTCTTTCTCGATTTCCGTTCTCTTCTCCATCGGCTCGTCGGAGACGATGAGGCCGTCCCGGACGGTCACGACGCGCCGCGAGTAGCGGGCGACGTCGGGCTCGTGGGTCACGAGGATGATGGTGATGCCCTTTGTCCGGTTGAGGTTCTCGAACAGGTCCATGATTTCGTCGCTGGTCTTCGTGTCCAGGTTGCCGGTGGGTTCGTCCGCGAGGATCAGCGGCGCGCCGCCGACGAGCGCCCGGGCGATCGCGACGCGCTGCTGCTGTCCGCCCGAGAGCTGCTTGGGTTCGTGATGCTCGCGCCCCTCCAGCCCGACGAGCCGGAGCGCGTCGAGCGCCCGTTTCGCGCGTTCCTGCCGGGGAACGCCCATGTAGAGCAGCGGCAGTTCGACGTTTTCCAGCGCCGAGGTGCGCGAGAGCAGGTTGAAGCCCTGGAAGACGAAGCCGATGAATTGTCCGCGGACCTGCGCGAGGTCGTCCTTTCCCATGTTGCTCACGTCGCGCCCGTCGAGCAGGTAGCTCCCCGAAGAGGGGACGTCGAGGCACCCCAGGATGTTCATGAGCGTGGACTTCCCCGATCCCGACGGTCCCATGACAGCCACGAATTCGCCCTTCTCCATCGAGAGGGAGACGCCCCGGAGCGCTTCGACGCGGACCTCTCCGAGGTCGTAGATCTTCCGGATGTCCCGAAGCTCGATGAGCGCCATGGCTAGAACATCCTCGGCGGCATGTTCGCCCTGGAGTTCTTCGCGGTCGCGGCCGCCCCCGAAAGGGCGCCGGTCACGACGAGATCGCCGTCCGCAAGGTCGCCCGATACGGCCGTCCAGCTTCCGTCACTCAGGCCGACGGTCACGGGAACGCGCATCGGAACCTGTCCGGGATCGTTCGATTCCGGGAGAATCCACACGACCTGGACGCCCTTGCCGTTCTGCGACGCAGAGCCGTTCGCCTTCGACGTCGATCCGGCCCTCTTCGAGTCGCCGGAGCCCGTCCTGGCGCCGTTTGGGGCTCCCGCCATTCGGACGCGAAGCGCCGCGTTGGGGACCTTCAGGACGTTCTTCGCGGACGCCGTCTCGATCGTGACGTTGGCCGTCATTCCGGGATAGAGGCGAAGGTCCGGGTTTTCGGCCGAGATGATGACCGTATAGGTCACGACGTTTTCCGTCGTCGCCGCCATCAGGCGCACCTGACGCACCGCTCCGCTGAAGGTGTCTTCGGGATAGGTGTCCACGGTGAACGTGACGGGCATGCCTTCCTTGACGTAGCCGATATCCGCCTCGTCCACGGCCGCCTCGACCTGCATCTTGGTCAGGTCCTCCGCGATCGTGAAAAGCGTGGGCGTCTGATAGCTCGACGCGACCGTCTGCCCCTCGCTGACGTCCTTGCCGACGACCGTGCCGTTCACGGGCGAATAGATCTCCGAATAGGCCAGGTTCGTGCGGCTCTGTTCAAGCGTCGCCTGCGCCGCGTCGAGCTTGGCCTTCGCGGAGCCGAGCTGCGCCGACGTCGTGGCGGCAGACGTTTCCGCCGATTCGAGGTCGCTCTTCGCGATGAAGTTCTTCGCGTACAGGCTCTTCTGGCGCGTGTGCTCGCGGCGGGCCTCCCTGACTTTCGCCGCGGCCTCGGCATAGGAGGCCTTCGCGGAATTCAGGTTCGCCTCGGACTCCTTCACCTTCGCCTGCAACACCGTCGCGTCGATCTCGGCGATGAGCTGCCCCTTCTTCACGGAGGAGTTGTAGTCCACGAAAATCTTCCGGATCGTGCCGGAAACCTGGCTGCCCACTTCGACCGTATTGACGGCCTGGATCTTGCCGGTCGCGGAGACGACCCTCGTGATGCTCCCCCGGGTTACGGCTTCCGTGCTGTAGGTTGCCGTTTCCCCGTTGCTTCCCCTGCTCGTGTAAACAATGTATCCGCCCGCGAGAAGGGCGATTCCCGCGCATCCGAAAAACAGTTTCTTCAGTCCCTTTTTCACTTGGAATCCCTTCCTTCCTTTTGGGCCGCACCCGTTGTCTTCGTGTCGCGTCCCAGAACCTTCTCCAGCGTCGCCCGCGCGATCTGGAGGTCGAAATTCGCCTGAACCAGCGACTTGCGCGCCTTGTTGTACTTGTCGCCCGCGTCGGAGACTTCGAGGCTCGTGCCGACGCCGACGCCGTACCGCCCCACCGCGAGATCCATATTCTCCTTCGCCTGCCGCAGTCCCTCGCCGGCGGTCACAACCTGCTCTTCCGCTGTCGCGAGGTCGGAAAGGGCCGTGCGGACTTCGAGAAGAACCGTCTGCCGGATGCTTTCGAGCGACTGCTTCTCGAGATCGAGGTCCGCCCGGGCCGTCTCGGTCTTCGCGGCGGTCGCGCCGCCGTCGCTCACCGGAATGGAGAGCGTCAGCGCCGTGCTCCACTGTCCCGACCACCCCGAATGTCCGTCGGAAAAATCATAGCCGCCGCTGAGGGAGAGCGTCGGGTTCATGCCCTTCGCCGCGTAGGAGACGGACATCCCGGCCGCAATGATCCGGGCCTGCTGCGCCAGGTAGTCCGGCCGGAGCGACAGTGCTTCGTTCAACGCCGCCTCTTCCGCCGGAGTCGCGGGGATCGTGACCGTCGGAACGTTCGGCTTCTTTCCCGCCCGGGGCAGTTTCGTCCCGACCGTGTTTTCGAGCGTCGCCCATCCGATGGAGAGCGAACCCTTCGCCTTCGTCAGATCCTGCTTCGCCTGGCTCAGGTTCACCTCGGCGGTCGTCACGTCGGAGCGCTTCGTCCGTCCCGCGTCGTAGAAGGCCCGGGCCTGGGCGAGCTGCGCCTCGTAGAGCGAGACCGTCTCCTGCGCCACGGACACGTCCTCGTAATACCGCAGCAGCGAGAAGAACGCCTGCTTCACATCGTAGAGAAGCACCTGACGCGTGCGCGTCGCGTCTCGCTCCGACGCCGTCACGGCGACCGACGCCTTCTTCAGCGCAAGTTCCCTGCGTCCGCCGTCGGAAAGCGTGTGGCTGACGCCGATCCCGGAGCTGTAGCGTTCCTTCGCGGTTCCGTCGTTCGTGGAGACGGACCCGTCGACGTCCACCGTCGGACGGAGATTCGCTGCCGCTTCCTTCGTCTGGCTGACGGAACGGCGGATCTTCGTGTTCGCGGAGGCCATATCCGGGTGGTTCTCCAGCGCGAGCGCCAGGCATTCGTCGAGCGTCGGACCGGTCTCGGCCGCCGCCGGCGATGCAGCCCCGAGCGCCGGAAGGGGGGAGAATGCCATCGCGAACAGGATGAACAGTGTCGGTATCAGGATCTTTTTCATGTATGCCGCCTCGCTTTCGCGTGTGTCGTTTTCGTCGATTTCACTATAGCATTCTATCCTTCACGTCTTAAGCCGCTCTTCGGGAATGTTCCGTTTCGATAAGAGAGTGCAAAGAATCCTTTACAAACCGGATTCGTACGCCTGGCCGGGCCCGCAGCCGTTGCTATCCGCGTCCGGACGGGGCGAAGAGAACAGCGGCCGGACGGACGTAAGAGCCCCCGCTCTTTTCGCATCCTTCCGCAGGGAATATACTGGATCCGCGTGGAACGCACGCGCGACGAGGTGCAGCCGAAGGAGAGGATCCGACATGGCGGAAGACAGGGACAAACTCGTGGAACGGCTTCTGATCGAGGGCATCGGAGAAGTGATGAAGACCGGAATGAGGCTCTCCGGCACGAAGGTTCCCTTCGCGGGACTCGCGTCCTCTTTCGGCGGCAAGCTCGGGGCGAAGCTCTCGAAAACCGACTCCGCAGAGCGGGAGATGCGTCTGAAGACCGACCCGAAGGACCTGCTGCTCAAACTCTACGCCTGGTTCGCGAAGAACGGCCGCCTCGCCGAAGAGGCCGAGGAGGGCTGCATGCGCGTGACGGGCGTGATCAACGCCGGAATCATGAACATGAGCCCCGTGGTGCTCTGCGTCGAGATCGGCTCGGACGACGCGGACGCGGGACGCTGCACGGTCCGCATCGCGGGCTTCGCCAAGGAAGGCCTGATCAGCCAGCACGCCGCCGAAAAGGGCGTCGCGAAACTCGCGGAAGTTCTGAACATGCTGAAGGCGTGAGGCGAAGCGCTCCGCCGTGCGATTGGCGGTATGGGCCGGCGTTCCGACGGATGGCGCTCATCCCGGCATATCTTCGCTTGTGATCGCGCAATGCCTGTGATACATTAAACAGCAAAGTATACATAAAGATTACTCTTGCACCGCTTTTTACAGAAAGGGGCGTTCGGGAGAGTGACAGAGCAGAAGATGCAACGCAACGGCGACTATTCGCCGCCGGAAAAGGGATGGCCGACGCCGGGTTCGGCGAAGAAGGGATCCGCGCGGAAGGTGATGCCGCCGCCCAAGACCATGCTGTGGTTCACGCTTATTCTTCTCGCGAATTTCTTTCTGGCGAGACTGTTCGCCCCGGGGCCGGAAGAACCGCTCATGGTGCCCTACACCCTGTTCCGGGAGGAAGTCGGAAAGCACAACGTGCAGTCGATCTTCAGCCGGGGCGACACGATTACGGGCATCTTCAAAGCCCGGCCGTCCTCCGCGACTGCGGGCGCTGCGGGCGGAACGCCGGCGGCGAAGGAGAACAAGACCTTTACGACGACGCTTCCGTCTTTCGTGGATCCCGGCCTGGAGACGTTCCTGATCGAACGGGGCGTCGAGATCAGCGCCAAGCCGATCAACGAGGAACGCGGCCCGCTTGAGACGCTCCTCTTCAGCTTCGGCCCGGGCCTGCTCTTTATCGCCTTCTACTTCTGGCTCTTCCGGCGTTCGTCGCAGGGCGGCGGCATCGGAGGCGGGATGCTGGGCATCGGCAAGAGCAAGGCGCGCCGGTACGACCAGGAGAAGGACGCGAAGGTCACGTTCGAGGATGTCGCCGGAATCGACGAAGCGGAGAACGAACTGGTCGAGGTCGTGGATTTCCTCAAGGATCCCGGAAAGTACACCCGGCTGGGCGGGACCGCGCCGAAGGGCGTTCTGCTCGTGGGCTCTCCCGGTACGGGAAAGACGCTGCTCGCGAAGGCGGTCGCCGGAGAGGCGGGAGTTCCGTTCTTCTCGATGAGCGCCGCGGAGTTCGTCGAGATGATCGTCGGCGTTGGCGCGGCGCGGGTGCGGGACCTCTTCAAGCAGGCCCGAGAGAACGCTCCGTCGATCATCTTCATCGACGAGCTGGACGCCATCGGACGCGCGCGCGGACAGGTGTCGATAGGGGGTTCGAGCGAGCAGGAACAGACCCTGAACCAGATTCTGACCGAAATGGACGGCTTCTCAAGCCGCGAGGGCATCATCGTTCTGGCCGCGACCAACCAGCCGGACGTTCTCGACAAGGCGCTCCTGCGCGCGGGCCGCTTCGACCGGCGCGTGGTCGTCAACCTTCCGGACAAGACGGGACGCGAGGCGATCCTCAAGGTTCACACGCGCACCGTGCCGCTCGCCGGCGACGCGAGTCTGGCGGAGCTTGCGGCGGCCACGCCGGGGTTCGCGGGAGCCGACCTGAAGAACCTGGTCAACGAGGCGGCGTTGCTGGCGGCCCGGCGCGAGCAGAACGAGGTCCGGCAGAAGGACTTTCTTGACGCGCTCGAGAAGATGGTTCTGGGCCCCGAGCGGCCGCTGCTTCTGAGTCGCGCCGACAAGGAACGCATCGCCTACCACGAAGGGGGCCACGCCATTCTGGGCCTCGTGGAGCCGGGCGCCGACCCGGTGAACCGGGTGACGATCGTGCCGCGCGGTCAGGCGCTCGGCGTGACGTATCAGCGGCCGGACAACGACCGCTACAACTATCCGGAGGCCTACCTCCGCGCGCGGATCGTCGGAATGCTCGGCGGCCGCGCGGCCGAAGAGGTCGTGTACGGCACGAAGACGACCGGGGCCGAAAGCGATATCGAGCAGGCAACCTGCCTGGCCCGCCAGATGGTCACGCGCTGGGGCATGAGCGAGCGGCTCGGCCTGGTGCAGCTCGCGCCGCGGGAGAACCCCTACCTGAGCGGCTCCGGCGGCGGCGGCTACGGTTGCGCGAAATCGTTCAGCGAGGAAACCTCAAGGGCCGTCGACGCGGAGGTTTTCCGAATCATCGGCGAATGTCACGAGGAAGGCAAGCGGCTCCTCAACGCGCACCGGCGGGAACTCGACGCGCTCGCCGAAGCCCTGATGGAGCGGGAGACCCTCGACGAACAGGAGATCCTCGCCGTCACCGGACTCCCTCCTGCGCCGCCGCTGGAGACGGGAAAACTGCCGGTTCCCGGGGCGATCGCACCGGGCGGCGAATAGCCGGAGGTCACTGTTCCTCGAAAAGCGGGACGGCTTCGCGCCAGGCATAATCATCGAACAAAAAACAAGAGCGCCGGGATCGTATCGGCGCTCTTGTTTTTTTCTTGCACGACAGCGGAAAACGGAGTAAAAACGTGGTAGCATAGCGACGCTCTGCGAAGAACACCGGTTCGCGTTGCATGCGTCGGTGAAAGAAGAGCGCTGCGTCGCGCCCCGGCCCGGGTCGCGGGATATTCGGTGGAGGTGTTCCCTGTGAGTATCTTTTCGATGATGATTTCGTTTGCGCCCTGGCTCGTTCTCAAGATCGTTTCCATCCTTCCGCTCGCGGACCCGCTGACGATGCTCAAGGCGGCGCTCGTCATCGCGTTCGCCATCAGCCTCTACCAGTCGCTCCGGAGCAAGGTGCGGGGCTTCATCTTCTGGGGGACGATCCTCTTCTTCTCGTTCAGCCTCGTCACGGTCGTCCTGATGTCCAACATGTGGGTCGTCGGCCATCTCGGGCTGCTGGCGCAGCTGAATATGAACGTCATAGCGTGGGGATCGATGCTCGTCAGGCGGCCCTTCACGATCGACTACGCGAAGCAGAGCGTGCCGCAGGAATTCTGGTCGAACCCGAGGTTCCTGCGGAAAAACTACCTCATCACGGGCGTCTGGGGAGTGTACTTCCTTCTGGGGCTCGCGTCGGCGGAGATCCGCGTCTACGAGCCGCAGGTGAGCCACGTGCTTCTCGAGATCCTCGACAACGCCTCGATGATCGGCGCAATGCTCTTCACGTGCCACATGTCGAAGCACCCCAAGAGCGCGCAGCTTCCGCCCGAAGGAGACGCCGCAGCGTAAGAACCGCGTCCCCCGGCGCAATTCGTATGGTCACGAAAGAGGCCGCTCCCGCATGAGGAGCGGCCTCTTTTTATCGCGTCCCGAAATGGGCGGGGGCTATTTCGTTTCCGGATGCTCCTTCAGAAACGCGGCCACGCGGTCGGCGACGTTCCGTTCGAGGTTCCGGAAGAAGAAGGAGTAGTCGTAGGGATGGTAGAAGCCGCTCGCCGCGCCGCGCACCAGGTCGGTGCGGGTCGGCCGTGGGACGATCAGCGCGCCGTCGATTGTCTGCGCCCCGGTGAACTGCGGAACTTCGATCCGTTTTCCGCCGGCGAAGAACACGGCGCCGAGGTTGCGTTCCTTCGGGACGGCCTCGCCCGTCGTATCCATGGTCAGCGGGTTGACCCCGACCGCTCCGGGGATGGCGATGGTAATGTCCGGACTGACGGCCTGCGTGTTGTAGCTGATGATGCACCCGGTCCGCGTCGGCGAATCGCTCATGACGAGCTGCGGATATTTTTCGAGGTCGTCCGGCGTGACGGACCATCCGATGATGTAGCTCGCCACGAGCCGTTCACGGAGCTTCGGGTCTCCGAAACGGCGCTGGAGCAACCAAAGCAGGACGTTCGATCCCTGGCTGTGCCCCGCGAGAATGAAGGGGCGCCCCGCATTGAAATGTTCCATGTAGTAATCGAAGGCCTTTTCGACATCCGAATAGGCGATACCGAGCGCCATGGATTTGTCCTGTTCAGAAGCGGAGAGCACCTTGATGTTCGCTTCGCGATATCTCGGAGCGAAGATATTGCAGGTCAACGCGAAGACGCCGGCCGTCTTTGCGAGGTCCGCGTCGACCAAAGGGTTCTGCCGGTTCGATTCGAGGCATTCGTTCCACGCGTTCGGGAAGAAGAACGCCGTCGGATGGACGAAGAACACGTCCGCGGATTTCGTGCGTTCCGCTTCGGGCGGAAGGGACGCCCAGTCGGACGCGCGGGCGTAGTCCGGCGCGGGAGGAACCGCGGCGGGGTTGAACGCATTCGTGCGGTCGAACAGCGCGCCGATATCGCCGGAAAGGTCCGTTCGCAGCAGGTCGATCTCGCTCGAAACCTTCGCGGTCTCCGCGAGTTCGTCGAGCGAGATGCGGGCGATCGCCGGATTGTCCAGCGTGCGGAAGAAGATCCGCCTGCCCGTGATGTCCGTGACGATCGTCCACTGCGTGTTTCCGTGCGGGAACTCCGGCGGAACGGAGAGAACCTGCGCCGCGGCGAAGCCGAAGGCGACGGCCCGCGCCGGGTCGTCCGGGACCGAAAGATGCTTGCGGTAGTACGCGCCGCGGACGAAGCGGTCGATCGACTCGTGCGCCCCCGGGATGGGCTTCTCCCCGTCGAACTCCGCATACTGCGAAAGCGCCGCAAGGGACTCTCCGTACTCCGTGTTGGTCAGGACTGGAATCTTCGGATCGCGGGTCACCTTCGTCGCGCCTCCGACGAATTCGACGATCGCGGACGCTCCCGTCGCGTCGTGAAGGTACAGGTGGAGTTTGATCTCAAGCCCCTCGACCGACGTTGACGTCACGCGGTACCGCCCGGAGCCGAGGTCCGCCAGCGCGGCGTCGACGCCGCCGCACGTGTCCAGGAGGTACTGCTGGAGCGAGCAGATGTCGATCGTCGTTTCGGGCCCCGTCTGCGGGAATCCGGACGTTTCGAGGTAGTACGTGCCTATTTTGAGTCCGGCCCGGTTGATGCCGTCGACGCCCGCATAGACGATTCCGTCCTCGGGCGAGTTCGTCCGCTGCAGGATGGTGTCGAACGCGACGGAGGCGTATGCGCTCGTCCATTCGAGCGGACGGCAGCCTTCGGGGGCATACTGGGCTTTTCGCCGCATTCCGGCCGGGTTGAACTGCACCGCTCCGTTTCCGCGGGAAAAATCGAAGTTCCGGGCGGATACGAGCACGGCGTCGCGCTTGAGAAAAACCTCGGAGCAGCCGTCCGCCCCGGCAGGGGGAAGACATGCGAGAAGGCAGGCGCAGAGGGCGATTCCGATCCGGTGCGTTCGCTTCATGACTCTCATCTCCACGTGAAGAATTCGCGCGCTCCCGGCGGAGCCGCGCGTGCGTGCGCTCCATTATAGACGTTTCTCCGCCCGCACGGTGTCACGTCGCCCGGCGAAGATCGTCCGAGGGCGGCTCAGAGCGGCGGCAGCCCCGCTACGCTCGCTATGCTCGCGACGCCGAAGGCCGCGATGACGAGCCCCGAAAACCGGTTGACCCAGACGAACCGCGAATGGTCGACCTTCGAGCGCAGAAGATGGACCAGGCCGCTCAGGAAAAGCCACCAAAGCATCGAGCCCGTGAACACCCCGAAGACAAGCAGCGCGGCCGACGCGCGGCTCCCCGGCGCCGATCCGAGGCCGAGCCCCGCGAAGACAGCCGCGAACGAGACGATCGTCATCGGGTTCGTCAGCGTCAGAAAGAACGCCGACGCATAGGCGCCCGCGAGACCGCCGGAGCGGACCTTCCCCGCCCTCGCGGCCTCGTGCGCCGGGACGGAGCGGAAGGTCGCGCACCCGAGGTACAGCAGGAACAGTCCGCCGACAAGGCGCAGCCAGAACTGCGATCCCAGCAGAAAATCCGAGACGGCCGTGACGCCGAACGCGGCGACGCAGCCGTAGATCGCGTCGGCCGAGGCCGTGCCGAGCCCCGAGACGACGCCGTGAAGGATGCCGTCTCCGAGCGTCCTGCGGATGCACAGCACGCCGATCGGCCCGACCGGCGCGGCGATCGAAAATCCCATCACGAGCCCCTTGAGAAGCAGCGTCGGGTCCATCGCCGGCCTACCGTTCGGGAACGCGCACGGGCAGAACCTGCGTCTCCTTGACCGTCGAGAGGATCACGCCCGTCCGGGTCCGGACGCCCGGAACGGACTTGATCCGGTCGCTGATCAGGCGTTCGAGGGCGCGCGTGTCGGCGCAGCGGATTTTCAGCACGTAGTCTTCCGCTCCGGCGATGTGGCAGCACTCCAGAACCTCCGGCTGCGTGCGCACCAGGTCGAGAAATGCGCCCCTGTCGTCGGCGCGTTCGAGCGTGACCGAGACGAACGCACCGAGCCCGCACCCCGCCGCTTCGGGATCGACGAGCGCCGCGTAGCCGAGGATCACCCCCGCGTCTTCGAGCTTCCGGACCCTGTCGGCCGCCGCAGGGGCCGACAGCCCCAGAAGGGAGCCGAGTTCCGCCCAGGTCGTCCGAGCGCGTTCCATGAGACGCCGCAGAATCGCGATGTCGATTGCATCCATCGTCAATTACCTCCGATTCAAAAGATATAAAGAATTTTAGCTTACGAATCAAAGAAATTCAAGGAGTTTTGGATTCTATATGGAAGAAGAAACCGCTCCGCGCGTTCGATTCCGCGGAGCCGT
>ERZ1645187.1958-NODE-1958-length-18557-cov-6.217760_pt1 | contig 18557 bp, 19 predicted proteins | sample MGYA00575352_ERZ1645187 | MGnify/ENA primary metagenome ERZ1645187 (study PRJEB40837, sample SAMN11349314) | freshwater sediment metagenome | isolation source: river sediment | host: Sediment | place: India: Wazaribad , New Delhi | collected 2017-02-21 ... | reverse complement strand
AAGGTGTTCAACCGCCTCACCGACAAGCCGATGGGCTCTATCGGCAACATCTCCTTGGACGGCCTGATGCTGATCAGCAGTTGCCGATGCTCGTGGGTGCGCGCTTCGAGATGCGCCTGAAGATTCCCGGCACCGACGGTGTGCATGTCATCGACTTTGCGGCCACCTGCCAATGGTCGCGCGAGGATGTCACGCCGGGCAGCTACGACTCGGGCTTTGCCCTGGTTGCGCCGCCAGCGGAGTTCGTCGAGCTGGTTGATGCGCTGCGCTTCTATTTCAGCTTCCATCATCTGGCCGCTTCGGCCTGAGCCGGAGTCTGGCGACACAACAAAAAGGCCCCTTGTGGGGCCTTTTGCATGACGGGTCTTTTCAGACTTTGAACTGATTGATCAGCCGGCGTTGCTGCTCGGCCAGTTTGGTCAGTTCGGAGCTGGCGGCGCTGGCTTCATCGGCGCCACTGGCCACTTCCTGGGCGACCATGCCGATATTGGTGACGTTGCGGTTGATATCCTCGGCCACCGCACTCTGTTCCTCGGCGGCGGTGGCGATGTGCGTGTTCATCTCGCTGATCACCGATACCGCCTGGGTGATGGTCTCCAGCGCCTCGGCCGCCTGGCGTGCGTGCTGCACGCTGTCGTCGGTCTTCTCCTGACTTTCCTGCATCACCTTCACCACTTCGCGCGTGCCGTGCTGCAGCTGCTGGATCATGGTCTGGATTTCTTCGGTGGCCTGCTGGGTCTTCTGCGCCAGGTTGCGCACCTCATCGGCCACCACGGCAAAGCCGCGGCCCTGCTCACCGGCGCGGGCGGCCTCAATGGCGGCGTTGAGCGCCAGCAGGTTGGTCTGTTCGGCGATGCCGCGAATGGCCACCAGGATGGCGTTGATGTTTTCGCTGTCCTTGGCCAGGTTCTGCACCACGCCCACCGCACGGCCGATCTCGCTGGCCAGGCCGGCAATGGAGGCCGCTGTGCTGTGCACCACCTGCTTGCCATGGTTGGCGGCGGCATCGGCGTTGTTGGCGGCATCGGCGGCGTGAGTGGCGCTGCGCGAGACTTCCTGGGCCGTGGCCGACATCTCTTGCACGGCGGTGGCCACCTGTTCGATTTCCGAGAGCTGACGCTGTACGCCCTGGTTGGTGCGGATGGCGATGTCGGCGGTGTTTTCCGAGGAGTCACTGACCTTCTGCACCGAGGCGACCACCTGGCTGATCATGGTTTGCAGCTTGCCGAGGAAGGTATTGAAACCGCCGGCAATCGAGCCCAGCTCGTCGGCGCGGGATACCTCCAGGCGGTGGGTGAGATCGCCTTCGCCCTTGGCGATGTCGTCCAGCATGTGGACCATTTCCTTGAGCGGCTTGGCGATGCCGTAGCCCACCAGCCAGATGACCAGCAGGCCGATGGCAGCAATGATCAGGCCTACGACCGTCATCCCAATCGCACTGGTGCGCGCCTGCTCCTTCATGTCGGCTTGCAGGGCGTCCAGGTCGGCCATGACTGCCGACAGCGGCAAGTGCACCAGTAGGGTCCAGCGCGTTTCGGTTCCCGCGACGTTGAAGGGCAGCAGCAGTTCGACGTGCCCACTCTGCTCATTGATTTCGACTTGCGGGGTGTTGCCGCTGATCTTGCGCAGGTTCTCCATGTCACTGCTGTCGAGAATGTCTTCGGCAGGCTGCCCCATCATGCTGGCATCCTTGGTGTGTGCGATCACGCGCAGTTTGCCGGAGATCAGACTCATGCTGCCGACCCCGTCATACAGGGACTTGTTCGCGGTGCTCAGCAGTTCCTGAATGAAGTCCAGGGCGAGGTCGTTGCCGACGGCGCCGCGGAATTGCCCATCCACGATAATGGGGGCGTTGAACGAGGCCATCAGAACCGATTTGCCGGCCAATTCATAAGGTGCCGGATCAACCACGCAAGGAGCCTTGGTTTGCTTGGGGCAGAGGTAGAACTCGCCTTCGCGTACGCCGGTGGGCAGGATCTTCTCGCTTTCCATTACGCTGGCCATCAGCGGTTCGAGTTTCAGATTGCTGCCGTCGCGATACCACCAGGGCATGAAGCGGCCGGTATCGTCATAGCCCAAGTCTTTTTGGCCTTTGTAGAGGTCATCGTCCTGATCGAAGGCGTTCGCCTCCCAGCCGATATAGAAGTCGATCAGCTTGGGATTGGTGCGCAGGTACTCGCCGGTGAGTGCGGACAGTTCCTCACGGCTCATGCTCAAGCCATTGCTGCCAAGCTTGGCATTAACAGTCGCCAAGGCCTTGGACATGTTCATCGGATACTCGAATTCACGTTGCAGTTTGCCAACCTGGCCTTCTGCCAGGCTCAGCAGTCGCTGCGTGATCACGCTCTGCAGTAGTTCGCGACTTCTCTGCTCTACCAGTTCCTGGGTGCGGGCGGTGGAAAACACGGCGTAAAGCACCAGTGCGATAACCACTGCAAGAATGCTGGCGCCGGCAAGGACGGCAACGGAAAACTGGATCGATCGGAACTTCATGATGACTCCGCAAGTCGCAGATAGGCCTGTTTCCGTGATATCGGCCAGGGTGGCAAATTTCCTTAATTTCTTTACTTAGCAAAGATGCAGAACGTGCCACACGCAAGCCGAGCTTGCTGGTGTTTGCACGGTTGCCTAGGATGGCCGCCCTCATGTGGCCAAGGAGTGATGCAATGAGTGGTGTGTGGCGTGTGGTACTGGTGACGTCGCTGGCCGGCCTGAGCGCCTGCCAGGCGGTGAATACCACCCAGGGCGGCGCGGTGGGGGTCGACCGTAAGCAGTACATGTTCAGCATGGTGTCCACCGAACAGGTCAACCAGCAGTACGCCCAGGCGTACCAGCAGACGGTGCAGAAGGCCGCCAGCGAGGGTGTGCTGGAGCGCGGCACGGCCGATAGTCGGCGTCTGAATGCGATTGCCCAGCGCCTGATTGCCCAGGCGCCGGTGTTCCGTGCCGATGCCGCGCAGTGGCAGTGGGAAGTCAATCTGGTCGACAGCCCGGAGTTGAATGCCAACTGTGGTCCAGGCGGCAAGATCATTTTCTACAGCGGTCTGATCGACAAGCTGAAGTTGAGCGATGATGAAATCGCCGCGGTGATGGGCCACGAGATCGCCCATGCGCTGCGCGAGCATGGTCGCGAGGCGATGTCTAAGGCCTATGGCGTGCAGATGGCCACTCAGTTGGGCGGTGCCCTGGGTTTTGGCGATGCCATGCAGGTGGCCAATGTCGGGGTCGAGTACCTGATGACCCTGCCCAACAGCCGTGGCAACGAGAACGAGGCCGATCTGATCGGTCTTGAGCTGGCGGCGCGGGCCGGCTACGACCCGAATGCGGCGATCAGCCTGTGGCAGAAGATGGCCCAGGCGAACGCCGGCGCGCCGCCGGAGTTCATGAGCACGCATCCGTCATCGAGCTCGCGTATCAGTGCGCTGCAGGCGGCCATCCCCAAGGTGATGCCGCTGTATCAGCAGGCGCGTCGCTGAGGGTAACCCGGCAGTGCAGACTGCCGGGCGTTTATCAGGGCAGGGCTTTCTCGGCGAAGGGGCGGGTTTCCAGGCCCAGCTGGCTGCGGAAGCTCTCCATGTCGAACATGGTGCAGATTTCCTGGATTTCGCCGACCGAATTGAGCGTCCAGAAGGCCATGGCCGAGATGCTCAGTACCCGGTCGCTGGCCGGGTAGCCCATCGCTGCTTTTTCCAGCGTGCCGATCAGGGTGCTCCAGGTGACCACCTTGTTGCCTTCGGCCAGGCATTCCTCGATCACCACTTCCAGATCGGGCATGGCGCTGCGGATTTCCTCGACCATTGCGCAGTAGTCGCTGCCGTTCAGCGGGCGACCCATGAACGAGCTCTTGTAGAGGAAATCCTTGCTGTGCAGGCGTTCGGCCAGAGCCAGGCGGCCCTTGTTCCACGACAGGTCGATGTGCTGGCGCACGGTACGTTTCATGTCATCCAGTGACATTTGCAGCTCCTTGCTGAGGACGAATTAATACTCGATACGCAGAGCTTAGCAGCCCGGTCTGGTGGCAGTGCACCCGGACAAAGGTTTTGCCCGGGTGCGTCACATCACAGGGCGACGATACCCAGTGCCTGGCAGGCGGCGTAGATCGCCAGGCCGGCAAAGCACAGGGCGGCCAGACGGTGGATCAGCGTCATGGGCAGGCGGTCGGCGGCGAAATGCCCGGCCAGTACCACCGGCACGTTGGCGATCAGCATGCCCAGGGTGGTGCCGGCGACGACCATGGTCAGTTGCTGGTATTGCGCCGCCAGCATGACCGTGGCGATCTGCGTCTTGTCGCCCATCTCGGCGAGGAAGAAGGCGATCAGGGTGGTGACGAACGGTCCGTAGCGCTTGAGCTTGGATTCCTCGTCATCGTCGAGCTTGTCCGGGATCAGGGTCCAGACCGCCACGGCGGCAAAGCTGGCGGCGAGAATCCAGCTGAGGGTGGTCTGGCTGAACAGACCGGCGACCCAGTGACCGACGGCGCCGGCGGCGAAGTGGTTGGCCAGGGTGGCGATGACGATGCCCCAGATGATCGGCCAGGGGCGGCGGAAGCGGGCGGCCAGAACCAGCGCGAGCAATTGCGTCTTGTCGCCGATTTCGGCGAGCGCAACGATACCGGTGGAGACGGCGAAGGATTCGAGCATCAGGGATTCCTCAGGGGCGGGTTCGACGATTGGCTATGACACGTACTACCTTCCCGCCCCGGGTGAGGTGTGCGTGTCATAGGTCTTGTCAAACCACAGGCCTGGATCAGGCCGGAGGTCGCAGGCGCCATGCTCTGTGGAGCAAGTATGTTGACGCGTGCCGGGTGAGCGGGCGCTCACGGGAGACTACTCCCCTAGGACGCGCGCATTGTGCCTTTGAGCCTTACTCCTGGCAAGTCGCTCAGCGCCGGCGCGCGCGGTAGATGCGAAAGCCCTCGGCCTCGGCCAGGATCTGGCAGGCGCCCAGGTGTTCTTCGATCAGCGGCGGGTAGCGCAGGAAACTGTTGGCAACGATGCGCAGCTCACCGCCCGGCAGCAGGTGGCGGGCCGCCTCGCGCAACAGGGTTTCGCTGGCGGCATAGCTGGTGTGCACGCCGCTGTGGAACGGCGGATTGCTGATGATGGCGCTGAGTTCGCCGGGGGCGCCGTGAATGCCATCACTGGCCAATACCTCCGCCTCCAGGCCATTGGCGGCCAGGGTCAGGCGGCTGGCCGCCAGAGCGAAGGCGTCGACATCCAGCAGGGTCAGCCGGCTCTGTGGATAGCGCCGCTTGAGCACGCTGCCGAGGACGCCGGCACCGCAGCCGAAATCCAGCAGATGGCCCGTGGGCAGATTGTCGAGGTGCTCCAGCAGCAGGGCAGTGCCGCGGTCCAGACGACCATGGCTGAACACGCCGGGCAGGGTGATCACTTCCAGCGGGCCATCGCTCAGCGGCAGGCTGATGCGCTCAGCCAGGTTCTCCAGCTGAGGTACGGCGGGGGCGTTGTCGATCTGCACCTGCCACAGCTGGCAGTGACGGGCGCTGTCGAGCTTGCGTGGCTTGCCGAAACGCTGCAGCTGCTTGGCGGCCCGCTCGATGCCGGCGCGTTTCTCACCAACCAGATAGAGCAGGGCGCCGGGCAGGCGCGCGGCCAGGCTGTCGAGCAGGTAATCCGTGAGTTCGCGGGACTTCGGCAGGAACAGCACGGCGCTGGCAAAGGGCCAGGCCGGCGCTGTGGTGCCGAATTCGCTGCGCCCGGCAAAGCGCTGCTCAAGCCCGGCCTGCTCACCGGCATGCCAGCTCCAGCCGTGGGCGTCGGGCAACTGGCCGAGCAGATCGTCGGCCGGCAAGCCGGCCAGCAAAACCGGGCCCTGAAACAGTTCGGCCTGACGCAGCAACACTTCGCTTCGCGGATCCATGGGCGCTCCTGAAAAAGGCGACAAGGCTAACCGGATCAGCCCGGCGTGACCACCCGCCGCGGCTGCCCGGCGAAGAAGGCGGTGGCGTTTTCGGCCAGTTGCCCGACGATGCGCTGCCGGGCTTCGCGGCTGCCCCAGGCCGAGTGCGGGGTGATCAGCAGATTCGGAATGTCACCGGCCAGCAGCGGGTTGTCGGCCGTGGGTGGCTCGACGCTCAGCACATCCAGCGCGGCGGCGCCCAACCGACCTTCGCGCAGGGCATCGGCCACGGCCTGTTCGTCGAGCAGGCCACCGCGGGCGGTGTTGATCAGCCAGGCATGGCGCGGCAGCAGGTCGAGGTGCTGGCGGTTGATCAGTTGTGCGGTGACCGGTGTCAGCGGGCAATGCAGGGACAGCACGTCGAGTTGTGGCAGCAGCTCGCTCAGTGGCAGGCGATCAGGCTGTGCTGGCCGTCCGGGGAGTTGGCCCAGCAGCACGCGCATGCCGAAGGCCTCGGCCAGTCTCGCCACGGCGCTGCCGAGTTCTCCGGCGCCCAGAATACCGAGAGTCTTGCCGCTGAGTTCGCTGATGGGGAAGTCCAGCAGGCAGAACTGGCTGGCCTGCTGCCAGCGCCCGGACTGTACGGCGTGGTGATAGTCGGGCAGCCGGGTGGCCAGGGCCAGCATGAGCATCAGCGTGTGCTGGGCGACCGAGGGCGTGCCGTAGCCCTGGCTGTTGCACACGGTGATGCCGAGGCGCTGCGCGGCCGGCAGGTCGACATTGTTGGTGCCGGTGGCGGCCACCAGAATCAGTTTCAGATCCGGCAGGGCCGCCAGGGTTTCGGCAGTCAGCGGCACCTTGTTGCTGATGGCCACCTGTGCGCCCTGCAGGCGTTCGACTACCTGCCCGGCATGGCTGGCGTCGTGCTGGGTCAGGCCGGTGAAGGCCTGTTGCAGTGGGCTCAGATCGAGATCCCCCAGATCGAGAGAAGCGCAGTCGAGAAAGACGGCATGACGACTGTTCATGGGTAGCTGTACCTGTTGCGGGAGGCGCTTATTGCGTAAGGTGGCCAGCCTAGCAAAGCGAGCGGAGGCGGTGCCGATGTACTGGGCGGAATTTCTCACGGTGGCCCTGATTCACCTGCTGGCGGTGGCCAGTCCTGGGCCGGATTTTGCCGTGGTGCTCAAGGAGAGTGTCGCCCACGGCCGGCGCGCCGGGCTGTTTACCGCCTGGGGCGTGGGCACGGGGATTCTCCTGCACGTGGCCTACTCGCTGCTGGGTATCGGTCTTCTGGTGTCGCAGTCGGTACTGCTGTTCAACCTGCTCAAGTACCTGGCGGCGGCCTATCTGGTGTACATCGGCATCCGCGCCTTGCGGGCGCAGCCGGCGCCTGAGCTGGCGTTGCCGCAGGCCGATGGGGTGCTGCGTACCGCGCGGGCCTCCTTCGTCGCCGGTTTCGTCACCAATGGTCTGAACCCCAAGGCCACGCTGTTCTTCCTCTCGCTGTTTACCGTGGTGATCAACCCGCACACGCCGCTGACGGTACAGGCGTGCTATGGCCTGTATCTGGCCGTGGCCACGGCGCTGTGGTTCACCCTGGTGGCCCTGCTGTTCAGCCATGACCGCGTTCGTCGTGGCTTTGCCCGGCTGGGGCATTGGTTCGATCGGCTGATGGGGGGCGTGCTGGTGCTGCTCGGGATCAAGATCGCCTTCAGCGAGCTGCGCTGAAGGCGCGTGCGTTCGTCGGAATAGCCATACAGCCTGTGCGCGAATCGGTAGACTGCGCCGCCATTGAGAGGTCGCCGGTTGAGGCCGGTGATGCAGTCGTGACGGTAGGGTGCTTGATGCCCCGGTGGAGGTTGTGATGTCGCTGCAGGCGTTGTATCTGAGCTGTCTGGCCCATCCGGCGCAGGCGCTCAACAGTCTGGCGCTGTTTTTTGCCATCGCCGGCAGCTGGCTGTTGCTGGCCACCCGCATGCGTCAGCAGCGCGCTATGACCCGCCTCAGTGCGGCTGTTGCTCTCGAAGACATCGAGGCTGACGGCGAGCTGGACGAGGCGACGACTCAGCTCAACCGGTTCTTCAGCCGGTTCGGTCTGGCGGTGCTGACGGGCGCCCTGTGCCTGTCCTGGTACAGCACCCAGCTCTGAGCATCAGCGCAGCAAGCAAAAACGGCGAACCCAGGTTCGCCGTTTTGCATTTCAGGCCACTCTGTTTCAGGCGGCCGGTTGGCCATCAGGCCTGAAGCAGCCGGTAGTGATTGGCGACCGGTCTGGCGTACTGGCCGATCAGGTAGGGCTGGTCCTCGGCCGGACAGGCCTGCAGGCGCTGCTGCCACTGCTGCTGAGCGGTGGCCAGCTCGGTGGTGCTGAACAAATCCTCGGCACGGGGCACTGTCAGTGAGTTGTCGCGCTCCGCCCACTGGGCATAGGCCAGGTAGTGCACCGGGAATAGCCGGTAGTTGGCGAGAATCTGCGCATCCACCGCCAGCGCCAGCTGCTTGGCATCGGCACTGGGCTGGGTGATTTCACTGCCGAAGCTGACGTGCACGCGGCCTTTGTGGCCGGTGATGCCCTGGGCGATGCTCAGGTCGTCCTCGCCTTCGGCCTTCTGGTAGTCGCCTGTCTCGGCGCGAATGCGCAGTTCGCGGGCCTTGGCCAGATCGCAGGGATCGTATTCGTAGCTGATCGATACCGGAATCAGGTGCAGCTCGGCCAGGGCCTGCTCGAATGGCTGCTCCTTGTTGGCCATATGGAACATCTTGAGGATGGCCGAGTCGGTGCGGTCGTCGCCGTCCTTGGCCCGGCCTTCGGCCTGGGCAATCCACACGGACTGCTGATCGGTGCGGATCGAGTGGTTGATGTAGGCCGAGAGCAGTTGATACGCGGCGAGCTTTTCGCGCCGTCCGCTGACCGAGCGTTGCACGATGAAGCTCTTGTTCAGGCGCATCAGGTCGCCGACGAAGGGCTTCTGCAGCAGGTTGTCGCCGATGGCGATGCGCGGCGTCGGCTGACCGGCATGGTACAGCGCATAGTTGACGAAGGCCGGGTCCATCACGATATCGCGGTGGTTGGCGATGTACAGGTAGGGGCGGCCGCTTTGCAGCTGTTCCAGGCCGGAGTAGCTGATGCCGTCGCTGGCGCGCTCGATGACGCGGTCGACATAGGGCTCCAGTTTGCCCTGCAGGGCATCGACGCTGTTGATGCCGGCGACTTCACGGCGTAGCCGATGGGCTATAACAGGTTTGAGCAGCCAGCCCAGCGGACCGGCCAGGCGCGGAAAGCGAAAGCGCAGCAGGGTCTGCAGAAAGGCCGGGTCGGCCAGCAGACGGTCCAGTACGGCGGCTACTTCGTCATCGCGGTAGGGGCGGATGGATTCGAAATCGACCATCGGGTTCTCATGTTATGCCGGAGGAAGGGCGCCTCTGTGGGGCAGCCGGGTGCATCAGTTGACCGCCGATTATAGGCGCAAGTCACACCGTCAACAGTTGCCGTGTTGTCGCGGCGGCGAGGGAGTCTCGGAGCACATGATGCTGGAAAGTGAGTGTTATCAGTGTCCGTATTGTGGCGAGCAGGTCGAGGCGCTGCTGGATCTGTCCGCCGGTGAGCAGTGCTATTACGAGGACTGCCCGGTGTGCTGCCGGCCGATTCTGTTCCAGCTGTGGACCGACGGCCAGAGCTGGCAGCTGCAGGTTCGCCGGGAGGATGACTGATGCAGCGCATCTATGAGCCGCAGGATCTGCTGGAGGCCGAGCTGCTCTGCGCCATGCTGGGCAGCGAGGGTGTCGAGGTGCATCTGGTCGGGCGCGATCTGCTCGGTGCGGTCGGCGAGCTGCCGGTGGGCGGTCTGCTCGGGCTGCTGGTGGACGATTCCGAGGCCGAGCGGGCCCGGCAACTGATTGTCAGCTACAACAGCGCCTCGCCCCTGCCCGGCGAGGTGCCGCTGCAGGGGCCGGATGTGCTGATCTGCTGAGGCTGTTGGACGCGATAAGCCGCCAGGCGCGATTTAGAGCACGCCGGCTTTTTTCCACGCCAGATACTGGCTCACCAGCTGCGGCCCCAGCTCGCCGGGGCGGGCGTCGAGCACCGGCAGGTTGTGCGCCTGCAGGCGTTCGTGCAGCGCATCGCGGGCCTGCAGGTAATCGAGGGTGCCGCAGTAGCCGATGGCATCCTGATAATTCTGTACCGGTTGCTGGCGCAGCCGGTCGAGCACTTCCTCGCGCAGGCTGGTGATCAGCAGGCGGTGCTGGCGGGCGATGCGCTTGCAGGCCCCGAGCAGCTCGCTGTCATCCTCGTCGCGCAGGTTGGTCACCAGCACCACCAGGGCGCGGCGACGCTGGCGTGCCAGCAACTGGTCGACGGCGGCGGCATAGTCGGCCGGGCGCTGGGTACTCTGCAAGTCGTACACGCCGTTAAGCAGGTGGCCGATCTGGGCCTGCCCCTTGGCCGGGGCAATGAAGCGCTGCTGGTCGCTGGCAAAGGTCGCCAGGCCGACCGCATCGCCCTGGCGCAGGGCGACATAGGCCAGCAGCAGGCAGGCGTTGAGGGCGTGGTCGAAATGCGCCAGATCGCCATCCTGGCTGCGCATGCGCCGGCCGCAGTCGAGCAGGAAGATGATCTGCTGGTCCCGCTCGTCCTGATACTCGCGGGCGATTGGCGTGCGCTTGCGTGCGGTGGCCTTCCAGTCGATCTGGCGCAGGGTGTCGCCATCACGGAATTCGCGCAGCTGATGAAACTCCAGACCCAGGCCGCGGCGTGGCCGTTGGCGCACACCGAGCTGGCTGAGCCAGTCGTCCACCGCCATCAGCTGGCCGCCGTAGACGCGGGCAAAGTCCGGATAGACGCGGGTTTCACCGCTTGCCGGCAGGTAACGCCGGGCCTGCCACAGGCCGAGCGGGCTGGGCAGCAGCAGCTCGCAGCGCTGGAACAGGAAATGCCCCCGGCGGGTCGGACGCAGGCGGTAGCCGCACTCGGTGTGCTCGCCTGGGTGCAGGGCAATGCGCTGCGGCAGGGAGTCGAACTGCATGCCGGCCGGCACATGATCGAACAGCTCGATGGCCAGCGGGCGCTCGAAGCGGTGGTGCAGGGTCAGGCGCACCTCGCTCCAGCGCCCCAGCGGCAGGTTACCCGGCAGCTGGCGCTGCAGCTCGGGGGTGGGCAGGCGGCGCAGCCACAGGGCGTCCACGCCGGCAATCACCAGCAGGCACAGCAGCAGGCCCCAGCTCAGGGCGTGCAGTTGGCGCGGGTAGCCGATGGCCAGCGCCTCCAGGGTGCCAAGGCCGATGGCCAGGGCGAGCTGGGTGGCAAGCAGGGCGAGCAGCAGACGCGAGGGTTTCATCCGGGGCTTACATCCGCGGTGCCGGAATCTGTTCGATCAGCTGTTGCAGCACCTGATCCACCGACAGGCCTTCGATATCCAGCTCCGGTGCCAGGCGCACGCGGTGGCGCAGCACCGCCAGGGCGCAGGCCTTGACGTCATCCGGAATGACGAAGTCGCCGCCACGCAGCAGGGCGCGGGCGCGGGCGCCACGCACCAGGGCGATGGAGGCGCGCGGCCCGGCACCCAGAGCCAGGCCCGGCCAGGTGCGGGTGGCGCGGGCCAGACGCACGGCGTAGTCGAGCACCTGCTGGTCACAGGCCAGTTCGCTGGCGATCTTCTGCAGGGCCAGCACGTCGCGTGGCTGCAGCAGGGTGCGCAGGCTGGCCACCTCCAGCATGTCGGCCTTGGCCGAGCGGGTGACCTGGCGCACCAGCTCCAGTTCTTCGTCGGCTTCCGGGTAGTCCATGCGCAGCTTGAGCATGAAACGGTCGAGCTCGGCTTCCGGCAGCGGGTAGGTGCCTTCCTGCTCGATGGGGTTCTGTGTCGCCAGCACCAGGAAGGGTTGCGGCACCGGCAGCGGGCGGCCTTCGAGGGTGACCTGGCGTTCCTGCATCACTTCCAGCAGGGCGGCCTGGGTCTTGGCCGGTGCGCGGTTGATCTCGTCGGCCAGCAGCAGGTGGGTGAACACCGGGCCCTTGCGCAGCTTGAACTGCTCGCTGGCCAGGTCGTACACGGCATGACCGGTGACGTCGCTGGGCATCAGGTCGGGGGTGAACTGGATGCGCGCGAACTCGCCGCCGAAGCACTTGGCCAGTGCACGGACCAGCAGGGTCTTGCCCAGTCCGGGAACGCCTTCGAGGAGGACGTGGCCGCCGGCCAGCAGGGCGGTGAGCACATCGTCGATCACCGCATTCTGGCCGACCACCGCCTTCTTCAGCTCCAGGCGCAGGGCCTGGGCCAGCTGGCTGGCGCGCTGGCGCTGGGCATTGCCGGCGGCGACTGCCGCTGCTGCAGCAGGTGCTGCTGGCGCGACAGGGGCCGCGTCGGCACTACTGGCTGCCGGTGTGGCGGCGGGCTCTTCGGCGACAGGTTGTGGCTGGATATCTTCGCTCATAGGGCATTCCTGAGGGTTTGCAGGTGCGCGACCTGGCGGGTGAATTCACTGGCGGAGCGTTGTGTCGGCTGTGCCGGGCGCATGGCCTTGGCGACGGCGCTGGCGGGCAGGCGGGTCAGTTGTCCCAGCACGCGCCATTGTTCGGCCACCGGCAGGCGTTCGAAGCCCGGGTGACGGCGCCGTGCGCGGCGCTGAATGTCACGTTGCAGGCCTTGCAGCAGGTGGGCCTGACCATGGTGGCGGAGCAGGAAGGCGGCGCTGGCGCGCAGATGTTCTTCCAGCTGGCGGCGGCTGCGGCTGGCGACTTCGGCCAGTGGGCCGTGGCGCAGGCCGACATGCCAGAGGCCGAACAGGATCAGCAGGGCCAGCGTGGCCAGCGCCAGCGGGAAGTTGCGCAGCAGCAGGCTGAGCAGATCATCGCGGTCGGCGCGGTAAAGCAGGGTTACGGCGGTGTCCTGGGTCAGGTACCAGAGCAGCCAGGCGTGGTCGTACTCGCCGATTTCGTTGTTCTGCCACAGCCAGGCGTCGGTCAGGACGGTGACCAGGCCATCGCCGTGGCTGAGCTGCAGCATGTGCGTGGCGCCGTCGCTGTTGGCCCAGGCGTGGGCGCGGTTCTGGCTGTCGTACAGGTGATAGTCGGTATCGAAGTCCAGGTAGGCCGGCGCTTTTTCGTTTTCCAGGTAGAGCTTGGTCAGCTGCGGGTAGTCGTGCTCCGGCGAGCGGGCCGGCTTGCGCAGGCGCTGGCGCGGCATAACCTGCTCGGCGTCTTCGGCGTCTTCGGCGTCTTCGGCGTCTTCGGCGTCTTCGGCGTCTTCGCTGGCGTCCTGCTGGTCGAGGTCTTCGCTGAGCAACTGCTGGATGCCAAGCTGATCGAGCAGCAGATCACCACTGCGTTGCTTGTCTTCGTCCCAGATTTCCTCGGCAACAAAGATCAGGTGCCCGCCCTGGGCCGTCCATTCCAGCACGCGCTTGCTTTGTCCGGGCGTCATGCGGTTGCGGCTGCCCAGCAGGAGCAGGGTACGGCCGGCACTGGGCAGGGTTTTCAACTCGTCGAGGCCGTCGGCGCGCTGCACCTCCAGCTTCTGCTGGCGGAGGAACAGTTCGGCGGCCAGGTACGGATTGGCCCGGGCCTCCGGGGAGGGGCCGTGATTGACCAGCTTGTCGTAGGGGTGCAGCTGTTGCAGCAGGTAGATGACCAGCAGGCCACCGCCAAGCAGCAGGCCGCAGCCGAGAATGAACAGCGCACGGCGACTCATGGACGAGCCTCCTCGCGCGGGAACAGGCGGCGCCAGCCGTCGCACAGGGCCGGCTTGAGCTTGGCCGGCGGCAGGCGGTGGCCGTAGGCCAGGTTCTGCCAGTGACGCGTCAGCACGCTGCTGAACTGGCTGAGGGCATCCTGCTCAAGCCCCTGGATCAGTTGCAGCACTTCGCCTTCGGTGTGCGAGCTCTTCAGGGGCAGGCGGAACTCATGCAGCAGGCGTGACAGCAGGGCACGGTAGAGCAGACCGAGGGCTTCGCGGGGCTGGTTGTCCCATAGCGCTTCGACGCTGCTGGCGACATCCGCCGGCAGGCTTTCCGGTGCTACTTCCAGACCGAACAGCTGCGTGGGGGCCTCTTCGCGATGGCGGCGGGGCAAATTTAGACGGCCGGCGAAGGTCTGCAGCCATTCACGGTAGCGCCACAGCAGCAGCGCCACGATCAGCAGCAGCGCTGACCAGAGCAGCACTTCAAAGATCAGTGCGATGGTATCCAGGCTATCCCAGAGCTTCACCAGCTTGGCGAAGGCTTCCAGCAGTTCGATAAAGGCCTTGGCGTCGTCTTCGCTTTTCGGCTTGTCCGGCGTTTCTTCGCCAAAGCGCCACTCGGTGACGGTTTCCCGGTGGCTGAAGGGCGGCTGGTCGAGCAGTTGGGTAATGGCCTGGTTGGCCGCCTGGCTGGTCAGCGGCTGATTGAGCAGGCGCTCGGCGTTGGGGCCGAAGCTGTCCAGGCGCGGCACCGGGCATTGCCTGCTTTCGGCGGCCATGGCGGTTTGCGGCAGCTGACTGAGCAGAAGACCGCAGCCGAGCAGCAGGGCATAGGCCACGCCGGTCAGGCGCTGGCGCAGGCGGCGGAAGACCAGCTCGATGTCCCAGGCTTCCAGCGCGGTGCGCCGGTTTAGATAGAGGGTGAAGCCGCAGGCCACGTAGATCGGTTCCCAGACCACCAGCACCAGGGCGTAGAGCAGGTTGCTCAGGTGCTCCAGCCACAGGCCTTCGCCATCGTCGGGGGCGATCAGCTGTTTCCAGTCCAGGTCGATCTGCAGTTGTTGCGGAATCAGCAGGTAGAGCAGGGCCAGCAGGCCGAGGGTCAGCGCGCTTTCGATGTGCACGCCGACCACCGTGAGCCAGGTGGCGGCACTGCCATCGCGCTGACCGAGAACGATCAGGCGCTGGCTGCGGGCCTTGCCGCCGAGACCTTCAAGCTGCAGAACCGGCAGGTCGAAACTGCGCGTCGGGCTGAAGCGGCGCCAGGTCAGGCTGGCCAGCAGTTGCGGGCGCAGCAGGCGGGGCAGGGCGCGCAGGCTGGCCTTGAGCCCTGGTGTATCGCCAAACAGGGCGTGCGAGAGGATGTGCAGGGGCAGGCGTTCGTACAGCGGTTTCAGCCACCAGAACAGAAACAGCGCCCAGCTGGGGTGTTGCCACAGCAGCAGGCTGAGCAGCGCAAACAGCGGCAGGGTCAGCAGTGCCCAGCTGGCCATCAGCAGTGGTGCGTGCCGGCGGGCCAGCAGGGTGCCGAGGTCGAGCGCCTCCCAGGCGCTGCGCGGGCGGATGGCGACGCTGGCGTCAGTCAGGCGCATGCTGACGCCCCGCGAAGATGCAGTAGCTGGCCACCAGCAGCCACAGGGCGGCGCCCACCACCAGTTTGACCTGGGCGCTGGTGTAGGTCATCGACGACCAGTAGGCCTCGATGAAGGCGGCAATCAGCAGGAACAGGATCACCCCGGCGACCAGTTTCACCGCTTCGGCGGCGGCCAGGCGTAGGGCTTCGCTGCGGCTTTGCCGGCCGGGGGCGAGTAGTGCCCAGCCCAGTTGGAGGCCGGCGGCACCGGCGAAGGTGATGGCGGTCAGCTCGAAGGCACCGTGGCCGATGACGAACGACCAGAAGGTAGAGCCGTAGCCGATTTCGCTCAGGTGACCGGCCACGGCACCGATCATCAGGCCGTTGAAGAACAGGAAGAACAGGCTGCCGAGGCCGAACAGCAGGCCGCTGGCGAAGGTCTGAAAGGCGATGCCGATGTTGTTCATGATGTAGAAGCCGAACATCTGCCAGTCATCGCCGGAGTTGCGCTCACTGAAGTGGCCAAGGCGGCGGGCTTCCGGGTCGTACATCGATTCCATCTGCTCGACCTGCTCCGGGTCGACCACGCTGTACACCAGTTCGGGGAACAGATAGACCAGCACGCCCATGCCGATCAGGCTGCCGTAGAACAGCAGGCTGGCGACGGCGATGCTGCGCCACTGCTGGCGGATGGTCTGCGGCAGGCCGCTGAAGAGAAAGGCCAGCAGCTGGCCACCCAACTGGCTGCGCTGGCGATAGAGCTGCTGGTGGCCGCGTTGCGCCAGTTGCTGCAGGCGCTCGATCAGGTGGCTGCTGTAGCCGCGCTCCTGAGCCAGGGCCAGGTGCTGGCAGAGGCGCCGGTATTCGGCGCAGTAGCTGTTCTGCCCCTGATCCTCGGTCTTGCGCCGCTCCAGTTGCACCAGGCGTTGCTCGAACTGGACCCAGTCATCCTGCCATTGCTGCTCAAACTGCTGCTGTTTCATGACGCCCCCAGCAGGCCGCGGGCGATGCCGTTGAGGCGCGCCTCGGCCTGTTCCGGCAACACTTGCAGCGGTTCGGCCAGCAGGCCGGCGAGTTCCTCGCGGCGAGCCTGGGACAGGCTGCCCGCGCGTTCGGCAAAGGCCAGGATGGCGCGTTGTTCCTGCAGATCGAGGCGCATGGGCGCGCGCTCGGGCTCAGCATCCGGCAGATTGGGCCGAGGTTCCGCCTGTTCGCGATACACCACCAGTGTGCCGGCGGCGATGTCGCCCAGACGTTTGAAAGCCGGGTGGGCCAGGCTGCTCAGCAGACCCAGGCAGTAGGCGAACGGCAGCATATCGACGAAGCGCAGCAGGTTGCGCAGCAGCGAGGCGCCCCAGCCGACGGGGGTGCCATCGTCATGCACCACGCGCAGGCCGAGCATCTGCTTGCCGGGCGAACGCCCCTGATTGAGTACCTCGAACAGCACCATGTACCACCAGTTGACCAGAAACAGCACGATCAGCAACAGGCCACTACCCAGGTTGCCCAGCAGGCTGAGCACCAGGCCGAGCACCAGCAACAGCGCGCCGCGGATCAGCAGGTCGAGGGTGAAGGCCAGGGCGCGCGGAATGACGCCGGCCGGGCGCAGCAGCAGGTCGATACCTTCCGGGGTTTCCACGTGGTGGCGGTTGTCCAGCAACGTGGAAGTGGGCAGCGAGGGCTGAAGGGAAGGCGACATGGGCACTGCTTTTGGTGAAAACCCGATGCTAGCCAGCCCCGGGCGGGAGGACAAGCGGGCCTTGCGGCCCGCCGGCCATTAGTTGGACGGTGGCAGCACGCCGAAGATGGTGCGGTACAACACGCCCATGGTCACGATCAACAGTGGCAGGGTCCAGATCAGGCCGATACCCAGCGGGATCATGCTCAGCAGCATGATCAGCATGAGTACAAAGAACAGGCCGAAGACCTTGAACCAGTGCTGGGTGATGGCCTTGCGCGAGGCTTCCAGTGCCTGCCAGGGCGACAGGCCACGCTCGACCACCAGCGGGATGGCCAGCATGTAGGCGATGCTCAGGTAGATGCCGGGGATGAGCAGCAGAAGCATGCCCAGGTAGACCAGCAGGGTCATGACCAGCGCGGTGATGATCAGCGGTACGGCACGGCCGAAGTGGCTGAAAATCTCGTTGAAGCTCAGTGGCTGGCCTGCGGCGCGGCGGATGCCGATCATCATCAGGCCGGCCATGAAGGGGTAGGTCAGTGCGGTGATCAGCAGGGTGCTGACGATCTGGCTGGTGATCATCATCCCCATGTTTTCTTCCCCGCCGGCCAGGCCGAGCAGGGCAGTACCCATGCCGAGGACGAAGGCAATGACGAACATGGCGATGTAGAAGACGATGAAGCCGCCGAGGATGATGCCCTTGGTGCCCTTGAGCAGGCCCCAGGCCTCGCTGAGTAGGCCGCCGATGCTGAAGTCGTAGCCACGGCTGAGGGCTTCTTCGATGCTCGGCACCTGGTTGCCATGCTGTTCCTGCAGGGCGCTGCTGGGTGCGGCGTAGGGGTTTTGCGCGAGGGTGTCGCTCATGATGACCGTCCTTGGTTGAGGGAAGGTCTGCATGCTAGTGGCGGTATGCCAGTGGCGGCAAGCACGGCGCGTTGGTTTGTGCGTCCGGTCAGGTTTCTGCGGAGGATTGGCTGCCTGCTAGACTGCCGCCTCGCCGCCCAGGCCTCGGGCCACAAGGAGCCACAGTGACTGCAAGTCTGTTCTGGTACGACTTTGAAACCACCGGGATCAATCCCCGCTGCGACCGCCCGCTGCAGGTGGCCGGCATCCGCACCGATGAGAACCTCAACGAGATCGGTGAGCCGCTGAATCTCTACTGCCGGTTATCTCCGGACATCCTGCCTCATCCCCAGGCCTGCCTGGTGACCGGCATCGGCCCACAGGTCATTGCCGAGCGCGGTTTGCCTGAGGCCGAATTCATCGCCCGCCTGCATGCCGAGATGGCCGTGCCGGGGACCTGCACGGCCGGTTACAACAGCCTGCGCTTCGATGATGAGGTGACGCGCTACAGCCTCTATCGCAACTTCTATGATCCCTATGGCCGCGAGTGGCAGGGTGGCAACAGCCGCTGGGATCTGATCGATCTGCTGCGTTGTGCTTATGCGCTGCGCCCCGAAGGCATCGAGTGGCCGCAGGTCGATGGTCGCGTCAGCCTGCGTCTGGAGCTGCTGACCCAGGCCAATGGCCTGGAACATGGCCAGGCTCACGATGCGCTGTCCGACGTGCGCGCCACCATTGCTCTGGCGCGCCTGGTGCGCGAGCGCCAGCCCAAGCTGTATGACTTCATCTACAAGCTGCGCAGCAAGCAGGAAGTGCAGAAGCAGATTCGCCTGTTGGAGCCTCTGGTGCATGTGTCCGGTCGTTTTGCCGGCGAGCGCAGTTACCTGTCGGTCGTGCTGCCGCTGGCCTGGCATCCGACCAATCGCAA
>ERZ1645187.1957-NODE-1957-length-18562-cov-21.853407_pt1 | contig 18562 bp, 15 predicted proteins | sample MGYA00575352_ERZ1645187 | MGnify/ENA primary metagenome ERZ1645187 (study PRJEB40837, sample SAMN11349314) | freshwater sediment metagenome | isolation source: river sediment | host: Sediment | place: India: Wazaribad , New Delhi | collected 2017-02-21 ... | reverse complement strand
TGGCTGCCGGAAATCCGCGCCAGCAACGCCAACCGCCGCCAGGCCGCCGAACGCGCCGCGATCAACGCGCCGATGCAAGGCACTGCGGCTGACCTGATCAAGCTGGCGATGGTTGCAGTTCAGAGTTGGCTGGAAAAGTCAGCCATGAAGTCGAAACTAGTCCTGCAGGTACACGACGAACTGGTGCTGGAAGTGCCTGATGATGAGCTTACCGAGGTGCGAAATCAACTGCCCCGCCTGATGACGCAGGTCGCGAAACTCAAGTTGCCGCTGGTAGTGGAAGTCGGGGTTGGTGAAAGCTGGGAGGCGGCGCACTAATCTCCATCATGGCTTTTTCACAAGGCAGATATAACCCAATGTGAAATTTTTCTCCGCATCAAAGCGATCACACCAAAGAACGATCCGAGCCAATGAATAGGTTGTCACAAGGCGAATCAACGGCTTGAATATCTTCGTCCAGCCTTTCACACCTCTAAAAATCTCATCGGGGAAACGCGCCAGGAGATAGGCAAGCAAGGTAAAAAAACCGCCTCGCGGACGAATTGAGACGATGTCGAAACCTGCTTTCTCAAGCTTCTTGGAAAGCATGAAGCGCGTGAAACGGAAAAAATCGTATGGCTTCATGTGCTCACCAAGACAAAATGGCGTTGAAAGCATCAAGTTTCCACCTGGCCGCATCACCCGAAAAATCTCCCGGAGGATTAAATCCGGATCGGTTACGTGCTCAAGAACCTCCAGGCAAATCGCAGCATCCATAGTTTCAGCAGCAAACGGGATTGCCGCGATATCGGCCACCACGCTCAACCCAGAACGACTTTGCTGCTCGTAGCCTCGATCGATTGCCAAGTAGTCCTGAGCATGGAAAATCTGGCGGTAATGCCCACTGCCCGCACCAACATCCAGAATCCTTGCTGCAGGAGTCAAACTGACTGCGAAGTCTTTCACCGCAGCATCGATAATTGAGCGATTAAGGTTTTTTATTTTCACAAGTGATTTTGTCCATTCAATCGTTCGAGAAGGCAATCAAACGCGCTCGACACCACCTCAACCGACAGCCTGCTCACTTCTCGGCTAGAGTCCTGCAGTAGTTCGTAACTTACTCCCCACGGATACCAGCGCGTTGAAGGGGAGTTTCCGAAGAAGCAAACCATTGGTTTACCCAAACCGGCAGCAACATGCATCGCGCCACCATCGGACAACACGGCGGCATCACATAGCGACAAGCCGGCAATCAACTCGGACAGATGGTGGGTATTCACCGGCGCCACTGGCAAACCAGCCATTTCGGCAAGCAATTTTGCGGCCTTGCCATCATCCCCAGGGTGAAAGGGATTGTTTTCATCGCCAGGAGACCAGAAAACAAGAAAACGAGCACCTGTTCGCGCATGCAGGCTGTGCGCAAATTCGGCAAATCGCTCGACAGGCCAGCGCTGTTTCTCCTTGCGTGCACTAATATGCAGTGCAACCAGCGGTCCCTGTCCGTCCCGCACCCTATCTGGCAGCGCTTGCCTCAGGTGTTCGGCAAGCGTTGCATCAGGAACTACGGTCAACTTCGGAATATCGCCGGAAATGCCGAACGGCTGCAATAGGCGGAACATGTCTGCTGTCTCATGCAGTGTTGCCCCGGCTGATTGTGCAACCGGACAGTCGATGGTGTTTGAGCGCTCTGTTTCACTGACAAAGCCGACGATATGCGCCGGCTTGATGGTCCGCGCCAGTTTGAGTGCGCGCGAAGCAAAACCGCTAGTCGCCAGAATGACGTAGTCAAACCGCATCTGCCGTAACTGCCAAAGCAGTTTCGCTCGCCGCCAGTAAGCACCTAGAACCGTCTCGCCATCGGCATGCTTGCCCTTGGTGTAAGCGAAAATCGCATCGAGATGCGGATTTCCCTGAATCGCCGGCGCATTGTAACTATTCACTAGCGCGGCAATATAGGCCTGCGGATACTGTCGACGGATTGCCTCGAACAACGGCGTCGTGCAGATCAGATCACCGATATTGTCGCGGCGGATGATGAGTACTTTCATTCTTTCACCGGTCTTTCTGGTAACGAAATGAGGATGGCCAGCATCATGAAAAACACCATCAACATGTGATCCCGGTTAATGGTATCCAGCATCATCCGTCCCAGGAAGCCGCCGGCAACGAACGCCACGATCAAGCCGGTAGGGTCCTGTCGATCGAAATAACGACGCAGGCCAATCCATATGATCGAACCGATCATCCCCAGCCATAAAACCAGTCCGGGCAGGCCCGTCCCAACCGACCAGTCGATGATCCCGCTGTGTGCATGGCCAACGCGCGTTTCCTGAGTCTTGCGTAGCGCGTGCCCGAAAGCGTTTCTACCGTAACCCACACCCATTGGGTAATCAGCAACCAGATCAATCCCAGCCCGAATCCACGAAATACGCAAATACGCTGACGCTTCAACCGGTTGCCCAGAAGCCAATGACGGTAGCGGACGATTATCTGGATCGAGCCATGCATCATGCGATTTGATATCCCAGGCAATTGCTGCAGTCTCCTTGAAGCTAGCCCAGCGCGGATCCAGTTTCAGGCTACCAAAGGCCATGAGACTGGCCAAGACAGACGCGACCAGAAAAAGCGCCAGGGTCTTCGCGATCCCAATTCTTCGGCGCTCTCTCCAGGCAACAAGAACGCCCAATGAAACCAGAAGCATGATCGATCCGATAATGCCATTGCGTGCGCCAAAGGCCAGGTTGGACATTAGCAATAAGAGCACGCCGGCCCCCACGACCAACAGGGACAGGTTTGTTACTTGCTGTCGATATCGCCAACGACTGAGCAAATCCACCGCCAGAATAGCGAGGGCAATATTGTTCCAGTAACTTATCTCGAGCTTCCCTGCGGTCCATCGGGTTTTTGACTGAGGAAATGCCCCAGTGGAAAGAAAGTCGGGGAAGGTCGAAACCAGGGAAAATACAGCCTGCGCCAAAAACACCAGCACAATCAGCCCCAGAACTCGCTCTTGAGACAAGCCCGAGGCTCGCGCGCAAATCACGGCAAACCATCCAATGAGTGCTGCAATCAGTGCCGGCAACCATTGATTGGTGATTTCCTTAAAGGCCCAGCGACTTTCCTCAGAGAACAATCCGGCCTGAAGAAGGATCCAGAGAGTGATGACAGTGAGCCAACCAGCCATATGAAGCATCTTGGCACTGGAATCTGCACGAAGAGGGTGCATGGAGCGCCACAGAAGCAGTATCAACCCCAGCGCCAGCAGCGTCAGTCCATGCCGCAAGGCGATGGTTCCGGGAATCGGCAAGACGAAAAGCAACAGGACAACCGCCAAACCGAGAACACGCGACATTACAGGCATCTCAACAAACTTGCCGCCCATAGTTTTCCTGTAGCTGGATGCGACAAATGATGATCATCTGGTTCGGCCAGGTAACGCTGGGCAACAAGACGGGTTTCAGAATCCAGTGTTTCCTCGGTCAGATCAAAGTAGCGGACATCATGTGCATTCGCGAATTTTGCCAAACGGGCGTTATAGGCCAGCACCAGCTGCGTCCGCTGCACCTGCGAGGCAGCGATGCTGCGTCTGAGCTCGTTTTCCTGAACCCCGGCGTACTGATCGGCGATTGTTGGCAAACTCGCGCCCGCAAAAATCACTTTCCGGGCAGCCCCCCCCTCGGCCCTCACTCGTTGGATTAAACGCTCAAGCCCCGCGAAGCAACGATCAAAGAATGTTTCCGGAGGCATACCGGTTTGCGCCGACTTTTGCCACAAGGCATAACTGCAATCCACTTCGCCAAGCATGATCAGCACGACATCAAAGTCACGATACCGCTTTAGTGCACGATCGAAACGCTGCCAGGCCATGGTCGCCGACTGGTCGTTATTCAATCCGTAGGCGGTCGCGCCGGCGACGATCTCGCAATTCAGGAGATGCGGCACCAGATATCCCTGGTCGAAGCAATACTCGTAGACGCCACAGTGTGAGTCACCAAGTACCAATATACGGCGCCCACCATGAAGCCGATTCTGGAGTCGGCGCCATGCTTTGTGCAGCGATTTTTTGTAGCGTCCAAGCTTCATCGTCGGATTATCGCCTTCACGGCCTCCGCCAGCGCCACGACTGGCGCATTCACAATACACGCCCGCGTTCCCAGACGGCACCTGTATGGAGCGTCGAACGCATGAGAACACGGGGCGCAAGGCTCGGCGCTGAATATTACGGCTGCGGCCGATCCGAGCGGCCGCTGGTCGTCGGCATCGGCCGGCCCCATGAAATCGACGACCGGAACGCCAACAGCATCGGCAAGGTAGGTCGCCCCCGAATCAACGCCAACGAAACAATCCAGCCTCGCCAGCACGGCTGGCAGTTGCGACAGGTTGAACAACCCCGTCGTGTCCAGAATGCGTGCCGGCGGTAGTTGGCTCAGCAGTTCCTGTGCCGCCTCGCGGTCGTCGGCGGTTCCGATCAAAACCAGCCGTGAAACTGGGATTGCCAGCAGTTCGCGCGCCAAAACAAGCCATTGGTCAGCCGAAAGGGCTTTCATCCGGTTGCCTGCGCCCAGTCCGAGCCCCACGAGCGCTTCGCCGGCCGTCTTCTGCGGCAGAATCTTATGGAGATTTTGCGGCACATCGGCAACCGACACTTGACTGGCCGTTGCCAGGAGGTCGCCGTCGATGGTCAGGCCCAGCCCGCCCAGACTGCGCAAGGCCGTTTCGCGGAACAGGTGCCCGGCAAGGTGAGGCTCGCCGTGACTGAGAAATGGCCATGCCAGCCGCGTGCTGCCCTGGCGTCGATCCGGCAGGACCGAAATACGCGTTGGCACGCCCGCCCAGAATGGCACAAGATAGGTGCTCAGATTGGGGCTGAGCACGATGACGGCATCGAAACCGCCGCGCAGCAGGCGATAGAGCCAGAGTTTGCCCGCCCAAGCCCGAAAGCCACCATCGGGCAGCGCCACGGTGCGGTCGATGCTCTTCACCCCGCGGGCCAGCGGCAGGTTCACCGGGTGTAACAGGGCGACGATTTCGGCGTCCGGACGACGCTGGCGCAAGGCGCGAAACACGGGCGTCGTGGCGACGAAATCGCCAATCTTCGCCGTCTGGATCACCAGAATGCGGCGCTGTGCCGGCCGCCCGCCTAACGCCAAGCGCAACCAGAGGACCGGTGCAACCAGCCAGGTCAGCAGCAGGTAAATCATGCCAACGCCTCGTCAAGCACGGCCGTCACGCCGGCAACATAGGCCTCGATGGAGAAGCCGTCCGCGACGCGCGCACGCCCGTTAGCCCCCATGCGCGCCCGCAGCGGTGCATCAGCGAGCAGTCGACGCACCGCTGCGGTCAACGCGGAAATGTCGCCAAAAGCGTAAAGCAGGCCGGTTTCTTCATGAACGATCAGCTCCCGCGTCCCGGTCACATCCGAGCCGACCACCGGCTTGCCGGCGAGCATGGCTTCGAGCACCACACGCGGCAGCCCTTCCTTGCTCGAACACAGCACGCACACATCCATCGCCTGCACCCAGGCGAGCGGCTGCGCCTGAAAGCCGACGAAATGCACCTGCCCGCCCAAACCCAGCCGTTCGCTGATCGCTTCCAGTTCCGTCTTTTGTGGCCCTTCGCCGAGAATCACGCAATCGGCGACAACGCCTTCGTGCCGCAGCCCGGCCAGCGCCTGTAGCAGATGCGGAATGCCCTTGCGGGCGGTCAATTGGCCGACGGTACCGATCAGCGGACGACCCGACCTCGGGAAATCCACGATCGGCGGCAGCGCCGCCTGCACATCGATCGCGTTATGCACCACCCGCAAACGCCTGGGCTGCACCTTGCCGGCAGCGAGCACATCGGCCACGCCCTGCGACACGCAGATCACGCTCGCAGCCACGCGATTGATCAGCGCCACATCGTCCGCGTGCAGCGTCGGCTCGATGCGACAGTGTTGCACAACCGGTACCCCGGCCCGCTCTCCCGCCAGATAGCCCTCCAGATTCGAGGCCGGCTGATTGTTCATGTAGAGCAGATCAAAACCACCGTCGACCAGCAATTGGCGCAAAGCGGCTGCGCGCGGCTGCACGCGCCAGCGCATTTCAATCGCCCGCACCGCAGCACGTTTGAGACGCGACGACCACGCCAGCGCACCGCGCGCCAGTTCCTTGGCCAATTTCGCCCACAGCGGCTGGCCTGAGGTTGGCAGAATCACCAGCGGAATGCCGATGGCTGCCAGTTCCTCGGACAACAGCCGGCCATCCTGCCCCCGTCGATAATCCTTGTAGAAACAGCAGGTCACGGCAAAGCGCTGGCGGTCGAGTCGTTTCAGCAACTCGATCATGCTGTTGGTGCCACCACCCCATTCGTTGCCGGTATCGAGCAGGAGGATTTTTTTCGGAGCCGTCATGCCGATTTTTGCCCTAAAACCGAGTTCACCGCAGCAACCACCTCATCGACTGAAATATTGTCCATGCAGACCGGCTCGGCGTAAGGGCAGTTCTTCGACAGGCAGGGATCGCAAGTGCGCCACTTGCGGATAACGATATGCCGCTCCAGATCGTAGCCGGGGCCGGAGCGGGCCGGATCAGACACAGCAAACAGCGCGACCACCGGTGTTTCGACCGTCACCGCCAGATGCATCGGGCCGGTATCGCCGCTGACCAAAACGGCGCTACGACGGAGCAAGTCGGGCAGTGCAATCAAAGGTAAATCACCAGCCGAAGCCCAAGCGCGACTGCCGCCAGCCACCGGCACCGCCTGCTCGATGCCGGCCGCAATCTCGCGGCACAAAGCCTGTTCCGCCGGCGAGCCCGTGACCACAAAGCGCAAATCGGGATGCCGGGCAACGAGTTCGGCCGCTGCCGCGACAAAACGCCCCCGCGGCCAGCGCCGGCTCATGGTCGACGCACCGGGCTGAAAAGCCACCATCGGCGCCCCTTGCCAACCACGCACAAGCAAAGCCGCGGCCAATGCCTGCTCACCCTCGACGTGCCGCGGCACCGTCATCCGCCGGGAAAATGGCTCACGGGCGCCCGCCAGACTGGCCACCGCCAGCCGCTGGTCGATGCCATGACCGAGATCATCCCAGCTCACCACCGGCTCCCGGTTGCTCAGCAGGAAATTCCAGCGATTGTTATTGGGCAGCTTGAAGATATGCCGAGCGCCGGAAAGGTAGGCCAGCGGCGTCGCCTGCGGCTCGTTGCCATGCAGGATCACCGCCAGATCGAAGTCCTTGAGCTGCCGGGCTACCCGGCCAAACCCGCGCCATTTGCCATCGTAGGGAACCAGTTCATCAACACTGTCCAGCCCGGTGAACAGCGCCAGCAAGGACGGATGCACCAGCAGCGTGATGTGCGCCTGCGGATAGGTCTGACGTAGCGCAGCCAGCGCCGGCGTCGACAGCAAGGTATCGCCGAGCGCGGTGCACGAAATGGCGAGAATGCGCTGGATCGCCGGCGTGCCGAGTTCGCTGGCCGGGCGTGGTCGCTTGTCCAGCGCCCGCTTCAGGCGCAGCCAGCGATAGAGAAGGGGTTCGCGCAGACGCAGGCGCATCAGTGCCGCTTCCCCGACTTGAGGCCGAGATAGAGCGCCGACAGCCACGGACGGCCATAGATCGACATCCGCCGACCGAACCAGCTGGCCCCCCGGTCCTTGGCCACCAGTCGCGGCAAACGCGCCGGATCAACGCCGGCCCGAACGACACCATGCTCGGTGGTGTAGAGGTGACTGAAACCGGCGGCCCGCGCAATGCGCTGATACGCTGCATCGTAATAGCCCTGCGGCCAGCACAGGTGTGGCGTCGCCTCGCCCAGCCTGGCGGCCAGCGTCGCCCGCGATGCCGCCAGATCTTCGGCTAGCGCTGCGTCGCGTGTCGCCTGATCGGCGATCCGGCGATCCCAGCGGGTGTGGGTATGCGTATGCGAGTGAAAATCTGCCGTGCCTGCCGCACGCATCGCCTCGACCTCGGACCAGCGCATGAAGGCGTCGTCGAGCTTGCCTTCGGCCGCTGCCGCCATCGCCTGCTTGTGCGTCGGCACCTCCGGCGTGCCCGAGCGCGCCGGGCCATCACCGACCCAGCCGGTAATCAGGAAAATGGTCGCCCGCAGCCCGAACTCGGCGAGCACGGGGTGGGCATGGACCCAGTTGTCGAGGTAACCATCGTCAAAGGTGACGAGCACGCTTTTTTTCGGCCACGACCCGGCAGTCAGCGCCGCCGAAAACTCGGCCGTCGACAGGGTTTTCCAGCCGTTTTCCGCCAGCCAGCACATCTGGGCGCGGAAGTTTTCCGGTGAGCAGGTGACCAGCCCCGGCTTGGGGCTGACGTGGTGATACATCAGCACCGGCAGCGGCTGACCCGGCATCAGCGCGCCTCCAGCAAACGCTGGTAAAGGCGCTCCATGCCCTCCGCCATCACTTCGCGGGCAAACTTGCGGCGCACGAATTCGCTGGCGTTGGCCCCCATGCCGCGGCGGTAGATCGGGTCAGCAAGCAGGCGGCAGATCGGCTCGATCAGTGCCTTGCCATCCAGTGCCGGCACCAGCAGTCCAGTTTCACCGTCGATGATGACCTCCGGCACGCCGTCCACGCGGGTCGCAACCGCCGGCAATCCCATCGCGCCGGCCTCGATGAAAGCCGTGCCGAGCGCTTCCTGATGCGTCGGCAACACAAAGACATCGAGCGAGGCCAGCACATTGGTCACATCGCGCCGCAGCCCGAGCAGATGCACCTTGCCGGCCAGCCCTTCGGCGGCGATGCGGGCCTTGAGGTTATCCGTCTGCGGCCCGTCGCCTGCAAAGACGAAATGGGCATCGGGAAAACGGCGCAGCACCTCGGGTGCGGCATCGAGAATCTCGGCATGCCCCTTCTTGGCGCGCAGGATGGCGACGGTGCCGACGAGCAAGGCATCAGCCGGCAGCCCCAGTTCCTCGCGCAGATTTCCAGCTACGGTCGACCGGGAATAGCGGCCAAAATCAATACCGGTCGGGATGGTCGTGATGCCCTCGCGCGGCACGCCGGCCTCGACCAGATAGTTTTCGACATGGCGGCTCACCGTCACCACATGATCGGGCAGCACGCTGTAAGTGAAACGCGAAGTGATCGGCAGCGCCAGGTGGCGGGTGCGCACAATGCGCGGCCGGCCAAGCATGCTCCGCGCCGCCATGCCGGCCAGTTGCGTGTCGCGGCCGCTGTGGGTGTTCAGGATGTCGGCGCGAAAATCACGAATTGCCCGGCGCAGACCGAGGATGCCAGGCACATCAATGGCACCGCGCATGTCGACGGTGTAGGTCGCGAAACCCTGTTCCTTCGCCCGATCAAGAATCCGTGCCCCCGGCCGGCCGACGACCGCCAGTTCATGCCCACGCTCGCGCATGGACAGCAACTCGTTCAGCGTCCGGTTTTCCTGTCCGCCCCAGCCCTTCGACGACTCGGCGTGGAGGATGCGCAAGCCGGCCATCAGGCGACCGCCTCTTCCGCTTTCTGCATCTTGTACAGACGGGCATAGAGGCCATCGCGTTCGAGCAGTTCGGCGTGCGCGCCTTCCTCGATCTTCTGACCGTGAGACAGCGCGACGATGCGGTCGGCGCGCTCGATGGTCGACAGTCGGTGGGCAATGACCAGCGTGCTGCGGCCTTTCATCAGTTCATCCAGCGCCGCCTGCACGTGGCGCTCGGATTCGGTATCGAGCGCCGAGGTCGCTTCGTCAAGGATCAGGATCGGGGCATTCTTCAACAGTGCCCGGGCAATCGCCAGACGCTGGCGCTGGCCGCCGGAAAGCTTGACCCCGTTCTCGCCGATCATCGTCTCCATGCCGTCGGGCAGGGCATCAATGAACTCCAGCGCATGCGCCGCCTTGGCGGCCGCGCGGATTTCCTCCAGCGTCGCATCGGCCTTGCCGCCGTAGGCGATGTTGGCACCGATGGTGTCGTTGAACAGCACCACGTCCTGACTGACCAGCGCGATATTGTCGCGCAGACTGTTAAGCCGGATATCGGGCAGGGCGTGGCCATCGACACGAATCTGTCCGCCATCGAGCGCGTAGAAGCGCGGCAACAGGTTGGCGGCCGTCGTCTTGCCGCTGCCGGACGGACCGACCAGCGCCACCGACTCACCGGGGCGGATACAGAAGGAGAGTTCGTTGAGTGCATGCCGCTCGGCACCGGGATAGGTGAAGCTGACCTTGTCGAACTCGACGACACCCTGCGCCCGACCGAGTTCGACCGTGCCCTTGTCTTCCTCGGTGGCCTCGTCGATCAGCGAGAAAACGCTCTCGGAAGCTGCCAGCCCGCGCTGTATCGGCGCGCTGACGTCGGTAATCCGGCGCAGCGGCGCGAGGATCATCAGCATCGCGGTAATGAAGGAAACGAAGCTGCCGACTGTCGCCTGATCGTTCGACGCCTGCTTCAATGCCATGCCCATGATGATGGCGACGCCGGATGCGGCGAAGAACTGCACGATCGGACTTTGCGCAGCAACAGCCATCGTCGCCCGCATCGCCAGTCGACGCTGTTCGCGCACCGACTTGAAGAAACGCGCTTCTTCGTAAGTCTGTCCACCGAAGATCTTCACCACCTTGTGACCCTCGATGGTTTCCTGCAGCACCTGCGTGATCTTGCCCATCGACTCCTGCTGCCCCTTGGCCACCGCGCGCAGGCGCTTGCTGAAGGTGCGCACGACATAGCCGATGAAGGGCACGACCGACAGGGTGACCAGCGTCAATTGCCAGTTGAGGTAGAGCAGCCAGGCGAGCAGACCGATGATCGACAGCGAATCCTTGACCAGCGAGGTCAGCGCATTGGTCGCCGCACCGGCAACGCCGCTCACGTCATAGGCGATGCGCGACATCAGCCGGCCGGAGAGGTTGTCGCTGTAATACTTGGTCGGCAGGCGCACCATGCGCGCGAACATCGCCTGCCGCAGTTCGGCGACGACATTGTTCGACACCCAGCTCATCGCGTATTCGCCGGTAAAACCGAGCACCGCGCGCAGCAGGAAGAGGCCCATGATCGCCAGCGGGTAGAACAGCCAGTCGTACGAACCCGCCGCCGACGAAAAGCCATCGTCGAGCAGTTTTTTCATCATCGCCGGGAAGATCGGCTCGGCCAGCGACGCGAGACCCATGCAGACCATGGCGACGAGGAAAACCTTCCAGTACGGACGGACATAGGTCAGCAGGCGGAGATAAAGCTCACGACTGGTCATGTCACTGACGCTGGCCATGCAAATTCCTGATTCGAAAGAAAACCCTGAATTATACCTTGCCGGCAGAGGCCTCACCGAGGCTTCGATACAGCGCCAGCAGCCGTTCCGCCATCGCTGGCAGCGTCAGATGCGCCACGCTTTGCCGAGACGCCGTGCGCGCCCCGACATCACCGGCCAGTCCGGCGAGATCGTCCAGTCGCTGCGCCAGCATCGGCACATCGACGGCATCGCAGACCCAGCCATTGACGCCCGCTTGCACCCACTCCTGCGCACCGCAGGTGGTCGACGTGACGATCGGCAAGCCGCTGGCCAGCGCCTCCAGCGCCGCATTCGGACAAGGATCGTACAAGGTCGGCAGCACAAAACCGTCGGCGGCGCCGTACCAGGGACGCACATCCTTCAGTGGCCCGGTGAACAGCACGCGCCCGGCCAACCCAAGCGTGGCGGCGAGGGCACGCATCGCCTTCAGCTTGCGGTCGGCGCCGACAATGACGATCTGCGCATCCTGCCGTCGCATCGCCGCCGCGGCACGCAGCAACTGGGGCACGCCCTTGCGCTCGAAACCGCTGCCGACAAACAGCAACACCGGCACTTCCGCCGGAATACCGGCCGCTGCCCGCGTCGCCTGCCGATACCCATCGGCCAGACCAGGATGAAACACTTCGGGATCGACCCCGTTGTAGATAACGTGCAGGCAGCTGCGGTCAACCCGGAAAAAGCGCGAAATTTCCTCGGCCACCATTTGCGAATTGCAGATCACCGCCCGCAGCGCCGGATGCTCGAACATCGCCCGCTCCGCCCCCAGCAGGTAACGATGGAAAGGCGACAGTGACTGCCCCAGCCGCGCCAGTGGCCCGAGCACCCGCGCCCGATGTTCCAGCCAGGCAGCATGCACGCCGTCGCCGGCGCGGAAGATCATGCATCCCGGAATCCGCTCGTGCGACTGGGTAATATCGTAGTCACCACGCGCCAGTTCCGCCTGCACGGCAGCGGCAAAGCTCTTGTCGCGCGCCGCCCGGCCACCGGTCAGCCGCGAATACGGCGGATCGCAGGTCACCTGCCGGAAACCCGCCCGCGGCGCGCCGTCCCAGTTGCGGGTAATCAACGTCACCTCCGCCCCCTCGGCGACCAGCGCCCCGAGCGCGCGCTCGACGAAGCGCTCCGCCCCACCAAAGGGGTTGTAACGCTGACGAACGATGGCGATCTTCACGCCTGCAACAATTCCTGGGCGGCCTGGAGCACCGCGTCGACCTCGATCGCCGTCAGGCAGTCGCTGACCTTGCCACCACCGCAACCGTCATGACCACAGGGCCGGCAAAGGTGCGCACCGCTGGTGATTACCCGGCTCGGCACGCCCCACGGCCCCCATTGCCTGTCGCCGGACGGCCCAAACAGCGCCACTGTCGGCGTGCCGACGGCTGCCGCGATATGCATCGGCGCCGAATCGACACCGATGAACAGCTTTGCTGCCTGCGTCAGCGCCGCCAGTTCCTTCAGCGACAACTGGCCGGACAGGCTGAACGCCGGCCGCTGCAAGCGCGCCTGAATGGCGTCGAGCATGGACTTCTCATCCGAACTCGGTGCCGCCGTCAGCACCACCGCGTGGCCCTGCGCCTGCAAGCGGTCGACCAGCGCCGCCATGCGCGCCACCGGCCAGCACTTGAAGAACCAGCGCGAGGCCGGGTGCACATGAATGAAATCCTTGCCAGCCAGCCCGAACCCCGCGAGATGCCCCGCCACCACAGCCTCAGCCGCCGCCCCCGGCACCAGCGTCAACCGCCGCTCGTCCGCCCGCGGCTGAATGCCCAGCCGGCGCAGGGCATCGAGATTGGTCTCGGCCATGTGCCGCTGCGCGTTGTGCATCGTCTGCAGGTGGGTGAAGCTGGTCTTCCAACGCTTGGGGCGCCCCTTGACCACCGGCCCGACCGCCCAGCGCGGCTTCAACAACTTGCACAGCCATGCGCCGCGCCAGTGTTCAGTGAGATGGATGATCAGGTCGTAACCGCGCGCCTTCAGCGCCGAGTACAGCGCCAGCTCCGCCCGCCCCTGCCCAAGCACCCCCAGTTGCTTCCATTTGCGGTCAATGGTGTGCACCTGCGCCACGGCCGGGTGCAGCGTCACCATCTCGGCGGTGTCGGCATAGACCAGCGCGTCGATCTCGGCCTGCGGCGCATGCGCCTTGAGCACCGAAAACACCGGCGAACTGACCAGCACATCGCCATGATGGCGCAGCTTGATCACCAGCGCCCGGCGGATCTCGCCCACCGGAATCGCATCGCGCAAAGGATTGAAATTTTCCATGGCCGGCATTCTACCGCGGCGGCGCGCCCGGCCATTCCCTCCGGGCGATTGACCGGAGCGCCCAAGACGTTTGGAGCGACAATCTTCTTCCCTGCAATGGGACCAATGGTGCCGTTACGCCCAAGCCCAAGGCTTGCTACACCATCGCTAGCTCGACCTTTGGTGTCCTATCAGACCTCAAAAAGGCCCTCCGATTCAGAGTGCATTTTCACGACTTTGGCAGCGCTTCTTGGCAGGAAGTCAATTTTGCTGGCACTACACGATGAAACCTCGATGCCACCAAAGGGGTGTTCCAATTTCGCTTTGGACCTATCAATCGCAAGGCTAAGGAAATCGAACAGTTTGGGATCTGCCAATTGAGATGGCGCAACGTTTTGGATACTGTGGAAGATTCTCTCTACACACCCTGGGTTAACTTGTTCCCACGCCGCGATCATCGACTTTACTTTCTTTCTCTGCAGATTCTCTTGGGAGCCACACAAGTTGCAAGGAATAATCGGAACCTCAATATCCGCTGCAACTCTTTCAATATCTCTTTCTCGACAATAGGCCAAGGGGCGAATAACAATATTTCTCTTGTCGTCACTAAGCAACTTCGGCGGCATTGCCTTCATTTGCCCCTGAAAAAACATGTTCAAAAATAGGGTTCCAACGATGTCGTCCATATGATGACCCAAGGCCATTTTGGTTGCCCCGATTTCCTCAGCGAACCCATAAAGAGAGCCTCTTCTCAACCGAGAACATAACGCGCAAGTAGTCTTCCCTTCCGGAATTTTCTGCTTTACAACTGAATAGGTATCTTTATCAATAATAAAATAATCAATACCCCGCGATGCAAAATACTCTGGAAGCACTTCTGCAGGAAACCCAGGTTGCTTTTGATCCAGATTTACAGCGACCACTTCGAATTTGATCGGAGCCACGCGCTGCAAATACAGCAGCGTATCCAACATGACCATTGAGTCCTTGCCACCGGATATACAGGCCATGACTTTATCGCCATCTTCAATCATGGCGTAATCAACAATTGCTTTACCTACGTTTTTATGCAGTTGCTTCCTTCGGAGCTCGGCGGCTTTACTCATTGCGATCGATCTTTTATAGCAAATATAGTTTGTCAAGAATTTCGGTTTTCCCCTCAGCGCAGAGGATGGGAAGACTACCATGGGCCCCCATTGCCGCTAGCCGAAAGAATTTTACAGAGATTTTATCAATAGCCAGCTTGTGGAATGCCAATAGCGGAGCTACCGGTCACCGCCTTAGTTCAGGCTTAAGTTCCTGCAAGACTTTCAGTGCTGACTTAAAATCATACTGCTCAATCAAATGCAGGATTTTTCCATAATGTTTAGCCAAAGAGGCACGCAAATTCGGGATATGGGCGCGCAAATGCGCAACAGCCCGAAAATCCCCCTCCTCCAATAACTCCTCAAGGACTTTCAGACTGTCATCCACATCGCAGAAAAAAACCTGCTCGGAAGTGCCCAGCAAATCGCCTTCCTCTCCATTAAGCTGGTAATGCTCCAAGCCATCGCCAGCGGATTCCTGATCTGTCAGCGACCGATTATCAACGTCGCGCGGGTCTACACCAAATTCCGGCAACCACCTGAGCAACGTTGAAAACAGATCCTCTGCCCTCACGGGCTTGGCAATAAAATCACTCATGCCAGCCGCTTCACAGGCCCGGCGATCTTCGTCAAAGATATTTGCCGTCATGGCCAATACTGGAATGACCGACCAGCCAGGCAACTTTCGAATAGCCCGCGTGGCATCCAGTCCATTCATCACAGGCATCTGTACATCCATCAGCACCAGATCATAACGACAGGATCTTGCCTTTTCCAAGGCCTCGTGCCCGTCCGTCACGCTATCGACCTGCAGTCCAACGCTATGCAACAACTCCACCGTGACTTCCCTGTTTATCTCATTATCATCAGCAAACAAGACGTGCGCTGGGAATCGCCTCTCCTGCAGTGATCGCTCCGCACTTGTCGGTATCGCACCATGGACCATCTTGTACGAACCACCTTGGCCAGCCCGTAACCGAGCGGAAAACCAAAAACGACTTCCTACACCCAGCGTGCTCTCGGCCCCCGCCCCTCCGCCCATGAGTTCGGCCAAGCGACGAGCAATGACCAACCCCAAGCCAGTCCCACCATATTTTTCGGTAATTGAAGGATCCGCCTGCTCAAATGCTTGAAACAATCTGGGCAACTTATCCGGCGCAATGCCGATACCGGTATCCAATACCTCGAAACACAACAGAAAGTCGTCTTCTTTCTGCTCAAGCAATCGGACAGATATCCGTATCGTTCCGACCTCGGTAAATTTGACGGCATTGCTTGCTAGATTAAGGAGGCACTGTCGAAGCCGAACAACATCGCCATTGAGTAATGTCGGAACCCCTTCATTTGAAATCTCGACAGCAAGCCCTTTAACTTGCGCAGCCGATTCGATTATCGAGCCAACATGCTGCAACACCGCTGAGAGCTCGAAATCTCGCTGCTCAATCTGCAATTTTCCAGCTTCAATTTTTGAAATATCAAGGACGTCATTAATCAATAGCAAGAGATGCTGGCCTGCATTATCAATTTTTTCCAGACGATCAATTTCCTTACCCTTCGCCTGACTACGCATCAGATAAGTGAGCCCGAGAATGGCATTCAATGGCGTACGAATCTCATGACTCATATTTGCCAGAAATGCACTTTTTGCTTTGTTGGCCACTTCTGCAGCGCGCTTCGCCACCGCCAATGCTGACAGGCTGGCATTGAGTGCCAGGCAGTTACGGACCCGAGCCAATAACAACGACGGACTGACCGGTTTGGTGACATAGTCTGAAGCCCCCAAGGTCAGCCCGAAGGCCTCTTCACCTGAATCATCCTTAATGGACAAGAAGATAATTGGAATGGCCTGGGTTGCTTTGCCCTTTTTTAAAGCTTTGCAAACTTCATAGCCATCCATACCAGGCATGATAATGTCCAGAAGCACCAAATCCGGCAGTTCCCGTTCGGCTAGCTCAAGCGCACGCAATCCATCCTTTGCGATGGAGACTTGATAATCCGCGTCTAGAATACTGGCAACCTGCTCCAGGTACTGGGGTTCATCATCAACGATCAGTATTTTTTTACTGGCCATGTTATGACGCCCTCCCTTGACCAGCAGAATGGTCGAAACTTTCTCCAAAAACACGGTTTCGACCCATCCCCTTCGCTTTATACAAATTTTCGTCGGCCCGTTTCAGAAAATCCTCCAGAAACTCCTTCGGGCCAGGCGTAATCGTTGCCACCCCGACACTCACCGTAACTACCTTGGCGGCCTCGGAATAGCCATGGTCAATACCCAGTTTCTCGACATTGGCACGAAAACGCTCAGCAAGCTTCATGGCTCCTGCGTAATCCGTTTCCGGGAGTAACGCCACAAACTCTTCCCCGCCATATCTGGCAACAAGGTCAGGGGGGCGCTCTACAGATCCGGAAAGCGCAGCAGCCACGCGGCGTAAACAGTCGTCTCCACACCCATGCCCATAATGATCGTTATAGCCCTTGAAGAAATCAATATCAGCCATAATGACCGAAAGCGCTGATTGTGACCGAACACCTCTCCGCCACTCGACATCCAAAGCCTCATCGAAATAGCGCCGATTCCAGAGACTGGTCAACCCGTCGTGCAGCGCCTTTGATTCCAGAAGGTCTGCCATGACCTTCAGGTTAAGATGGTTTCGCACTCTGGCCCGTACAATCGGTAGATGAAATGGCTTGACGATGTAATCCATTGCGCCCAAATCAAGGCCGCGCTGTTCGTCATCCACTGCATTCATGGAGGTTATGAAGATAACCGGAATACGTGCCGTTGCCGGGTCCGATCTCAATCTATGGCATACGGTGTAACCATCGATATCCGGCATAACAACATCCAGAAGAATCAAATCTGGCTTTGGATTGGATGACGCTTGCCTCAACGCGCCCTCGCCATTAAGGGCAATGACCACCTGATATTCCGTTTCAAGAATTGCTATCAGCGCCTCCAAGTTTGCCGGCTCATCGTCAACAATAAGAATCTTGTGTTCAAATTTTTTCATTATTATTGCCCTCCTCGAAATCGCCGAGAATACAAATACCGAGATCAATGTCGCCTTTCGAGAAAGCATCCTCAGCTGCTCGCAGCTTCGCCTCGGGAAGCAATTCCGAAAAACCGATTCCCCGAGTTTCGGCAAACGCCTGAAGTCGTAGCAAGGCAACCTCAAAATCAAACGCTTTGATCGATTTCAGTATTTCCCCCTGATATCCAGCATCGTCAGGACCCAACACGCCAATTTCTAGTATCCGGACATATTTCTGGGCACGAGAATCAGAACTCTCCAAACGGCCCGCCAACCCGGCAAATAGTCTTTGCAACACACGAGGAGAAACCGGAGCGGTTAAATGATGAACCACGGGCTCGGGTGTCAGGGTTTCGCTGTAGCGTTGCAATTGCGCAATGACGTTTTGATGCTCGTTCACCACTTGTGTCATCATGACATCGCAATCGCCATCCTCGGATTGCCCCAGAAACACCTCAAGTGCCCGAGCTTTTTCCCACAGGATGCGTGCGCCAATTCCCCCAGCAACGCCGGCAAGCGTATGCGCCAACGTTGCGACACGCTGCCTGTCTCCTGATGATTGTGCGTGCAACAAACGCTGTTGGTCATCTGCATGCTCCTGCAAAAATCTCAACAGCAGCTTCCGAAACAGAGACCTGTCCCCCATCACATGCTTCAATCCCCAATCCACATCCAGACAGCCCGAACTCTCCGGCAAGTCAATAGCCAGCATTTCTGAACGTGAGTCATTTGCCATGCTCCGCATACCAATGGCACAACGATCGCCAAGGTATCGACCAAGGGTGGCATACAGCTGCTGTGGATCAACAGGCTTTGAAATATAGTCGTTCATCCCGCAAGCGAGACACCGATCTCGGTCTGCAGCAAACGCATGTGCCGTTACTGCAATGATCGGAAGGGACACAAGCCCGAGATCCCTCCGGATGTGTGTAGTCGCCTGAAAGCGGCTTTGTTGCACAAATCGGGTACACAGGTTGCTAGGGGATAGGTTTGTGACCA
>ERZ1645187.1956-NODE-1956-length-18574-cov-5.500351_pt1 | contig 18574 bp, 12 predicted proteins | sample MGYA00575352_ERZ1645187 | MGnify/ENA primary metagenome ERZ1645187 (study PRJEB40837, sample SAMN11349314) | freshwater sediment metagenome | isolation source: river sediment | host: Sediment | place: India: Wazaribad , New Delhi | collected 2017-02-21 ... | reverse complement strand
GGTGATGGAGGGAGCCATCATCGGCACCGTAATGTGCAGGAGTTGTTGTCTGGAGTTCGTTCCGTCAATCGCCGCCGCTTCATAGAGCTCCGTTGGGATCGACTGCAATCCTGCCAGAAAAATGATCACACACATGCCGACCTGTGACCAGACGCTCGCGATGATGATCGCCCATCTCGTCACGCCATACGTCTCCAACCAGTTTACGCGCGCAAATCCGATTGATTCCAGCACCGTATTGATGACGCCGGTGTTATAGTTGTACATAATGCGCCAGAGTATGCCGACCACCGCCATGCTCAGCAGGCAGGGCAGAAACCAAAGCACGCGCATGAATCCGCGGTTGATTCGCCCTTTTCCCTTTTTATCTAGCGCAAGCGCAATGATAAACGCGGTGATGATAGTAAATGCCGTTACGCCAACGGCGTAAACAACCGTGCCGCCAGCCATCTCCCAGAAACCCGGAAGGCTGGATAGCTCGATAAAATTCTGTAGCCCGACAAATGTCTTTTCGGCTGAAACGCCGTTCCAATCAAAAAAGCTCAAATGAATGACGGAGAGCAAAGGCCACACCACGAATAGGGCGACCAGCAACGCCGTAGGAATCAGGAGCAGCACACCCGTTGTCGTTCTGCGTTTTTCAAATTGCGTGCTGTTTGCCTTTCTGCGGCCCCCAGCTTGATTGCTTTTGGTATTCTTCATGATCTCACCTCGTTTTGAGTGTGGAGCCAAACGTGTTGATTCACGTTTCTATGAAATGAGTATACTTCTTTTAGCAAGAGTGGGGCAGAGTATTCCGCCCCACTCCTGTTTGAATGATTTGCGTTACTTGCTCAGCGGATCGGCTGCATAGGCGGCCTGAATGCCCGCGGTTGCTTCGCTTGCGGTAATATTGCCGGAGTAAAGGTCGTTTAGAAGCGTCTGAACCGCGCTGTTGGTCGCGGAGGTAACAACGCCAAAGCTCATTGCAAAGGTCGTTGCCGACTTGGTGTCCTCGCTAAACGGCGTCACTGCGGCGGGCAGAACGGTCTGCTCGGCTGTCATGTCCGTCAGCACGGGGATCGTGCCACGCGCGTTCTGGATGAACTTGAAGTTCTCCGGCTGGAAAATCCAGTTGAAGAAGAGGTCGCGCGCTTCCGCAAGATTCGGATCGTCCACTTTTGTGAGTCCGAACGCGCTCTCCGGCGTTGCGGAAAGCCAAACGGTCTTGCCCGCGCTGTTGAACGGCGGGATGATCATCTTGGCATAGCTTTCGTCACCGGCTGCCGTGGCAATACCCGAGCAAGTGTTGTTGGCTGTCCAGTTTCCGCCAATCGCCATTGCGCACGTGCCGTCTGCCATGATTGCGGCTACGTCATCTTCCGAGTTCTGGGCAGAACCGGTCATCATGTACGGCGCCAGCTGCGCGAGACGCTCTGTCACCAGCGGGTAAGCGGCGAGGTCGAGCGAGCCGTCGCCAATCATCTTTTCATAAGCGCCTTGGCCGATTTCATCGCCAACGACATTGAGCAGGATGGATTCAAACGGCATCCAGGCGGTCGTGTCCTTCGCGCCTGCAACCGTCAACGCAGCTTTGTCGGTCTTTTCGGTGATGTCTTTGCAGCACTGGATGAATTCGTCCCAGTTGGTGGGTGCGGTGGTCCAACCGGCTTCTTCCAGAATCTTCATGTTCAGGTAAAGCGCATCGAATGCAGCGCCCTGCGTCAAACCATAGAGCGTTCCGTTCCAGGTGTACGCATCCTTATAGGATTGCGGAATTCTGGAGGCAGCATCATATGTGCTCAGATCCAGCAGCAGCCCCTCGTCCACCAGCTCATGATAGAACTCGTAAACGTCGGTCTGCATCACCGGGGGCAGATCGTTTGCCGCCACGCGGGTTTGATGGAACGTCAGTTTTTCTTCTCCCAGAGCCACCGCTTCCAGCGTGATCCAGGGATACTGCGCTTCAAACGCGGGCTTGATCGAATCTTCCCAGGCATCGATGAAGTCGGTTTCTACAATGCTGACCTCAAGGGTGACCGGCGTCTTGTCTTCGGGTGCAGCTGCCGTGTCGGCAGGCGCGTCGGCGGCCGGTTCCGTCGCCGTTTCAACGGGAGCGGGTTCCGTGGCCTGTGCGGGCTGTTGCGCGCAGGCAAACAGCGAGAAAGCCATCAAAAGAACGGTGAGCAGAGAGACTAGTTTCTTTGCCATGTGTTGGTTCCTCCTTCTTATTTTCGCTTTCGAAACAATGTTCGAAAATGAGTTCGAATGATGCGTTGGGGTTCGTCCCCGCGTGAATTTTTTGTTCCGATTTCGTCTGTAAAACGGCAGAATTCTTTCCGATCAGAGTTCATACATCGCTCAGAGAGCCTTTGCGCGGATTCGAAATATTCCGGCTCGTTCCCGATACTGTTTCGCGCTCACGGGATTTGGTTCTACGATGCGCTCGCCAACGCCCATCTCTCGAAACGCTTCCGTGGCATCTGCAAATGCGCCGCATCCGATCGCCGCCATCATGGCCGCGCCAACGCAGCTTAAGTCCGCCACGGTTGGAATATGCAGGCATTCGCCGGTGATGTCCGCCAATGTCTGCGTCCAGAACGTACTCTTTGCCGCGCCGCCCGCGAAACAGAGTTTCCCGTGCCCAAAGCTGGCATAAAACTGCTCCAGCGCCCAATCGATCTGGAAGGATACCCCTTCCATAACGGCTCTTGCCATATCAAATCGGTCGTGCATGCGATCCAGTCCGATAAATGCAGCCTTGCATTGCTCCTGTTTGAGCGGATAAGCCGCGCCATAAAAATAAGGAAAGAACATCAGCCCGTTTGCGCCGGGGCTCCTTCGCGCCGCTTCCTGATCGATCGTTGAAAACGGGATCGGTTCCGCGTTGGGCAGCGTCAGCGCAATGTTGTTGCGCAGCCAGTCCAAGCTAGCGCCTCCGCAGGTGAGCGATACCATAGACCCCCACTTGCCAGACACAGCGGATACGGACTGATCGAATCCCGTTTCAAAATGCGGCTCGTCTGCCAGCGAGGTGATCGCCCATGCGGTACCGGAGCCAATCATCGTGTCTCCGGTTCCGGTCAGCCCCGCGCCCAGCGCCAGCGCATATTGATCATGCGCGCCGGTCACCACCAGTACATTTTCCGCAAGTCCGAGCTCCCGCTTCGCTGATTCTGTCAGATACCCGATCGGTGTTGCGGAAGGCTGTATCCGTCCGAGTTTGGACGCGTCGATTCCCGTAAACTCCAATATGTTGGAGTCATAGGCTCCTTTGCGAATATCGGCGAGTTGGTTGATTCCCGCATTGGAAGGATCGAGCGCCGCTTCTCCGGTCAGTCTTGCGGCAATATAATCCGGAACGGATAAAAACCGATCCGTCGCCGCGAATGTTACCGGCTCGTTCTGTCCAAGCCACGCAATCTGCATTGCGCAAAGCCCGTCGCATGTCGGCCAGCCGGTTTTTTCATATAGATAGGATTCTCCATACGCCTTGGCAAAAGCGCGGCTTTGTTCAAAGCAACGCACGTCGCTCCAGACAATTGCGCTTCGGAGCGGCCGCAAGTCGCGATCAACCGGGATGAGCGTGCCGCCCTGCAGCGAGAGCGAAAGCGCGCGAACTCGATCCAGTTTGTCTTTGCCGGCGATCAGTTGCCGAACGGTATTGACCAGTGCATCCCACCAGTCCTCCGCACGCTGTTCGCTTCGGTTTGGCGTCGGATTCGTAATTGGATAACCTTGATACGCATGGCCGAGTATTTTCCCGCTTTGGGAAATCAGCATGCTTTTCGTTCCGGTCGTTCCAATGTCTACTCCGATGAAACAATCCATCCTGTCGGCTCCATATCCTGCGTGATTTTCTTGATTTCGTTTTCGGCTTTCTCTGATTTTTGCCGTTACTCTCTTTGATCTGGAGAGAGTCCCTTGCGTCTGTCTCGCCTGCCTGTCTTCGTTTGTCCCAGTGGTAACTGTTGCTTGCTTTGCATCAACCACGAAATAGTGAGCGAAACTGTCAAAATTCATTCGGCCCGTTTTCGTCTGCCAGCGTGCTGCTCTTGTTCAAAAAACTTGCTTAATCCAGTAAACATGCGGCTTAAGCACGATTTTGGTGAGCGCAAACAAGGCTCTTACCATGCAAAATGGGTAATCAACCGACGAAATTGGCAGAACCACCATCAAGCGTATGAGATTGTCTTCATTGACGATCTTGAAATTGGTTTCATTTTATAGCAGCATCCATCAATTGTCAACACCTAATTGATCGTTTCTTTCATTTTTTGTTTTCGTTTCTTTCATTTGGTGTTTTTTCGTGATTGACTCGGTCTGGGCGCTACGGTATAATACTGATATATCTCCTGTCATTCATATTGTAAGGATAGCAAAATGAGTAAAAAAGCATCGCGAGAAGCATATTTGTTGAATTTGCTGAATTCAACCAGCCGAATTTCTGTTTCTGAAGTAGTTGAGATGTTCAACGTTTCGGAAGCGACCGCGCGCCGCATGTTTTCCGAGCTGGAAAAGAGCGGTAAGTTTGTGCGCAACTATGGCGGCATTCAGCTTGCGGGGCAATTGCCGGACTACTCGTTTGAAATTCGCGAGAAGTCTTTCAAGCAGGAGAAACTCCGGATTGGCACGCTCGCCGCTTCGTTCGTAGAGGACGCGGACACGATCTATCTGGATTGCGGCACAACGCTCTTTCAGATGACGCTCGCGCTGAGCGCCCGCATTTCCAATCAGGAGTTTAATTCGCTTACCATCTTTACAAACTCGATTGCCAACGTGCAGGCCATCGCACCCTCTCCGCAATGCCGGGTGGTGCTTGTCGGCGGTGAATACAACTATAAGCGTCGGGACTTCTCCGGCCCGCTGACGGAAAAATACGTCGCGCCATTCCACTTTACCAAGTGTTTCCTCGGCGCAGACGGCCTAAACGACAAGATGGGTTTCTCTTCCAATCAGTTTGACATCTCCAGCCTCAATAGCTGCGTCATGAGTCATTCGGACTATACATACGTTCTGCTGGATAGCAGCAAGTTTGACCGTTGTTCCCTGGTATCCTATAGCCCGCTGGAATCCGTTGGGGCTATCGTAACCAATGCCGCGCCAAGCGAAGCGTTGATCGCATCGCTTGCGGCAAATGACATTCAAATTCACATTGCAAATGAGTAAGAAGCACGAAAACGAGCAGCGCTCTGCTGCTGATTCGCAAAACGACGAATATTCCCCAAAAGAACCGGGACGGTTGAGCAACTTTTTGTTTCATAGCTACTATCACGCGGGAAAAGGCGAGGATTTGGAGCTGCCCAAGAGCAGCGGTAAATTGTTCCTGTTTCTGGTGGTAACCTATCCTTGGAAGCTGATTCTGCTCAATCTGCTTACAATTCTTCTGTGCATCCCGATCGTTACCATTCCCGCTGCGCTCAGCGCGCTCTCGCGCGTTTCCATGAAGCTCGCCATGCAGGGGTATTGCGATGTCTTTGCCGAATATTGGCAGGAATGGAAGGCCGCTCTGATTCGCTATATCCCCTTCTTCCTGATCTCCGCGCTTCCAGCGGTTGCCGGCGTGATCGCCGTTTGGGAAAATATCGAATCCATCGCATCCGTTGGTGATTTCTTGCTGGTTGCCGTTTGCGCGCTTGCGTTCTTCCTTGTCTATGTGCTTTGGTGCTATGCGTTCCCGCTGTTTGCCGTTATCGACCTGCCAACCAAGCAAAACATCAAAAACGCATTCTTTTTTCTCGTCTCTCAGCCGCGTATCAACGCGATATTGATCGCGCTGCCGCTGGGGTTGACGGCGCTGCTGCTCCTGTTTTGGCCGGGAACTGCAATCATCTTTGCGCTTTGTTATTTCTCCCTGTTCTCGCTGTTGGTGTGTTGCATCGTGAAACCCGTCATCTGTGAATATGCGGTTAAGAAAGAAACGACGACGAATGAAACCCCCGCTTGATCGTTTTTTTGTTTATGGCGTACGATTTGATTTTTTAGTAAAAACCCCGCCTCGTGAAAGAGACGGGGTTTTGTTCTGTCTGCGCCGGAAGGAGCGTTATTCGCCGATGACTGTCACCTGCACTGTGCGCGTTCTTGCGCGCGTGGTGTCAAAATCAATAAAGTAGAGATATCCAAATTCACCCAGATCCATCTGGCCATCGATGAGCGCGACCGTTTCACTTCGTCCCACCAGTGCGGAACTCAAGTGCGCATCCGTATTGTGGCAGCCGCGCGCATCTTCCCCATGCTCCGCCGCAAAATCGAGCGCTTTGGGGCCGGGGTGCAGATAGATGCCTTCTCTGCGGCAAGGCGGAAACATCCGCTCCAGTCCTTCGATGAAATCCTGTTGGAGCGTTTCCATGCCAGTGACCGAGAGATCAAACGCCGCCTCCTGCGTGATCACCGCGCAGGTGGTGTGATGCGAATACACGGTCACTATGCCGTTTTGGATGCCGGATTTTTGTACGATATCCCGCGCCGCCTGCGTGACGTTATGAAACGTCTGTATGCCGTTGTTGCTGTGCAGCGTCAATGCTTCCCTGTAAACCATTCTTGTTCTTCCCCCTCTTGCGTTACGCGTTTGGTTGCAGTTTTCCCTGCGCAATGAGCGTTTCACGCGCCTTCTTCACATAGCGAACCATCTCGTTGAGCAGCGCATGCGGATCCGGCGAACGCAGGATGCCGGAGGCGGAACCAGCGGCCTCGGATCCCGCCATAATGAAATCATAGATCTGCTGCGCGGTCGTGATGCCCGCCGCCTGTTCAACCATGATATTCGGATCAATGGCCTTGACCGCACGAATCGCTTCCATGACATAGTTCATGTCGCTCGCATTGCCAGAGCCAATCAATTCAGTCGGTTCCGGGTTGATGATGTCCGGGTGCAGCTGAGCAATCGCCCGCGCTTCCGCGATGGTATCCGCGCAGACAAACGTCAACAGATCCAGCTCATTTGCCCGGTCAATGCAGGTTTTAATCTGTGTCAACGTCATCGGCCGTTCGCAATGGTTGAGCACAACGCCCTTTGCACCGGCGGCTTTGAGCGCTTCGGGCAAAACATCCGCCATACCGCGGCCCGGACGAAGCGTATCCATGTATGGAGCGAGCACAATGAGGCGCTTTGTGTGTTCCGCGATACGGCGAATCTCCGTATACGGCGCAATGAAGAGAACGTCCACGTCATACTGCTCGGCTGCGCGATCGGCAGCCAGAGCGAGTTCATAGACATCGTCTCCATAGATATAGTTCTTCACGCTCGTCTCAAAAAACGGCACGCGGATCGTTGGTTTCAACGTTGTATCCCCCTGTTTGATCAGCTCTATCCGGATACCAAAATCGCTTTTCGTATCCATGGATGAGAGCGCATTTTTTCAATCATGATTGCAGCAAAACTTGACCGTAAGCAACAAAGCCGTCGCCAAAGCAAGTGCTTTCCGGGTCATTGTCTTTCACCGAAATGCGGTATCCTATCGGGTGCTTTTTCGCGGCTTGCGCTTCCATGCATCGGGCAGATTACGCATTGACAACCTGTCCCGCGATTCTGTTTTGCACGGATGCCCCATTTCGAATTTTGATGAGTCATGTGAATTTACTCTATTATACGATGTCTTTTTATGCGTAGTCAATCACTTTATTATATATTTTGATTGTTTCTTTCATTATTTAGCATGTTTCATACAGAACGTTCCAAGCAGTTCCTTTGCCTCAATCGCGCGCTTCCCGGTCGATTCAACGACGCAATTACAAAAAAAGCCTGCGATCGTGACGTGTCACAACGCAGGGTTTCGTTGTTTGATTCTATCATTTTCAAAATTTTATTTTTGTTAGCGCAAAAGAAAGGCGGACAAGCGCTATTTCCGTACCCACCGCTAGCGCGCGCACGCCTCACGTGCAAAAAAGCGCCTAGACGATGCTGGTGTTCCCTTTTTCCCAGAGACTCTCTTGCTCCCGCAATCCGGCATGCTATCTGGCGGAAAACGATTGCGTTGTGCCGCGTATCGCTCCAACCCCGGCATGTCAGCGTCCCGCGGCGCGGTCGTCCCACGCGCGGCGCACAGCCGAAATCATCTCGTCTACCATTGCGGCTCTGTCCTTGGCCAGCGTCACGCCGCTGGAGGACCCCGTCGCCTCCGCTCCGGCGTGCATCACGCGATAGACATCCGCGCCGTTTCGGATGCCCGCGCCTTGCAGCACAAAGATGCCAGGATCGATCTGCTTGACTGCGCGCATCGCGGTCATCCTGTCTTCCACGTCGCTCGTATGCCCCGTGCCAATCAACCCTGCCGGTTCCATGACGATGATATTCGGCTTAAGATGCGCGACCGCAGCCGCTTCCACAGCGCTGTTTGCGCATACGATTGTCGCAAGACCAACCTCGTCCGCCCTACGCATCGTCTGCGCGAGAACGGAAAGCGAAATCGGCTTTTCGCAGTGGTTGAGCATGACGCCCTTCACTCCCGCCGCTACAAGGGACTCCGGCAGCGTGTCCGCCAATCCGCGACCCGGATAGATGGGATCCATATGCGGCGCAAACACGAGGATGCGCTCCGTCGCCTCCGCGACTCGACGCAGCTCCACAATCGGGGCGGTGAAAATAATATCGACATCATATTTTTTTGCGGCTGCGTCCGCAGCGCGCGCAAGCGCGACCACATCGTCCCCGTACAGATACGACTTTGGGCCAATCTCAAAGAAAGGCGGTTTGAGTTGGAGGTCTTCTCGCATATTTTCGTCGCTCCTTCCGAAAGCGAATAGTTTCCTGATGCCGGAAATCGGGTCTGAATGCTTCAAGCATCTAACGTGTGCTTTTTTCATGCGGTGCGTGCAGGCCGAGTGGATTTTTTGCCGATTGGAGGAACAAAACCGCTGGAAAAGCAGCGCTATTTCAAGGTTGCTGTGACGATCAATCGGTGAAAATGACTACGGATCTGTGCGCCGTGCTTTTCGAAGCACACGCTAGTCCTGCCGAATCGAATTGGGTTTGGGCAAACAAAACACCCCTCATGTTATTTACAGTGTATCACACTGTTTCACATTCGGGGTGCTGATTCTCTGAACCAAGAAGCTCTTTTTTGTGTACTCTCGCAGGGCGAGAATCCCGCGTTATGCTTCTTCCTGAAACTCCGTGTCCAGCCCGGCCGCTTCCAGTTGTTCCGAAACGCGGATCGGTGTAATCTTGTTGATGACTTTGAGCAGCACAAACGTAATGATCGCTGAGTAGACCGCAACGATCGCAACCGAGATCAGCTGAACGAGCAGCTGGTGCGGATTGCCGGCAATCCAGCCGTCCACGCCGCCGAACGCCTGCTGCGCAAACACGCCAACAAGCAGCGAACCAAGAATACCGCCGACGCCATGCACACCAACCACATCCAGCGCGTCGTCCAACCCTTTTTTCCGCCGGAACTGCACCGCGCCATAGCACACAAACGCAGCCGCAAGGCCGATGAGTACCGCCGCCCAGGGCGCAACATAACCGGCCGCGGGCGTGATGCCGACAAACCCGGCAACCGCACCCGTAAGCGCTTCCGCAAGGCTCGGATGCTTGGTGTGCTTCCAGCTGATGGCAAGCCATGCAACCATGGCAACGCCGCCCGCCAGCGCGGTATTGACAAACGCAATTGCCGCTGTTCCGTTTGCGGCCAGCGCGCTGCCGCCGTTAAAGCCAAACCAACCGAACCAGAGAATCGCGGTTCCGATTGCAAACAGGGTCAGATTGCCCGGCTTTGCGTCCTCGCCTTTTTTCATATTTCGCTTGCCGAGCACAAGAACCGTCACAAGCGCCGCAACGCCCGCGCTGGTATGGATCGCGATGCCGCCTGCAAAGTCCGCAGCGCCCATCTGTTGCAGGAAACCGCCGCCCCAGACCCAGTGCGCGCAAGGCACATAGACTAGCAGCGACCAGAGCGAAAGGAAAATCAGATACCCCTTGAACGTCATGCGATCGGCAAACGCGCCCGTGATCAACGCCGGCGTGATGATGGCAAACATCAACTGGAAGAGGAAGAACACCGCAAACGGAATGGTCGGTGCATACGTTGCGCTTGGCTCCATGCCAACGCCGTTGAGGAATGCGTATTGGAAATTGCCGATTACGCCGTTCACGTCCGTACCAAACGCGAGGCTAAACCCGCAGACAAACCAGATCAGCGCGACGACGCCCATGGCGATGAAGCTTTGCATCATGATGGTCAGCATGTTTTTCTTGCGAACCAAGCCGCCGTAAAAGAACGCGAGCCCCGGCGTCATAAAGCACACCATCGCCGCGCAAATCAGAACAAATGCGGTATCCCCCGAATTGATCATAAATCAGAAATGCCTCCATACTTGATCGTATAGAGGCATTCTATCGAATTTGAACAGGGGGTTATATCCGGCTAACGCTGAATTTACGGGATGAAACCCTGTAAAGCGCGCGCTGTGATCCTGTACCCTACAGCTCGATCATGTGATTTCGAACCGCATACAGTACCAGATCCGTAATATGCCGAAATCCAAGCTTGCGCATGATGTTGGAGCGATGCGTCTCGACGGTTTTGATGCTCAAATTCAGCAGGTCGGATACTTCCTTATTGGACTTGCCCTCCGCGAGCAACTGAAGAATCTCCCGTTCGCGCGGGGAGACCGCGCTCTCGCCGGATTCGGGGTTTTCGCGGTTGTTGTTGACAAAGCCGTCTACGACGATGCCGGTGATGTCTTGCGAAAGATAGATCTTCCGCTCGGACACGAGCTGGATGCACTCGATGAGCTCTTCCAGCGCATTTTCCTTGAGCACATAGCCGCGCACGCCCGCACAAAGCGCCTTGCTCACAAATTCGCCGGACTTGTGCATGGTGAGGATCACGACCTTCACCTGAGGCAGTTCGACCCGGAGTTTCTCCGCGAGGTCAAGGCCGTTGAGCTGCGGAATCGAGATGTCGAGCACCGCGATATCCGGCTTGAGCTCCAAGATTCTACGGTATGCCTCCTGCCCGTCCCCCGCCGCGCCGACCACCTCGATGTTCTCTTTCTGCGAGAGCAAAATCACCAGCGATTCGCGCAAAATCTTGTGGTCATCCGCAAGAAACACTCTAATCTTGTTCATATGGCACCTCTAAAATCACTCTTGTTCCGCCGTCCTCCACGCTGTCGATCACGATCTTTGCGTGGAGCATTGCGCTGCGCTCCCGAATCGAAGTCAAGCCAAAGCCGGAATCCACGGTTTGCAGATTGAATCCCCTGCCGTTGTCAATCACGCTGATCAGGAAGCGATTTGCGTCGAGAGTAAGCATATTGACGTCCACCTCCGTCGCGCCGGAGTGTTTGATGATGTTCGTCAGGCACTCCTGCACGATGCGGAAGATATTGAGCTCCTCCGTCTCGTTCCAGTTCGGCATTGCGTCCGTAATGGTGCAATGAAAATGGATTTTGCTGAGTTGTTCGAGTTTTTCGCAAAGGCTCTTGACGCTCACGGACAGGCCGTCTTTCTTGAGCGCGATGGGTTCAAGATTGCCAATCACATTGCGAATCTCCGCAATCGCCTCATCCACCATCTTGATCGTCTTGCCCGCGTGCCGTTTCAGCGCGTCGTCCTCCGGCTGAAAGGGAAACAGGCCAAGATTGATCTTGAGCGCAACGAGCGATTGCCCGACCCCGTCGTGCAGATCGCGCGCGAGCTTTTGCCGCTCTCGCTCCTGCGTGGCAACCAGCAGATCGCTCTGCTGTTGGAGATCGACGTTCTGTTTCTGAATCGTGCTGTACAAATCGTGCGTGAGCTGTTCGTAATGCTCCTCCTTGAGATGCTCCAGCCAGGAGGAGATATCCGAAAACTCGACCACGTTGAGCCCTTTCTCTTCCTCGTCACCTGAAACGCGAAGGCCGATCGTCTTGTCGATCACGATGAACATGATCAGCCCGACGCCAAACGCCCAAACGAAATTCACGCCAACGCCCAGCAGCTGCACCAGAATCTGCTGCAAGCGCGGATGCAACAGCTTCTCCGGCGAGGCGAACACCGCGCAAAGAATCGCGCCGCAAGCGCCGCCGATCCCGTGAATCGGGATGGCGTTGACCGCATCGTCAATCTTGAGCTTGAGTAAGAGCAGGCTGCCAAGCACCGTTGCGCCGCCCGCAATCAGACCCACAAGCGCCGCCTGCCAGAGCGTGAGGATATCGGAACTTGCGGTAATTGCGACCAGCCCGCCCAACGCGCCGTTGAACACCGCCTCCATAAAGCTCTGATCCCGCGCGGTCAGCTGCGTCACAATCAGCGCGCCGACGACGCCGGTGGACGCCGCGATATTCGTGTTGAGCAGGATTGGGCCAACTTTATCGCTAAACGCAAACAAATTGCCGCCGTTGAACCCAAACCAGCTAAACCAGAGGATAAACGTGCCTAGCGCGGCAAAGGGAATATTAGAGCGTCCCATCCGCCTCGGCTTTCCGTTTTCGTCCCAGCGGTCTTTTCTGGGCCCAAGCACGATGGTTCCCGCCAGCGCAACCCAGCCCGCGGTGGAATGCACCACGGTTGCCCCGGCGAAGTCCATGAACCCCAAATCCCCAAGAAATGTATGTTGCGCGATATAGTTTCCGCCCCAAACCCAGTGGCCAAAGACGGGATAGATCACCGCGCCCGTGATCATTGCGGCAATCACCAGCGCCTTGAGCTTCGTCCGCTCGGACATGCTTCCGGCGAATATCGTGACGGCAGTTCCGGCAAACATCAGCTCGTACAGCACGAAGATATAATCATAATCGCCCTTGAGGTTTTGCAAAAACCAGTTGCTGCCACCGATGAATCCGCCCTTTGTCTGCCCAAACATAAACGCAAACCCGACAAGGCAGAACGCAAGCGTTGCAATGACAAACGCGATGATGTTTTCCAGCGCAACGCTGACGACGTTTTTCGGGCGGACAAAACCAACCTCATAGCAGATGAAACCCGCCTGCATGAAGAAGACAAAGCACGCGCAGATCACGATCCAGAGGTGATTGATTTCGTTCATAGTACGCCTGCTTTCCTATTTATGATCCAATGTCAAAAATCATTGATGCGAGTTGATCCCAAATCCATAGGGTCTTCATTACGAAATGATGTTCCCTCTGATTGTAGTATCTCGCCGGATACTTCGTCAACGCAAGATCGCACGATAGGGTTGAAATCTCTGTTGAGCGGCTTCCAAACCGGCGTTTGATCTCGGAAAAAAACAGCAACGCCGGCAAAGGCGCTGCTGTTGTTTGTGTTTGGTTGGTTGATTCTATCCGCCAGAAGCGCGAAACTTGTTGCGGCTTACCCTAAGACCCGCCGGAGGAAATCCAGCTTGCCCTTGGAGTACGGCTGATACCGGGTGTTGAGTTCAAACCACGTCTTGCGATCGACGATGCTTCTCATATGAGAGAACTCCGCAAAGCCCGTCTCGCCGTGATAGCTGCCCATGCCGCTTTCGCCAACGCCGCCAAAGGGCATTTGCGATGTCGCGAGGTGAATCAGCGTGTCGTTGAAGCATCCGCCGCCAAACCGGCAGCGATCCAGCACGCGCTGCTTGACCGCCGCTTGCTCCGTAAAGCAATACAGCGCAAGCGGGTGCGGACGGGATGTGATCGCATCAAGCGCATCCTCCAGCTCGCGATAGGTCAAAATCGGCAGAATCGGCCCGAAGATTTCCTCCTGCATGACCGGATCGTCCCACGAAACGCCATCCAAAATGGTCGGCGTGATGCGCAAGCTGCTTGCGTCCGCGTCGCCACCGAAGGCAACCTTTTCGCGCTGGATCAACCCCAACAGACGATCAAAGTGCTTTTGGTTGATGATCTTGCCATAGTTGTCGTTCTCCAGCGGGTTTGTGCCAAACTGCGCCGTAATCTCTTGCTTGAGCAGCGCGACCAGCTCCGCATGTACGCTCTCGTGGCAGAGGATATAGTCCGGCGCCACGCAGGTTTGCCCGCAGTTCATGTATTTGCCAAAGACGATTCGCTTTGCGGCCATCTTGAGGTTGCTGCTCGCGTCCACGATGCAGGGGCTTTTGCCGCCGAGCTCCAACGTAATCGGGGTCAGGTTGTCCGCCGCGGCGCGCATCACGTCCCGGCCCACAAGCGGGCTGCCCGTAAAGAAAATCTTGTCGAACTTTTGATGCAACAGCGCGTTGTTTTCCGCTCTGCCGCCGAGAATTACCGCGACATGCTCCTTCGGGAACGCTTCGCCAAGGACCTTGCGCAGAACCTCCGCCGTTGCGGGCGCATAGGCGCTGGGTTTGAGCAAAACGGTGTTACCCGCCGCCAACGCATCCACCAGCGGATCGAGCGTGAGCAAAATCGGATAGTTCCACGGGCTCATGATCAGAACGTTTCCGTAAGGCGACGGGCTCTGGAAGCTGCGCGCAATCATCTGCGTAATCGGCGTTTTCACCCGCTTTTGCTTCATGAGCCCGTGCAGGTTTTTCTGCATCCACTTGATCTCGTCCAGCACAAGCCCCAGCTCGCACATATAGCTTTCAAGCATACCTTTGCCAAGGTCTGCTTTGAGCGCGGCGTAGATTGGCTCCTCGTTTTTGCGCAGCGCCTCTTCCAGGCGGCGCAATGCGTCCCGCCTTGCCTTCTCCGGCAGGGTTGCGCCGGAGGAAAAATAGTTGCGCTGGGATTCTAAAATCTGTTGTATATCTTGCTCGTTCATTGTCTGCTCCTTTACCATATCCATACGAATCTTTACTCGACCCCAAATAACAACACAAGAGAACAGTCTTACGTATAATGTAACACATTTGCCGCATCAGTTGAATATTTTGAAAAAGATTCAACCACAGACGGCAATCACTCTAGCGTTCATTTCGGAAAGCGTAGCCTATCGTAGCACAGTTTTCACAAAATTTCTTCAACAAATGCTTCCTTTGCGGATCTAGGCGGTATTTTTCACAATGTGTTCAAGTATGATTCATTGCAAAGATGAGGCGCGCTTTCATCGATCAGCTGCGCAATTGTACGCCGCACAGCAAAAAAAAGACTCCCGCCGAAAAAGCCGCCCGGCTTTCCGGGCGGCTTTGCGTCGCTTGTGCGCTCGTATTTGGTTTTTTATATATCGCGACTAGTCGTTGCGCGATTGATACACCCGCGCTTCATAGGGTTGCAACACGTTGGCTGTAGCCTTCGGCAGATTGCTCAGCACGCAATCCCCCGCCAACGGATTGGTCAGGCTCGCTTCTGCTCCGCTCATGTTGCACAAAATCGTAAAGCGCTCGCCGCCGCGCGTGCGCGTGTACGCAAACACCTGCGGATGCTCCCGCTCGATCAGGGCAAAATCGCCATAGATCAGCGTCTCTCGCTCGCCGCGAAAGCGCAAAAGTTTGCGATAAAAATGAAGAACGCTGTCCGGGTCGCGCTCCGCCGCCTCCACGTTGATTGTGTCGTGGTTCGGGTTGACCATCAGCCACGGCGTTCCCGTCGTGAATCCTGCGTTCTTCTCTGCGCTCCATTGCATCGGCACGCGCGCGTTGTCCCGGCCTTTTTGCAAAATCGCCTGCCATGCCGCGTCCGCCTCTCCGCGCGCGGCGGCAAGGCGGTAGAAGTTGATGCTCTCGAGGTCGCGCATATCCGAAATATCGGAAAACGGCACGTTCGTCATGCCCAGCTCTTCTCCCTGATAGAGAAACGGCGTTCCGCGCAGCAGGTGCATTGCCACGCCCAGCATCTTCGCCGAGCGGACGCGGAGTTCCTCGCTTTTTACGCTGCCAAAGCGCGAAACCGGGCGTGGTTGATCATGGTTTGACCAAAAGAGGCTGCTCCAGCCGGGCGCAAGCGCGGTCTGCCAGTCCTCAATGATCGCCTTGAACCGCGCAAGATTCCACGGGACGATCTCCCACTTTCCACTCTTGCCGCTGTCGATGTCCATCAGGTCAAACGAAAACACCATGTCCAGCTCGTGCTGCGCGGGATCGACATAGGTAAACCCGGTTGCGCTGCTGCTAAACGGCGTTTCGCCGACGCACATGCAATCCCGCCCGTCAAAGCAGGCACGGCGCATTTCCTTCAGGTAATCGTGCGCCTCCGGCTGGTCGGCAAAATGCTCCGGCGCAAACACGTAGCCTTCCGGCGAAGGCAAGCCCGCGCCATCCGGCAACCCTTCCGCTTTGGCGATGAGGTTGATGACGTCCATGCGAAACCCGTCCACCCCGCGGTCGAACCAGCGATTCATCATCGCGTAGACTTCCTGACGCACGGCGGGGTTTTTCCAGTTGAGATCGGGTTGTTTTTCGGAAAACAGGTGTAGGTACCATTGATCGGTCAAATCATCATATTTCCAGGCAGACGGCGTGAAGAACGAGGCCCAGTTATTGGGTTCCTTGCCGTCTTTGCCGTCGCGCCAGATGTAGTAGTCGCGATACGGGTTGTCCTTGCTCGTTCTGGATTCGACAAACCACGCGTGCTCGTCCGAGCTATGGTTGACCACGAGATCCATAATCAGCCGCATCCCGCGCGCATGCAGGCCGTTTAGCAGCGCGTCAAACTCCGCCATCGTGCCGAATTCTCGCATGATGGCTTCATAATCGCGGATGTCATAGCCCATGTCGTCGTTTGGCGAATCATAGACCGGATTGAGCCAAACCGCGCCCACGCCGAGCGAGGCGATATAGTCCAGCTTTTGCGAAATGCCGGCGAGGTCGCCGATTCCGTCTCCGTTGGAGTCAAAAAAACTGCGCGGATAGATCTGGTAGACCGCGCATTCTTTCCACCATGCCTTGGTACTTGCAGAATTCATCCAAAAATCATCCTTTCGAACGATGCTTCCTCTCATCTTTCGGCAAAGCGCAGCGCGGAGACATCCAGCACGCGCAGATTTGCTTGCGCAATCTCACCGTTGACCAGAACCACACGGTTGCCAAACGCATCCGAATAGTCCAAATCCGCCTTGCCGGAGATCGCGACGACGGGTGTGTTCCTCTGCTCCGTTGCGTTGCCGACGTCGCCGCCGAGCAGCAGGCTTTCCGGCAGATTCAACGCCACCGCGCCCGGCGTGCGCAAGAGGACGGGAATCTCGTCGCGGCCGGCCTGTACATACACCGTTCGCCCGCCTGAAAGCGTCTCCCGCGTGAGGAAACAATACCACTGCCCGTCCGGCAGGTAAACGTCGCGACCCGTTGCGCCTTCGTGCAACACGGGCGCGACCAAGAGATCGCCCAGCATAAACTCGTCGTGGCAAGCCTGCGCCTGCGCATCGTTTGGATAGTCCAGCACCAGATGCCGCATCATCGGCAGGCGCGACTGCGCGGCGATCTTCGCCTGACGCAGCAGCTCCGGCAGGAGGTTCATTCGTAACCGCGCGTAGAACCGCGCGACGCGCTCCACGCTCTCGTCCTTTGCGTGCAGGGCAATGTTCCACGGGCTTCTGTCGTTGACCAGCCCCGTGTCAAACCCGCCGAACTGCCCGCCGAGCGGTTCGCTGTGCCACTGCATCACCGGCACGAACGCCGCCATCGCGGTGGAGCGCAAATAGAGTTCCGCGCTGGGCAACGGTCCCGCGAACCCGCCGATGTCAAAGCTCCAGAACGGCACGCCGGAAAGCCCCAGCGAAAGCCCTGCGCCCAGAACGGAGCGCATCTCCTCAAACGAGGACACCTGATCGCCCGCCCAGTGAATCGGCGTTGTCTGCGCGCCAAGATACCCCGCGCGCGAGAAAAGCGTGCGGCTGTTTCCGATTGCGCGTGTATATGCCGCCTCATAGTCCGCGACATAGCGGTTGCGCATCGTGACGCCGCTTTGCCCGTTGTGAAAGCGCACCGAAAGATCGTGCATGAATTCCCCGCCGTCGGTCTTGAAGCCATCCACGCCCATTTCGAGTAGGTAACGCCGCTTCTCCATCCACCATGCGCAGAGCTCCGGCACGGTGAAATCCGGCACATGCGCGCCGATGAACCACTGCCGCGGGATGCGATAGGGCGTGCCGTCCGCGTTGCGCACCACAAAGCCCTGTTCCAGCGCGTAGGCATCGTCGCGGTCGTGCTGCGGGCAAACTTCGCCCTCTTCGAGCTGCTTGAGCGCGGGAATCTGCCAGAGGATGAGCCGGATGCCCATGCGGTGCATGCGGTCGATCATCGCCTGCGGGTTCGGCCACGGCTCGCGAAAGCGCAGATCGGAGGCGGAGAACGATTCCCCGCCGCTCTTGAGCTCATACTCCGCGCCGTTCCAAAGATAGAACGTCGCCTCGTCGCTCCACGCCTCGATGACGAGCGAGGTCGCGGGATAGCCGCTCTGTTCGATTTTGTCGAGCTGTTCCTCGACGTCCTTCTGGCTCTTCCAGCGGTTGGCGGAAACCCACGGGCCGAACGCCCAATCAGGCGGCAGCAGGGGCTCGCCTGTCATGCGGGCAAACTGCGCCACGATCTCGCGCGGCGTGCCGTAGAGAAAGAACACGTCGCAGTCGCCTTCCGGCAGCGTGATCTCGACGTGCCCCGCGGAGAGCGTGAAGATCGCCGCGGCGTCGCTCTGCACAAACACGCCGTGCCCGTCGTTGCAGAAAAAGAAAGGCAGCGGGAAATAGGTATGTTCGCCCTGATGGGTAAATTGTTCGATGATGGTCGTCTCCGTGGTCTTGCCCATGCGGTCTACGCCGTCGAAGCGCTCGCCCATGCCGTAGGCGATC
>ERZ1645187.1955-NODE-1955-length-18575-cov-31.412797_pt1 | contig 18575 bp, 14 predicted proteins | sample MGYA00575352_ERZ1645187 | MGnify/ENA primary metagenome ERZ1645187 (study PRJEB40837, sample SAMN11349314) | freshwater sediment metagenome | isolation source: river sediment | host: Sediment | place: India: Wazaribad , New Delhi | collected 2017-02-21 ... | reverse complement strand
CCGGCTCCGGCAAGTCGATGTTGGCGAGCCGCCTGCCGTCGATCCTGCCGCCGCTGGCGCCTCGCGAACTGCTCGAAGTGTCGATGATCGCCTCGATCGCCGGCGAGCTCGCCGACGGTCGCCTCACCGATCGCCGCCCCTTCCGCGCCCCCCACCATTCCGCCTCGATGGCGGCCCTGGTCGGCGGTGGTCTGCGCGCCCGCCCGGGTGAGGTGTCGCTCGCCCACAACGGGGTGCTCTTCCTCGACGAACTGCCGGAGTTCTCCGCGACCGTCCTCGACAGCCTGCGCCAGCCGCTCGAGACCGGCGAGGTCGTCATCGCCCGCGCCAATCACCGCGTCGCCTATCCCGCCCGCATCCAGCTGATCGCCGCCATGAATCCCTGCCGCTGCGGCTATGCCGGCGAGCCCGGCCACACCTGCCGCCGCGGCACCCGCTGTGCCGAGGACTATCAGTCCCGCCTCTCCGGCCCTCTGCTCGACCGTATCGACCTGCGCGTCGAGGTCGGCACGGTGACCGCCGCCGATCTGGTCCTGCCGGCGCCGAAGGAGGGCTCCGCCGAGGTCGCCGCCCGCGTCGCCCGTGCCCGCACCGTCCAGACCGAGCGTTTCCGCGCCCTCGGTCTCGACCGTCTGCGCACCAATGCCGACATTCCCGCCGGTTTGATCGAGGAGATCGTCCGCCCCGACGCCGGCGGCGTCCGTCTCCTCGCCGATGCGGCCGAGAAACTGCGCCTGTCGGCCCGCGCCTATCACCGTGTCCTCAAGGTGGCGCGTACCCTCGCCGATCTCGACGAAACCGCCACCGTCGGCCGCATCCACCTCGCCGAGGCCCTGAGCTGGCGCACCCCCGGCGACCGCCTGATCGCCGCGGCGTGACCCGACCGCGTTCGCCGCCGATCCACCCGATCCGTCGGCCCGTCAAACCTTTCGCAACGCCCCCGGGCGTATGGTGAGCCCGGTTCGTCACGGCTCGCCGGATCGGTGTGCAGGTGGTCCCGAACCGTCGACCGGCGCGTATCGCCGATTCGGGTGTGTGCATGAGTACCGAGTCCGCCAAGTCTCCGGGCCTTCGCCCGGCCGATCCGCCGCCCGCCCGTCGTCGCGATGGCGTCGTGGTGCTCGTCGCCCTGGTCTCCGGCATCGCCGCCATGGCCGATCTCGAACTCGCCCGTTTCGTCGCCGTGATCGGCTCGATGTCGGTGGCGATCGGCCTGATCCGCACCCGCATCGCCACCCGCTCCTCCTCCGCCGACCGCCCCGACGCCACCGATGCGGCGACCGGCCCGGCGACCCGCGAGATCGAGGAGCGCGCCCTCTTCCTCGCCATGGCCAGCCACGAGATCCGCACCCCCCTGGTCGGCATCCTCGGCATGGCCGACCTCCTCGCCGCCACCCCCCTGTCGGGCGAACAGACCGCCTACGTCCGCGCCGTGCGCGCCTCCGGCCTGTCGCTGATCGGCCTCGTCGACGGCTATCTCCAGATGACCAGCCGCGACGCCGGTCACGGCACACTGACCCCGGCCCCGACCGCCCTCGAGACCATCGTCGAAGACGTCATCGAGCTGCTCGCCCCCGCCGCCGAGGCCAAGGGCCTCGAGCTCGCCTCCTGCGTCGCCCCCGGTCTTCCGGCGCGCGTGATGGTCGATCCCGTCCTGCTGCGCCAGATCCTGACCAACCTCGCCGGCAACGCGGTCAAGTACACCGAGCACGGCGGCGTCGCGATCGAGGTCGAACGCGGCCGCAGCGGCATCCTCTTCCGCGTCCGCGACACCGGTATCGGCATCGATCCCGCCGACGCCGAACGCATCTTCGGCGAATTCGAGCGCGCCGCCCCCGCCGGGTCGGACGCCCCCGAGGGCACCGGCCTCGGCCTCGCCATCGCCCGCGCCACCGTCGCCCGCATGGGCGGCGAGATCCGCCTCGACAGCCGTCCCGGTGCAGGGTCCACCTTCTCCTTCGAGATCGCCCTGCCCCCCGTCGACGGCCCCCCCGTCGAGGCCGCCACCCTCGTCGGCCTGCGCGTCGCCCTCGTTTCCGACGGTGTCGTCGAGCCGCCCCTGCTGCTGCGTCGCCTGCATGCCCACGGGGCCGAAGCGCTCGGCTTTCCCGTCCCCGAAGGTCTCGGCGATGCCCCGCCGCTCGACGTTCTGTTGATCGATCATCGCAGCGATCACGATGCCGGTGCGGTGTTGGAGCGCCTGCGCGCCCTGCGCGTCGACCTGCCGCCGCTGATCTGCCTCCTGTCGCCGACGCTGCGCGGCGATCTGCCCCGCCTGCGCGCCGCCGGTTTCACCGGCCATCTGGTCAAGCCGGTGCGCTCGGCCTCGCTGGTCCGCGTGGTCGCCGCCCTCGCCGAACCCGGCGCCCCGCCGATGGAGGAGGCCGAACCCGCCCCCGGCGAGGACGACGAAGGCCTGAGGGTCCTGCTGGTCGACGACAACGAGATCAATGCTCTGCTCGGTCGCGCCGTGCTCGAACATCTCGGCCACCGCGTCGCCTCCGCTCCCGACGGCACCGCCGCTCTCGAGGCTCTCACCGCCGCCCGCGACGCCGGTCGCCCCTTCGATGCGGTGTTGATGGACCTCCACATGCCCGGCCTCGACGGCTTCGCCACCATCCGCGCTCTGCGCGCCGACGAACCCGACGACGCGACCGCCGCCCTGGTGATCGCCCTGACCGCCGACGGCACGCCGGCGGCGGCCGATCGCGCGCTCGCCAGCGGCGCCGACGCCTGCATGGTCAAGCCGATCGACCGCAATCGTCTGGCCGATCTCCTCGCCGCACCCCGCGGCCCCGCCCGCGCTCCAGCCACCGAGCTCGGCCCCGCCCGCGCCGCTGCCGAAGCCTGAGACGTCCCACCTCCGATCGATGACGTTTCCATGCCGTCATCGATCCGTCGCCGAACCGTCACCGCACTGTCGACGGACCATGGTCTTTCGGTTGGAACGCCCCCCGGATCTCGCGCCGTTGCGTCGAGGGTAGCGAGGGGAGCGTCCCGCCGCCCGACCAGACGAGGTCCGCCGATGTTCCTGGCCCCCGCCCCCCGTTCCCCGCTCGCTCTCCTCGGCAAGGTCCTGCCGCCGCGCCGTCTGCCCAGCGCGCGGTTGAACGTGTTGCCGGGTCTGCGTCTGCCCTTGCCGGTCGGCCCGCTCGACGGCGCCTCGCGCGACGCCTCCCTCGGCCGCATCGGCAGCCTCGAGGTGCGTCTCGCCCGCACCGTCGGCGAAGTGAAGCGCGCCCAGGAACTGCGCTACCGGGTGTTCTACGAGGAAATGTCGGCCATCGCCGACGCCCGCACCCTGATGACCCGCCGCGACGCCGACACCTTCGATGCCGTCTGCGACCACATCCTGGTGCTCGATCACGCCACTCTGGAGCCGAAGCCCTTCGGCAAGTCGCGCCCCAAGATCGTCGGCACCTACCGCGTCCTGCGCCGCTCGGTCGCCGAGCGTCACGACGGCTTCTATTCCGCCGCCGAATACGACATTCAGCCGCTGCTCGACGCCGAGCCGGATCTCGAATTCCTCGAACTCGGCCGCTCCTGCGTCCTGCCCGCCTATCGCGGCAAGCGCACGGTGGAACTGCTGTGGCAGGGCATCTGGGCCTACGTTTTGCGTCACCGCATCGACGTCATGTTCGGCTGCGCCAGCCTCGAGGGCACCGATCCGGCCCGCCTCGCCCTGCCGTTGTCCCTCCTCCATCACGATTGCCGCGCCGAGGGCCGATGGGACGTACGCGCCCTGCCGCATCGCCGCATCGCCATGGACCGCCTGTCGAGCGAAGGCCTCGATCGCCGTGCCGCGCTCCAGGCGCTGCCGCCGCTCATCAAGGGTTATCTGCGCGTCGGCGCCCGGATCGGTGACGGTGCCGTGGTCGATCATCAGTTCGGCACCACCGACGTCTTCATCGTCCTGCCGGTCGCCGACATCGCTCGCCGCTACATCGACTTCTACGGCGCCGACGCCGGCCGCCGCGCCGCCTGAACCGCACCCGTGAACGAAGGAGCCCGCCCGCGGCGACGCGAGGGCGGGCTCTCGCGTTTCGCGGGCCGGTCTTCACACCCCGAGATAGGCTTCCTGGATCGACGGATCGGCCAACAGTTCGGCGGTGGTGCCGCGCCAGACGATCTCGCCCTTCTCCACCACGAAGTGGCGATCGGCGAAGTCGGTCAGGGCCTCGATCTCCTTGTCGATGACGATCATCGAGAGGCCCGTGCCCTTGAGCACGTCGAGCGCCTTCCAGATCTGCTGCCGGATGAGCGGTGCGAGCCCTTCCGTCGCTTCGTCGAGGATGAGGAGGTCGGGATTGGTCATGAGCGCGCGGCCGATCGCCAGCATCTGCTGCTCGCCGCCCGAGAGCTGATTGCCGCCGTTGGTGAGCCGTTCGGCGAGCCGCGGGAAGAACGCCAGCACCCGCTCGAAGGTCCACGGATCGCGCGCCCCCTCGCGCTTGCGCCCCGCCATGACCAGGTTCTCGCGCACGCTGAGATTGGGGAAGATCTGGCGGCCCTCCGGCACCAGACCGATGCCGAGCCGGCAGATGCGATGCGTCGAGCGCCCGTCGATGCGTTCGCCCTTGAAGCGGATCTCGCCGGCGACCGGCTTCAGGAGCCCGGTGATCGACTTCACCGTGGTCGATTTGCCCATGCCGTTGCGCCCGATCAGCGTCACGACTTCGCCGGCGCGCACGTCGAAGGAGAGGCCGAACAGCGCCTTTGAGGCACCGTAGGCGGCTTCGAGATCGCGAATGTCCAGGAGTGTCTCGCCCATCGCTCGGTTCCTCAGTGCGAATGGCCGAGATAGGCGGCGCGCACCTCCGGGTCCGCCCGCACCTCGGCCGGCAGCCCCGTCTTGATTACCCGCCCCGCCACCAGGACCGAAATTCGGTCGGCCAGACGGAACACCGCTTCCATGTCGTGCTCGATCAGAACGATGGTGGTGAGCCCCTTCAGCCCGGCCACCAGATCGGTCATGAACGCCCCGTCCTTGCGCCCCATGCCGGCCATCGGCTCGTCGAGGAGCAGGAGACGTGGCTTCATGGCGAGCGCCACCGCGAGTTCCAGCTGCCGGCATTCGCCGTGCGCCAGATCGCCGACCGGCGTGCCGGCCCGATGCGCCAGACCGACGGTTTCCAGTGCCGCCCGCGCCGGCTCCATCAGCCGTTCGTCCGACCACGCCCGCCTGAAGAAGCCGAAGGAGTGCCCCTCGCGCGCCTGCACCGCCAGGGCCACGTTGGCTTGCGCGGTGAAGCTCGGCACCAGCGAGGTGATCTGGAACGAGCGGGCGATGCCGCGCCGCGCCCTCAGATGCGCCGGCATCTGCGTCACGTCCTCGCCGTCGAGCACGATGCGGCCCGAGTCCGGCAGCAGCTGGCCCTGCAGCTGCGACACGAAGGTGGTCTTGCCGGCCCCGTTCGGGCCGATCACCCCGTGGATCTCGCCCTCGACGAGATCGAAGTCGAGGTGATTGGTCGCCATCAGGCCGCCGAAGCTCTTGACCAGTTGCTCGACCTTCAGAAGCGCCGTCCCGCTCATCGCGCCCCCTCCCGGCTCATCAGCCGCACCAGATCGGAGAGCCCGCCGCCCAGCGTCAGCACCACCACGACGATGATCGCGCCGAACACCAGCTGCCAGTGCTGGGTCCACGACGACAGCACCAGTTCCAGGATCACGAAGGCGGCGGCGCCCACCACCGGCCCCCACACGGTGGAGAGCCCGCCCAGCACCGCCATCACCACGAAGTCGCCCGAGCGCACCCAGCTCATGTCGGCCGGCGAGATGAACTGTTGCCCGGCCGCCAAGAGCGCCCCGGCGATGCCGGCGATCGTGCCGGAGATCACGAAGGCGGTGAGGCGGTAGGGATAGGGCGGAATGCCCGACACCGTGACCCGCCGCTCGTTCTCCGCCGAAGCGCGCAGCACGATGCCGAACCGCGCCTCGATCATGCGACCGGCGAGGAACAGCACCACCGCCAGCACCACCAGACAGAGGTAGAAGAACGACCAGCGATCCGACACGTCGCGCCCGGCGAAGGTGACGGACGACAGGATCTGCAATCCGTCCTCGCCGCCGTATTTCTGCAGCGCCACCGCGCCGTAGTAGAGCATCTGGTCGAAGGCCAGCGTGATCATCAGGAAATAGGGGCCGGAGGTGCGTAGGCTGACCACCCCCGTTGCCAGCGCCACCAGCGCCGACACGAGCGCGGCGAGCGGCAGGGTGATCGCGAGATCCGAGGTGCCGGCCCAGGCGATCGGCCCGAGCCCCAGCGCCTCGCCGTTGAAGTCGTGCCACGCGGCGATGCCGACGACGTAGCCACCGACCCCGAACAGGCCCGCCTGCAACAGGCTGACGAGACCGGCCGTGCCGACGATCAGGTTGAGCCCGACCGCGGCGATGGCGAAGACGACGACGCGGGTCGCCACCTTCACGAGGAACGGATCGCCGAGCGCCTTGGCGATCGGCGGGATCGCCGCCAGGACGGCGATCACCACGAGCGGGGCGAGCCGATCGACGAGGCTCGCGCGGTGGGGGTCGAACTCAGCCATGGACGGGAAACAGCCCCTTCGGTCGGAAGGCGAGGATGAGCGCCATCAGGAGGAAGATCGCCATCGACCCCAGCGCCGGCGGCAGGAGCACGCGGCCGAAGGTGTCGACCAGCCCGACGATGATCGCGGCGACGAAGGCGCCGCGGATCGAGCCGATGCCACCGATCACCGTGACGACGAGAGCGAGAATGAGGATCGGCTCGCCCATGCCCACCTGCACCGCGAGGATCGGCCCGGCCATGAGGCCCGCGAGCCCCGCGAGCGCCGACCCGAAGGCGAACAGCCCCGCGAAGACGAGGGAGACGTCGACGCCCATGGCGCCGGCGATCGCCCGGTTCGACGAGCCCGCCCGCACCCACATGCCGAGCCGCGTCTTCATGACGACGAGCCACAGGAGCCCGGCGACCGCGAGCCCGACCGCGAGCACCACGAGGCGGAAGGTCGGATAGACCAGCCCCGGCGCCAGCTCGATCGATCCGGCCAGCGCCGCCGGCAGCGGCATCCTGAGCGGCACCGGCCCGAAGATCAGCCGCACCGCCTCGTTGGCCATCAGCACGATGCCGAAGGTGACCAGCACCTGATCGAGATGGTTGCGGGCGTAGAAGCGGCGGAAGAGGCCGAGTTCCAGCGCCACTCCGAGTGCCGCGGTGATCGGGATCGCCGCGACGATGCCGAGGAGGAACGACCCCGTCGCCGCCTGGATCGCCGCCGCGGCGAAGGCGCCGATCATGTAGAGCGACCCGTGCGCCAGATTGATGAAGTTCATGATGCCGAACACGAGCGTGAGCCCGGACGCCATCAGGAACAGGGTCACGCCGAACTGGATCCCGTTGAGGAACTGCTCGGCGAGAAGGGCGGTCTGCATTGCTGCGGATCCTCGATGGATGGCGTCGTCGTGGTCGGGGCGTACCCCGTGGCCCCGTAGGGCGGATGGAGCGCAGCGATATCCGCCGCACGCCGGTCGCGCGGTGTCGAGATCATGATGGGCGCGAAGCGGAAGGCCACCGCGAAGGTGATCCCGCGAGGAACCCTCGCCCCCGCCGCGAATGCCCCCTTCTCCCCTCGCGGGAGAAGGGGCCCGAAGGGCGGATGAGGGGTGATCGCACCGCAGCCTCGGAAGCCGAGGGAGAGGCGCTCACGCGCCACCCCCTCATCCGGCCGCTTCGCGGTCCCCTTCTCCCGCGAGGGGAGAAGGGAACACCCCTCACTTCATCGCGCACTTGTCGACGTAGGAGTCCTGGTGCTCGGCGACGATCAGCGAGCGCTTCGACATCACCGGCCGCCCCTTGGCGTCCTTGACGATCTCGGCGAGCCAGAAGTCCTGCACCGGATAGTGGTTGCGGTTGAAGCGGAACTTGCCGCGCAGACTGTCGAACTTCACCGTCTCCAGCGCTTTCTGGAAGCCGGCCGCGTCTTCGATCTTGCCGCCGATCGACTTCAACGCCGCGTCGAGGGCGATCACCGTGTCGAAGGCCTGCGCCGCATTGGGCGAGGGCAGACGGTTGTACTTCGCCTCGAAATCGGCGCGGAACTTCTTCGACGCAGCGTCGTCGGCATCCTCGGCCCAGTGGGTGGCCGCGAAGGCACCGACCGCCGCGTCGCCCATCGCCGGCAGCGTGGTCTGATCGAGCGAGAACGACGGCCCGTAGAGCGGGATGGTCTTCTTCAGCCCGGCCTGATCGTACTGCTTGACGAAGTTGATGCCCATGCCGCCCGGATAGAAGAAGAACACGCCCTCCGGCGCGGCGGCGCGCAGCTGCGCGATCTCGGCCGCATAGTCGAGCTGACCGAAGGCGGTGTAGACCTCGCCCACGACCTCGCCCTTGAAGGTGCGCTTGAACCCGGCCAGGAAGTCCTTGCCCGCCGGATAGTTGGGCGCCATCAGATACATCTTCTTCAGGCCGCGCTTCGTCGCCTCGAGCCCCATCGCCTCCGGCGAGGTGTCGTTCTGGAACGACCCGACGAAGAAGTGCGGATGGCACTGCACCCCGGCGTACTGCGACGGCCCGGCGTTGACCGACACCACGAAGGTGCCCGCGTCGAGCGCCGGCTTGGCCACCGCCAGCATCACGTTGGAGAAGTTGATGCCGGTGAGGATCTGCACCTTGTCGCGCTCGATCATCTTGTCGGCCACCTGACGGCCGACGTCCGGCTTGGCCTGATCGTCGCCCTGGATCACCTCGACCGTGCGCCCGCCGAGCTTGCCGCCGGTGGCGGCGAGACCGAGGTTGAACCCGTCCAACAGCTCCTGACCGAGCTGACCGCCCGGGCCGGAGAAGGTGGACAGGAAGCCGATGCGAATCGCGTCTTCGGCCTGCGCCGACGGGGCGAGGAATGCCGTGGCGGCCACGAGCGCGGCCGCGAATCCCTGACGATGGACCATGATGCCCTCTTCGTTTCCTCGATGGAGCCTTTGCGGCTCTCGTTGATCGTTGCTCGAAGAAACATATCAATCGTCAGCATACTGTCAATATCGATGCAGTCCGATTCCTGCGGGATTCTGCGTAGACCCCGACGAAGGTGCAGGATGGTTCAGATCGTCCCTGCGGCCCGCCGCGCCCTCGGCCGCGCGCCCCGCCCTCCGGCGACACTCTTCCCGATACTCAATCGAACTTCGGCGGTCGCTTTTCCGCGAAGGCGCGGAGCCCCTCGAGGTATTCCGCGCCGCGTCCGCACGCCTGCTGCGTCTCGCGCTCGGCTCGCAGTTGCGCGGCGAGATCGTTCGCCTCGCTCGCCTGCATCAGCCGCTTCAGCCGGGCGAGCGCCTGCCGCGGCCCCTTGGCGAGCCCGTCGCAGATCGCTTCCGCCCGCGCCATCAGTTTCTCGTCCTCGACCGCCTCCGCGACGAGCCCGATTACCGCGGCTTCCTCGCCCGAGATCGTCTCGGCCAGGAACACCAGCCGATTGGCCACCGCGCGCCCGGCGAGCCGCGGCAACAGCCAGGTGCCGCCGGCGTCGGGGATCAGCCCGATCCGCGCGAACGGCTGCGTCAGCTTCGCCGATTTCGCCGCGATCACGATGTCCCCGTGCAGCGCCACGTTGATCCCGGCCCCCGAGGCGATCCCATTGATCGCCACCACGACCGGGCACGGCAGATCGCGGATGCGTCTGACCAGCGGCTCGTAGAACGTCTCGAGCGACGCCCCGAGATCGAGCGGCCCCTCGGCCGACGCGCGGATGCGGTCCGAGAGGTCCTGACCGGCGGAAAACGCCCGTCCCGCCCCGGTCAGCAGCACCGCCCGGCAGTCGGGATCGGCCGCCGCCGCGTCGAGCGCGGCGGCGAGTTCCCGGTGCATCGCCTCGGTGAAGGCGTTGAGCTTGTCGGGACGATCGAGGCGGACGAGGCGCCAGCCGGCGCGGATCTCCACCGAAACGAGGGGCGCGTCGCTCATGCCGCCTCCAGATCGATCACGATCTTGCCGACATGGCCGTTGACCTTCATCCGATCGAAGGCGGCGCGGGCCTCGGTGAGCGGGAAGCGGCTGTCGATCACCGGGTCGATGCCGTCGAGCGCGATCGACCGCAGCATCGCCTCGAACGCCTCGCGATGGCCGCAGGTGATGCCCTCGAGCCGCACCTGCCGCATCACCGACAGCGACAGATTGAAGGTGGCGTAGTTGCCCGACAGTACGCCGATCAGCGCCACCGTACCGCCCGGCCGCACGTAACGCACCGACTGATCGAGCGAATCCGCCCCGCCGATCTCCACCACCAGATCGATCCGGCCGTTTGCGAGGTCGCGCGCCGCCGCGCCCCAGTTCGGCGTCTCCAGCCGATTGACCACATGGGTGGCGCCGAGCCGCTTCAGGATTTCGGCCCGCTCCGGCGACGTGGTGGTGGCGATGACGTTGGCACCGGCCCGCTTGGCGAACTGCAGCGCGAACAGCGACACACCGCCGGTGCCTTGCGTCAGCACCGTGTCGCCGGGCCTGACCCGCCCCAGTTCGACGATCGCCGACCACGCGGTGATCGCCGCGCACGGCAGCGTCGCCGCGGTCTCGAAGCTCATCGAATCGGGGATCTTCACCACCGCGTCCTGCGAGCAGTTCATGTGGGAGCGCAGCGTGCCGTCGCCGCCCGGCCCACCGAGCGCAGTGGCGAGCTTCTCGGTGGTCGGCTCGCCCGAGATCCAGCCGGTGAAGAAGTGCAGCGCCACCCGGTCGCCCGGCTTCACCCGGGTCACACCCGGCCCCACCGCCTCGACGATCCCGGCCCCGTCGGAACACGGTACGGTCGGCAGCTTCTGCTTCGGATTGTAGATGCCCTCGACGAGCAGGAGATCGCGCCGATTGAGACTGGCCGCCATCAGCTTCAGCCGGATCTCTCCCGGTCCCGGCTCGGGGAGGTCTCGGGAGACCAGTTTGAGATTGTCGAGCCCGAAGGCCCCGTCGATCTGTAGCGCGCGGATCTCCGGCACGGCGTGTCCCCCTCGGATCGTTCGTCGGCGGCATCTCAGCACGGAACCTCGGGGTTGGCACGAGGGGACTGCACTAAATTGCAGGCCCTCGAATGCGAAATAGGCCCGGAGGAGCCCTCCGAGCCTGCCTGCGGTGTCCGAGAAATCGCGGAAAAATGATCGATTCGACGATCTCTCCGCACGCTCGTCCGTCATCCGAACATTTCATAGAACCCGAGTTTCTTCTGCATCGGCGCATCGTCGACGACGAAGAGATGCGCCGGCCTGGTCGCCGAGGCGTTCTCCAGCCGCACCACCGCATGGGTCGGCACGGCGGCGGTGTCGAACTGTTCGAAGCCGAACGACTTGCCGTCGATCTCGATGGTGCCCGACCCGTCGACCACGTTGATCACGCTCGAGGCCGAATGGCGCGGCAGGGTGAGGCTCTCGCCGGGGCGCAGATGGATCGCCGAGAAGCCGAGGATCGGCATGCATTCCATGCCGGTCTCCGGGTTCACATAGGCGAGCCGCACCGCCTCGCCGCGCGGCGTCACCGTGGCGAGATCGGAAAGCGCCGCCTTCACCTCGCGCCACGGGAAGCGCACCAGCGGATAGTTGGCGCGCGGCCGATTGACCGCCGACCACGGGACGAGACCCGAGCGGCGATATTTCGTCTGCGACCCGTCCGCCTCGTTGCGCGCGGTCTGCGGCGCGCCTTCCGTGCAGTAGGAGGCCTCGAGCGAATAGACCAGCGGCAGATCGAGCGCGTCCATCCACACCACCGGCCCGCTGCCCGCGTGGCCGTGCTCGTGCCACAGGCCCGACGGCGTGAGGATCAGGTCGCCCGGCTCCATCGGGCACTTCTCGCCCTCGACGATGGTGAAACCGCCGTCACCCTCGACCACGAAGCGCACGGCGGAGGGCGAATGCTTGTGGTTCGGCGCCGTCTCGCCCGGCAGGATCAGCTGCATGCCGATGTAGATCGACGGGGTGGCCTGCATGTTCTCGAGCCCGAGACCCGGATTGGCCAGCACCAGCACCCGCCGTTCCGCCTTCTCGATCGGGGTGAGACGACCGGCTTCGAGGAGCTGCGGCCGCACGTCGGCATAGCGCCACAGGGTGGGCTGGGTCCGCCGCGACGGGATCGCATAGGGCAGGGCGGCGCGCAGCGCCGGCCACAGCGGCACCAGATTGCGGGCCGTCAGGCCCTGGCGATAGTCGAGCGGCAGATCTTCGAGCGTGCCGAGCTGAGACATGGACGTCCTCCGATGGTCTGGTCCCGCCGATCGACGGCGGTGGTCTTGTTCTTTTATGAGCGGTCGCCCCGCGCCCCCTCCCTCCCCTCAGGGGAGGGTGGCCCAACGGGCCGGGTGGGGTTTCGAGGCGTCCCCGAGGTTCGGCATCGCGAGGGTACGTATCCCCGCTCGATGCCCCTTCGGGGCTTCACCCCAACCCCTACCCCTCCCCTGAGGGGAGGGGAGAAGGCGCGTCGCGGGCAGGCCTCACCTTCGGCCCGCCACCGAGGCGGAGGGCGACCTCACGCCTTCAACCCGGTGCCGCCGTAGAGCCACTCGAGGCTGTCGTAGAACTGGGTCGGCGACTTCGAGCCGAGCCACTGGTTGCGGATCAGCCGCTCCACGCCCTGGGCATGATAGACGCGGCCGAGTTCACGGCTCGACAGCACGACCCGATAGGCGCGCGGAATGCGGACCGCCTGATAGGCCTGGAACGCCGCTTCGAAGTCACCGCCGTGGCGCTCGAACTCGGCGCCGAGGCAGACCGCGTCCTCGAGCGCCATGCATGCACCTTGCGCGAAATACTGGTGCGTCGGATGGGCGCCGTCGCCGAGGAGCGTCACCTTGCCGTCGGTCCAGTTCTCGATCGGCTCGCGATCGCCCAGCACCCAACGCCGCCACGCCTTCGGCACCTCGAGCAGCTTGCGCGCCTTGGGCACGATGTTGCCGAAGCGCGACAGCACCTCTTCCGGCGTCCCCGGCTCGTTCGAACCGACGTTGGCGACGTCGGTGACGAAGGTGGCGACCAGGTTGAAGGTCTTCCAGCCCTGGAGCGGATAGTGGACCATGTGACACTTCGGCCCGGCCCACAGCGTCACCGCGTTCCAGCGCAGATCCTCCGGCATGTCCTCGATCGGCAGCACGGCGCGATAGGCGACGTGGCCGGAGAGCCGCAGTGCGTCGCCGCCGGTCAACTGCTCGCGGATCTTCGAGCGCACGCCGTCGGCGCCGACCACCGCGTCGCCCTGGTAGGTGTTGCCCGCCTCGGTGACGACCTTGGCCCCGGTCGCGGTGTTCTCGTAGGCCACCACGCGCTCGTTGTTGACCAGCGTCACGTTGGTGTGGGCGACGCAGGCGTCATAGAGCACCCCGTGCAGATCGGCGCGATGAATGACCGCATAGGGGTTCTTGAAGCGATCGCGGAACGGCTGATCCACGGGGATGTTGGCGATCTCGTCGCCGGTCATGCCGTCCATCATGATCAGCTTGTCGATGTAGACCGCCTTGGCGCGCCCGGCGTCGCCGACCCCCAGCCAATCCATGGCGTGGAAGGCGTTGGGGCCGATCTGGATACCGGCGCCGATCTCGCCGAACTGCGCCGCCTGCTCAAGAACGGTGACGCTGCAGCCCTTGTTGGCGAGCGCCAGCGCCGCCGCGAGACCACCGATGCCGCCACCGGCGACGACCACACTGCGTTGAGCCGACATGTCCGTTTCCTCCGATTGCCTGGGTCGAACCGTCGCTTCATGCGGTTCGATCTGGTTCATAACCATCAGTATGCTGATTATATGGGGCGGAACAAGCCACCCTCACGATCTCCGCCGCCTCATCCGACGGCGGGATCGAAGCGCTTTCGGGAATTGGCCGATCGGAGGTGTTTCCCGACCGATCGGCCGACCCGATCAGGGCTCCGCGTCGGGCTGCTTGCCCGGCACGGCGTCGGCGAAGGCGGGCAGCGCGTTCAGCGCCGCTTCGATCTCGCTCAGACGAGCGAATTTCGTCGTGTCGGAGCCGAAGCGCCGTGCCCCGCCCATCTGCGGCGCGAGGCAGACGTCGGCGAGCGACGGCGCATCGCCGAAGACGTAACGCCCGCGATGGGCATTGCGCCGCGCCACCTCCTCGAGGCCCGAGAGCCCGGTCTCGCACCAGTGCCGCACCCACGCATCCACCTCGTCCTGCGAATGCCCGAGCGGGTTCTTGAGGTAGTTGAGCACCCTGAGATTGTTGATCGGATGGATGTCGCAGGCGATCGCGTAGGAAAAGGCGCGCACCTCGGCCCGATCGAGCGGATCGGCCGGCAGCAGCGCCGGCTCGCGCACCGTCTCGTCGAGCCACTCGATGATGGCGAGCGACTGCGCGATGACGCGCCCCTCGACCTCCAGCGCCGGAACCAGCGCCTGCGGGTTCTTCGAGACGTAACCCTCGCCCCGCTGCTCGCCCTTGCGCAGATGCACCGGCACGAACTCGGGAGTCACCCCCTTGAGCGCGAAGGCGATGCGGCAACGCCACGCCGCCGACGAGCGGAAATAGCCGTGAAAGATCATCGCGACCTCCGCCGATCAGCCGACTTCCGCCGGAGCGATGGTGAGCGAGATCGACGGCAGCCCGTCGATGATGCCGGTGATCGTGTCGCCGGCCACCACCGGGCCGACGCCCGCCGGCGTGCCGGTGTAGATCAGGTCGCCCGGAACCAGGTGGTAGTAGCGCGACAGATGCGAGACCAGCTCCTCGACCGACCACACGAGGTCCGACAGGTGGGCATCCTGCTTCACCACGCCGCCGACCTCGAGCGCGATCCGCTGCGGCCCGACCGCACCGAAGGCGGCCTTCGGCAGAATGTCGGTGATGACGGCGGACTCTTCGAAGTCCTTGCCGAGATCCCACGGCCGCTGCTTGGTCCGCGCCGCGAGCTGCAGGTCGCGCCGCGTCATGTCGAGGCCGCAGGCATACCCCAGCACCGCGTCCATGGCCTTTTCGACCGGCACCTGGAAGGCCGGCGCGCCGATCGCCACCACGAATTCCATTTCGTAGTGATAGTTCTCAGTGCCCGGCGGATAGGCGACGGTGGCACCCGAGTGCACGATCGCGCCCGCGTGCTTGAGGAAATAGAACGGCGCCTCGCGATCGACCTCGACCCCCATCTCCTTGGCGTGGTCGGCGTAGTTGCGCCCGACGCAGAAGATGCGGTTCACCGGATAGCGACGGCTTTCGCCGACGACCGCGACGGTCGGGGCGGACGCGACGGAAAAGAGAAGATCGGCGCTCAAGGCGGGTTTCCTCGGATTGCGTTTCGGTGGTCGCCTCTGACGGGCGGCTCGGCCAATGTGGAACGCTGCGGGTCGCCGGCCAAGGGCCGAGCCCGACGAATTCCACGATCGTCAGTATGCTGACTATCGATTGGATGTCAATATGTCGCAGGGGGGCAATTCCCGGCCTGGAATTTGGTCTTGTCAGCCGGCCACCTTCCGCGATCATGTAATCGAACGATCGACAGGAAAATCCCTCGGCCTCGCCGTCGGGACAGCGAGAACCGAACGGCCGAGCATGAATTTCGAGGACGATCTCCCCATCTATTCTATGCCCGGGCATCTGATCCGGCGGCTCAATCAGGTCTCGGTGTCGCTCTTTCACGACGAGTGCAGCCGTGCCGGCTACGACCTGACCCCGGTGCAATATGCCGCGCTGAAGGCGGTGGAGCGCCATCCCGGCATCGATCAGGCGACGCTGGCCGGCGTCATCGCCTACGATCGCACGACGATCGGCGGCGTCGTCGGCCGCCTGGAGGACAAGGGCCTCCTGCGTCGCGATCCCTCGCCCGAGGACCGCCGCCTGCGCCTGCTGACGCTGGAGCCGGCCGGTGCCGCGGTGATCGCCGATCTCGATCCGCTGGTCTGGCGCACCCAGGATCTGATGCTGACCGGGCTCGATTCGGGCGAACGGGCGCAGCTCCTGCACCTGCTGGAGAAGGCCGCCGAAGCCGGCAACGACTTCTCCCGCGCCCCCCTGCGTCGCTATTCGCCGCGCTGAGACCGGGCGCCGAACCCCGCGCGCCCGCTCACCCCTCCTTCTCGATCTCCGCCGCCCGCGCCTTGAGCCGATAGAGCGCCTCCAGCGCCTCGCGCGGGGAGAGATCGTCGGGCGAAATCGCGCCCAGCACGCCGAGAAGCGCCTCGAAGCGCCGGTCGACCTTCGCTGGAGCCGGGGCCGTGACCCGCGCCGGAGCGGCGGCGAAGAGCGGCAGTTCGTCGATCAGCGCTTCCCGCGGCCGCTTGCGGTCCTGCTCCTCGAGCTGCTTCAAGACCTGACGCGCCCGCTCGACGACCTTGCCCGGCAGACCCGCGAGCCGTGCCACCTGGATGCCGTAGGAGCGATCGGCGGCCCCGGCGACGATCTCGTGCAGGAACACCACGTCGCCCTTCCACTCCCGAACCGCCGAGGTGACGTTGGCGACCCGCGGCAGCCGATCGGCGAGCGTGGTCAGCTCGTGATAATGGGTTGCGAACAGCGCGCGGCAGCCGTTGACGGCGTTCAGGTGCTCGATCGTCGCCCAGGCGATCGAGAGCCCGTCGAAGGTGGCGGTGCCGCGCCCGATCTCGTCGAGGATGACCAGCGCCCCCCGCCCCGCCTGATTGAGAATGGCGGCAGTCTCGACCATCTCCACCATGAAGGTGGAACGCCCGCGTGCGAGGTCGTCCGCCGCGCCGACGCGGCTGAACAGCTTGTCGACGATGCCGATCCGCGCCGAGGCCGCCGGCACGAACGAGCCGATCTGCGCCAGGATGACCATCAGCGCGTTCTGGCGCAGATAGGTCGACTTGCCGCCCATGTTCGGCCCGGTGACGATGGTGAGCCGCCCCTCGGCCTCGCCCGCCTGCGGTCCCAGCGAACAGTCGTTGGCCACGAACGGCTCGCCCGACCCCTCGCGCAGCGCCTGTTCGACCACCGGATGCCGCCCACCGACGATCTCGAAGGCGAGCCCCTCCTCGACGGTCGGCCGCACCCACCCTTCGCGCTCGGCGAGTTCGGCGAGCCCCCCCGCCACGTCGAGCGTCGCCAGCGCCTCCGCCGCCGCGCGGATGGCGGTCTCCTCGCGCAGCACCCGCGCGGTCAGATCCTCGAAGATCTCGGCTTCGATCCCCAGCGCCCGTTCGCCGGCCGACGCGATGCGCGACTCGAGATCGGAGAGTTCGACGGTGGTGAAGCGCACCGCGTTGGCCAGCGTCTGGCGATGGATGAAGCGCTCGGCGAGCGGCGGCGCCATCAGCTTCTCGGCATGCGCCGGGGTCGTGTCGACGAAGAAGCCGAGCACGTTGTTGTGTCGGATCTTCAAGGACTTGATGCCGGTCGAGGCGACGTAGTCGGCCTCCAGCCGGGCGATCAGGCGTCGGCTGTCGGCCGAGAGCTCGCGCGCCTCGTCGAGCGGCAGCGAATAGCCGGCGCGCACGAAGCCGCCGTCGCGTTTGAGAAGCGGCGGCTCGTCGACCAGCGCGAAGGCGAGCGTGTCGAGGAGATCGACCGGGCTCGCCACCAGTGCGTCGCGCGCCGCCAGCATCTCCGTCGGCAGCATCGGAACTTGTGAGAGCGCCGCGCCGATCGTCTGCGCCGCATGGAGGCCTGCGCGGATCGCCCCGAGATCGCGCGGCCCCCCGCGCTGCAGCGCCAGCCGCCCGACCGGCCGCAGCATGTCCGGCGCTGTCGCCAGCGCATCGCGTAAGTTTCGGCGGAAGGTCGCATCGTCGATGAGGAAGCCGACCGCATCGGCGCGCGCCGCGATGACGGCGAGATCGGTCGAGGGACCGGCGAGCCGCTCGGCGAGCAACCGCTGCCCGTTCGGCGTCACCGTGCGGTCGATCGCCGCGAAGAGCGAGCCGCGCCGCTCGCCCGAAAGCGTGCGCATGATCTCGAGATTGGCCCGCGTGCCGGCGTCGATCGCGAGGAGCCCGCGCTCGCCGCCTGCCCGTCGCGGCGGCTCGAGCCGCGCCTTCAGCCCCTTCTGCGTCTTCTCCACATAGGCGACGACGCCGGAAATGGCCGCGAGTTCCACCCGCTCGAACCGGCCGAATCCGTCGAGCACCGCCACTTCGAAATAGGCGGCGATGCGCGCCTCCGCCGTCGCCCCGTCGAACAGCGCGGCGGCGACCGGCGACAGCGCCAGCTTCTCCGAGCGCCAGATCTGCCTGAGCGTCTCGTCCTCGAACAGTTTTTCGGAGAGCACGATCTCCTTCGGCTCGATCCGCGCGATCTCGGCGGCGAGCCGCGCCGCCTCGCAGGTCGCGACCCGGAAAGTGCCGGCCGAGATGTCGACCCAGGCGAGCCCGAACCGTCCGTCGCCGTCGCCCTTCGCCCGCGCGATGGCGAGGAGGTGATTGGCCCGGCCCGCATCGAGCAGATTGTCTTCGGTGATGGTGCCCGGCGTGACGAGGCGTACCACGTCGCGCTTCACCACCGCCTTGGTGCCGCGCTTTCGCGCCTCCGCCGGGTCTTCGAGCTGCTCGCACACCGCCACCCGGAACCCGAGCGCGATCAGCCGCTGGAGATATTCGTCGGCCCGATGGATCGGCACCCCGCACATCGGGATGTCCTCGCCGAGATGCTTGCCGCGCTTGGTCAGCACGATGC
>ERZ1645187.1954-NODE-1954-length-18578-cov-8.409545_pt1 | contig 18578 bp, 21 predicted proteins | sample MGYA00575352_ERZ1645187 | MGnify/ENA primary metagenome ERZ1645187 (study PRJEB40837, sample SAMN11349314) | freshwater sediment metagenome | isolation source: river sediment | host: Sediment | place: India: Wazaribad , New Delhi | collected 2017-02-21 ... | reverse complement strand
CCTGCAGGACATCCAGGGCCTTGGCAGCACGCCGGATTTCGCTCCCAAGCCCTAGGGTCTGTTACCGTTTCGGCACAGCCGCGACGGAGCCGTTTTTTGCGCGCGGCAAATGGCGCCATGCGTCGTTGCAGGACTTGGCAAGGGAATGACCATTGCCGGCGTCCCGCGCCTAGCCTGGCGCCATTTGACGCAGCAACGCGGTTTGCGCCGAAACGGCAACAGCCCCTAGAAGTAGCCCTCGATCTTTTTCTTCTCCATCGAACCATCCTGGTCGTGGTCGATGATCCGGCCCTGGCGTTCCGAGGTGCGGGTCAGCAGCATTTCCTGAATGATCTGCGGCACATCGGTGGCGGTGGACTCCACCGCGCCGGTCAGCGGGTAGCAGCCGAGGGTGCGGAAGCGTACCCAGCGTTTGCGCATGCCGGCGCGCTGGGCGGCGGTCAGGTGCGGCAGGATGCGCTCGTCGTCGATGCAGATCAGCGTGCCTTCGTGTTCAACCACCGGCCGCTCGGCGGCGCGGTAGAGGTCGACGATCTCGATGTTCTCCAGGTGGATGTACTGCCAGATGTCCAGCTCGGTCCAGTTCGACAGGGGGAACACGCGCAGGCTTTCCCCCGGCTGCACGCGGGTGTTGTACAGCTGCCAGAGTTCGGGGCGTTGCTGCTTGGGGTCCCAGCGGTAGCGGTTGTCGCGGAAGGAGCAGACGCGCTCCTTGGCCCGGGATTTTTCCTCGTCGCGGCGGGCGCCCCCGAAGCAGGCATCGAAACCGTACTGGTCCAGCGCCTGCTTGAGCGCTTCGGTCTTCATCACGTCGGTGTACTTGGCCGAGCCTACCGAAAAGGGCGTGATGTTCAGACGCGCGCCGTCGGGGTTGATGTGCACGCGCATATCCAGTTTCAGCTTGTCCGCCAGGCGGTCGCGGAACACGGCCATCTCGCCGAACTCCCAGCCGGTGTCCACATGCAGCAACGGGAACGGCACCGGCCCCGGAAAGAAGGCCTTGCGCGCCAGGTGCAACAGCACGGTGGAGTCCTTGCCGATGGAGTAGAACAGGCAGGGGTTGCGCATCACCGCCACCACCTCGCGCAGGATGTGGATGGACTCGGCCTCCAGGGCGCGCAGGTGGGTCAGGCGGTCGGGATGGATCATTGGCGTGGCGGTCATGGCATCAGGGATTGCAGCTGGGACAGTGGACGGGATCGGCCCGTTCGGGCCGCTGACGGGTTTCGCTGTGACCACAGGCCGGACACAGCCAGTGCTCGCGGGCGGCCTGTGTGGTGGGCGTGGTGCAGGCCTGGCAGGGCAGGCCGTGTTCCAGATGGTCGATGCCGTAGCCCGGCGCCTGGCAGGCCGGACAGTGCTGGCTCAGCCGGTCGGCCAGACGCTGTGCGGCCCGGCGGATCACCGCCTGGCGGCGTGGGTTGAGGTGGGCGCGCATGTCCGTCTCGACCCACACGCCGGACTCGGTGGCCAGCACTTCGCGCAGCAGCCCCTCGAACGTCTCGGCGTGCTGCAGGCCCTTGCGAAACCAGGGTTCGCCGGGGCGGCCGAGAATCAACCCGTGCTCGGGGAATCCCGCGGCGCGGGCGAAAGCCCGGCCCTCCTCCAGGCTGCCCACCTCGCGGTGGGCATAGTTGGTGTCGCTGGCGCCCTGGCTGGCATACACCGCATAACCACGCTCCTGATCCCACCAGCAGAGCAGTTCGCTGTTCCAGGCCAGCATGCCCAGGTAGGGGTCGCGGCCGAAGCTGCCTTCGCTGCCCAGGCCATAGCGGCTGCCGGCGTGGTTGGCGGCCAGCCGTGCCTTGGCCAGGGCGGTTTCGTGGGCGCTGCTGCGGCGTTCCACTTCACGGCTGAAGGTACCGAAGCGATCGGTATCCAGGCTGTCGAGGGTTTCCACGCTGAAACCGCAGCCGGCCAGCGCCGCCTCCACCAGCGGCGCCTTGTGATGGCAGGTGAGAAACGTCAGACGTTTCATGGGGCCTCCTCAGCCGTGCACGGCGGCGTAACCGGGTTCGCCATCGAAGGTGTAGAGGTTCTCGGTCTTGATCGGCTCGAAGCCGGCCAGGTTCAGCCGGGTCTGCAGGGCCAGCAGGTCGGCAAAGTCCACCGCCTGCCCGGCCGGCGCCAGGAAGCGGCAGCGCCAGTGATCGACACAGGTGGTTTCGGCAAAGCCGTTTGGCCACACCTTGACCCCGCGGTTGGTGATCACCGACAGCGGCAGCCCGGCGCTGGCCAGTTGCTGCAGACGGGCGCCGAGTTCGCTGGCCGGGCGCTGCCGCTGGTGCAGGAACACATCCACGCCGACCAGCACCTTGTGCGCCGCCGGGCGCGGCTGCGGCGGGCGCTGGGGCAGGCGGCTGTCGGCCGGGTAGTCCACCGCGCGCAGCTGCTCGGGGCGCTGGCCGAGGCGGGCGATCACGGCATCGGCGAACTCGCGGGTACCGAGCTTCTGGCGGCTGTGCGCCGGGTCGAAGATGTCATAGGTGTGCAGGCCCTCTTCCAGGGTGCGCAGCCAGGCGTTCTGCACCCGGCTGGCCACTTCGCCCTGGCCGATGTGCAGCAGCATCTGCACGGCGCCCTGCAACAGGCCGGAGGGGTTGGCCAGGTTCTGCCCGGCACGCCGTGGTGCCGAGCCGTGGATGGCCTCGAACATGGCGCACTGCTCGCCGATATTGGCCGAGCCGGCCATGCCGACGCTGCCGGCGATCTGTGCGGCCACGTCGGAGAGGATGTCGCCGTAGAGGTTGGGCATCACCACCACGTCGAACTGCTCCGGGGTGTCGGCCAGCTTGGCCGCGCCGATGTCGACGATCCAGGTTTCCTGTTCCAGGTCCGGGTACTCGCGGCCGATTTCCTCGAACACCTGATGGAACAGGCCGTCGGTGAATTTCATGATGTTGTCTTTGACGAAGCAGCTGACCTTGCGCCGGCCCTGCTGGCGGGCGTAGTCGAAGGCGTAGCGGACGATGCGTTCGCAGCCGGGGCGGCTGATCAGCTTGAGGCACTGGAACACCTCGTCGGTCTGGCGGTGCTCGATGCCGGCGTAGAGGTCTTCCTCGTTCTCGCGCACGATCACCAGGTCCATGGTCGGGTGCCTGGTCTGCACGAAGGGGGCGTAGGCCACGCAGGGGCGGACGTTGGCGTAGAGGCCGAGTGCCTTGCGGGTGGTCACGTTCAGGCTCTTGTAGCCGCCACCCTGCGGGGTGGTGATCGGCGCCTTGAGGAAGACCTTGGTGCGGCGCAGCGATTCCCAGGCTTCGGGGGCGATACCGGCCAGCTCGCCGCGCTTGTACACGGCTTCGCCGACCTCGATGATCTCAGGTGCGATGGCCGCGCCGGCGGCATCGAGGATGCGCAGGGTGGCCTGCATGATTTCCGGACCGATGCCGTCGCCGTAGGCCACGGTGATGGGAGTCTTGTGCATGATGAGCCTCGTCAGTGCGGTGGGGACGAGGCTATTCTGGGTAGTGCTATTGATTGTTGATAATCGAATTTAATCGACTAGAGCATTGCTAAAAGACAATGGATAGATCCCGCTTCCATACCCGCCAGACCACCTTCCGCCAGCTGGAAATCTTCCGCGAGGTGGCCGAGCGACTGAGCGTGACCGAGGCGGCCCACGCCCTGCACCTGGCCCAGCCGTCGGTGTCCACCCAGCTCGGCAAGCTGGAGCAGGCGCTGGGGCTGAGCCTGTTCGAACAGATCGGCAAGCGCCTGCACCTGACCGATGCCGGTCGTGAGGTGCTGCAGGGTACGCGTGAGCTGTTCGAGGCGCTGGACCGTCTGGAAATGCGCCTGGGCCAGCTGCGCGGGCTGACCGCCGGCCAGTTGCGCCTGGGCGTGGTGACCACGGCCAAGTATCTGGTGCCGCGCCTGCTCGGGCCGTTCTGCCGCAGCTACCCGCAGGTCGAGGTGCAGTTCAATATCGCCAACCGCTCCGAGGTGATCCGCCGTCTGCAGGACAATCTCGATGACCTCTATGTGTTCAGCCAGCCACCGCAGCATCTGGATATCGTCGCCACGCCGCTGGCGGACAATCCGCTGGTGGTGATTGCTCCCGCCGCACACCCGCTGGCCGGCAAGCGCCTGCGCTGGGAGGACCTGGCCGAGGAGCCGTTCATCAGCCGCGAGCCGGGTTCCGGCACCCGGCGGGCCATCGAGGAGCACTTTGCCCGCTTCGGCTGGAGCCTGCGGCCGCGCATGACCATCGAGAGCAACGAGGCGATCAAGGAGTCGGTGGCGGCCGGGCTGGGTATTGCCATCGTGTCGCGGCACACGCTGGTGCATACCGCGCCGGGCAATCTGGTAGAGCTGGAGGTGGAGCAGTTCCCCATCCCCAACCGCTGGTACCTGGTGCGCTGGCGGGGCAAGGCGCTGTCGCCGGTGGCGGCGGCCTTCAGCGAGTTCGTGCGTGAGGGTGATTCATTGCTGATCAGCAATTGATCCGATGGCTTAAAACCATTGGTCTTCAGCGGACTCTTTCGTCAGCCTGAGGGCGTGACAGAAGCGAGGAGTCTTGCCATGAAAACCGTCCACAAGCATGTGATTCCCGTTGGCCCGGTCGGCCTTGATCTGCAGTTGCCGCAGGGCTTTCGCCTGCTCAAGGCCGAGTATCTGCTGGTCAGCAAACAGGTGTGCTGCTGGATCGAGGTACCGACCGATCCGCGCCTGCCGGGCATTGCCCTGCAGCTGCGGCTGTTCCGCAGCGGGGATGGCATCCCGGCGGCCTACACCTACGTGGATACCGCCATCGATGCGCTGGCGCCCGAAGCCTGGCATCTGTACGCCCGTCAGCAGGAGACCGGCCGTCAGGTCGCCTGATCAGTCCAGTGGCCGGCTGGCCCGGGCCAGCCGGTCATGCACCGCGGCCCAGGCCTCGCCTGGCGGCGGCGTCTGGATCAGCAGGCGGTCTAGACCCAGGTTGTCCAGTTCATAGAGTGCGGCATACAGGCCCTGGGCATAGCGCTCGGGATCAGCGCCCAGGTCCAGCGCCGGCCCCACGCTCGGTTGCGCGGCCCCACACCAGAGCCAGGCGCAGCGCGGATCCTGCAGCGCCATTGTCGGCACCTGCTGGAAGCGCTGGGTCGGCGTGCCCGGCGCGTAATGCCGGTGATGCTGACCCGGCACGCGCAGTTCGCCGGCCTCGCCGCGCGCCAGCGGCTCGCCCAGTACTGCCTCGATCTGGCTGGCGCTGAGCATGCCCTCGCGCAGCAGGCGCGCAGGCTCGCCCGGCAGCAGGCCGACGATGGTCGATTCCAGCCCCACGGCGCAGGGCCCGCCGTCGAGGATCAGCAGGTCGCTGTCTGCAAACTGCTGCATCACATGGGCCGGACTGGTCGGGCTGATCGACATGTAGCGGTTGGCCGAGGGCGCCACCAGCCCGCTGCCGAAACGCTCCAGCAGCTGCCGGGCCAGTGGATGGGCCGGTACCCGCAGGGCCACGCTGTTCTGCCCGGCGGTGACCGCGCGGGAAACGTCGCCGCGGGCTGGCAGCACCAGGGTCAGCGGGCCGGGCCAGAAGGCATCCATCAGCCGCTGGGCCGCCGCAGGCACTTCGGCGGCCCAGTCACCGGTCTGGCTGGCATGGGCCAGGTGGACGATCAGCGGGTTGCTGCTGGGTCGTCCCTTGAGGGCGAATACCTTGGCCACGGCGGCTTCGTTGCGCGCGTCGGCGGCCAGGCCGTAGACCGTCTCGGTCGGCAGGGCGAGCAGTTCGCCGGCCTTCAGGCGGGCGCAGGCAAGGTCGAGGTCGGTAGTGAGTGTCGGCATGCTTGATCACGCTGGGTACAAAGTGTGGCTATTGTCGCCGAGCTGTTGGCGCATGCCAGAAGTAATACTTTGCAAAACCTGAAAGCTTGAGCGTTTTACTCGGACTCAATAAGGTTTGCGCTGTGACACCGGGCCCCTCTGGCGGTTAACACCGCGATGTCGGAGTCACAGTCTGTACAACTTCGACTGCAAGGAGGGGCTCCATGACTGCCCTAGAAACGTTTCTCTTCGCCGACTTCCTCGGCACGGCCACCTGGTTGTGGCTGGTCTTCCTCGGGGTAGTGATTACCCTGCTGGCCTTCGATCTGGGTGTCCTTCACCGCGACAACCATGAGATCGGCATCAAGGAAAGCCTGCTGCTTTCGGCGGGTTACATCTCCGCGGGTCTGTTGTTCGCCGTCTGGGTGTTCTACCAGAAGGGCGGTGACGCCAGCATGGATTACCTCACCGGTTTCCTGATCGAGAAGTCGCTGTCCATGGACAACGTCTTCGTCATGGCGCTGATCTTCAGTTTCCTGGCCATCCCGCGGCAGTACCAGCACAAGGTGCTGTTCTGGGGAATCATGGGTGTGATCGTGTTGCGCGCCCTGATGATCGGCCTGGGTGCCGCGCTGATCCACGAGTTCAGCTGGATTCTCTACGTGTTCGGTGCCTTCCTGGTGCTGACCGGCTTGAAGATGCTGTTCTCCAAGGTGGACGACCATCCGGATCTGGAGAACAACTGGCTGGTGAAATGGCTGCGAGGCCACCTGCGGGTGACCGATCGCCTGCATGAGCAGCGCTTCTTCGTGCGTCAGCCGGATGCCTCGGGCAAGAACGTGCTGTGGATAACCCCGCTGTTCCTGGCGCTGATCCTGATCGAGTGCGCTGACCTGGTCTTCGCGGTCGACAGCGTGCCGGCGATCTTCGCCATCACCCAGGACCCGTTCATCGTCTACACCTCGAACATCTTCGCGATCCTGGGCCTGCGCGCGCTGTATTTCGCCCTGGCCGCGCTGATCCACCGCTTCGCCTACCTGAAGTACGCGTTGGCGCTGATTCTGGTGTTCGTCGGCTCGAAGATCTTCCTGGTCGGCATCATCGGCAAGATCCCGGCGGTGGTGTCGCTGAGCGTGACCATAGGTCTGCTGGTTGGTGGCGTACTGCTGTCGCTGTACAAGACCCGGGGTGAGGCCGTGAGCCACGATAAATCCGCCGCGTAACGCGGTGCGAAGGTAAAACAAGGGCCGCGATTGCGGCCCTTGTTCGTTATGGCGTGAAACGCCGCGAGGTCACGTCTGAGCCTGACTCAGTCGTCGCTGCGCCCGGTGTAGCGGCCACTGTCGTCGTAGTGGCGGCCGTCGTCATCTTCCCGGCCGAGGTAGCGCCCGCTGCTGTCATAGCGCCGGCCATCGTCGTCCATGCGGCCCGTGTAACGGCCGCTGGCATCGTACTGGCGACCGTTCTGGTCTTCCCGGCCGAGGTAGCGCCCGCTGTCGTCATAGCGACGGCCGTCGCCATCCTCGCGCCCGACATAACGCCCGCTGCTGTCATAGGAGCGTCCGTCATCATCGGTGCGGCCCAGGTAACGGCCGCTGTCATCGTAATGGCGTTGTTCGGCGTGGGCGGCGAAGGCGAGCAGCAGGCAGCACAACAGGGACAGGCGCATGAAGGGGTTCTCGCGGCAGGGATGATCGGTTCGACCGCGTGGCCTCAATCGCGTTCCAGCAGCCAGCGCCGGGCGCCGGGGCGGTAGTTGGGCTTCTCGTCGGGCGCGGCGAAGTTGATCGCCTCGAACAGGCTGAGCTGATCACCATCCAGGCTGAACAGCCATTCGCGGCCCTGGTCGCCCAGTTGCAGCCAGAGGCTGTCGTGTTCACCGGCCATATCGGCGCAGTCGCCCGCCAGACACAGGGCATAGCGCTCGCTGCCGGGTAGGCCCTCGATCTTGCCGTCGGGGTGGAAGTGCACCAGGCCACCCTGCCCTGGCCCTTCGATGATCTGCCACTGGCCACCGAGGAGCGCGGCATACAGGCTCTGTTCGAAGCTGCTGCCCAGGGGGGCGGCAGGCTCGACCTTGATGGTCGGGCGGGCAAACATCTGCTTGGGGAAAAACTCGCTGGCGCCCTGCTCCAGCTGCTCACCGCGCTGGTACAGGTACTGGTGCTGTTCTTCGCTCAGGTCGAAACGCCAGATACCGTCCTGGGCCTGGCGCAGCGCGCCTTCACCGATCTCGAAGCCGTTGCCGAAGCGCGCGCGGTTGAGCGGGCTGTCCAGCTGCCATTCCAGATTGGGGCCGTAGGCGAGGATGGCTTCGCGCAGCTTGCCGGTTTGCTTTGCCGCGCTGATGGCGTCCTGGTTGATCCAGATGCCGTCGGGCGAGCGGGACTGGCTGCAGCCGCTGAGCAGCAGGCCGAGGGCGAGCAGACTGAGGGCTATGCGCATGATCGGCACCTCGTAAACGCAGCGGGCGCCTTGAGGCGCCCGCGCAAACATCAGGACAGGACCAGGATGCCGTCCATCTCGACCATGGCGCCACGCGGCAGCGCGGCGACGCCGATGGCGGCGCGGGCCGGGTACGGCTGCTGGAAGTAGCGGCCCATGACTTCGTTGACCTTGGCGAAGTGGCTGAGGTCGGTGAGGAAGATGTTCAGCTTGACCACGTCCTGGAAGCTGCCGCCGGCGGCTTCGATCACGGCCTTGAGGTTTTCGAAGACCTGCACGGTCTGCTCCTCGAAGCCTTCCACCAGTTCCATGGTCTTGGGGTCCAGCGGGATCTGCCCGGACAGGTAGACGGTGTTGCCCGCCTTGATTGCCTGGGAGTAGGTGCCGATGGCGGCCGGGGCGTTCGGCGAGGTGATGACGGTCTTGCTCATGCAATGCTCCTTCTGTGGCTGCGTGAACGCAGCGGAAATCAAATCAGTGTAGGGCCGGCCCGCGGTTTGGCGAGCGGGTGTCAGGCGCGCACGCGGGTGATGCGAATCACGCCCTTGAGTGTGCGCAGCTTCTTGATGACGCGCGCCAGGTGCGCGCGGTCATGCACGCTGACCAGCAATTGCACGACGCTGATGCGGCCGTCGCGCTCATCCATGCCGATCTTCTCGATGTTGCCATCGGCGGCCGCCACGCTGCTGGCCAGGGTGGCGATCAGGCCGCGCTGGTGTTCCAGCTCGACGCGCAGTTCGACGTTGAACTCGCCGGTGACATCCTTGGCCCAGGACAGGGCGATGCACTTTTCCGGGTTGTGGCGGATGTCGCTGATGTTCTTGCAGCTTTCCAGGTGCACCACCATGCCTTTGCCGGCCGACAGGTGGCCGACGATGGGGTCGCCGGGGATCGGCGTGCAGCACTTGGCGTAGTTCAGCACCAGCCCTTCGGTGCCGCGGATGGCCAGCGGGCCGTCGCTCTGCTCGCGGCTTTCGGCGCCCTCGCTGTGCAGGCGGCGGGCCACGACGAAGGCCATGCGGTTGCCCAGGCCGATCTCTTCGAGCAGGTCTTCGCGCACCTCCAGCTGGTACTCGGTGAGGATCTGCTGGATGCGCTCGTCGGAAATCTTGTCCAGGTGGCTGTCGAAGCCGCCCAGCACCTTGTTCAGCATGCGTTCGCCGAGGCTGATCGATTCCGAACGGCGCTGCAGCTTGAGGGCATGACGGATGTGCGTGCGCGCCTTGCCGGTGACCACGAAATTGAGCCAGGCCGGATTGGGCCGGGCGCCCGGCGCGCTGACGATTTCCACGGTGGAGCCGCTCTGCAGCGGTTCGGACAGCGGCGCCAGGCGGCGGTTGATGCGGCAGGCGATGCAGCTGTTGCCGACGTCGGTGTGCACCGCGTAGGCGAAGTCGACCGCAGTGGAGCCTTTGGGCAGCTCCATGATGCGGCCCTTGGGCGTGAACACGTAGACCTCGTCCGGGAACAGGTCGATCTTCACGCTTTCGATGAATTCCAGCGAATTGCCGGCGCGCTGCTGCAGTTCGAGGATGCCCTTGACCCATTGCCGCGCGCGGGCGTGGCTGCCCTTGGGCTGATCGTCTTCGGCCGACTTGTACAGCCAGTGCGCGGCGATGCCGTGGTTGGCCAGCTCTTCCATCTCGCGGGTGCGGATCTGGATCTCGATGGGCACCCCGTGCATGCCGAACAGCGTGGTGTGCAGCGACTGGTAGCCGTTGGCCTTGGGGATCGCGATGTAGTCCTTGAAGCGCCCGGGCAGCGGCTTGTACAGGTTGTGCACGGCGCCGAGCACGCGGTAGCAGGTGTCGACCTTGTCGACCACGATGCGGAAGGCGTAGACGTCCATGATCTCGTTGAACGCCCGGCGCTTGCCGCGCATCTTCTGGTAGATGCTGTACAGGTGCTTCTCGCGGCCGCTGATTTCGCCGTGCATGCCTTCGCGTTCGAGGCAGTTGACCAGCGATTCCTGCAACTTGTTCAGGATTTCCTTGCGGTTGCCGCGGGCCTTGCGCACCGCGCCACGGATGCGTTCGGAGCGCATCGGGTGCATGGCCTTGAAGCCCAGGTCCTCGAATTCCACGTACATGCTGTGCATGCCCAGCCGGTTGGCGATGGGGGCGTAGATTTCCAGGGTTTCCTTGGCGATGCGCCGGCGCTTCTCGCCGGCCAGCACTTCCAGGGTGCGCATGTTGTGCAGGCGGTCGGCCAGCTTGACCAGGATCACGCGGATATCGCGGGCCATGGCCATGGCCATCTTCTGGAAGTTCTCGGCCTGCGCCTCGGCTTTGGTCTGGAAGTCCATCTGGGTCAGCTTGCTGACGCCGTCGACCAGTTCGGCGACGGTTTCACCGAACTGCCCGGCGAGGGCTTCCTTGGGAATACCGGTGTCCTCGATCACGTCGTGCAGCATCGCGGCCATCAGGCTCTGATGGTCCATGTGCATGTCGGCGAGGATGCTGGCCACGGCCAGCGGGTGGGTCACGTAGGGTTCGCCACTGCGGCGGCGTTGCCCGTCGTGCGCCTGTTCGGCGTAGTAGAACGCTCGGCGGACCAGGTTGACCTGGTCCTGGCCGAGGTAGGTCGAAAGTCGTTCGGCGAGGCTGTCTATGCTCGGCATGGGAGGGCTCCCTGCTCGTCGCGTGACAGCGCCAGACTTCGACCGGTCATGGCTTACAGGTCCTCGGCGGACCCTTCCTCGAAGGCAGCGAACAGCGGCTCTTCTTCGACCAGTTCGTCCTGGGCGATGACATCGTAGTTCACCAGACCGCTGGCGATTTCGCGCAGGGCTACCACGGTCGGCTTGTCGTTTTCCCAGGCTACTTTCGGCTCCTTGCCGCCAGTGGCCAGTTGACGGGAGCGCTTGGTGGCCAGCATGACCAGCTCGAAGCGGTTATCGACGTTGTCCAGGCAATCTTCAACGGTGACGCGGGCCATGGTGTTCCTCTAACTCTTGACGGTGTGCCCGGGCGGGCAAGCGGACTGAATAGTCTAAAAAATCACCAGCCCTAAGGGAAGCATTGTTTTCAGGCGAGCAGCTCGCTGAGCAGGCCGCCATGGCGCATCTGCTGGGGTGTCTGCAGCAGCTGGTTGGCGCGGAAGATGGCTTTGAGGTCTTCCAGCGCGTGGCCGAAGTCGTCGTTGATCACCAGATAATCGAACTCGACGTAGTGGCTCATCTCGCTGACCGCATCGCGCATGCGCCGCTCGATGATCTCGCCGCTGTCCTGGCCACGGTTGGTCAGGCGGTGACGCAGCGCCTCCTGAGTCGGCGGCAGGATGAAGATCGACTTGGCCTGCGGCAGCAGGCGGCGTACCTGCTGGGCGCCCTGCCAGTCGATCTCGAGGATCAGGTCGTAGCCTTCGGCCAGCGTCTGTTCGACCCAGTGCTGCGAGGTGCCGTAGAAGTTGTCGAACACCTGGGCATGTTCGAGGAAGGCGTCCTGCTCGAGCATGGCGGTGAACTGTTCGCGACTGACGAAGTGGTAGTTGACCCCGTCGACCTCGCCCGGGCGCATGGCGCGGGTAGTGTGCGAGACGGAGACGCGCACCCGCGGCTCGGCTTCCAGCAGGGCCTTGACCAGGCTGGTCTTGCCGGCGCCGGAGGGGGCGGAAACGATGTAGAGATTACCGATGCTCATGGCTGTTCCTGCGAAGTCGGGCGGCGGGCCGCTTATTCAATGTTCTGCACTTGTTCGCGCATCTGCTCGATCAGCACCTTGAGGTTGACCGCCGCCTGGGTCGAGCGCGGGTCGAAGGCCTTGGAACCAAGGGTGTTGGCTTCGCGGTTGAGTTCCTGCATGAGGAAGTCCAGGCGCCGCCCGGCGGCACCGCCGGCCTTGAGGACGCGGCGTACTTCGCCGATATGGGTGGAGAGGCGATCCAGCTCCTCGGCCACATCGCTCTTCTGCGCCAGCAGCGCCAGCTCCTGCTCCAGGCGCTGCGGCTCCAGCTCGACCTTCATCTCGGCGCAGCGCGCTTCAATCTTCTGCCGCTGGTTGGCCAGCATCTGCGGGATCAGCTCGCGCAGCTGCAGCACTTCGTCCTGCATGGCGTCCAGGCGTTCGTTGAGCAGGCGGGCCAGCTCGGCGCCTTCGCGGGCGCGACCGTTCTTCAGTTCATTCAGCCCTTCGTTGAACAGTGCCACCGCGGCAGCATTCAACGCCTGTGGGTCGGCGGCGTCGGCCACCAGCACGCCCGGCCAGGCCAGCACTTCCAGCGGATTGAGTGGCGCCGGCTGCTGGATCAGGGCCGCCACGCTCTCGGCGGCGGCAATCAGCTGGGCGGCGCGTTCGCGGTCGACCTGCAGCGGCTTGCCGCTGCTGTCCTCGGTCAGGCGCAGGGTGCATTCCAGCTTGCCGCGCGACAGGCCCTGGCGCAGCGCCTCGCGCACCGCGCCTTCGAGGTCGCGGAAGGTTTCCGGCAGGCGCAGGTGCGGTTCGAGGTAGCGCGAATTGACCGAGCGCAGCTCCCAGCTGAGGGTGCCGTAGGGGCCGCTGCGCTCGACGCGGGCGAAGGCGGTCATGCTGTGCACCATGCAGGTGTCCTCGCAAAGAGTGGGCGAAAAGCGGGCAATTGTAGCGCAGCCCGGCGGCTGGCCCAATCTGGCTCTGTCGGCCCGGCCGGATGGCCCTATAATGCCGAGGACATAAACCTGCCGTACAGGAACACCCCATGAAGCGTCCCAGTGGCCGCGCCGCCGATCAGCTGCGCCCGATCCGTATCACCCGCAACTACACCAAGCACGCCGAAGGCTCGGTGCTGGTGGAGTTTGGCGACACCAAGGTGATCTGCACCGTCAGCGCCGAGGCCGGCGTGCCGCGCTTCCTCAAGGGCCAGGGCCAGGGCTGGCTGACCGCCGAATACGGCATGCTGCCGCGCGCCACCGGTGATCGCACCCAGCGCGAAGCCAGCCGTGGCAAGCAGGGCGGTCGTACCCTGGAAATCCAGCGCCTGATCGGCCGCTCCCTGCGCGCCGCGCTGGACATGAGCAAGCTGGGCGAGAACACCCTGTACGTCGACTGTGACGTGATTCAGGCCGACGGCGGTACCCGCACGGCCTCGATTACCGGCGCCATGGTGGCCCTGGTCGATGCGCTGAAGGTGCTGAAGAAGCGTGGCGCGCTCAAGGGTGAGCCACTCAAGCAGATGGTCGCCGCGGTGTCCGTGGGCATCTACGAAGGCGTGCCGGTGCTGGACCTGGACTATCCGGAAGACTCGGCCGCCGAGACCGATCTGAACGTGGTGATGACCAGTGCCGGTGGCTTCATCGAGGTACAGGGCACCGCCGAGGGCGCGCCGTTCCAGCCGGAAGAGCTCAATGCCATGCTGGTTCTGGCGCGTCAGGGCCTGGACGAGCTGTTCGAGCTGCAGCGCGCCGCGCTGGCCGACTGATCAGGAGAGCACCATGAGTGAGCAGAACAATATTCCCAGCCAGGAAGTCCGCCAGTGGGCAATGTTCTGCCACTTCGCCGCTTTTCTGGGCCTGGTTTTCCCCTTCGGCAACCTGCTGGGGCCGTTGATTGTCTGGCAGATCAAGAAGGAGCTGGATCCCTTCGTCGACGAGCAGGGCAAGGAAGCGTTGAACTTCCAGATCAGCGTCAGCCTGGCGGCGATTCTGTGCGTCCTGCTGATGGTGGTGGTGATCGGCTTTCCGCTGCTGGCGCTGGTGTCCATCGGCGCGCTGGTGCTGACCATCATCGCCGGCATCAAGGCCAACGAAGGTCAGGCCTATCGCTATCCGTTCAGCTGGCGCCTGCTCAAGTAGTCAGCTGAGCGCCGCCTGCAGCTCGCTGCGGCCCTGCGGCGGCAGCATCACGATCAGCACCTGGCCCGGGCTCAGCATGAGCTCGTCGCCGGGATTGAACTGAAAATCCTCGCCACTCTTCCGCGCCACGATCACGCAGCCGGGGCAGCGCGCGCAGCTCGCCGATGCTGCACAGCTGGTGCTGCTCTTCCAGGCGCAACTCTTCCAGACGAATCTTCTGTTCCGAGCGCAGCATTTCGTCGAGGAAATTGACCACATGGGGGCGGATCATCGACGAGGCGATGCGCATGCCGCCGGTGAAATCCGGTGAAATCACCACGTCGGCGCCGGCCTTCTTCATCTTCGCCGCGTTACGGATTTCATGGCAGCGGGCGACGATGCGGATGTCCGGGTTCAGCTGGCGGGCGGTGATGGTGATCATGAGGTTGCGGCTGTCGTCGCCGGTTACCGCGAACACGCCGGCGGCGTCGGCGATGTCGGCGGCCAGCAGCAGGTCGTCATCGCTGGCGTCACCGGTCAGGTAGAGCAGCTCGGGGAAGTGCTCGAGCTGCGCCAGCAACTGGTGCTCGTCCATGTCGATGGCGACGAACTGACGCCTGGTATGCACCAGTTCGTGGGCCACGTTGCGCCCCACCCGGCCGAAGCCGCAGAGGATGTAGTGGCCCTTGAGTTTCTTGATTGCCTTTTCCATACGTCGCCTGCGCAGGGTGTAGTCCAGGTCGGCTTCGAGGAAGAAGGCCGCCAGGCTGGTGAAGAGGAAGGTCAGGGTGCCGAAGCCGGCAATGGCGAACAGGCCGGCGAAGATGCGTTCGCCCAGGGTCTGCAGGGGAATTACCTCACCGTAGCCGACCGTGGTGATGGTGATCAGCGACATGTGCATCGCATCCGAGAGCGTCACGGTCTCATCGGCTTCGAGGTAGAAACCGAGAGTACCGATCACCTGCATCAGCACCAGCAGCAGGGCAGCAATCACGATGCGCTTGCGGATGCGCGGCAGCTGCGTCGCCCGCATGGGGGCGTGGACGACGCGCGCGTTACGCCGCAGCGGGCTGCGCATGACGGGCTAGATGCTCAGGGTCCAGTCGTAATCGACCAGCAGTGGTGCGTGCTGGGAGAAGCGTGGCTGGCGCACCAGGCGGGCGCTGCGTACCGAGCGGCGCATGCCCGGAGTGAGGATCTGGTAGTCGAAGCGGTAGCCGAGGTTGAGCAGCTCGGCCTGCTCGCTGTCCGGCCACCAGCTGAACTGCTCGCCTTCGCGGCTGACTTCGCGCAGCGCGTCGACATAGCCCAGGTTGCCGAACACTTCATCGAGCCATGCCCGCTCCGGGGCGAGGAAGCCCGGTGCCTGTTGGCAGTCGCGCCAGTTCTTCACGTCCAGCTTCTGCTGGGCAACGTACAGCGAGCCGCAGTAGATGTACTCGCGGCGCTTGCGGCGCTGCTTGTTCAGGTAGTGGGTGAAGTCGTCGATGAACTTGAACTTCTGGTTCAGGTCCTCGTCGCCCTTCATCCCGCTGGGCAGCAGCAGGCTGGCGATGCTGACCTTGTCAAAGTCGGCCTGCAGGTAGCGTCCGTAACGATCAGCGCTCTCGAAGCCCAGGCCGGTGATCACGGCTTTGGGTTGTTGGCGCGAATAGAGGGCTACGCCCCCCTGGCTGGGGACTTCGGCATCACAGCAGTAAAGGAAGTAGCCATCCAGCTGGAAGGCGGGGTCGTCCATCTCGAAAACGGAGGCGCGGGTATCCTGCAGGCAGATCACGTCGGCATTCTGGGCTTGCAGCCAGGCGAACAACCCGCGCTCGACTGCAGCCTGAATACCATTCACGTTCACACTGATGATCCGCATAAATGGCCCCCAAAAAAGCGTGCGTGTATGATACCCGAGCTCATTCCAATTAGCTAAATCCGTGCCTTTCAGGGCTTTTTACATGCAGGCTTATCAGCGCGATTTCATCCGTTTTGCCATCGAACGCGGCGTGCTGCGTTTCGGTGAGTTCAAGCTCAAGTCCGGGCGCACCAGTCCGTACTTCTTCAATGCCGGCCTGTTCAACAGCGGCCTGGCCCTGGCCCAGCTGGGGCGTTTTTATGCCTCGGCCATCGTCGACAGTGGCGTCGAGTTCGACGTGCTGTTCGGCCCGGCCTACAAGGGCATCCCGCTGGCGGCGACCACCGCCGTGGCTCTGGCCGAGCAGCATCAGCGCGACCTGCCCTGGTGCTTCAACCGCAAGGAGGCCAAGGATCATGGCGAGGGTGGCACCCTGGTCGGCGCGCCGCTGACCGGCCGCGTGCTGATCGTCGATGACGTGATCACCGCCGGCACCGCGATTCGTGAGGTAATGCAGATCATCCAGGCTCAGGGCGCCCAGGCGGCCGGGGTGCTGATTGCCTTGAATCGCCAGGAACGCGGCCAGGGCGAGCTGTCGGCGATCCAGGAAGTCGAACGCGACTTCGCCATGCCGGTGATCAGTATTGTGTCGCTGGAGCAGGTACTGGAATATCTGGCCGGTGATGCTGAACTGAAACAACACCTGCCGGCGGTGGAGGCCTACCGCGCGCAGTACGGTATCTGACCCAAGGATAGGTTTTACATGACCCGACTCTCCGCTCTGCCGTTGTTGCTGTTGCTCGGCACCGTGCCTTCCCTGGCCGGCGCCGCCGAGCTGTATCGCTATGTCAACGACAAGGGTGTGACCGTGCTCGATCGACTCGGCGTGCCGCCGCAGTTCATCGGCAACGGCTATGAGGTGCTCAATGAGCAGGGACGGGTGGTCAAGGTGGTGCCGCCGGCGCCCAGTGAGGCCGAGCGGCAGCGACTGGCCGAAGAGAAGGCCATGGCCAGCTCGGATGCCCAGTTGCAGCGTCTGTACAGTACGGTGGATGACGTGGAGCGCGCCCGCGTGCGCAAGCTTGAGGAAATCGACGGGCAGACCAGCGTGGCCAAGGCCAACCAGCAGTCGTTGCGTACCCAGCAGGCGGCCTTCCAGGCTCAGGCTGCGGACATCGAACGGGCGGGGCGCCAGGTGCCGGAGCACCTCTTGGTACAGATCGACAACCTGCGCGCCGAGCAGGCCAACCTGGACAAGGAAATCCGGCGCTATGCCGACATGCGCAAGCAGGTCGATGCGTCTTTCCAGGCTGACAAGCAGCGTTTGAAGTACCTGCTTGAACGCCAGCCGTAATGATTTGGGCCCGACTGACCCAGTCCACAAAAAAGCCCGCGGTTGCGGGCTTTTTTGTTCAGGCTGTGATCAGCGGGGCTTGCTGTTGCTGATCAGGGTGCCGACACCGCTGTCGGTGAAGATTTCCAGCAGCACGGCATTCGGCACGCGGCCGTCGATGATGTGCGAGCTGGTCACGCCGGCCTGTACCGCTTCCAGGGCGCAGCGGATCTTTGGCAGCATGCCGCCGTAGATGGTGCCATCGGCAATCAGACCATCGACCTGTTCGGTGGTCAGGCCGGTGAGCACATTACCCTGCTTGTCCATCAGCCCGGCGATGTTGGTCAGCAGCATCAACTTCTCGGCCTTCAGGGCCTCGGCCACCTTGCCGGCCACCAGGTCGGCGTTGATGTTGTAGGACTCACCGCCTTCACCGACGCCGATCGGCGCGATCACCGGAATGAAGTCGCCCTGCACCAGCATGTTGAGCAGGTCGGTGTTTACGGCCGTTACTTCGCCGACATGACCGATATCGATGATCTCCGGCTGGGTCATCTCCGGGGTCTGACGGGTCACGGTGAGCTTCTTGGCGCGGATCAGGCCGGCGTCCTTGCCGGTCAGGCCGATGGCGCTGCCGCCATGCTGGTTGATCAGGTTGACGATGCTCTTGTTGACCTGGCCGCCGAGGACCATCTCCACCACATCCATGGTGGCGGTGTCGGTGACGCGCATGCCGTCGATGAAGTGACTCTCGATGGACAGGCGCTTGAGCAGATCGCCGATCTGCGGGCCGCCGCCGTGCACCACCACCGGGTTGATGCCTACTGCCTTCATCAGGACGATGTCGCGGGCGAAGCCTTCCTTGAGTTCGTCGCTTTCCATGGCGTTGCCGCCGTATTTGATTACCAGGGTCTTGCCGACGAAGCGGCGGATGTAGGGCAGTGCTTCGGACAGTACCTGGGCGACTTGGACGGCAGCATCACGGCTGAGGGTCATGCGGAACTCCAGTAACGGGGGCGCTCCCGGTGGAGCGCCATCTCTCAAAAGGGCAGTTTCAGGTCAGGGGCGATGGCATTCAGCTGGCCGCGGAAGACGTCCTGGATACGCGCCAGTTCGTCCTCGGTGTCGGCCTCGAAGCGCAGCACCAGCACCGGGGTGGTGTTGGAGGCGCGGATCAGGCCCCAGCCCTTGGCGTAGTCGACGCGCACGCCATCCAGGGTGGTGAGGTTGGCCTCGCCCCACTGGGCATCGCGCTGCAGGCTGTCGATCAGCTGGAACTTGCGCTCGTCGGTGACCGTGATGTTGATCTCCGGGGTCGACAGGCTGGTCGGGAAGGCGGCGAATACGTGCTCGGCGTCGCGCTCTTCCAGGCTGAGGATCTCCAGCAGACGCACGGCGCTGTAGATGCCGTCGTCGAAGCCGTACCAGCGCTCCTTGAAGAAGATGTGGCCGCTCATCTC
>ERZ1645187.1953-NODE-1953-length-18592-cov-13.991477_pt1 | contig 18592 bp, 12 predicted proteins | sample MGYA00575352_ERZ1645187 | MGnify/ENA primary metagenome ERZ1645187 (study PRJEB40837, sample SAMN11349314) | freshwater sediment metagenome | isolation source: river sediment | host: Sediment | place: India: Wazaribad , New Delhi | collected 2017-02-21 ... | reverse complement strand
GGATCGCCGGCTGCTGATGCCATGATTGTCAACTGTATGATTCCTCCTGCCGGATTTGGCAGCTGGAAGGTCATTCGGTTGGTCGAGGTTTGCTGCACATTGGACATACTTCCCCAAAATTCCAAGGCGCCTGTTCCGTCCCACAGCACCACATATTCACCCGACTGCCAGCCATCAGTGATAGCCCACACCGTTGCAACGCGTTGCAGATAAGTGCGTCCGGCAATCTGCTGCGGAATATGAGTCGGATAGCCATCAGACCTGTAGCTGAGGCTGTCGGCGGCACCCGAATCCCAGGGATAATTTGGATTGTCAACATCTTTGGTGTACCATTGACGGCTGTTGTGCATCATATCCACAAATGGAAGCTCAGTACCCCAATCAGCCAATCCGCCGAGGTTGGTTCCAAAATTGAGTTTGCAGCTGTCGGGGAGCTGCGCTAATCCGTTCGTACGAAGCAAAGCCAACAATACCAGTAGAAATATTCGATTCAAATTCATTGATTCATTATTGTATGATGCAAAAGTATTGGAATTATACAGCAATGCCTGGTGCAATGAAAAGTAAAGCTTAATCCACTCATAAACAAATCCTTCATATCTTTGTTTATGCAGTTAAAACAGTAAAAAATGACTTCAACAGCAGTTATTACCGGAGCATCTTCAGGAATCGGTCTTGAATTTGCCCGCCAACTTGCTTCCATGCACATCAATCTTTTGCTTGTGGCAAGAAGCACCGGCAAAATGAATGTTTTGGCAGAGGAGCTTCGCACAACATTCGGAATCAAGGTTTTTGTTCTGCCCCTTGATCTGGGTGTGGCCGGACAATCAGAAAAAGTATTTAACTATTGCATTGACAATCAGCTTGAAGTGGATTATCTCATCAACAATGCAGGTTTTGGCGAGCTTGGCGCTTTTCATGAAAGCGACTGGCACCGACAACAGCAAATGATGGAGTTGAACATGACGAGTCTGGCTCACCTCACCCATTTGTTTTTGCCCGGGATGGTAAGCCGTCGAAAAGGAAAAATTCTGAATGTGGCCTCCACAGCTGCTTTCCAGCCGGGTCCGGGCATGGCGGTTTATTTTGCAACCAAGTCCTTTGTTCTTCTTTTCAGCGAAGGCATAGCCGAAGAACTGAGCGGTACGGGTGTGACGGTGACAGCCTTGTGTCCGGGGGCTACCGAAAGTAATTTTGCAAATGAAGCCAAAGCAGCTGACAGCAGACTCTTCAAAGGCAGGAAGCTGCCCACTTCTGCCGATGTGGCCGCTTTCGGCATTACTGCCATGTTGCGCGGGAAACGAGTGGCTGTGCATGGCGCACTAAACAGGTTTATGACTTTTGGCCTGCGATTCGTTCCAAGAAATATGGCAACCAAAGTTTCGGCGATGATCATGAAAAAATAAATTCAAATTCTAAGGCTATGAAAGTATTAAAAAAACAAGTGTTACCGGTTCTGGCAGCAACAATCTGGATCAGTCTATCGGAGTTTTTCAGGAACGAATTTTTATTGAAACAACATTGGATACAACACTATTCCGATATGGGTCAGCAATTTCCCGGTTCACCAATCAACGGTGCTGTTTGGGGTGTTTGGTCGTTGATAATGAGTATTCTTGTTCTGGTTATTCTGCAGAAGTTTTCGTACTTTCAAACTGTATTTATTGTTTGGATAGCATCATTCGTGATGATGTGGTTAGTGATTGGAAACCTTGGAGTTCTACCCTTCGCAATCCTGCCCTATGCCATACCCCTGAGCTTGCTCGAAGTTTTTGTTGCCACCGCTATCGTGCAATGGTTTATTAAGCGTAAGTAAACATATATCAATAGTATGGATATTGACTTCAGCTGGATTGGCGGGGCCACCTTCGTCATCGAAACCGAAGGATTGCGCATTGCATGCGATCCTGCACTGGCGCCAAAAGGTAGTGTTACTGATTTTTTTTGGTTTAAATCCGTTCGGCTCAACAATCCGGTGTATGACGACAAAACGTTCAAAAACATTGATATATGGCTGCTCACCCATACGCATCTCGACCACCTCGATGAAATGGGTTTGACTGAAATAAGCGCTGAATCAATAAAAATCGGCACAAAAGACGTTGCCCGGTACTTTGCCAAAAAGAACGGGCAAAACATAGAAATTTTGAAATGGAACGAAAGCCGGACTTTTACTGCAGGCCACTTAACCATTGAGGTCACAGCAGTGCCTGCCTTGCACGGAATCAATCCGCTGAGTGCTTTCTTTGCCGGAAAAGTGAATGGCTACCTGCTCAAAATCAACAATGGTGACACTGAATTTACGACCTATATAACCGGGGATACCATTTATAAAAAACATATTTTCAGGCATATACGATTTCCAAAAATTGATTTGATGGTGCCAAATATGGGAGCCGCCAAAAAAGGCAGCTGGATCATGAACCTGACCCTCGACGCCGGAATGTTGGCACGTTTCATCGCTCGAATCAATCCCGGCGTGGTGATACCTGTGCACTTTGAAACTTTTAGTCACTATAAAGAGCCGATCAAAAAAACAGCGGAATTGAACAATCCCCGGATAAAAATCATGAAGCCCGGGGAGAAGATGTCGTTTAAACTTTGAATTACACAAAAAACAGCACCACCCCTGTGAAACTGACCAATGCACCAAGATAGTCGAGTGGTCTGATTTTCTGTTTAAATAAAATTGCAGCCGGCGGAATGATCAATATCGGCACAAGTGCCATGATCGTGCTGGCAATGCCGGTTGTAGTGTGTTGGATGGCAACGAGCGAAAAAGAAACACCGAGAAACGGACCAAAGAACGATCCTATTGTGATTCCTTTTAAGGCAGTTTTATTCTTTAAAGCGTTCAGAACCACCATTGTTTTGCCTGTAAACACGATTATCAGACCAAAACCAAGGGCTCCGGCAATGATCCGAATCTGTGTGCTGGCAAAAGGACTGTAATCCTGCATACCGTATTTACTCAGCACCAATCCTCCGGCTTGACCCAGTACGCCAAAAAATGCAAACAGAATTCCCTTCAAAGGATATTTCAACTGAATTTTTTGTCCGTTGGGTTTGGCAAAAATGGTCAGACCGATCCCCGAAACAGTGAGCAACATGCCGAATAAATGTTGCAGGGTCATGCTTTCACCCAGCACTATCCAACCCAAAAAGGCTGTAACCGGCGGCACAAAGGTCATGATAAGCATGGCAATGCGCGAACCGATCAGCTTATAACTGAAAAACAGAAAATAATCACCAAACACAAATCCAACCAACCCACTCAGTGTGAGCCACAACCAGGCATGAGCTCCGGCATCGGTCGGAAAAGGCAGCCCCCTGTAAAACCACGAAAAGAGAGATAAAAAAACAAGCGCGAAAAGCAAGCGCGTGATGTTAACAGCCAGCGACCCGATGCGCCGTGTTGCCACCTCGAACGACAGCGCCGTGATGGTCCAGAAAACGACCACCAGCAATGCTGCTAACTCGCCGGTATAGTTTGAAACTTGCATTTGATAATTATTAAGCCCGCAAAAGTAATTGTTTTCAAGAACCTTTTGTGACAGCATCAACAATCTTATCAGCAGGCTGATGAGTACGCAAACGAAGCATACTAATTCACTTGCCCGTTTCAATGGCATTTGCTAATTTTACCGGTCGTTCGCGGTCTGTTTTTCGTTTCCAAACGTTTAATCATGAGAAGCCTTGCAGTCATTTTCCTTTTTCTAAACCTTTTGCTTTTGCCCGTTTTAACAAAAGCAGACTATCAGTTCACTGTTTTTCATTATCAGAGCACTGATTATCAAGGAGGTAATCAGCATTGGGATATGAGCAAAGATTCTGCCGGCAGGGTTTTTATTGCCACCGACAATGGCCTGTTGCTCATGGATGGCACCAAAGCCCGCCTGCTTAAGATGGCCACAAAAACGATTGTTCGCTCTGTCTATTGCCACAAAAACAGGGTTTATATTGGATCTTTTCGTGATTTTGGCTACTGGATTGAGGATGCAAAAGGTGCCTGGCAATACACCTCACTCGTTAAAGATGCCGAAAAACTCGGACTTCAAAATGATGAATTCTGGAAAATTGCCGAACTCAACGGCAAAATCTATTTCCAAAGCTTTGGCAGTCTTTTCAGCTTTGATGGAACAGAAATCAAATCAATACCCTTGCCCGGAAATGTCTATTTTTTGATGAAATCGGGCAACAGCGTTTTCATTCAGGCCTTCAACGGCGGCATCTATGAACTCAAAAACGACAGGCTGATTTTTGTTCCCGGCAGCGACATTTTTTCAGGCACCGAGGTAAAAGCAGTGATGACGCTCCCTGATGCCTCCTCCCTCATCGCAACTGCTTCGATGGGACTTTTCAAATGGACGAACGGCAGATTTACCCAATGGACAACCGAAGCAGATGCCCAGATGCGCGATTTCAAGGTGAATGTTGCAGCCTTATCTGACAAAATGATTTACCTGGGGACGATTCTCAAAGGCCTTTTCATCCTGGATCTTGACGGGAAGCTCAAACATCATATTCACAGCGCCAACGGTCTGCAAAACAACACTTTTCTATCAATCCTGCCTGACGACGGAAAAGGTTTATGGGCAGGATTAGACCAGGGTTTCGACTATGTTTGGTTTCAGTCGCCGATCACCCATCACCGCGATGCTGAAACAGGAAGTGCCTATGCAGCAGCCTATTTTGACAATATGTTGTTTTTGGGCACCAATCAGGGTATTTTCTATTATAAAAAAGATGCTTCAGGCAATTTCAGCGATCGTGTTTTCGTGAATGGCTCCCAGGGTCAGGTTTGGTCACTGAAAGTGATTGACAATAAATTGTATTGCGGGCTTAACAATGGCACCTATGTGATGGAAAATTTTACACTGAAGAAGTTAGGTTCATTTGGTGGCGCATACAATTTCAAGCCGTATCGTTTGGGCGATGAAGAAGTGCTTATTCAAAGCACCTACACTAATATCGTATTGTTTAAAAAACGTAACGATGAATGGCATCCCAACCATAGTTTGAAAGGCTTTACAGCACCTGCGCGCTACCTCGAGATAGACCACCTTGGCAATATGATCCTGGGACACAGCATCACCGGGCTTTTTCTTGTTAAAACAAACGCGGCTTTTGACTCGGTGGTTTTTTCGAAAAACCTCGGTGAAGCTGAGGGCTTGCCACAACAAACCAACAAAGTCTTCAAAGTTGACAACCGTATTGTTGTTCCGGTGGCCGGAAGGCTGTATCAATGGGATGCAATGAAAGAAAGATTTGCTCCCTGGGAGGTGCTAAATGAACAGATTGGAGGATTTGCCGGTGCCGAAACCATTATACCTGTGGGTCTTAACAGGTATTGGTTCGTCAAAGCCCGTGAAATAGGTTTGTTCGAGATTCTTCGGGAACAAGCAACGATGATCGCCCGCATCCTGCCCGAAATGTATGGTTTCCAGCTTGTCAACTACAATGAGTGTATCGCCGAACTACCCGGACATGAGCATATCATCTGTCTTGAAGAAGGCTTCGCACTTTTTGATTATGCAAAATCTTCCGAAACACCCAACCCTCCTGCAGTCCCATTGATGGTTGGGCAAAAATTTTCGTCAGCAAGCGGCAATGAAGTTATAAGCTTTAACGCTTCGCACACCAACAATCTGTCGGTTTCGTCGAGCTGCAACAATGTTGATTTCCTATTTACCACACCCCATACCAACGGCCGACCATGCTTTTATCAACATCAACTTCTCGGCCTCGAGGAGCAGTGGTCGGATTGGATCTCGGGCGGAATGGTTTCTTATACACGCTTGCCACACGGTAGCTACACATTCAAAATCAGAGGCTTATCGGACAATGGCACACCAACCGCAGAAGCAACAGTCTCGTTTCGGATTCGTCCACCCTGGTATTTGACATGGTATGCCTACCTCTCCTATTTCGTTCTGACTGCAGCATTTCTTTACCTGCTCTTTCACAACTACCGGCGCAGGCAGTGGATGCGACAGGAAAAAGCTTTGAAAGAAGAGAACGAACTGATGAAAGCTCGCAGCTCTGCAGCCGAATCCGAACTTATCAAACTGTCAAACGAAAAACTTCATTCCGAAATCACCATGAAAAACATGGAACTGGCAAAAAATACCATGGCCATGATCAAGAAAAACGAGCTGCTGATTGATATCCGCAACGAGTTAAATCTGCAAAAAGAAGAACTTGGAACCAGGTTTCCTGTTAAATACTTTAACCGCATCAACAAATTGATTGACAACAGCATCAACAGCGAACATGACTGGGAAATGTTTGAATATCTTTTTGATCAGGCGCATGAAAACTTTTTTAAACGTCTTAAAAAACAATATCCTGAACTCACACCAAGCGATTTCAGACTCTGTGCATATCTACGTATGAACCTCACATCCAAAGAGATAGCGCCTCTCCTCAATATCACCATCAGGGGAATCGAAGAGAAGCGCTACAGACTCAGAAAAAAACTAAACCTTCAAACTGATCAAAACCTTACTGAGTTTATCATCAACTTTTGATCAGTTATATCATTATTCCTTCACAAGTTTTGTTGTGTAGGAATGCGTGCCGGTCACAACTTTCAAAACATAAATACCTCTTTCTATGGAAGATACATTCAGTTGGGAACTTTCAATCCTGACTGAATGAACCAAACGACCGTTCAAATCATAAATATTTGCCATCCCGCTTTCGCAATTGATCAATGTTGCAAAATCCCTGACCGGGTTTGGATACACAACCAGATTTTGCGCATACAAATCGTTGATGCCGGCAGCATCGCGCACCAAAGATGGAACTTCCGACGGGCTGAATGCCCTGTTGTAAACCCTCACCTCGTCAACAATCCCCTTTAAGTATGCATTATCGCCTGCAACCTTGTAGCCAACCGTGAAAGGATCACTGTTGGTGTGGATTGCACCACTCAGGCTGATGCTGTTTTTGAGTACGCCGTTGATGTAGATTTTCTGCTGGCTGCCATCATAAACACCTGTGATATGATACCAATTTCCTGCCATAGGCCTGATACCCGAGCTCAGATTCTGATGTGAGGATGTGAAAAGATGAAACAGAATTTCGCCGCTTCCATCACAGGAAAGCTGCAGTCCCCAGGCATCACCACCTTTCATCAGAATATCTTCATAACATGTGGGGTCATCATCATGCCTGAACCAACATGAGACCGTAAGCTGGTTAGTTATATCAAAATCAGCGTGATATGGAACTTCAATGTAATCATTCACACCATCAAAAGCATATGCATGAGCCGATGAGCCAAACCTGTCATCGTCCAAAGCCGCTCCGGAAACCGATCCATGATGGTTTCTTCCCGAAGCATCCTGTGCATCACCGTTGAATGGCAAATAGGCCACAAGTCCATCCCTGATCGAAGCTGCATTGGTGGCGATGATAAAATCAGTTTTTGTTTCAATGTCGGTGGTTGTTCCATTGCCAACAGTGAGCGAAACGCTGTAAACACCGGGGGTTTCATACAACTTAACAGGATTTTGCTGGTTGCTCGACGTACCATCTCCAAAGTCCCAGTGCCAGCTTGTAACATTGCGGTTTTGCTTTGGTGGCATTGCATCTTTATTGCCGTCCGGCGGGCTGTTCTGAATCACGTTTTTAATCGTGATTTGGCCACTGCTCCCGTCAACATCACAAATATACCAGTAATATCCTGATCCTGTGGTTGGTACCTGAAGTGTATTCAACAAGCCATTCTGATTATATATCTGCACCACGGCACCCGAAGTGGTGATATCGGGTGTATTGGAATAGTTGTAGATATAATACTTATATGTTCCGGGATACATGGTGTAAATCGTAACTGTCTCAGGCCCGTAGCTATCCGTGTCATCATGGTCAAGAGCAGCATACGGTGCACTTGTTGCACTTCCCTGAGCGCTGTAATAGACATGATAACTGCTCCCCTCGATGCTTGGTGTTCGCAGATGTGAGTCCAGGTCATAGGGCAGTTCGCCCCAGTTCAGTACAAAACGCAGGTTGCCCTCGGCCAGGGTTTGTGACAAGGAGATGTTAAGGTTCAGCGATTGTCCTTGCTCAATCACAATGTTGTTGTTAACATAGGTTATATAACCTGTTTTTGAGCAAACTACCCTGTTGGCACCATCGCTCGACTGGTCGAAAAACTGCACTGAAAATGGTACCGTACCCTGGCTCGCACTTACATTGAAACCGGCCGTGAGCGCTCCCAACGGAATGTTTTCAATCACATAGTTGCCTGACGCATTGGTTTGGGCCGATAAACCGGCAATTGAAACCATTGCACCTTCAATGGGATTACCGGTGGCAGCATCTGTGACCATTCCGTTCAACACAGCTGTTCCTCCTTCAACGGTAATGTAGTTCATCTTTGTTTCGGTTGCTGACGATGTTCCGTTGCCCACTGTCAGCGAAACGGTATATGTTCCGCCGGAAGTATAAGTTTTAACAGGATGCTGCTCGGTGCTGCCTGTTCCATCGCCAAAACTCCATGTCCAGGAGGTCACATTCTTTGCGTCTGTCTTTTTGGGAGGCATCGCATCGTTTTTGTTTCCGGGAGGTGCATTTTGAATGGTGTTAACAATACTGATCTGTCCGTTGTTGCCATTCACATCGCACACATACCAATACAGGCCTTCGCCTGTTGTTGGCACCTGCAGGGTGTTTAGCAAACCGTTCTGATTGTATATCTGAACCACAGCATTGCTTGTTGTGATGGAGGGGCTGTTTGAGTAGTTATAGATGTAATACTTGTATGTTCCGGGAAACATTTGATAAATAGTCATTGTTTCCGGACCGTAGCCGCTTGTTACGTCGTGGTCGAGTGCTGCATAGGGTGCTGTTGAAATGCTACCGGTTGAACTGTAATAAATATGGTAGGCCTGACCTTCTATTTGTGGGGTTTGTAAATGTGAATCGAGGTCGGTTGGCGTCGCTCCCCAATTGATTACAAAGCGCAAAGCTCCTTCGGTCAAAGCAGGCGAAAGCGAGATGTTCATCGTGAGTGTTTGCCCTTGTGGCACAACAACATTGTTATTGCTGTAGGTTAGATAGCCTTCTTTTGAACAATTCAAAGTATGTGACCCATCGCTCGACTGATCGAAAAACTGTATTTGCAGTGGAGCTTGTCCCGTGGTGGTGCTCGCGTTAAAAGCCGCAGTCAATTCGCCCAAAGGTATGTCTGAAATTGAGTAATTACCTGAAGCATTGGTTGTTGCTGTTATTCCGGCAATACTCACCAGTGCACCGGCTATCGGATTTCCGTTCACTGCGTCGGTCACCAATCCTGCTAAGGTCCCTGTTCCGGTTGATGAAGGCAGGCTAAAGTTTCTGGTGGATGTACCCCCGGCAACGAGCTCCACAAGATACGAAACACTGCTGTAGCCACTCTTCGACGCTGTAACATAAACCAAACCTGCCGGCACAGCGCTAAGTGTATAAGCTCCTGACGCATTGGTTGTTGTGGTCACTACACCTCCTGCTGTTACGGTGGCACCTGCAAGGGGGCTCCCGCTTTCGTTTGTGACTATGCCGCTAATTGTTCCTGTATTCTGGAAATTGGTGGCATTGATAAGTATTTTCACAAAATCAATTGCAAATCCGTCAGCGACGTTATGAACGGGATCGTCAATTAATATGCTTGCCGTTCCATCTGCAAAAAGGTAATTGAACGACGTCGGCAGCTGGGCTGTAATCATTTTCCCGATTGGCCCGGTCTGGTTGAGGCTGTTGAGTATGCTTTCGAGCAATGGAATCCTAACGCCGTCAATCGTAACAAGGTATTGGTTCGGACCAAAGACACCGGCTTGGAAATCATCCACAAACATCTGTATTGTAACTGTTTGTATTGCTATTGATTGCAGGTTATAGTTCAACACGATCGGACGCGGCAGGTTTCCCGGACGCGAGGTTGAACTCGTGTATCCGTCTTTGCTGTTGGAGCCATATTGAAATCCTGAGATCACCATGATTCTGTCAGTGCCATCAGGGTCGTCCGCTTCGGGAAAGAAAGGAAAACCGTGCGAAGGAGTGGATTGTCCTGTGAAGGGATCAAAACCATTGGGCCAGCCAAATCCCAGGTTGTCCACATCACCGGTGCGGTGCATCAGGGCTCCTTCGGCTGTACCATAGAGTGTGATGGTTGTTGCTGTCCAGTCATCACCGCCTCCTGCTTGCAAAGTGGTGAAGCTTAGCTGCGATCCATACCCTGTGCCGGAACTGTTGGTGGCATAGGCCCGCACATAATAGGTTGTATTGGCCGTGAGATTGCTGAGGTTCGAAACAAAACTTCCTGTTCCTGTGCCGTTATTGGTCATCCCCAAATTACTTGTTATGGTAGGATTCTGGCTTGTACTCCAAACAACACCTCTGGCTGTTACAGCAGCTCCTCCATCTGAGCTGACATTGCCGCCCGAAACCGCTGTGGTGGCAGTGATTGAGCTGGCAGCTGTGGTTGTCACAACAGGCAGGTTGGCAGCAGGCGTTGTGGTAACACTAAAATCATCCACCATAAATATGAAGGCATCGTTCGACACACACTGTATTCCAATGTACACGTTCTGACCATTATAGGCATCAAGATTAAAAGTTTTCTGCTCCCAGGCTGTAGCAGGAGCCGTGAGGTAATTGCTCCCACTGATAATGGTAAAACTGGAAGGATTGGTGTTCGATGTTGAAACGCCCACCTTGTACCTCTCCAAACCATACTGATCGGTGTAGGATTTAACCCACATCGAAACAGAAGAATTGGTGCCGAGAGTCACCTGTGGCGAGATCAGCCAGTCGTTGTTTGCCCCTTCGGTTGAGGCAAAGCAAGCTGCAAACTTACTGCCTCCATGCGGCAGAATGGCACTGTTTGTTATTGGCGGCGTTGTGGCAGATGGATTGAAAACAATAAATGCCATCGGTTGGCCCGAATTCGGAAATGTTATGTCCTGAATCCCGTAAGTAGTTTTCTGATCCACATCCACTGTCGTCCAGGGTGAAAAGCTGAGGTTGAAATCGGGATAGGCTTCAAAGCCATCCGAAAGGTCACCGGGTGCTTTGCTTTGAGAAGCAACAACTTCTTGATTAACAATATCTTTTGCTGCTACCACCCTGACCTTAGATCCGGTTTGTGCAAATAAAATAACACTGCTGCAGAAAAACAGCATAAGCATGGTAAGAATATTTTTCATGACATGGCAATTTGGTTGCCGTAAAATTAAAACTTAAGCCAAGTAAAATCAAAGATTAACACCAATACAGAATCTTTCTAAATAAGCTGAAAATCCTGATTGGCCATCAGAAATTCTGATGGTTATGGAATAAAATTAGCGGTGGTATTCTTGCTGAAAAATTGTCAGATTTCTGCTTCAAGCCCCAGTTCATCTTTGAACAGCCGGAGCATTGGCCGGCTTTCGGCCATTTTTTCAAACTTCTCGCGATCGGTATATGCTTCTTTGCTCGGCTCGGCCTCAATCACTTTCACTTCCAGACCAATCTGGTTGTTTGAAAGTTTGGCTTTGAGGTGTTCCAAAAGCAGGTTCAGGTTTGATTTATCTGCTTGAATAAGACTGCTTTCAACAGTAAACTCAATTGTTTTGCTGCCAATAATAACCGGAACATGTTTTTTCATTGCGGAGGCAAAACTTGGCGAAACATTGGTGAGCTTGTCGGCAAACTCATTCCATGCTTTTTGCAATTCGTCTGCACCAAACGGTGTTTCAATAACAAGCAAAGTTGTATCCTCTTTGGCAACGTCCTGCAGGGCTGCATTGATCGAAAGCGACCCGGGACGCTGCTTTGGCGCATAAGCAGCAGGCGTTTGAGCGACTTCCTTTTGCTCCGGAGGCGCAGCTTGAGCAACTGTAGTGTTTTCCGGTTTCGAAGTGTTGGCCGGCTTGGGTGTGGCCGGGGCTTGGGTGGTTTCGGTCGGGCCGGCATTGGCAGCTGCTTTTGCTTGCGGTGGCGCAAGTGTTGTGGCTGGTTGCGCAACTTCGTTTACCAATGGTTTTGTGATGCCGCAAATTTGCAGCAGCGCCAGTTCAACCAACAGGCGTTTGTTGCTGCTTCGTGCATAATTGAGGTCGCACTGGTTTTGCAACTCAATGGCTTTGAGCAGAAAAGCAGGGCTGCATGATGCAGCCTGAGCGGCGTACCTGTCGCGTAGCGACTGTGATGTTTCGAGCAGTCGTGTTGTCTCAGCATCTTTACTCACGAGCAGGTTGCGCAAATGACTTCCAAGTCCTGTAACAAAATGCTGTCCGTCAAAACCATTATCAATAATCTCGTTGAGCATCAACAAAACAGCTGTCACCTCTCCACTGAGCATCGCATCGGTCATGGCAAAATAATACTCGTAATCCAACACATTGAGGTTGTCAATCACCGCCCTGTAGGTTATGGAGGAGCCCGAAAAGCTAACCATCTGATCAAAAATTGACAAGGCATCGCGCATGGCGCCATCGGCTTTTTGTGCAATCACGTTCAACGCATCATGCTCAGCATCAACATCTTCCTTTTGTGCCACATACTGCAATTGCTTTACGATATCATCAATAGTGATGCGTTTGAAATCGAAAATCTGGCAGCGTGATAAGATGGTGGGAATGATCTTATGCTTTTCGGTGGTTGCAAGGATAAACTTTGCATAGGATGGCGGCTCCTCGAGCGTCTTTAAAAAAGCATTGAAAGCGGCTGGCGAAAGCATGTGAACCTCATCAATGATATAAATCTTATAGCGACCAACCTGAGGGGGTATGCGCACCTGGTCAACCAACGCACGGATATCATCAACCGAATTATTTGATGCGGCATCCAGTTCATGAATATTAAAAGATGCTGAATTTCTGAAAGATACGCAGGATTCACATTGATCGCATGCTTCCATCTCAGGAGTGGGATTCATGCAATTGATTGTTTTGGCCATGATGCGCGCACAAGTGGTCTTTCCAACACCTCTCGGACCGGTAAAAAGAAATGCCTGCGCCAGAATATTGTTACGAATGGCATTTTTGAGCGTTGATGTGATAGCTTGTTGTCCAACAACCATATCAAAGGTTGCGGGGCGGTATTTACGGGCTGAAACGATGAACTGATCCATGAAAAATGTCGGATTTTGACCCTCAAAAATACAAAAAAGGCCATTGATCAGCCCTACTAATGAGAAAAAGACACAGATGTCTGGATACGATGCACATGAGTCAGAAAAAAACATGCCTGAGATCAAAGCATCGGATTGTTTTCCTGAGCGCAACCGGGATGTGAAAGAACCTTTGCCTGCTATCAGTCTGAGGCTTATCAGCAAAACAAAACCCTGATGTTGGCGTTATATCTTAAGCAGGCCGAAGAATCATAGCCTAAAATGGTTTTGTTTATTTTTCATCAGGCAAAATTATTACCGACTTCGGTGCACTTGCGCTTTTTGGTTATTTTTGATGCCGATGGATACAATGCTTGTTTTAGTTCCAAAAATCACCAACAGATTGAGTTACACATTCGATCTGCTGCTTCGTCAGTTGCTTGGCCTAAAGTTTGAGCTGACAACCGACCCGGTGAGATTTGCCCAAAGCCAATCCCTGAAGTTTGTTTATGGAAAACAAGCGGTTGGCGATTATCCTTTTTTCAGAGCTGTTGACTTGCTTTTTGAACGCGAAATAAGCCGTCAGGAGCTAAAAGCATTTGATTTTGAAGGCATTAAAGCATTCTTCCCTGTTTATGACCGCAACGCCATGCTTCCTTTTGATCCTTTTGCTGCCAGCTTCTATCTTGTGAGTCGGTATGAGGAGTATCTGCCTTTTTCGCCCGACCATCACGGCAGGTTCGAAGCTTCATCTTCGTGCCTTCACAACCTTGGCTTGTTGCAAAAACCTGTCGTAAATCATTGGTCACGCGCATTGGCAAGAGCCTTGAAAAGCAGGTTTCCTCAATTGATTTTCAACTTTCCATCCTACAGTTTTTTACCTACCTACGACATTGATGCGGCCTGGGCCTATCTGCACAAGGGGCTTTACCGCTCGCTCGGAGCCTATGCCCGCGACCTGATTAACGGCGATTATACTGAAATTAAAACCCGGACAGCAGTTCTGCGCAAAAACCTCCCCGATCCTTTCGATACTTTTGCGCTGCAGCTCTCTCTGCAATCCAAATACAAGCTGCATCCTGTTTATTTCATCCTATTTGCCGAATACGGACTGAACGACAAGAACATCTCCGTGCGCAACCCTGCTTTCCAGAAACTCATCAAACAATTGGGCGATTATGCCGAGGTTGGCATTCATCCCTCCTACGGATCATTTCATAACAAGCAAAAACTCCGCAGCGAGGTAAAGGCTTTGAGCGAGGTGCTCAACCGCGATGTGACCCACAGCCGCCAACATTACCTGAGAATGAGCCTTCCTGCCACCTATCACCACCTGATTGATCTGGACATTACGGATGATTACACCATGGGTTATGCCTCTCAACCCGGGTTCAGAGCCGGTATTGCAAACAGTTTTTTGTTCTACGACCTCGATCACGACCTGATAACACCCCTGAAAATCCATCCGGTGACACTGATGGACGGCACCCTGCGCGACTATCTTAAACTCGATGAAAACCAGGCACTCGCTACTGCATTCTCATTGTGCGACGAAGTAAAAGCAGTTGGCGGAACCTTTGTTACGCTTTGGCACAACGAAACCCTGAGCAACCAAAAGCGCTGGAAAGATTGGGTTGCAGTCTATGAAAAAATCATTCAATATGCACTGCAGGAAGGTGTTGCTAAATGATCAGATACCTTAAAAACAGCGAAATAGATAAGCAAAAATGGGATAAATGTATCCGTGAGGCTTTCAACGGCAATGTCTATGGATGGTCGTGGTACCTCGATATTGTTCATCAAAACTGGGAAGCGCTTATCGAAGAAGATTATGAACGGGTTTTTCCATTGACAGGCAATCAAAGAATGGGGATCCACTACCTGTTCCAGCCATTTTTTGCACAACAACTCGGAATCTATTCGCGAACCATCCTCAATCCTGCTATCGTTAATCGCTTTATCACTTCTATTCCAAAGCATTATCGTTTGATTGATATACGACTCAATACCCACAACCGACTCGAAACAAACTTATCGCACGTTCAGTCGCACCTCAATCACGAACTTGACTTGATTCCTGACTACAACAAGATTGCCAAAAACTACGCAACCAATACCAGACGAAACCTCAAAAAAGCGCAAGAAGCCAACCTGAGTATCATGCGAAACATTCGTCCTGAAGAGGTGGTGAGTATATTTCGCAGCAACCGCGGGCGCACCATCAGCCATTGGAACGACAGAGAATACAAAAGACTCATCAAGCTTGTTTATGCCGGAATCTACCGTAGTCAGGCACGACTATATGGTGCATATACAGCTGATAATGAACTATGTGCAGGCGCAATCTTTTTCAAAAGCCACGGAAAAGTCATTTTCCTGTTTTCAGGCACAACCAAGCTCGGGCGCGAAAACCATGCACTAACATTCCTGATTGATCAGGTGATAAAAGAACTTTGCGGAGGCCCGCTTGTGCTCGACTTCGAAGGCTCCGACAACAGCAATCTTGCCCGCTATTACAAAGGATTTGGCAGCAAAGAAACCAATTATCCCGGCGTTTTTATTAACAGACTTCCGTGGCCGCTCAAATGGGGCCTGCGTCTGGCCCGGCTGCGCCGAAAGCTGTAATCCTCCGGAATTTATCAAAAGTCATCGCACAACAACAAAGATTTCATCCAAAAGAAATGGTTTGATTCAATAATTGCTATTTTTGTCTCGATTCAATAATTGGGAAGATGATCAAAAACCTTGGAGAAAACAATTCAGTATTCAATCATTTTATCGCTGAACTAAGAGATGTTGAAATTCAGGCCGACCGCATGCGTTTCAGAAAAAACCTTGAAAGGCTGGGCGAAATTTTCGCTTATGAAATCAGCAAGACCTTTGAATATAAACCCACAGAGGTAACAACACCGCTGGGCACAGCCGAGATGAGGCTTTTCACTGATAACTTGGTTTTGGGAACCATCCTGCGCGCAGGACTTCCGCTACACCAGGGTATGTTGAACTTCTTTGACAAAGCTGACAATGCTTTTATAACAGCTTATCGTAAATACGACAAAAACGAAGATTTCGACATCCGGGTCGAATACATCTCAAGCCCCGAGCTTAATGGTAAAATTTTGATCCTCAGCGACCCCATGCTCGCCACAGGGGCTTCAATCGTAAAAACCATCCGTGGCATGCTCGTAAACGGAACACCAAAACATATTCATATCGTTTCGGCCCTTGCCAGCATCGAAGGCATTGACTATGTGCAGCGAAACCTCTCCCTGCACAACATCAGCCTGTGGGTGGGTGGTATTGACGATGAGCTTACGGCACAAGCCTATATCGTACCCGGTTTGGGTGATGCTGGCGACCTGGCTTTTGGTAAAAAAAGCGATCAATAACCAATAAGATGAATAAAGTCCTGACCGAAAATGTCCGCATTTCTTTTGAATCAATCAGAAGCCATATGCTGCGGACCGTGCTTACAATCGCCATTATTGGCTTCGGCATCATGGCATTGGTTGGTATCCTAACCGCAATTGACTCGATCAAATACTATTTGAATGAGAATTTTTCCATGATGGGTGCCAATACTTTCAACATCCGCAACCGCGAAATGAATGTGCAGATTGGCGGCAGGCGAAACAATCCACAGGCCTATGAAAACATCAGTTTCCACCAGGCAATGGACTTTAAAGCAGAATATACCTTCCCTGCTTCGGTGAGCATTTATACCTATGGCTCCGGTATTGTGACCTTGAAATTTGGAAGCGAAAAAACCAATCCTAATATTCAGATCATGGGGGTGGACGAAAACTACCTCTACAACGCGGGCTTTGAAATCGAAAAAGGTCGAAACCTGACAAATACCGAAGTTGTGAACGGGGCTCATGTTGCCATCATCGGCGGAACAATTGTCAAGGACCTGTTCAAAAATAATGAAGATCCCATCGGGCAAATCATCACTGTAGGACCCGGAAAATACCGTGTTGTGGGTGTTTTGCAGGAGAAAGGATCGAGCATCGGATTTAGTGGCGATCGCAACTGCCTGCTGCCTATCAACAATGTGCGGCAATATTTTTCGCGGCCCAATATGAACCACACGATAAGTGTCAGAACATCGGTGGCCGAAGACCTGGAACCGGCAATCGGCGAAGCCACAGGTCTTTTCAGGGTCTTACGCGGCGATAAACCGGGCGAACCGGAAACCTTCAGCATCCTGAAAAGCGATAACATCGCCCAAATGCTGATAGGGCTTACTGTCAAGGTGCAGCTTGGCGCCACTTTCATCGGACTCATCACGCTTTTTGGTGCAGCCATCGGGTTGATGAATATTATGTTGGTTTCCGTAACCGAACGAACACAGGAAATCGGTATTCGAAAAGCCATTGGCGCAACGCGAAAAACCATTCGTAACCAGTTTCTTATGGAAGCTGTGGTTATCGCTCAAATCGGCGGAGTGGTCGGCATCATTGCCGGCATCCTTGTCGGAAATGTGCTTTCATGGGTCACCGGAAGTGCCTTCATCATTCCCTGGCTTTGGATCGTCATTGCAGTGTTGCTTTGCTTTGGTGTGGCCCTGGTCTCGGGATATATCCCTGCAAACAAAGCCGCAAAAGTTGACCCGATCGAGTCGCTGAGATATGAATAGCTAATTTCTTCCATGTTATGCCGCTTGAATACAGCCATTTAATTGCAAACAACAGAAAGTGGGCCGAAAAAAAACTTTTAGGGGAACCAGGCTATTTCGAAAAGCTTAGCATCAGGCAAGAGCCTCATTTTCTGTATGTAGGATGTTCAGACAGCCGTATGCCACTCGATACTTTCACATGCACCGAGCCTGGCGAGTTGTTTGTTCACCGAAATATTGCCAACCAGGTTTCCATCACAGATATCAACTTCCTTTCGGTGCTGGATTTTGCAGTTAACACCCTCAAGGTGAAACACATCATCGTATGTGGGCACTATGATTGCGGAGGCGTGAAGGCAGCCTACAAGGGTCAGGCCACCGGCTTGGTTGGAAACTGGATAAGTCCGATCAGAGACCTGGCAAGGGAGTTCAAAGCCGAACTCGATGCCATTGACGATGAAAACCAACGTCTTAACCGTCTGAGCGAGCTCAATGTACTCCGCCAAGTCGAAAACCTCTACAAAACCCATGTTGTGCAGCGTGCCATACAAAAATGTCATTCCGGGTTCAAAATACATGCATGGGTTCTCGACTTGTCAACCGGCCACATCATCGAATTAGACACACCTCAAAGTCAGGTATTACTTAACAACACTTCAAATGATTGAAAAAGAACAACCAAATCGTGAAAATTTTGGCAGTAAGCTTGGTGTGATTGCCGCTGCAGCCGGTTCGGCAGTCGGGCTGGGCAATATTTGGCGTTTTCCTTATGTTGCCGGCGAAAACGGCGGAGGTGCGTTTCTGCTTGTATATATTGGTATTGTGATTTTAATAGGCGTGCCTGTAATGCTCTCCGAATTTGTGATCGGACGCAGGTCGCAGCGCGATCCTGTTGG
>ERZ1645187.1952-NODE-1952-length-18593-cov-4.452368_pt1 | contig 18593 bp, 16 predicted proteins | sample MGYA00575352_ERZ1645187 | MGnify/ENA primary metagenome ERZ1645187 (study PRJEB40837, sample SAMN11349314) | freshwater sediment metagenome | isolation source: river sediment | host: Sediment | place: India: Wazaribad , New Delhi | collected 2017-02-21 ... | reverse complement strand
GCGCATTGATTGCGTGAGGATGCCGGACGGGGGTGCCGACGCGAGCCCAGGCAGGCGCTGCGACGATGAGCCGGATCGTGGAGCCCGGCTAAGGCTCGAACAAGCCACGCTCGCCGGTTCGGGGCATGCTCAAGGGATGCAAGTCAGTCCGTTTACGGCGATCTTGACCGGTGGGCGGTGTCGAACCACACCATCGGGCCGAAGGTTCAGGTTTCCGCGCGGATGGCGGAAAGTAAAGCAAGGCGGCATGATCAAGCGCATGGCAGGCACGACACGCGATGCAGGCGATCCAGGCGACACCGGGATCCAGGGCCTGGGCGGTGCGATGCGCCTGACTGCGCTTTGCCTGCTGGTGGCGACTGCGCTCTCGATCACGACGCCTTCAAAGGCCACTGCGCAGGGCTTCAGCTGGCCGTGGGAGTCGGAGCAGGAACGCCCGCGCCCGGTACCACGCGAACCCGTCTACCAAGAGCCCGCCCGTCCAGCCCCCGCAGCCCCTGACCGGCGCTGGACCTCCGACGTTTCGCAAGGCAACAGCAGCTCGATCTGCCTGACGCTCGAGCAGCGACTGGTGCAGGAATCACAGGGCGGCAGCAAGGTGCGCGACCAGTTGCCTGAGATCGGGCGCGCCTTGCAGCAGGCCAAGCGCGACCTGCGCAACCAGGAACAGGAGCTGGAACGGGCGGACTGCTATGAATGGTTCTTGTTCACCAAGCAGCTGCGCAACTCTCGCAATTGCCGCCGCGCCGTCAATCAGGTCGACGAGACGAAACGGCACATCGCCGAGCTGGAAGGGCGGCGCCAGGACATCGAAGCCTCCAGCGGCCGTTCCTATCAGGACGAAATCATTCGCGAGCTTGCACGCAACAATTGCGGCAGCTCCTACCAGCAGGAAGCGCGACGGCGCGACCGGGGCCCTTTGGCTGGCCTGTGGCAGGATGAGGATTCGGGTGGCGGCGGCTACAATAACGGCTACCGCTCGCTGCCCTTCGCCACCTACCGCACCGTTTGCGTTCGGCTATGCGACGGCTACTACTTCCCGATCAGCTTCTCGACGCTGCCCAACCATTTCGAGCGCGATGCCGAGCTATGCCAATCGAAATGTGCTGCACCAGCCCAGCTCTACTACTACCAGAACCCGGGCGGGGCCGTTGACCAGATGGTCGCCTTCTCCAGCAACGAACACTACACGAAGCTGAAGACGGCTTTCCGCTATCGCAAGGAATACGTCAACGGCTGCTCATGCAAGCAGACCGAGTTCATTCCCCAGACGCCGATGCCGGGCGCAAACAAGGCCGATGCCGCGGGAAGTCCCCCGCGAACAACTGGCAGCACGCAAGCCATGCCTCAGATCGGCGAGGCGTTCGATCCCTGGCGCCCCCGTTGAACGGCCCGTGGTGTTGAACGGCCCGTGGTTTGCGTAACCTCAGGCTGGAACTTTTCGCTTGCGGCGTTGACCGCCTGCGTCGTTGTGCTGAGCTTTTTGGATTCTGATGGAGTCTGTTTTTTTGTTTTTCACGCCGAACCGCCGCGCAGGCGCGCGAGAGCACGATCGCGACCGATCATAGGCAGGAGCGTCTTCAGTTCAGGCCCCGCCTCACGTCCGGTCAGCGCCAGTCGCAACGGATGGAACAGCGCCCGCCCCTTGGCGCCAGTCTGCCGCTTCACGTCGCTGGTCCACGCCCCCCAGGTGCCTTCGTCCCAGGGTTCGCCGGGCAACAGATCGGCGGCTTTGGCGAGGAACGCACGATCCTCGATAACGGGCACGATGTCGCCCGCAACGACCTGCCACCAGGTCTGTACATCGCCGAGCTTTTCAAGATTGCCGCGCACCCCATGCCAGAAATCGGCGCCACCGCCGACGCCAAGCCGCGCCAGCCGTTCCGCCACCTCGGCGTAGTCCAGCATGTGCAACAGGCGGGCGTTGAGACCGTCGAGTTCGCTGACGTCGAAGCGCGCGGGCGACAGCGAAATACGCGAAAAATCCAGCCCGTCGGCGAGCGAGGCCAATGAGGAGTGTGGGGCGATCGCTTCCGACGTGCCGACGAGCGCGGCGTGACAGACGACAGCCATCGGCTCATAGCCGGCAGCCCGCAATCCCTCGACGGAAAGAGAATCGATGCGCTTGGACAACGCCTTGCCTTCCCCATCGACGAGCAGCGAGTGGTGGCCGAAAGCTGGCGGCACGCCATCCAGAGCTTGGAAGAGGGCGATCTGGACGCCCGTGTTGGTGACATGATCGGAGCCGCGCACGATATGGGTGATGGCGAAATCGATATCGTCGACCACACTCGTAAAGGTGTAAAGGTAGGAACCATCGGCGCGGATGAGCACCGGATCGGACAGGGAACCCAGATCGACGGTCTGGTCGCCACGAATGAGATCGTTCCACGAGACGATCGTCGGCGCCGGCTTCAGATCGCTCGCGCCTTCGGTATTGGGCAGGCGGAAACGCCAGTGCGGCTTGCGGCCTTCAGCCTCGAATGCAGCGCGCTCCTGCGGTGTCAGCTTCAAGGATGAACGGTCATAGATGGGCGGCAGGCCGCGCGCCATCTGGCGTTTGCGGCGGCGCTCCAGTTCGTCTTCGCCTTCGTAGCAGGGATAGAGCCAGCCCGCCGCCTTGAGCTTGGCTGCCACCTCGTCATAGCGTGCCAGTCGGTCGGTCTGGCGGGCGCGCCATTCTGTTGTCAGCCCCAGCCATTCCAGATCGCGATAGATGCCCTGGGCATAGGCCTCGGTGGAACGCTCGGTATCGGTATCGTCGAGACGCAGCAGGAAGCGGCCGCCGGTCTTGACCGCATAGAGGTAGTTGAGAACGGCAGTACGGATGTTACCGATGTGGAGGCGGCCGGTCGGGCTTGGCGCAAAGCGGACAGCAACGCTCATCATGCCACCTCGCCGCCATCGGCGCGCGGCGCCTGGGTCTTGGGCACGTTGGGGGCAGGCGTGCCAGGTGCATCGGAACGTGCCCCGGCAGGGTTCTCGCGGAAGCGATTGGTAATCGGATAGCGGCGGTCGCGACCGAAGTTCCTCGATGAAATCTTGACGCCGGGCGCGGCCTGACGGCGCTTGTATTCGGAAATGTAGAGAAGCCGCTCCACCTTCTGCACCGTCTCGGGGGCGTGGCCACGTGCGATGATGTCGGGCACACTCATCTCCTTCTCGACCAGACATGCCAGGATGTCATCGAGTTCATCATAGGGTGGCAGGCTGTCCTGGTCGGTCTGGTTGTCGCGCAGTTCGGCCGTCGGCGCCTTCATCAGGATGTTCTCGGGAATGACGATGCCGCCTGGGCCTTTCGCCTGCGGCGGACGATTGGCATTGCGCCAGTGTGACAGACGATAGACCTCGCTCTTGTAGAGGTCCTTGATAGGGTTGAAGCCGCCGTTCATGTCGCCGTAGAGCGTTGCGTAGCCGACCGACATCTCCGACTTGTTGCCAGTGGTCAGCACCATGCCGCCGAACTTGTTGGAGATCGCCATGATGATGGTTCCGCGCGTGCGGCTTTGCAGGTTTTCCTCGGTGATGTCGGCGCTGGTTCCAGCGAACAGATCAGCGAGCGCCGCCTCGAAGCCTTCGACAGGCGCGACGATGGGGACCACGTCATAGCGGATGGCGAGTGCGCGGGCGCAATCTGCGGCATCCTTCAGCGAGGCTTCCGACGTATAGCGATAGGGCAGCATGACGGCGTGAACGCGCTCAGGCCCCAGCGCATCGACGGCGAGCGCAGCAACGAGCGCTGAATCGATGCCACCCGACAGGCCCAGCACAACACCTGGAAATCTGTTCTTCTCGACGTAGTCGTGGAGGCCGAGCATGCAGGCCGTATAGGCCGCACCGTCACCTTCGATCAGCGGCTCAACTGGCCCTTTCGCGCAGACCCAGGTTCCCGCCTCCTTCGACCACTGGGTGACGACGATCACCTCGGTCCACTGCGGCATCTGCAGCACGAGGTGGCGGTCGGCGCCGAGCGCAAAGGAGCCGCCATCGAAAACCAGTTCATCCTGGCCGCCGACCTGGTTCACGTAGATGAGCGGCAGCTCGGTCTCGGTGACGCGGGCAACGGCGATGTTCAGGCGCACGTCCGGCTTCTTCCAGTCGAACGGCGAGCCGTTGGGTACGACGAGCATCTCCGCGCCACACTCCGCAAGGCATTCGGTGACCTCGTCGGACCAGATGTCCTCGCAGATGGGCACGCCGATCTTGATGCCCCTGAATGCAATGGGACCGGGCAGCGGGCCTGTTGCGAAGACGCGCTTTTCATCGAAGACGCCATAGTTGGGCAGGTCCACCTTGTAGCGGACGGCCGCCACCTCGCCCTTCTCCAGCAGCACGATGGCATTATAGAGCTTGCCGTCCTCGACCCAGATGGTGCCCAGGAGCACGCCTGGCCCATCGTCGTTAAACTGCGCGGCAAGGTCCAGAACGCGGCGGCGCGCGGCCTCCTGGAAGGCCGGCTTCAGAACCAGATCCTCGGGCGGATAGCCGGTGATGAAGAGTTCGGGAAAGACGACGAGATCGGCGCCCTCGCGTGCGGCCTGTGTGCGCGCAGCCACCACCTTGCGGGCGTTGCCGTCGAGATCGCCGACTGTGGGGTTCAATTGGGCAGCTGCGATTTTCATGGAGTTGGACGGTCCTGCGGCACGATCAGAGCACTTTCAAGCGTTTATAGCGTGTCGCGACGTTTCTGATCCACTCCCGAGGTTTTGAGTATCTGCTTCTTTACGGATGTTATCACCCGCAAAACCGCTCCCAACTTTTGCGCGAGTTTATCCCCCTACTCGCCGCACGCGGGGAGACAACTACGCAGGCCCTTGCATTCGCGCATGTCGTCATCGCAAAGCCGCTGCGCACTTTTGCACGGCATGTGTTTGCGCACCTGCAGCGCCAGATCAGCAGAGCCAAGGGACCTGAAACGAACGCTACCGCAAGCGTTCGTCGCCACCCCCTCATCCGCCCCTCCGCGGCACCTTCTCCCCCATGGGGCGAAGGATAGTGGGGGGAGGCCACCTTCTCTCTCCAGGGAGACGGAAAGTGGAGAGGAGATTCAGGCCGTCGCGGTTGCAGCCATCGGCTCGGCGCGAGCGAGGCGCTCCACCTTCATGCGTTCCGCGACCAGGAATGCCAGCTCCAGTGACTGGTCGGCATTGAGGCGTGGGTCGCAGTGCGTGTGGTAGCGGTCCGACAGGTCCGTCTCGCTGATCGCCGTGGCTCCGCCCGTGCACTCGGTCACGTTCTGGCCCGTCATCTCGACGTGGATGCCGCCAGCATGCGCATTCTCCGCACGAAGCACGTCGAAGAACGCCTCGACCTCCTTCAGGATGCGATCGAAGGGCCGCGTCTTGAAGCCGGTGGCCGCCGAGATCGTGTTGCCGTGCATGGGATCACACGACCAGACCGGCAGGCGTCCCGCCTTCTGCACCGCGCGAACGAGCTTGGGCAGGTGGGCTGCCACCTTGTCAGCGCCGAAGCGGCAGATCAGCGTCAGACGGCCCGGCTCGTTCTTGGGATCGAGGATATCCATCAGTTTCAACAAGCCATCGGGCTCGATCGAGGGACCACACTTGAGGCCGATCGGGTTCTTGACGCCGCGCGCGAACTCGATGTGCGCGTGGTCGGGCTGGCGCGTGCGGTCGCCGATCCACAGCATGTGGCCGGACGTGGCGTAGAAGTCGCCGCTGGTGGAATCAAGCCGCGTCAACGCCTGCTCGTAGCCGAGCAGCAGCGCCTCGTGCGAGGTGTAGAAGCGCGTCGTGCGTAGCTGCGACGTGTTGTCGGACGTGATACCGCACGAGCGCATGAAGTTCAGCGTCTCGGAGATGCGATCGGCGAGTTCCTGGTAGCGATGCCCCTGGGGGCTGTCCTTGACGAAGCCGAGGTTCCACTGGTGCACGCGCTCGAGGTCGGCATATCCGCCGCTGGCGAAGGCGCGGATCAGGTTCAGCGTCGCCGCAGACTGGCGGTATCCCTGGAGCTGGCGGTGCGGATCGGGAATGCGCGCATCGATCTCGAACTCGGAGCCATTGATGATGTCGCCCCGATAACTCGGCAGCTCGATCAGGCCCTTTTTCTCGGTCGGCGCGGAACGCGGCTTGGCGAACTGGCCAGCAATACGGCCAACCTTGACCACCGGTGAACCGCCGGCATAGGTCAACACCACCGCCATCTGCAGGAAGACGCGGAAGAAATCACGGATATTGTCGGCTCGGTGCTCGGCGAAGCTCTCGGCGCAATCGCCGCCCTGCAACAGGAAGCCGCGGCCCTGGGCCACCTCGCCCAGAGCCTTCTTCAGCTCACGCGCCTCGCCCGCGAAGACCAGCGGCGGGAAGGTTGCAAGCTTTCCCTCCACGTCCATGAGCGCGTCGAGATCGGGGTAGTCCGGCACCTGGACGATCGGTTTCGAACGCCAGCTGTCGGGGGACCAAGGTGCCGCCATGGTTCACTCTCCTGCAACCAAAGGAACGAGCCCGCAATCAAAAGAGCAGTACCGCCGGGTTGCCGATACCCCGTGACGGAACCGCCCAAAAAAGGCTTCTCGTTCGGCCAATATGTCATTCGAGCGGCCTTATAGGCCATCCCTCGACGAGTGACCAGCCTTGCGCGAGCCAAACCCGAACGGCCCGCGAAAGCGCCAGCCACAGCGCGCTCGCCAGCCATCGCACCCTCAACTGTTTCCGCCAACCCCGGCTTGACCCCGGTCAGCCTCGTGTTTTTCAGACATGTCTTGAGCGGACCTTTTTGGGCTGACGCGCCCGCATCGGGTGTGGCAGCCTCTATGGCGATAGATAGTGAGCTGGCTGAGCGAATGAAAGCACCCTCCTTCACTTTCGGCATCGAGGAGGAATTCCACCTCGTCGACCTCGATTCGCGCGATCTTGCCGCCGCTCCCGCTGCGCTGATGGAAGCATGCGAGGAGGAACTGGGCCGGCAGGTGGCGCCGGAGTTCTTCCGTAGCCAGATCGAGATCGGCACCCAGCCGTGCTCGTCCTTTGCTCAGGCGCGCGACGAGCTTTCGCGCCTGCGCGGCACGATTTCGCGCAAAGCTGCCGAGTTCGGCCTCGCCCCGATTGCCGCCTCGACCCATCCGTTCGCCCGCAAGGCTACGTTGGAGACGACGCCCAAGGAGCGCTACCTGGCCCTGGCGCGCGATTTCGGCGGCATCGGCCGGCGGCTTTCCATCTGCGGCATGCATGTGCATGTGGCGATCGAGGATCCCGACGATCGCATCGATCTGATGAACCAGATACGATATTTCCTGCCCCACCTCCTGATGCTGTCGACCTCCTCACCATTCTGGGAGGGAGAGGATACCGGGCTCAAGAGCTACCGGCTGTCGATTTTCCACGAGTTGCCGCGCACCGGCCTGCCGCAACGCTTCGAGAGCTTTGGCGAATACCAGCGCACCATCGATGTTCTGGTCAGGGCGGGTGTCATCGAGGACGCGACCAAGGTCTGGTGGGACCTGCGCCCATCGGCGCGTTTCCCGACACTGGAGATGCGCGTCACCGACGTGTGCCCGCGCATGGAAGACGCCCTGACGATCGCGGCGCTCTACGTTTCGGTGGCCCGCATGCTCTACCGCATCAAGGGGCGCAATCAGCGCTGGCGCCGCTACCCGGCATTCCTGATCGAGGAGAACCGCTGGCGCGCGCAGCGATATGGCGTCGATGACAGGCTGTTCGATTTCGGCAAGGGCACGCTCGTCCCCTTTGCCGAACTGATCGAGGAACTTATCCAGATGATTGCCGAGGACGCCGCCGAGATCGGCTGTCTTGCGGAGGTGGAGCGGGCCCGGGACATCGTGGCGAGCGGAACCGGTGCGGACCGCCAGCTCAGCGTCCTGGAAGAGCAGCTCGGACGCGGCGTCGATCGCGATCAGGCCATGAAAAGCGTGGTCGACATGCTGATCAACGAGACCATTGCCGGGTTGTAGCGGCGCGCCATCCTCATCAGCGCCGATGCAGCTCGGTCTCTATGCTGATGCGGATCTCGTCGGAAACGAGCGGGATCGAGCGCGTGATACCGAATTCGCTGCGCAGGATCTGCGTGCGCGCCGAAAATCCGGATGCATAGACGCCTGCATACGTGGGATTGATCTTGGAAAGGGGATGCTCGCCGGAGAAGTTCCACACGACCGAAAGCATCACCGGGCGTGTCACGCCGTTGAACGTCAATTCTCCTGAGACATTGGCCGTCCTGGCCGTCGTCATGATCACCTCGCTGCTCTTGAAGGTGATCTCTGGATGCTTGGAAACATTGAGATAATCGGGCGTCTTCAACAGCGCGTCGTCCAGGGCTGTAACGCCGGTCGACAGGCTCTTCAAGGGAATGCGCACGTCGATACGGCTCGCCTCGGGCTTTTCGGGATCGAAAACGACCTCGCCCGAAACAGCCTCAAAACGGCCCGACTGGCGCGAAAGCCCCAGATGATCCCAACTGAAGCGGATCTCCGTGTGGTCCTTGTCGAACGTATAGGTGTCGGGCGTAGCGCTGGCAGGTGCCGCCAATCCCGACGCCACCACGAACGCGAGCATCGCAACGCGCATCGACGCGAGCCTCCACATGGCACAGAGCGAGAACGGGATGGGGCTGCGGATGTCGGGCATGAAACACCTCTGTAGGACAGCTTTCGCAAAGAACCACTGTCGAAACGAAGTGGTCGAGCACAATCTGATTGATCTTGGTTGATCTTGGATTAGCGGTCCGCAATGACGCAATAGTGGCGATTTAACGCATGCCCGCGCTTTTCCCCCGCTTCACAGCCCCGCAGCCATGCCGCCATCCACCAGCAGTTCAGAGCCGGTCACGAACGCCGACTCGTCGCTGGCGAAGAACAGCGCGGCACGGGCAATATCCTCTCCCGTACCGAACCGGCGCATCGGCGTCTGGTCGAGCAGCGCCTTGCGGATGGCTGGGTTCTTCAACACGCGCTCGGTCAGCGCGGTTTCGACGAAGCCGGGTGAGAGCGAATTCACGCGAATGCCGAAGGGAGCGTATTCGACGGCCAATGCGCGCGTGAGGGCCGCCACCGCTCCCTTCGTCGCGGAATAGGCGGCGAGCTGGCGCAGCCCGCGATGTCCCATGATCGAGGCTATATTGATGAGCGAGCCGCTGCCCGCAGCCTTCAGCAACGGGAATGCATCGCGCGCGATGCGCACCACGCCATCGAGATTGACTTCGCGCAGACGCACCCATTCCTCATCCGTCAGGTGGCGGAAATCGGCGCGCACGTTGATGCCGGCATTGTTGACGACGACATCGGCCTTGCCGTGTCTGGTCTCCAACGTCCGGACGAGCGCAGTCACATCCTGGCCGCGGGTGACATCGCAGGCGACGGCGGTCGCGGCCTGCCCGCGTGCTCCTATGGCGGCAGCGGCGGCCTCGGCGGCTTCACCATCGACATCGGCAATGTAGACGTGGGCACCCTCGGCCGCGAACACCTCGGCGACCGACAAGCCGATACCGCCACCCGATCCAGTGATGACTGCGATTTTTCCGGCAAGTCTCGGCATCAATAATACCTTCTGGGTCTATGCGCGCAGGCCTCAACTGATGGCCGTCGGCAGTTGGCCAGAGGGTTTAGGACGGGCGCGGATCCGTTTCAAGGCGAGCACGCGAATATGACAAACGGACATCGCGAGCCTCTCATTCGGCCACCTCCTCGAATTGGCGCATGCCGTTTGCGCAAAACCGCTGCACACTTTTGCGCGGCATGTTCCCCCCTCCCCACGACTACGCCCGTCATGCCGGCGAAGGCCGGTATCCACGCAAGGCGCTACGCGCGTTTTGCTGGCGGGGTGGCTGGCGTATGCGGCAGGCCGCAGTCGATCACCGTTGATGGCGCGATCAGGCAGGCTGGCGTGGATCCCGACCTGCGTCGGGATGACGATTGCGGGGGATGTCGGGATGACGTCGCGGATGCGGAGAGTTCCGCTCTGCTCTCCCCGCGCGCGATGAGAGGATTGCACCACGCGAGCGTTTCTCCTTGCGCATGCCGTTTGCGCAAAACCGCTGCGCACTTTTGCGCGGCATGCGTTGGCATCACGACGGCGCGATCGCCCGCCTGGTACGCATCGTCACCAGTTCCTCCGCGGCACTTGGATGCAGCGGCATGGTGCGGTCGAAGTCGGATTTGCGCGCGCCCATGCGCATGGCGATGGCGGCCATCTGCACCATCTCGGCGGCATCGGGGCCAAACACGTGGCAGCCCAGGACACGCTGCGATTCCCGATCGACGATGAGTTTCATCATCATGCGCTCTTCGCGCCCGGCCAGCGTCGCACGCATGGGGCGGAAGCGGGACACATAGACGTCGAGCGCATGAGCACGCTCGGCCGCCAGATGCTCGGGCAGACCGACTGTGCCGATTTCCGGCGTCGAGAACACCGCCGTCGGCACCATCTCGTAATCGATGTCGCGTGTCATGCCAGCAAACTCGCGATCGGCGAAGGCATGTCCGTCACGGATCGCCACCGGTGTCAGTTGCGGCTTGTCGGTGACGTCGCCAACGGCGTAGATCGAGGGGACGGACGAGCGGAACTGGTCATCGACGACGATATGACCATTCCAGCCACATGTGATGCCGAGCTGAGACAGCCCCAATCCCTTCACATTGGGTACGCGCCCAGTCGCGTACATGACGACGTCCGCATCGAGCACAGTGCCGTCCTCCAGATGCACACGCTTATTATGGACCTCGCCAGCCTCCACTTGCCCGACTCTTTGCCGGGTGAGGATGTGAATACCCTTGGCGCGGTATGCTTCCTCCAGACAATCGCGCAAGTCCTCATCGAAGCCGCGCAGGATCTTGTCACCGCGGTAGACGATGGTCGTCTGGGTACCAAGCCCGGCAAAGATCCCGGCGAACTCTATGGCGATATAACCACCTCCGACGATGACCATGCGCTTTGGCAATTTCTCCAGGTGGAACGCGTCGTTGGATGTGATGACGTGCTCGCGGCCCTTCAGATCCGGCTCGACAAAGGGCACTCCTCCCGTCGCCACGAGGATCTTGCCGGCACGCACCGTCTCACCCGAACTCTGCAGGTGAACAGTATTGGGGCCGGCAAGTTGCGCATACTCGGAAAACAGGGTTACGCCGGCATTGCGCAGAGTATTCTGGTAGAGGCCTTCCAGGCGCGCGATCTCGCGATCCTTCGCGGCGATCAATCGGGGCCAATCAAAGCGCGGCGGCGTCTCCAGCGACCAGCCGAACCCTGCCGCGTCGGCAAAGTCATCGGCAAAGCGGCTGGCATAGACCAAGAGCTTCTTGGGCACGCAACCGCGAATGACGCAGGTGCCGCCATAGCGGTCGGCCTCGGCCAGCGCGACGCGCGCACCATGGCCTGCTGCGATGCGCGCGGCGCGAACGCCGCCCGATCCGCCACCGATGACGAAAAGATCGAAATCCTGGTCTGGCATGCCGCCCACAGCCCCTGTCGTCATTGCATATGTTGCTTCAGGCGGTGGTCTAAGTCGGCCGCGCAATCAACTCAAGTCACATGGTCGCGCCCGGAACGTACATTCAAGGCTTGTTCTTCTGCTCCATGGCCTTCAGTTCGCGTACCGCCATCAGGCCGTATTTCTGGCCGATCTGTGCGCCCTGCTGCATCAGCTCCGGCATGGCGGAAATGAACTTCGCACCAGTACCCGAGCGGTAGAACACGCTGATCTCCTTGAGTTCGGCGGCGGTGAAACGCTCTGCATAGAGCGTTGCGAACTCCTCGACCATCTGGTCACGATAACCACTGAACTTGGCTGTGAATGCGGCAAAAGCCTGCTCAGCCTTGGCGCCAGCCGCGCCACCACCCGCTTCGCGTGCACCCACGCCTACATTTTGCTTCATCACATCGAGCATCAGCTCGATCTGCTTCTTGGCGCCAGTGACCTCGATCAGCTCGATGGCCGCTGCCATGCGCTCCGGGTCCTTGGGATTTTCCTGTGCCAGCGCCGGCACAGCGAGAACCAGCATGAACGCAAAGGCACTCTGAGACAAGCGCACGAGCGGCATTGGAAATCTCCATCAGCTGACAAGAACCGCGCGGCGATCGTAGCCGAACCATTCCGCACTGAGAATACCGGTCTTGAGGCTGCGACTGCGACACCGTCGCCTGTCCAGGCCAATCCTTCGACCCGCTACTTCCCTTCAGCCTCTCCGGCTGCACCTTTTTCGATTGCTTTGATCACATCGGATTGGAACTGCCCCATGCGGCTGGCGATGAGCCCACCCAGCTCGGGTGTGACCTTGTTGAACTTGCGGCCTGCCTCGCTCCTCTGAAATGCGGCGATCGCCGTCATTTCTTCGGGTGAGAAGTTGCGGGCGTAGAACTGAACCGCGATATTCTCCATATCGGCGAGAAACTGCTTCACCAGGAGGCTGGTGGGGTTCATCTCCTTGTCCGCATAGGCGGTGAAGCCAACGACCTTCTTGGGTTCGGAAGCCTGTAAGCGCATGACGAGCGCCTGACGCAGCTGCTCGATGGAAGCCAGCGCCTGGCCGTTGGCGTCCATCGCCGATACGAGTTCCCTGGCTGCCGCGACGTGTGCGGCGTCGGGCTCAGACCTCGCCTCTTGCGCAACAAGGGGAGCAACGCACACCACGCCGCAGAGGATAAGGGCAAGCGCGCCGACGATGGCCTGTGCTGGTTTCATGATTTCTCTCCCGTTCTTGGGGGCTGTTGCCGGTGTCTGTTTTCGGAGATGCAATCCGCAAGGATGTGAGACTGCCGCACGTCATGTGTGAGTTATGGGGATGCCCCCTGGCCTCCAAAACACAACCACTGGCGAGTGTGTCGATGTTGGCTTACCCGGAAAAGCAACCACTAACGGATGATGTCGCTCCGGCCCAGACGCCCGCAAACATCACGACCTTTGCTCTCCATCGGATTTGGCATCGTCCCATTCGTCGTCATCAGCGTAGTTCGCCTCGATAACTCTCACATCGTCTGATCCAGCGATGACGGCAGCGTCCGCGAGGCCGATGAAAAGACCATTCTCGACGACACCAGGTACGAGTTTGAGTGCATCATCGAGCTCTTCGGGTTCCTCGATCGCGCCAAAGTGAGCATCGACGATGAAATTTCCGCTATCGGTGCGGAACGGCTCGCCCGATGCGGTGGTGCGCAAGATCAGTTCGCCCCAGCAGCCACAATCCTCTCCCAGCATCTCGATCATGCCAAGGGTTGCCTGAAGCCCGAAGGGAATGACCTCGATCGGCAGCGGGAAGCGGCCCAGCGTCTCGACCAGCTTTGATGCGTCGGCGATTACGATCATGCGGTCGGATGCGGTAGCGACGATCTTCTCGCGCAACAGCGCGCCGCCGCCGCCCTTGATGAGGCGCAGGCTCGCATCGAGTTCGTCAGCCCCGTCTATCGTCAGATCCAGGAACGGCTCGATATCGAGTGTCGTCAGTCGGATACCCAGCGCCTCGGCCTGCCGCCGCGTTGCCTCGGAGGTGGGCACGCCAATGACATCGAGACCTTCGGCCACACGCTTGCCCAGCAGGTCGACGAATGCGGCGGCCGTCGATCCCGTGCCCAGACCGAGCTTCATGCCCGTCTCGACAAACCTCAGTGCGCGGTCCGCCGCCCTTCGCTTCATCTCATTGGCGCTCATGGCTCTGTTTCCTCCAGCTCCCGCAGAGCAAATTCGTCTATTTCGTTTGCCGCGCACAATAGACAGAACCGCGGCGGAAACAGAAGCGCGTTTTTTCCGGGCTATATCCGCGGGCCGGGGGGGGCGCGATGCGCACGATTGCGGTTTTGCCTCCCGCCAACCCGAACCCGCAACGACGGCCCGACCTCAAAGACCGCCCATCATGATGTATTTGATCTCGACGAATTCATCGATGCCGTGGTGCGATCCTTCGCGGCCGAGGCCGGATTCCTTGACCCCGCCAAATGGGGCAACCTCGGTGGAGATCACGCCCTCGTTGATGCCGACGATGCCGAACTCCAAGGCTTCGGCAACCCGCCAGACGCGGCCGACGTCTCGGGCATAGAAATAGGCGGCGAGGCCGAACCGGGTGGCATTGGCCTGGGCGATGACATCGGCTTCGTCCTCGAACCTGAAGAGCGGCGCAACAGGACCGAAAGTCTCCTCACGCGCAACCCGCATGGCGGGCGTGACGCCGGTGAGGATCGTCGGCTCGAAGAACGTACCGCCCTTTGCGTGGCGCTTGCCGCCGATGATGACCTTGGCGCCTTTCGACAGCGCATCGGCGATGTGTTCCTCGACTTTGCTGACCGCTTCGGCATTGATGAGTGGACCCTGGGTGACGCCGGGCTCGGTGCCATCACCCACCTTGAACCTTAGCACTTCGGCGGCAAGCTTTTCGGCGAACACGTCATAGACGCCTGCCTGTACATAGATGCGGTTGGCACAAACGCATGTCTGGCCCGCATTGCGATATTTCGATGCGATCGCGCCCGACACCGCCCTGTCGATGTCGGCATCGTCGAAAACGATGAATGGCGCATTGCCACCCAGTTCCAATCCGACGCGCTTGACGGTCTTCGCGGCCTGACCCATCAGCAGCTTGCCGACCTCTGTGGAGCCGGTGAACGTGATCATGCGGACGAGCGGATTGGAGGTCATCTCTTCTCCAACAGGCCCCGGGTTCGTTGCCGTGACCACATTGAGCACGCCCTTGGGGATGCCGGCTTCCTCGGCGAGTGCCGCTAGTGCCAATGCAGACAGCGGCGTGTCTTCGGCGGGCTTGACGACAGCCGTGCACCCCGCGGCCAGCGCCGGCGTGACCTTGCGGGTGATCATCGCACTTGGGAAATTCCAGGGCGTGATGGCGGCGATGACACCGACCGGCTGCTTGATCACGACGATACGGGCATCCGGTCTGGGGCTTGGCACCGTCTCACCATAGATGCGCTTGGCCTCCTCGGCGAAGAATTCAACGAAGGCTGCGCCGTAGACGATCTCGCCCCTGGCCTCGGAGAGCGGCTTGCCCTGCTCCTGTGTCAAAAGAAGCGCCAGCTCGTCGGCATGGGCGATGATGAGGTCAAACCAGCGGCGGATGATCGCAGAGCGCTCCTTGGCGAGCTTGCCCGACCAGCCCGGCAGCGCGCGGTGTGCGGCCTCGATTGCCGCGCGCGTCTCGGCGGCGCCCATATCGGGCACCCTGGCGATGATCTCTCCGCTCGCCTTGTTGCGGACAGGTGCCGCCGACGTGCCGACCCAGGCTCCATCGATGAAGGCCTGTTCGCGCAGCAGTTTCAGTGCTCGTTGCTGCATGGGTTCGTCTCCTCGATGATGCCGACCGCCAGCCTCGTGCGGCAGGCCGATGGCCTGGCGAGGCGGCAGAAAGGTGCAAGCCCATTATTGCAACCTTTCGGGATCGCCTTTGCCATTGATATTGGGACTTGTGTAGAGACTGGCCTTTGGGGTTACAAGACTTGACCCCGCATGCTTTCAGGCGTGCTTCGATCAATTCATCTCCAAGGCTGCCAGTCCTCCCGTGTCCAGATCCCCCTTCAACGGCGCAACCATCGTCTTCGACCTCGACGGAACGCTGATCGATACCGCACCCGATCTCATCGGTGCGACCAATCACGTCCTGGCGGGGCTTTCGCTGCCACCACGGCCAGCCGCGGCGGTCCAGCCGTGGATCAGCTTCGGCGCGCGCCGCATGATCGAGGAAGCGCTCAATCAAAGCGGGACGACGCAGTCCCAGACGCAGATCGACAAGCTGCTCGAAATCTTCCTGGATCACTACGAGGCGAATATCGCGCGGGGCAGCAGGCCCTTCCCGCATGTGCTCGACGAGATTTCCCGGCTGGCGGGCGCGGGAGCCAGGCTCGCCATCTGCACCAACAAGCGCGAGGCGCTGACCTTCAAATTGCTCGACGCGCTGCAGATGACACCGCGCTTTGCAGCCATCGTTGGCCGTGACACCCTGTCCGTCTCCAAGCCAGACCCGGGGCACCTCATCGGCACGATCGAGCGCGCTGGCGGACGACTGGAACACGCCATCATGGTCGGCGACAGCGCCGTCGATGTCGCGACGGCAAGGGCGGCCGGCGTGCCGGTTGTCGGGGTGTCGTTTGGATATTCGGACGTGCCGATGTCCGATCTCGACCCCGACGTCACGATCGATACCTATGCCAATTTGTCAGCTGTTCTTGAACGGCTTTTCACAACCGCCGCTTGATACAATTGCGCCACAGAGCAGGTTTCCTGTCGAAGGCCTTCGGACCGACCTTGTTCGGTCCACGAGAAGCCACAATCCAGGATCAAACGGCGTGAACTCGCACATGACTTGCGATTTGGACAACAGAGGACACGAATTCAAATGATCAAGCGTCTCATCCTGGCAGCCGCCGCGAGCGTGGCCCTAGCAGGCGCATCCCTGGCGCAGGACAAGCCGGCACCCGCCGAAGCCCCGGCCCCGGCCGCAGAGGCACCGGCAGACCCCGCCGTGGAAGCCTGCCTGCAGAAGGCATTCGATCTTGCACAGTCCGCCGAACAGAAGAAACTGACCGACGCAGACCTCGACCAGCTCGAGCAGATGCTGAGCAAGATGGAAGGGCACTGCGACGCCAACGAGGCCGCCGAAGCAGACAAGATCGGCGCGGAGATCGCCGCGCTGATCAGCTCCAAGCAGTAGGCAACAGGGGCTTTGCAGATCGGTACCATGCTCAAGGGCGATCCGGAAGGATCGCCCTTTTCAATTCGGCACGCCGATGTTGCGCGCGACAACCGGCTCAACGGCTGCAGGTAGGTCCACTGCCCGGTCTACTGCCGCGCTCGCGTAGACGCTTTCACGCGCAGCCGGCAAACCCATCGGCTGCCATCTTCTCCTCGTACTTCGCCGCGACTTGCGCGCCGGGCACGAGCGCTGCCTTGGCTGACGCCCAGTCCTCCGGTTTGAGGATGATCATCCAGCCCTTGTCGTATGGGTCCTCATTGGCGATCTTGGGATTGGCAACGAGATCGGCATTGACCGCGACCACCTCGCCGCCCGCCGCCGATTTCGCCGGACCAACCCACTTGCCACTCTCGATCGTTGCGCACGACTTTCCCGCAGGAATGGCCTTGCCTGTCTTTTTCGGGGTGAACGCGACGAGCTGTCCAGCCATGGCCGTCGCCACCGCAGTCATTCCGAGCTTGACAGTCCCGTCGCCCATCTCGCGAAACCAGATGTTGTTGGCGACGTCGTAGAAAAGATCGTCGGGCAGGTTGCATCCGCGTACTGTCGGCATTGTGTTTCTCTCTAGCGTTATTGGGAGTGTTATTGGGCCTCGAACATGTTTGGCTGATGCGCTTGGGCATAACGGTTCAGCGTCGAAAACATGCTCAAAACAAAAAACTCGGTCGCGTGCGCCATTCAGTGAAACATGAACACGATCCGATCATGCGGTCCGGCAGGCTTCAAACGCGATCTGCTGAACCCCGTCTCGAAGTCACCACCTGCAAACCCATCAATAGGTGAGGACGCGAACCTCGTCATCCTCCATGATAGTCTCGATCAGATGCGCGCCACCGACGATCCCGACGCATTCGGGAATGAGATCATCCTTCGTCATGTCGAACAGGTCGAGGTTGGGCGAGCAGCAATAGAACTTCGCACCAGCTTCGTGGGCATCCTTTATGAAGTCGTAGACGGTCTTCGGGCTGCCCTGCTTGACGTGCAGCTTCTCGGCGACGCCCTTCTTCATGAGCGCGCCGGACGTCGCCGTGCAGATCACCTCCACGTCGTATTCCATGGCGGCGGCGACGGACGCCTGGAAGATCGGTGCGCCAAGTTCCTCGCCGTTGCGCGGGTCGGTGTTGGCCATGACGATGACGAGCTTGCTAGCCATGTATGAACTTCCTCTTCAAACAATCACGAGTTGAAATGGCGGTAGCCTGCCGACGCCTGCGCCGTGCATGCGAAGAATAACTTTCGCACGACATCCATTCACGGCAATTGCGCTATCTCAAGCTACCGGTTCTTCGGTGCGCATCAACCTCCACTGACGGCAGTTACGATCGCGGCGCGGAAATCCTCCGGCCGGATTGAAAGCAGGTCGGGGCGGGCAGCAGCGACGAAGGCATCGACTGCCGCTCCTGCTTCACTCACGGGAACCCCACGCAGAGCGGCTTCCAGGTCGAGCACCAGGCGTGGCGGCGTGACGAAGAAATCTCCGGTGATGAGCGCGTGCGCGATGCGCTGCGCGCCTTGCCCGCCCTCTACGCTGACGAATGCGGTCACGGTGCCGCCGGCACCCGTTACACTCGCCTCCAGGTGGCCGGGCTCGCTCGGCGCATCGATATCGAAGACGAAATCGTCGCGGCCAACCTCGTCGTCATAGACCTGGGCTGCCCGTTCTTCCTCCGCCGCGCCAAGCGGCTGTGCAGCAAGCGCCAAGCCTAGCCCGCGCGAGAGACCATCGGCAACCGCCTGTTTGACCATTTCGGGATCTGGTCTGGAGCCCGTCAATTGCCTCAAGGTGGTGATCCGGCTTTCCGGACGATCGAGCGCATGACGTTCGATTTTTGCTCGTGGCACGTTGAGGTAGGACATCACACGGGCGGGATCGGCATCGATCAGGACGGTGCCCTGGAAGCACAACGTGTCACCCTCGAAGACGCCCCCTGTG
>ERZ1645187.1951-NODE-1951-length-18602-cov-7.260419_pt1 | contig 18602 bp, 19 predicted proteins | sample MGYA00575352_ERZ1645187 | MGnify/ENA primary metagenome ERZ1645187 (study PRJEB40837, sample SAMN11349314) | freshwater sediment metagenome | isolation source: river sediment | host: Sediment | place: India: Wazaribad , New Delhi | collected 2017-02-21 ... | reverse complement strand
GCCGCATGCCGATCAGTTTCGGCAGGCGCTTGTCCGCCGACAATAGCGAGCAATCCCAGCCGGCAAACCGCTTCTTCAGCGCATCGCCGAGACGCGGGTAGAAGGCCGCCAGTTCATCCAGTTCACCAATCCGTTCGCCATACGGTGGATTGGTGACCAGCACACCGGTTGCGGCCGGCGGGTCGATTGCCAGCAGGTCGGCGCGGCGCACTTCGATCAGGTCGTCAAGGCCGGCATGCGCGAGGTTCTGCAGGCAGCGTGCCACCGCGTCGTCGTCGCGGTCACTGCCCCAGATCGGCAGCTTGTCGGTTGCCGCGACACGGCGCTCGGCGGCCTCCACGCAGAGCCGCTTCCAGAGCGCGGGCTCGTAGTCGAGCAGCTTGGTGAAACCGAAGTCCTTCATATCCCGTGCGAGCCCCGGCGCGTCGCCGAGCGCCATGCCGGCTGCTTCGAGCAGCAGCGTGCCCGAGCCGCACATCGGATCGAGCAGGGGAGTGCCCGGCGTCCAGCCGGCGAGGCGCAGGATGCCGGCCGCAAGGTTTTCCTTGAGCGGCGCGGCGACCTTGGCGATCTTCTGGCCGCGCAGCCAGAGCGGTTCGCCGGAGGTGTCGACGTAGAGCGTCGCCGTCTTGTCGGTGACGAACAGGTGGATGCGTACGTCGGGCGCGGCGGTATTCACGTCGGGCCGCTTGCCGAGATCGGCGCGGAAGCGGTCGCAGACGGCATCCTTTACCTTCAGCGTGATGTACTCGACGCTCTTGAACGGAGCACGGACCGCAGTGACATAAACGCGGATGCTCCGACTGACATCGAACAGCCTGGGCCAGGCGATGTCGTAGGCCAGCTTGTAGATATCCGCTTCATTGCGAAAGTCAGCTTCCGCGAGACGGCACAGGACGCGCGTGGCAATGCGCGAGTGCAGGTTCAGCCGGTAACAGGTTTCCTTGCTGCCTGCGAAGCCGGCGCCGCCGGGCGTGATGGCGACCTCCATGCCACCCGCGGCCGCGATGTCCTCGGCCAGCAGGGCCTCGAGGCCGCGCGGGCAGGTGGCGAAATAACGCCCGGCCTGTGGTGCAGCTGGCCGCCGGACGATTCGGCGTGGGCCGTTCAAAACGGTTTCACCACGACGAGGATGCAAACGGTCAGCAGCACCAGCACCGGCACTTCGTTGAAGAAACGGAACCAGACGTGTGAGCGCGTGTTGCTGCCGCCTTGGAACTGCCTGAACAGCTTGCCGCAATAGAGGTGATAGACGACGAGTCCGGCGACCAGCGTGGTCTTGACGTGCAGCCAGCCGCCCGCGAAGCCGTAGCCGAACCACAGCCACAGGCCGGTGATGACGGCGAGCGCGCCGATCGGCGTGACGAACTTGTAGAGCTTGCGCGCCATGACCAGCAGGCGGTCGCGCTCGGCCGGGCTGTCAACGGGCACCATGGCGAGGTTGACGAAGATGCGCGGCAGGTAGAACAGGCCGGCGAACCAGCTGACGACGAAGAAGATGTGGAAGGCTTTCAGCCAGAGCATGTTGGATTCCTCAAGGCGGCTTTGATGCCGGCATCGATGGTCGGATAACGCAGCCGCAGTTTCAGTTCGCGCTTCATGCGCGTGTTGTCCAGCCGGCGCGATTCGCTCATGAACGAGAGCAGCATGGGTGACAGGCGTGTCCTGATTTCGGCGCGCGCCATGCGCGGCGGACGGGGCAGGCCGAAGGCGTCGGCGAGCTTGTCGAACCAGTCGCCCATGCGTTCGGCCGAATCATCGCAGATGTTGTAGCAGCGGTTGACGCCGCCGCGTTCGAGCGCGGCGATGCAAGCGGCGGCGAGATCCTCGGCGTGGATGTGGTTGGTGAACACGTCTTCGTCCGCGTTCAAAACGGGATCGCCGCGCCGCACGCGTTCGAGCGGCAGCCGGTCGGCCGCGTAAATGCCAGGTGCGCGCAGGATGCTGACGCGCACCGCGGACCGGCGCAACAGCGACTCCGCCGCGACCCGCCGGCGCGCGCGCGCGGTGCTGGCGCGACATGGCCGCGACTCGCGAACAACCTCGCCGCCACAGTGGCCATACACCCCGCTGGTGCTGATGTATATAAGGTGGCGTGGTAGACTCCGCGCCCTTGCCAGCGTTGCCAGCAGGCGCTTGGTGCGCGGGTCGCCTTCTCCTTCGTTCGGCGGTGGCGCACTGTGCAGCACTGCGTCGGCGATGCCCGCGAGACGTCGCAGCGAAGCGGGCTGGTCGAGGTCACCGTGGATTTGTTTTACGCCGAGCGTACGCAGGGCCGGATCGATCGTACGCACCAGCGCGATCACCTGCCAGCGGCGTGTCAGGGCGGGCAACGCGCGGCGCACGACATCACCGCAACCGACAATAAGCAGCCTTCTTTTTTTCACCGGACGATTATCGCATGGCGCCCCCAGTCACCCATTCAGTCACCATTCAGCCCAGCGGCCACCGCTTCAGCGTCGCGGATGACGCCACCATCCTTGAAGCCGCGCTCGACGCCGGCATCAACCTCCCCTACGGCTGCAAGAATGGTGCCTGCGGGGCGTGCAAGGGCAAGGTTCTGGCTGGCCAGGTCGACCTCGGCATCGCGCAGGACAGTGCGCTGCCTGCCGATGAACGTGTTGCCGGCATGGCCCTGTTCTGTTGCGCGAAGCCGCAGTCGGATCTCGTGCTCGAAGCGCGCGAAGTCAATGCCGCGCGTGACATTCCGGTGAAGACGCTGCCTTGCCGTGTGCAGGCGCTCGAACGCGTCGCCACCGACGTGATGGTGATCCGCCTCAAGCTGCCGACCAACGAGCGCATGCAGTTCCTCGCCGGTCAGTACATCGAATTCCTGCTTCCCGACGGCAAGCGCCGCGCTTTCTCGCTGGCCAGCCCGCCGCATGCCGATGACCTGCTCGAATTGCACGTGCGCCATGTACCCGGCGGCAACTTCACCGACCATGTCTTCAACAAGATGAAGGTCAAGGACATCCTGCGCATCGAAGGGCCGCTCGGCAGCTTCTTCCTGCGCGAGGATTCCAACAAGCCGATCATCCTCGTCGCCGGCGGCACCGGCTTCGCGCCGCTCAAGGGGTTGGTCGAGCATGCACTGCACATCGGCATCAAACGACCAATGCAACTCTACTGGGGCGCGAAGAATCGCGCCGGCCTCTACCTGAATGGGCTCGCCGAAAAATGGGCGGCGCAGAACGGGATTTCATACACGCCCGTGCTGTCGGAACCCGCTGCGGCGGATCAATGGACAGGGCGCACCGGGCTGGTTCACGAAGCAGTGCTGGCCGATCATCCGGACCTGTCCGCGTATCAGGCGTATGTCTGCGGCGCGCCCGTGATGTGCGAGGCGGCGCTGAAAGACTTCACCGCCAGGGGCCTGCCGAGGGAAGAGTTTTTTGCCGATGTCTTCAGCTACGCACCGAAATAAAAGTCGGCGCTGGCAGGACGGCATTAAAGCCGCTTACTCTCCGAGATAGGCCGCCCGCACGCGCGGGTCGGCGAGCAATTTGTCGGAACTGTCGGCGAGCGTGATCTTGCCGCTTTCCATGACGTAGCCGCGCGAGCAGGTCTGCAGCGCGAGGCGGGCATTCTGTTCGACGAGGAAGATCGTCACGCCTTCGGCGGCGACGGCACGGATCACCTCGAATACCTTTTCGACCATCAGCGGCGCGAGGCCCATCGAGGGTTCGTCGAGCAGCAGCAGTTGCGGCCGGCCCATCAGCGCGCGGCCGATCGCGAGCATCTGCTGTTCGCCGCCGGAAAGCGTGCCGGCGACCTGCTCGGCACGTTCCTTGAGACGCGGCAGCAGCGCATAGACATGCGCGAGGTCGGCTTCGATCCCTGCCTTGTCGTTGCGGTGATAGGCGCCCATCGCGAGGTTTTCGGCGACCGTCAGGCGCGCGAAGATGCCGCGGCCTTCCGGCACCAGCGCGAGTCCCTTGCGGATCAGGCCGTGGCTCGGCATGTGGTCGAGCCGTTCCTTGCGGTAGTGGAGCTCGCCGGTCGAGGGGATCATGCGGGCAAGTGCCTTGAGGGTCGAGGTCTTGCCGGCGCCGTTCGCGCCGATCAGGCAAACCAGTTCGCCTTCCTCGACGGCGAAGGAAACCCCCTTCACGGCGGCAATGCCGCCGTAATGCACTTCCAGGTTGATCGCTTCTAGCAACGCATATCCTTTGTCCGAAGTACTACTCGCCAACGCCGCCTCCGAGGTAGGCTTCGATGACTTTCGGGTCCTTCTGCACCACGTCGGGCACGTCCTCGGCGATCTTCTCGCCGTAATCGAGCACGGCGACGCGGTCGCACAGGCCCATCACGAGCTTGACGTCGTGCTCGATCAGCAGCACCGTCAGGCCGTCGGCACGCAGTCCTTCGATCAACTGGCGCAGGCCCGCGGTTTCGGTCGCGTTCATGCCGGCGGCGGGTTCGTCGAGCGCGAGGAGCTTCGGCTCGGTGGCAAGCGCCCGGGCGATTTCGAGCCGGCGCTGGTCGCCATAGGACAAGTGGCGGGCGAGATCGTTGGCGCGGTGGGCGATGCCGACATAACGGAGCAGCTCCTCGGCGCGCCGCTTGATCGCGGCTTCTTCGGCGCGTTGTGACGGCGTGCGCAGGATGGCACCGAACACGCCAGCTTTTGTACGCACATGCCGGCCGACCATGACGTTTTCGAGCGCGGTCATGTTGCCGAACAGGCGGATGTTCTGGAAGGTGCGCGCGATGCCCGCTGCCGCGACGCGGTAGGGGGTTTCGAGATCGAGCGCCTGATCGTCGAACAGCACGTCGCCACCGTCGCGCTGGTAGAGGCCGGTCAGCACGTTGAAGAAGGTGGTCTTGCCCGCGCCGTTGGGACCGATCAGGCCGTAGATTTCCTGGCGGCGGATCGTCAGGGAAACGTCCTTGAGTGCCTGCACGCCACCGAAACGCTTGCCGACACCACGAGCTTCCAGCAGGACGGTAGCCGTGGCGCTCATGCGGCAGCCTTTTCCTGCGCCTCGTTCATTTCCCGCTTGTGGCGCGATTCGGGCCACAAGCCGGCGGGACGAAAGCGCATGGTCAGCACCAGCGCGATGCCGAAGATCAGCATGCGCAACACCTCGGGTTCGATCAGCATGCGGCCGAACAGCGCCATCTGCGCCGGCTGGACCGTGTAGCGCAACAATTCCGGGACGAAGGACAGCAGCAGCGCCCCGGCGATCACGCCCCAGACGTTGCCCATGCCGCCCAGCACCACCATGGCGAGGATCATGATCGATTCGTGCAGGATGAAGCTTTCCGGGCTGACGAAGCCCTGCATGGCGGCGAACATGCCGCCGGCGACGCCGCCGAAGCTGGCGCCCATCGCGAAGGCGAGCAGCTTGATGTTGCGCGTATTGATGCCGGCGGCCTTGGCGGCGACTTCGTCCTCGCGGATCGCTACCCAGGCGCGGCCAATGCGCGATTTCTGCAGGCGCAGGTTGACGATGATCACCAGCATCAGCAACAGCAGCAGCACGTAGTAGTACTTGGCGGGGCCGGTGAAGGCGAGGCCGAACAGGGTGTCGGTCTGCATGAAGTTGAGGTCGCCGAGCTGCATGCCGTCGATACGGGTGATGCCTTTCGGGCCGTTGGTGATGTTGAACGGGGCCGACAGGTTGTTCATGAAGATGCGCACGATTTCGCCGAAGCCGAGCGTGACGATCGCGAGATAGTCGCCGCGCAACCGCAAAGTCGGCGCTCCCAGGACGGCACCGGCAATGCAGGCGAGCAGCGCGCCGAGCGGCAGGATCGCCCAGAAAGACAGGTGCAGGTTGAAGTGGGGCGAGGCGAGCAGGGCCCAGGTGTAGGCGCCGACGGCGTAGAAGGCGACGTAGCCGAGGTCGAGCAGGCCGGCCATGCCGACCACGATGTTGAGGCCCAGCGAGAGGAAGACGAACAGGATCGCCAGATTGGCGATGCGCACCCAGGCCGTGCCGACCTGCGTCAGTACCAGCGGCAACGCCAGGAGGGCGATGGCGACGAGAACGATGCCGGCGATCTTCTTCGGAGACATGCTAGGCACGCTCCGAGACGCGTTCGCCGAGCAGGCCGGACGGACGGAAGACGAGGACGAGGATCAGCACGAGGAAAGCGAAGACGTCCTGGTAGTTGCTGCCGAACAGGACGACGTGGCCGTCCGCCGCGCAGCGTTCCGTCAGCATGCCGCCGCCATCCCCGACGATCGGCCACTTGCACAGGTCAGTGATTTCGCTGATGTAGCCGGTGCCGAGTGCCTCGACCAGGCCGAGGACGAGGCCGCCCAGCATCGCGCCGGCGAGGTTGCCGATGCCGCCGAGTACTGCCGCCGAGAAGGCCTTGAGGCCGAGGGTGAAGCCCATCGTGTAGTGGGCGATGCCGTAGTAGGTGCCGACCATCACGCCGGCGACCGCGCCGAGGCCGGCGCCGATGATGAAGGTGGCGGCGATGACGCGGTTGGCGTCGATGCCCATCAGCGCGGCGACGCGCACATCCTCCGCGGTGGCGCGGATGGCGATGCCGAACTTGGTGCGATAGACGAACCACGTCAGTCCGCCCATCATCGCCAGCGAGAGCAGGATGATGACGATCTGCACGGTGCTGATGGCCGCGCCGCCGATGGAGAAGCTGGCGTTTTCCATGATCTGCGGGAAGGCGCGCGGGTCGCGGCCCCAGACCAGCAGGGCGAGGTGCTGCAGGATGATCGACATGCCGATCGCGGTGATCAGCGGGGCGAGGCGCGGCGCGTGGCGCAATGGCCGGTAGGCGAGGCGCTCCAGCAGGTAACCGATCGTCATGCAGACGGGAATCGCGGCGAGCACGCCGGCGAGGACGATGACGGCGGGCGGCAGCGGCGTGCCGGCACCGGCGATCGCCATGATGACCGTGAAGGCGACCATCGCGCCGATCATCACCACCTCGCCATGGGCGAAGTTGATCAGCTGGATGACGCCATAGACCATCGTGTAGCCGAGCGCGACGATGGCGTACACGCTGCCGGTGGTCAGGCCGTTGATGATTTGCTGGAGGAAAATATCCACGGGCGCGGATGATACTTTAGATGCAACAACGGCGCCCTGCGGTTAACCGAGGGGCGCCGTTACTTCAGGGTAGTTACTGATCAGCAGGGAGCGTCGGGGCTGCAGCTCAGCTTGGCGTACTCGTCCAGGGTCAAGGCCTTGCCACCCTTGATGATCGCCAGCGGCGCGACCTTGCCACCCTTCATCGAGAAGATGGTGATCTCGGCGTCTTTGCGATCGCCCTTCTCGTCGAACTCGATGTCGCCGGAGGAGCCCTTGTGCTTGTTGGTGGCCAGAACCGGCAGATACTTGGCCGGATCGGTCGAGTCGGCCTTCTTCATCGCCTCGATCATCAACCAGGCCGCGTCGTAGGTGAAGGGCGAGTAGAGGATCGGCTCGATGTTGAACTTGGCCTTGTAGGCATCGAGGAATTTCTTGCCCGCGGCTTGGACCGGGATGCCCGCCTGCGAGCAGACCATGCCTTCGGCAGCGTCACCGGCGAGTTCGGCCATCTTGTCGGTACAGGCGCCGTCACCGTAAGCGAACACGGCACCGATCTTCAGTTCGCGCGCCTGCTTGAGCAGCGGGCCACCGGTGGCATCCATGCCGCCGTAGAACACGGCATCCGGCTTCTTGCCCTTGATCTTGGTCAGCACGGCTTTCCAGTCGGCCGTCTTGTCGGTGCCCTTCTCGCGCGGCAGCACCTTGACGCCGGCGGCCTTGAGCGCCTTCTCGACTTCATTGGCGAGGCCTTCGCCGTAGGCAGTGGCATCGTCGATGACGGCGGCGACCTTCGGCTTGGCGTTGGCAATCAGGTAGTTGGCGACGGCGGGACCCTGCTGGTCGTCGCGCGCGACGACGCGGAAGACGCCCTTGAAGCCCTGTTCGGTCAGTGCCGGATTGGTGGCGGAACCGGAGATCATCGGCAGGCCGGCCTGATTGTAGATGGCGGAGGCCGGGATTGTGGTGCCGGAGTTCAGGTGGCCGACGACGCCGACGACCTTCGCGTCGACGAGTTTCTGGGCGACGGTATTGCCGACCTTCGGGTCGGCCTGGTCGTCTTCGGCGACCAGTTCGAATTTGATGGCATTGCCGCCAATCTTGATGCCGGCTGCGTTGGCTTCCTCGACCGCGAGGCGCGCACCGTTTTCATTGTCCTTGCCGAGGTGGGCGATACCACCGGTCAGCGGGCCGACATGGCCGAGCTTGACGACGGCGGCGGCGGGTGCGGCGGGCGCAGCCGGTGCGGCAGCGGGTTTCGGGGCTTCTTCCTTCTTGCCGCAACCCATCATCAGGACGGCGGCGGCGACAGACAGGGAGAGGACTTTGGCGGATTTGCTCATCGGAGAGGCTCCATTCAGGTTGGATTTATTGGGACGAAGCGAACGGCGATTCTTGCCGCAGTCGCGGTACTTGTCAATTACGGGGGTTTATCAGTCGATGAAGCGGTAAACGATCAAGATGGCGATGAACAGCAGCAGCGCCAAAAACTCCATGCCGACGATCATCAGCGAAATGCGCCGGGACATCGGACTCATGCGCAGCCAGATGCGGTCGAGCAGCCAGCGTGTCAGCCGGGCGCGGCGATCCTTGCGTGCGGCGAAAGCCAGATAGCCGGCGGCCGCATCCAGCCAGAGATTGAATTCGGCAAAACGCGCCGTCTCGACCGGTTCGGCAAAATCCTCGCACCAGTCGATGCGCGTCTGCGTTGCGCCTTGCGGAGAGAGCACGAGGGTGATCGCGCGCGCCGGCGTGCCGGCGAAAGTCAGCGTGCCGCCGTTGCGTGAAAAGTCGGCGCTGGCGGGACGGCAGTAGTCCGCCTCCTGTTCGCTGCGTTCGTAACGCACTTTCAGGCGTGTCTTGTCGAGCGCGAGCACCTCCCATTCGGGATTGAGGCGAAACCAGGCCTCGCCATCCCGGAAGAACTGCAAGACCTGTTCGACCGGCGCGGCCACGAGCATGCAGCGTTCGTAACGATTTTCAGACACGACAGAGCAGCACCGGTACCGCGAATTTGCCATCGAGGCGGCCGGGCAGGTCGCGCGAGGTCCAGCGTTCGTAGCGGCCGCTGAAGCGCTTGCCGCCGAGCACGATCAGGTCATAGCCACCGGCTGTGGCCAGTTGCGGAATGACAGCGTCCGGTTCGCCATGCTGCAGCAGTCGCCCGACGTTCAGCCCGGCTTCCTGCGCGGATGCGCAGAAGCGGTCGAGCGCGGCCTCGCCTTCGGCGGCCAGACTGCGATCGAGATGGGCACGGCATTCATCCCGGTTCGCCGCGTAGATTTCGTGCGTGAATTTCTTCAGGTAGGGGTCGACGACGTAGAGTGCGTCAAGCGCGGCTTGGTGTGTTCGCGCCAGATCGAGCGCGCAGGCGCAGGCTGTCTCGGTATGCGGCTCGCCGTCGAGGCAAAGCAGGATGCGGGAAAAGCTCATGAATAAAAAAGGGGCATCCATGGATGCCCCTTCCCCAGTCAGTTGACGATCAACCCTTGACCCGGAAGGCGTCGCCGCCGATCGCCATGACGGCAATCGCGGCCAGGACGGCCTTGAGTGTCCCCGAAACCACGCCGATGAAGAACGCGGTACCGCCGGCTTTCTTCAGGTCGTCGAAGGCGATGTTAAGGCCGACGCCCGCAAAGCCGATGGCGAAGAAGAGCTTCAGCAGTTCATGCGCGAGGATGCTGCGATGCTCGGGCGTGAAGAAGCCAAACTCGTTCATCGTCACCATGATGAAGAAACCGAAGACGAAGATCGGGAACTTGGAAGTGACGACTTCCATGACGTTGATCTTCTGGCCTTCGTGACCGGCATCGACCGCGGGTTTGACGACGTAGAAGTAGATTGCCCACAGCACGATCAGCGGGATGAAGCCGACGCGCACGATGTTGATGACGTTGGCCGTCAGCAGCGATTCATGGCTGTACCACGATGCGGCCGCGACGAGCTGGGCGGTGTTGAGGATCGCCGTACCGACCCAGGCACCGAACACCGGGTCGCTCATGCCGAGTGCCTTGCCGATGTAAGGGAAGGTGAACAGGCCGAGCGTGCCGAACAACAGGATCGTGCCGATCGCGTAGAAGAAGTCGCGCGGCTTGGCATTCACCACTGGCGCCACGGCTACCGCCGCGGAAACGCCGCAGACACCGACGCCCGCACCCATCACGCAGGCCAGTCCGGAATCCACCTTGGAGCGCCGTGCCCAGAAGGAGATCAGGATTTGCGTGCCCATGACGAAGGCGACGACCAGCGCGAGGCCGAATACGCCAACCTTCAGCACGTCGGACCACATGTAGTAGGCGCCGAGGATGATGATGCCCGGCTTGATCAGCGGCCGCGCGGCGACCGTGCCGGCCTTGAAGATCTCGGGAATGCCGACCGTGTTGCGAATCAGCATGCCGACCAGCAGCAGCATCGCGACGTAGGTCAGCTGGAAGGAGATCATCAGGTTGCCGAACGACAGGTTGCCCGGGATGGCCTTGGCCTGCGCGACGCTGTTGAACTCGCTTTCGGCGAGAGTCGTCGGCTTGGAGGGCTTCTTGGGTTCCTTGACCGACTTGTCACCGGCGGCCTTGGCGGCCTTGTAGGTCTCCTGCGCGGCCTTGAACTCCTCGGTCTTCTTGGCGAAGCTGTCGGCATGCTTCTGCTTGTACTCGGCATAGTTCGCCGGGGCCTTGCCTTCATTGGCCGCCTTCAGGACTTTCTCCGCCTCCTTGAAGTGGGTGTTCCACTTGCCCATCGTGGCGTCCCACTGCAGGGCCATCCAGCCGAAGATTGCACAGAGGATCAGCCCCGGCAGCATCTTGGGAAGATTGGCCAGACTGAACTCGACACCGATTCCACCACCTCCTGCACTACCCATTTTCTCTCTCCCGAATCAGAAGAACAGCGACTTCACAAAGGTGGGCCCGATTACCCCCGTCAGTACCAGTACCACCGTGACAGCCGCGACGGCAAGCACGAAATAGTCTTCCTTGCGCTCGGCCGAGAAGGTGGATTTCGCCTTTTCTGCATAGGCATCATGGGTCGATTGTTCACTCATGCATCACTCCTTGTTATTTGACGACGGTAACCGTGCAGGGCGCCCACTCGACGACCCGGCTTGAAATGCTTCCCAATGCGGCACGTGCAATACCGTGACGGCCGTGCGAAGCGACGAATACTTCACTAGCACCCTCGCGCTTCGCGATGGCGACGATGCCCTCGGCCGGCGGCCCGATTTCATGCACCGTGCTGGCGTTCGCTCCCGCGGTCTTGGCTTTGGCCAGCGCTGCTTCAAGAATGGCCGCGGATTCCTTCTTCATCGCATTGTCGAACACGCTGACGTCCAGTTCGGAAACGCCAATCGGACAGAAGGGTTCGGAAACATTGACGATGACGAGCCGGGCCTGTTCCTGCTTCGCCCGGCCGGCTGCGACGTCGACCGCCTTGTCGGCGGCGGCGGAGCCATCGGTTGCGACTACAATTGTTTTCATGCCCGCCTCCTCAATATTAGATTTTTGTGAAATCAGCTGGTTTTGTTTCTAGATAAAAAGTCTAGCGACAAGGGTTGGCGGCAGGCTATTGGGAGGTTGATTACCCGGTTACTCGAAATGCCCAATTTACAAACGACGATTTTTGTGCTCGCGTGCCTTGTTGCCCTGGCAGGAAACGCACCCGCGGCGGATGCGCGTCAGCCCGTGCGCGTCGGGGTGCTGGCCGACAAGGGTGTCGAGGCGGCCGAGGATGAATGGGAGTATGTGTTTGCCTGGTTGAACCGGGCGGTCGCCGGTCACAGGTTCTCGATCGTGGCGCTCGATCACCCCGAGCTGCGGCTGGCGGTACATGAGGGCAGCGTGGACTTTCTCATCACCAACGCAGGAAACTATAGCGAGTTCGAATATGCGGAAGGTGTTTCGCGCATCGCGACACTGGATTCTCCGCTGGCGCTTTCGCCGAGTCTGGCGGTCGGATCGGCCGTCGTCGTGCGAGCCGACTCGGGACTGACCGAACTTGCCCAGCTCAGGGGCAAGCATCTGCTCGCGGCCAGTCACGATGCCTTTTGCTGTTACCAGATCGCCGCGCGCGAGCTCGTCAATGCCGGCATCGACCCGGAAAAGGATCTGGGCAAGCTGGAATTCACCGGTTTCCCGATCCAGTCGATCGCCCGGGCTGTGAAAGATGGCAAGGCCGACGCCGGCATTGTGAAAACCTGCCTGCTCGAACAGATGATCGACGGCGGCGCGCTCAAGCCGGACGAACTTCGCGTGCTCTCACCGCAGGAGATCACGGGTTTTCCGTGCCAGACCACATCGCAGCTCTATCCGGACTGGGCATTCGCCGCCTTGAAGGGCACTTCGACGGACCTGTCGCGCAAGGTGGCGGTTGCCCTGCTGGAGATGCCCGAGTCGCCCGAAGGCTACAGCTGGGCGATTCCGGCGCACTATGCGGTGATCGACGGCTTGTTCCGGGATCTCAAGCTCGGCCGTTACGCCAACCTGCATCAGGAAACACTGGAAGCCCTGGCCTATCGTTACCGCATCGCGCTGATGATCGCCGCGGCCATCCTCGTGTTCTGGTTGATCCACACGATCCGTGTCGATACGCTCGTTGCCCGGCGCACGCGCGAGCTCCAGCGCCTGCATGAGGAACAGCAACGCATGGCAGAAACCATGCGTGAAAGGCAGCAGGCGCTCGATCACGCCGGCCGGCTGGCCGTGCTCGGCGGCATGGCCGGCGCAATTGCCCATGAACTCAAGCAGCCGCTGGCCGCGATCGCCAATTTTGCGCGCGGCATCGACCGGCGCATCCAGGCGGGTCGCCTCGATCCCGAACCGCTGCGCGACGGCTGCAGCGAGATCGCCCTGCAGAGCCAGCGTGCCGATGCCACCATCGAGCGCATCCGCAGTTTCGCCCGCAAGGGCGAGAGCACGATGCAGGCGGTGAATCTGCTCGATTTCGTGCGCGAGGCGGTGGAGTTGTTCGAGGTGGCGCATCCTGAGGCGAACATCCATTGGCTGGGCATGGTGAATCAGGGCAAGGCCCGGGTCGTGGCCGACCCGATCCAGATCCAGCAAGTGACTTTCAACCTCCTCAAGAATGCTTTCGACGCCCAAGTCGCCAAGGGCAACGCGCGGGCCGCCATCGAAGTGGGCCTCGAACGGTGCGAGCAAGGCTATCGGGTCACGGTATGCGATCAGGGCGGCAGTTTGCGGGAAGAAGATGTCGCCCACCTGTTCGAACCCTTCTTTACCACGAAGGCGAATGGCCTCGGCCTCGGCCTCGCCCTCAGCAAGTGGATCATCGATGCCCATGGCGGCACGCTGACGCTGACGCGCGAGGCGACGGGCGTCTGCGCCAGCTTCTGGTTGCCGGAGGAACAGTCCCATGAATGAACAGGACGCCATCATCCATGTTGTCGACGACGATGACGCGATGCGCCGGTCGCTGGTCTATCTGCTTGATTCCGCCGGTTGGCGCACGAAGGCGCACGCCAGCGGCCGCGCCTTCATCGACAGTTACGACGGCCATGTGCCGGGCTGCCTGGTGCTCGACATCATGATGCCCCTGATGGGCGGCATGGAAGTCCAGCAGATTCTCGGCGCGCGCACCATCGACCTGCCGATCATCTTCCTGTCGGCGCACGGCGACCTGCCCATGGCAGTACAGGCGATGAAGCGCGGCGCCTTCGATTTCCTCGAAAAGCCCTGCAAGGATCATGTGCTGCTCGATGCGGTCGGTCGCGCGGTCAGGCAGAGCATCAAGCAGAGCCTCGACCAGCAGCAGGTCGGGGCGGCCCGGAAGCTGCTGAACGCACTGACCAGTCGCGAGCGCGAGGTTGCCGCATGCCTGGCGGCCGGTGACTGCAACAAGACGATCGCGCGCAAGCTCGACATCAGCGACAAGACCGTGCAGGTGCATCGGCACAACGCCATGGAGAAACTGCAGGTTCATTCCACCGCCGAAATCGCGCGGCTGATCCTGATGGCCGGCGAAAAACCACCGCCGGCCTGAAAAAACGACGGGGAGCCGAAGCTCCCCGTCATGGCTGAATCGAACTGCGGGTGGATTTACTTGGCGCCGGCCAGGATCCACTTCACCAGCGTCTCGATGTCGGCATCCTTGACGGCAGCGTTCGGCGGCATCGGGATCTCGCCCCAGACGCCCTTGCCACCGGCCTTGACCTTGGCGGACAGGGTCTTGACGGCGTCCTTGTTGCCGGCGTACTTCTTGGCGACGTCCTGATAGGAGGGGCCGACCAGCTTCTTGTCCACGATATGGCAGGACATGCAGTTGCTCTTCTTGGCCAGTTCGAGGTTGGCCATGGCGGGAGCGGAAACCATCACGCCGGCGGCGATCAGGGCCGGGGCAACCAGTTTGATCAGTTTCATGTTCTTTCTTCCTTGTATCGGTTAGGGGGTGAAAACTTCGCCCGGCAGTCTAGCGGAAATCGGTGCGCTTGAGAAGAATCCGCCCGGTTTTCAGTCACTTGTCGGTACGCTGCACATAACGTCGGTACAAGATGGCGGGTTGACAGACAGTTCCGACTCCAGTGCCCGCAACAGGGTGGCGCAGCCTCCCGGCTGGCGACTCAATTGCATACCGAAGGCTTGCAGGGTTCGTCGGGCCACGCCGAGGTAGCGGCCTTCGCCCAGCCGCTGGCCCAGCCGTTGCAGCGCCAGCGCCGCGACGCCATTGCCGGAGGGCAGGGCGTTGTCATGGGCGGACTTCGGCCGCTGGATCAGCGTTTCGTGATCGTGCGCGGTGAAGAAAAAGCCGCCGCTCTCCTTGTCCTCGAACTGGTCCAGCAGAGTGTCGGCGAGCTGGCGCGCGAAATCCGCATCCGTTTCCCTGGGGTCGGACTCCATGAGTTCGAGGAGGGCGGCGAGCAGGAAGGCGTAGTCGTCGAGGTAGGCGGGCAGATGCGCCAGGCCGTGGCGCGAGGTGGCCAGCAGCCGGCCCTCCCGCCAATGACGGGCATGCAAAAAATCCAGGGCGCGGCGCGCGGCGGCCAGCCAGTCTTCACGTGCAAGCACGCGTGCTGCGTGTGCGAGGCCCTCGATCATCAGCGCGTTCCAGCTGGTGAGGATCTTGTCGTCGCAGCCGGGCGGCACGCGTTGCGCGCGCGCGGCGAAGAGCTTGGCGCGGGCGGACTCGATCATGGCGCTCTCGCCTTCAGTCAACGGCGCGGCGATCTTCAGATGCCAGTGTTTCCCCTCGAAATTCGGCGGCTGGTCGAGCCCCCAGTGCCGTCCCGCCAGCGCCGACTCTTGGGGCGTGAGCAGCAACGCGACCTGGGCGCGCTCCCAGACGTAGAACTTCCCTTCTTCATGTTCCGAATCGGCGTCGAGCGAGGAATGGAACGCGCCCTCCGGGCTGGTCATCTCGCGTAGCACCCAGCCGGCGATGCCTTCCGCTACCTGTTTGAAATAGGCGTCGCCGGTTAGCGCGAATGCGTCGGCATACAGGCCGAGCAGCGGCCCGTTGTCGTAGAGCATTTTTTCGAAGTGCGGGATTTCCCAGCGTTCATCCACGCTGTAGCGGCAGAAGCCGCCGCCCAGCTGGTCGTGGATGCCGCCTTCCGCCATGCGGCGCAGGGTGAACAAAGCCGCATCCTGCGCTTCCGTATCGCCGGGGCGATGCAGCAGGAAGGCCAGGTCGGTCGGATGCGGGAATTTCGGCGCCCCGCCGAAGCCGCCATGCTGCCGGTCGAGACTGCCGAGCAGGATCGATCGCAGATGGTTGACCGGCTGGTTGTCGAGTTCGATCGCGTGCTCGGGTGAGCGACGGTTCATCACCGCGAGCAGTTCGCGATTCTGCGTGTCGATGTCTTGGCGGCGCGTGCGCCAGATTTCGCCAATGCGCTCGCAGAGTTCGACGAAGCCGGGCAAGCCGTAGCGTGATTCCTTCGGGAAATAGGTACCGCCGTAGAAGGGCGTGCCTTCAGGTGTGAGGAACAACGTCAGCGGCCAGCCGCCGGCGCGGCCGGTGAGCATCTGATGCGCGCTCTGGTAAATCTGGTCGAGGTCGGGACGTTCCTCGCGGTCGACCTTGATATTGACGAACAGCCGGTTCATCACGGCGGCGGTGGCGTCGTCCTCGAAGGATTCGTGCGCCATCACGTGGCACCAGTGGCAGGCTGAATAACCGATCGAGAGCAGGATCGGCTTGTTATCGGTGCGCGCCTGCGCCAGCGCGGCTTCGCTCCACGGTTGCCACGCGACGGGGTTGTCGGCGTGCTGGAGCAGGTAGGGGGAGGTCTCGGTGGCGAGACGGTTGGTCGCTTCCATGTCGGGTCTCCATGCGGAAACCCGACTATACCCGATCAAATTAATCAGGTATGGCGATTGGGGTTAGGGCATCAGATCCTTGAGCAGGCTGTCGACGTCCTTCTGCGACAGGCGCTGCTCCTCGGTCGGGCCGCCGCCTTCGACGACGATGATCGCGCCGACCAATGCCTTCATCGCCTTGCGCAGCGCCTGGCCGGCGAGGTCCTGGAATTCCTGCGCGACGATGATGTTGGTCAGGTGGCTGCTGACGCCGGCGAGTTTCTCTTCGAGTTCCTTGCGGCTCCAGTCCTTGCCGAGCGAGGTCTGTGCTTCCTTGACGAGTTGCTTGGCCGCTTCGGCCTCAAGCAGCGACTTGGTCGCCGCGTCGGCGGTCATGCGCTCGACGCTGCCGAGAATCGATGAGACCTCTTTCGGGTTGCCGGCTGAGCGCTTCGTCAGTCCCTTGGCAGCCTGGTTGAGCTCCTTCGCCAGTTGCTTGAGTTCGGTCAACACCTGGCCGGTGGCTTGAGCAGGCTTCTTGGCGGCCGGCTTCTTGGGCGCCGTCTTCTTTGCGGCAGGTTTAGCGCTCTTGGCCTTGCTGGTTGCAACTTTCATGGTTTCCCCTTTTACGCATTTTTATCCGAACAGCGTTCGCCACCAGCGCTTGCGGCCTTCCGGCAGCGGACCGGCCGGCTTGAGATCTTCCGGCGGCACGCGGCAGAGAATCCAGCCCGGCAGCGGCGGATTGTCCGAGAAGCCGCAGGATACGCCCAGATTATTCGGGTCGAAAATCTTCACGAAGCCGGGGGTTTCCAGGTTGTCGGCATAGACGATGCCGCAGTAGTCATGGTGGTGCTCCTTGCGCAGCAGGGCGTCGATCTGGGTGATGAAGGCCCCGACCGCAGCAGCGGTAGCCGGGTTGCTCGGGGGCGGTTCGCCGACCGCATAGACATACCAGCCGGTCGCCGGGTCGATGCGCCGCCAGAACGCGTCGAGCTGCTCCCACGACATGACCGACCAGAGCCGGCCTGTGAACAGCGTGTGAAATTCACTCACTTGAGTTTCACTCATTTCAATTTTGATATGTCACGCACCGCGCCCATGTCGGCCGAGGTCGCCATCGCGGCGTAAGCCTTGAGCGCGGCAGAAACGGCACGTTCGCGTTTGGCCGGTTGCCATGCCTTGTCACCCTTCGCCAGCATGGCGGCATGCCGTTCCGCCAGCACCGACTTTTCGACGGCGAGATGGATGCGGCGGTTCGGGATATCGATCTCGATGGTGTCGCCTTCCTCGACCAGCCCGATCGCACCGCCGGCCGCGGCCTCTGGCGAAGCGTGGCCGATGCTGAGTCCCGAGGTCCCGCCGGAGAAACGGCCGTCGGTGAGCAGCGCGCAGGCCTTGCCCAGGCCCATCGACTTGAGGTAGGAGGTCGGGTAGAGCATCTCCTGCATGCCGGGGCCGCCCTGCGGGCCTTCGTAGCGGATCACCACGACATCGCCGGCGACGATCTGCCCGCCGAGGATCTTCTCGACCGCTTCCTCCTGCGACTCGCACACGCGTGCGCGGCCGGTGAATTTGAGGATGGAATCATCGACGCCGGCCGTTTTGACGATGCAACCCTTCTCGGCGATGTTGCCAAAGAGCACGGCGAGGCCGCCGTCCTGTGAATAGGCGTTTTCCTTGGTGCGGACGCAGCCGTTCACGCGGTCGAGGTCGAGCGTCGGGTAGCGGCGCGCCTGCGAGAAGGCGACCTGCGTCGGCACACCGCCTGGCGCGGCACGGTAGTACTCGTGCACATTCTTGTCGGTGTTGCGCACGACGTCGCAGCAGTCGAGCTGCTCGCCGAGCGTCGGATAGAGCACGGTCGGACAGTCGCGATGGATCAGGCCGGCGCGGTCGAGCTCGCCGAGGATGGCCATGATGCCGCCGGCACGATGCACGTCCTCCATGTGGTACTTCTGGGTCGCCGGCGCCACCTTGGCGAGGCAGGGTACCTTGCGCGACATGCGGTCGATGTCGGCCATCGTGAAATTCACGCCCGCTTCCTGCGCGGCGGCCAGCAGGTGCAGCACCGTGTTGGTCGAGCCGCCCATCGCGATGTCGAGCGCAATGGCGTTCTCGAAGGCGGCGAAGCTGGCGATGTTGCGCGGCAGGACGCTCGCGTCATCCTGTTCGTAATAACGTTTGCACAGGTCGACGATCAGCCGGCCGGCCTTGACGAACAGCTTTTCGCGGTCGGCATGCGTCGCCACCAGCGAGCCGTTGCCGGGCAGCGAGAGGCCGAGCGCCTCGGTCAGACAGTTCATCGAGTTCGCGGTGAACATGCCGGAGCAGGAGCCGCAGGTCGGGCAGG
>ERZ1645187.1949-NODE-1949-length-18607-cov-169.178256_pt1 | contig 18607 bp, 19 predicted proteins | sample MGYA00575352_ERZ1645187 | MGnify/ENA primary metagenome ERZ1645187 (study PRJEB40837, sample SAMN11349314) | freshwater sediment metagenome | isolation source: river sediment | host: Sediment | place: India: Wazaribad , New Delhi | collected 2017-02-21 ... | reverse complement strand
GGGCCGGGGATCACCCGCTCCGATCTCCTGGTGATCAACAAGATCGATCTGGCGCCGATGGTCGGGGCGTCGCTCGAGGTGATGGCGCGGGACGCGACGCGGATGCGCGGCAGCCGCCCGTTCGTCTTCGCCAACATGAAGACCGGCGAGGGGCTCGCCGAGATCGCCGATTTCGTCGAGACGCGCGGCGGACTCTGCGGCTGAAGTCTCGCCCGCCGCGGCTCAGGAGATGCGGCGACGCGGAACCGGATCCACCGGCGCGGCACGGAAGGCCTCGGCGATACGATCGAGCGTCGGGACGAGCGAGCGGTCGCGGCCGTCGGCGTGGAAGACGATCTCGCTCTGCGGCAGCGGCGGCAGGCCGTCGGCGGGGCCGAGGACGACCGCGCCCGGCGGGACCGACGAACGGCCGATGCAGCCGACGCCGATCCCCGCCTCCACCGCCGCCTGGACGGCGAGGAGATCGCGGCTGACGAAGGCGATGGTCCAGGGTCGGCCGGCCGTCTCCATCGCCTCGATCGCCAGTTCGTGGACCCGGCAGGGTCGGGCGATGACGGCGAGGGGGATCGGCTCGCCGGGGTGGCGCAACAGATCCGGCGCGGCCGCCCAGACGAGATCGTCGGCGAAGAGGCGCCGACCGGCGACACCGGTCACGCCGGGGCGGACGATGCGGCGGACGACGACCGCGTCGTGGCGCCCGGCTTCCCAATCGGCGACGAGGTCTTCCGAAAGACCGAGCGTCACCGACATCGACAGGCCGGGCATCAGATCGCGCAGCGCCCGCATCACCCGCGGCAGGTGACCGCCGGTGGCGTGTTCGCTGACGCCGAGAGAGAGGCGGCGGGTGGGTGCCGTCGCGGTCGCCCGGCGCAACACGTCGTCGTGGAGGGCGAGCAGGCGGCGCGCCTCGGGAAGAAAGCCCTCGCCGAAGAGGGTCGGCATCACCCGACGGGGGGTCCGATCGAAGAGGCGACGGCCGAGACGCTCCTCGAGTTTCTTCAGCCGTACCGACACCGCCGACTGGGTGGCGCCGAGCCGCTCGCCGGCGGTGGTGAAGCTCTCGGTCTCGGCGAGAGCGACGAAGGTGCGCAGGAGATCGATGTCGAGATCGGCCACGAGCGAGCTCCCTTGAATTCCTTTTTCGAATTACTGATATGGTATCTATTCGCTTTGATCATTCAAGCGGCGATGGCATCGTCCGCCTCGAAACGCCGCGCCGCGGCGACCCCGGAGAAAGACCATGCCGAGCCTCGACGTCGTCTATGCCACCCCCTCGCCGGAAGCCGCCGGCCGCAAGCCGGCGGTGGCGAACCTGGTTCTCGACCTGACCGAACGGCTGCTCGGCAAGGCGCGGGCGCCGACCGCGGTGACCGTCACCGAAGTCGCGGCGGGCGACTGGTTCGTCGGCGGGGCGAGCCTCGCCGATCTCGGTCGGGCGAGCCATCGCACCATCGTCCGCGTCACCGAGGGCACCAACACCAAAGCGGAGAAGGCGCGATGGATCGCCGCGGTACACGAGGGGATGGAGCGCCTGCTCGGGCCGATGCGGCCGGAGAGCTACGCGATCGTCGAGGAGGTACGTGCCGATGCCTGGGGTTGGGGCGGCGAGACCCAGGAACGTCGAGCGATCGCCGCGATGCTCGCCGGCGAAGCCGAGGCTTCGCTGGTGTTCGAGGCCTACCGTCGCCACGGGGTGCGTTGAGGCCGGCGGAAGGCGCCGTGGGATCCCGCCGATTCGGAATTTTTCACGAGGTGCGGTCGGCGGGGCGGCCGGCAATACTTCCTTTACCGCGCGCTGTCATGGTGTCGGCCGCGGGGATCGAAAGTTGCGCGTGCCCCCGCCTCACCTTCTCCGCCCGCACCGCCGGGAGATGTCGAGGACCGACATGGATCCCGCCTCGATCGCCACTTCCCTGGTGATGAACGGCGCCGCGGCACAGGCGGATCTCGTCGCCATCAAGCTCCTACGCAAGAACGTCGAAGCGGCGGCGAGCGTCGTCGAGCTCCTCGATGCGGCGAACCAGAACATGAACCGGATCCAGGCGTCGCTCGGCCCCGGTCTCGGCGGCACTCTCGACGTCACCATCTGATCTTTCCGGCCACCGATCCACCGTCCCGCGCCGCGGCGGGGGACGGTCGTCGGCCTCTGCGGCGGGCCGATCGGGGGTTGCGGCCGTCGTGATCGGAACGGCGGAGCGCCGACGGCCGTGTCGGGCGATCGGCGAGACCGGGTCGACGTCGCTCGCCCAGCTGCGACGACATGCAGGCGAGTCACATTCGGGCAATGCCGGCAAGGTTCGCGACGTCGTGCCGACACTCCGGCGACATGCAGGCGAGTCACATGTCTCGATCGTCGACCTCGTCCGCGGTGACGCGACGATCCCTCGCCGACATGTATCCGAGTCACATCCGCGATCGCTCCCGCGTCGCGCCTCGAGAGTGGATCTCAGCGGGATTTCAAGGCGGTGGTGATCAAGGTCGTGGCATCGGAACGATCCCATTCGGCCGGGCCGGCCATGGTGCCGAGTTCACAGCCCTGCCGATCGATCAGGATGGTCGTCGGTAGACCGGTGACGAGGCCGAGCTTCTGCAGCGCCTTCATGGCGGCGAGGCTCGGGTCGGCGTACCAGGCGAGGGTCTTCACTTCGATGTCGGCGAGGAACTTCTTCGGCCGCTCCGGATCGCGGGTGTCGAGGTTGAGCGCGATCACCTCGAACTCGGGCGAGCCGAGTTTCGCCTGGAGGCGGTCGAGTGCCGGCATCTCCTTGCGACACGGCACGCACCAGGTGGCCCAGAGGTTGAGCAGGACGATGCGGCCGCGCCAAGCGGCGAGCGTCGTCGGGCCGGCGCCGGCGCCGAAGGCGAGGGCGGAGAGGTCGCGGCGGCTCTCGGCCGGGGTGAAGGCGGCGATGTCGCCGACCGCGAGCGACTTCAACCGCACCGCCGAGTCGAGGGTGCCGGCGCATTTTGCCGTGTTCCCGTCGTTGCCTCCGAGCCCTCCGATCCCGTATACCGCCGCGAGAGCGAGGGCGGCGACGAGCAGCGCAGCCGCGCCGAGTTTCGCCGCGACGGGGACCTTCGAGGAAACGGATGCGGCAGGGACTTCGGATTGTGGCGCGTTCACGGGGTCGTCTCTCGCTTCGGTCGGGTGAATGTCGTCGAGGAAGTTCGTCATGTCCAATCGCATGTGGGGGGGCCGTTTCGCCACCGGCCCGGCCGCCATCATGGAAGAAATCAACGCCTCCATCGGCTTCGACAGCAAGCTGTGGCGCCAGGACATCGCCGGCTCCAAGGCGCATTCGGCGATGCTGGCGGCCCGCGGCATTCTCTCGGCCGAGGATCTGGCGAAGATCCACGCCGGTCTCGACGAGATCGCCGGCGAGATCGAGGCGGGGACGTTCACGTTCTCGCGAAGCCTCGAAGACATCCACATGAACATCGAGGCGGCGCTGGCCCAGAAGATCGGCCCGGCGGCCGGGCGGCTGCACACGGCGCGGTCGCGCAACGACCAGGTCGCCCTCGACGTCAAACTGTGGGTGCGCGACACGCTCGACCATCTCGACGGCCAGTTCGCCGAGCTGATGGCGGTGACGGCGGAGAAGGCGCTCACCCATGCGAGCGTGGTGATGCCCGGTTTCACCCATCTGCAGTCGGCCCAGCCGGTGACCTTCGGCCACCATCTCCTCGCTCATGTCGAGATGTGGGCGCGCGACCGCGCTCGCTTCCGCGACGCCCGCGCCCGACTCAACGAATGCCCGCTCGGCGCGGCGGCGCTCGCCGGTACGTCGTTCCCGATCGACCGCGCCATGACCGCCGCGAGCCTCGGCTTCGACCGGCCGACGGCCAATTCGATGGATTCGGTCGCCGACCGCGACTACGCCCTGGAGGCGCTGTCGGCGGCCTCCATCGCTGCGGTGCATCTGTCGCGTCTGGCCGAGGAGATCGTCATCTGGACCTCGGCACAGTTCCGCTTCGTCAAGCTGTCGGACGCCTTCACCACCGGCTCGTCGATCATGCCGCAGAAGCGCAATCCGGACGCGGCGGAGTTGGTGCGCGCCAAGACCGGGCGCATCATGGGGTCGCTCAACGCGCTGACGATGGTGATGAAGGGCCTGCCGCTGACCTATCAGAAGGACATGCAGGAGGACAAAGAGCAGATCTTCGACGGGCTGGAGAGCCTGTCGCTGGCACTCGCGGCGATGACCGGCATGATGCGCGACCTCGAGCCCGAGGTCGCCAATCTGAAGCGGGCCGCCGGGTCCGGTTTCGCCACCGCCACCGACCTCGCCGACTGGCTGGTCCGCCGCCTGGGCATTCCGTTCCGCGAGGCCCATCACGTCACCGGTCGGATCGTGGCGCTGGCGGCCGAGCGCGAGACGACGCTCGACAAGCTGTCGCTCGCCGAGATGCAGGGCGTCCATCCGGGCATCACCGAAGAGGTCTTCTCGGTCCTGTCGGTGTCGAAGTCGGTGGCGAGCCGCGTCTCCTACGGCGGCACCGCGCCGAAGAACGTCCGCGCCCAGGCCAAACGCTGGATCGCCAGACTGGCCAAGGAAAAGCAGTCGGCGTGACGCTTCGGACCAACCTCGTGCTGCGAATCCGGCTATGATCGCGGCGACGGCAAGAGACCCATGGGTGCGCGCGTGACCTCGATCTCCTCACTTCTTCTCCGCTCGGCGGTGATCGGCCTCGTCGCACTCGGTGCCACTTCGCTCGGCGCCTGCGGACGCAAGGGCGATCCGGAAGTGCCGTCGACCACCCGTGCCACGAGCGACCGCCCGGTCGGCATCCCGGTCGGCCCGATCGCGCCGGCGCCGAAGCCGAAGCCGACGGAGCGCAAATCCTTCCTCCTCGATCCGCTGCTCTGAACCGGCGGGGTCGGGCGCCCCGACGGCGACGGACACGACCCGCTGCAGGGCGTCGGCGACGTCGTCCTCGCGAGCTCATGTGGGACGCGGCGGTTGCCGGCCGTCCGGCGGCGTGGGACACTCCGCCGACCAGGGGGCCGCGAGGCCGGCGCGTTCGCCGGCACAAGGAGTGACCGTCGCCGATGAACCCCGCGGATCGACCCTCGTCCGGTGGTTCCGACGAACTCGACGCCCGTATCGCGCGCGCCCTCCGGCGGGCGCGGTTCGCAGCGGCCTGGGAAGAGGTGTGGCGGCGTCTCGTCCCGGTGGTGTGGGTCGGCGGGCTCTACGTGGCGCTCGCCTGGCTCGGTGTCTTCTCGGCGCTGCCGCCGACCGGTCGCTGGATTCTCGTCGCCGGTCTCGCCGGTCTTCTCGCCGCCGCCGTCGTCCACGGCCTACGTCGACCGGCGGCCTTCGCCACGGCGCTCGACGAGGGGCTCGCCGTACGACGGGTCGAACGGGCCTCCGGACTCGTCGGGCACGAACTCGGCGGGCTGACCGATCGGCTCGCCGGGGCCGCCGATCCGGTGACCGAGCGGTTGTGGGCGGCGCATCGGGCGCGTCTGGCGGCCCGAGTCGGAACGCTCGCCAGCGGTGGCCCCCACCCCGACCTCGGTCGGCGAGATCGCTTCGCGCTGCGGCCGCTGCTCGGGTTGGCGCTCTTCATCGGCTGGTTCGCCGCCTCCGGCGAACACCTCGCCCGGCTCGCCACGCCCTTCGCCGAGGTCGCCGCACCGGTCGCCGAAGATCGGCTCGATGCCTGGATCGATCCGCCCGCCTACACCGGCCGGGCACCCCAGGTGCTGATCGCCGAGGGGCGTTCGACGACGGCCGAAGGCGTGCCGGCGATGCCGCAGGGCAGCCGTCTGGTGGTCCGGGTGGCGAGCGGGCGGGCCGGTCTGGCGCCGTGGCCGGTGTCGCTGGTCATCGTGCCGGCCGGCGGGGACGCGGCGGAGATCGCGCCGACGGCGGTCGAGGGTCCGGCGACGGCGCCGGTCGAACGGGTCGCGACCCTCACCGGCGACGCCGAGGTGCGGCTGGCGCGCGACGGTGTGGCGGTGGCGACATGGCGGATCTCGGTGATCGCCGATCGACCGCCGACCATCCGGTCGATGGGGCGGCCGGAGATCCAGACGAGTGGCGCGTTGAAGCTCACCCACGAGACGGCCGACGACTGGGGCGTGGCTTCGGCGGAGGCGCGATTCGCGCCGATCGAGGCGAGACGGGGACGCGCACTGTACGACGCGCCGTCGTTCCCGCTGACCCTGCCGATGGGGCGCTCCCACACCGGAACGGCGCGGACGATGCGCGACGTCACCGCCCATCCCTTCGCCGGGGCGACACTGAGGATGACTCTGCATGCCCGCGACGAGGCCGGTCAGGAGGGGGTGAGCGAGCCGATCGATCTGGTGTTGCCGCAGCGGCCGTTCCGTAAGCCGCTGGCCCGCGCGCTGGCCGAGTTGCGGCGACGATTGGCGCTCGATGCCGGCGAGGCGCCGGTGGTGGTCACGGCGCTCGAGGCGTTGACCACGGCGCCCGAACGATTCGACGAGAAGCCCGGTATCCATCTCGGCCTGCGCTTCCTGCGCCATCGGGCGGCGGCGGCGCGTGACGACGAGGCGTTGCGCGAGGTGGCGGATCTGTTGTGGGCGGCGGCGACGTCGATCGAGGACGGCGATCTCGCCGAGCACGAGAAGGCGTTCCGCGAAGCCCAGGAGGCGCTGCGGCGGGCGCTCGAGACCGGGGCCCCTCCGGAGGAGATCGCGCGGCTCACCGCCGAGTTGCGCCGGGCGATGGACAGGTACCTCGCCTCCAAGGTCGAGCAGGGCCGACGCGACGCGCGGCGCGACCCTGCCGCGGGACCGCGCCGGACGATCACCGAGCGCGACATCCGCCGCATGCTCGACCGTATCGAGAACCTGGCGCGGACCGGCTCGCACGAGGCGGCGGAGAAGCTGCTCGACGAATTGCGCGAGCTGATGGAGAACCTACGGACCGCCGCCCCGAGCGAAGGCGGTGAGGAGGGCTCGGGCTCGGAGGCGCTGGAGAAGCTCGGCGAGATGATCCACCGCCAGCAGAAACTGATGGAGGAGACCCATCGATCCGGCCGCGGCGCGCCGAACGGCGAGGGCGAGATGGAGCGGCTCGGCCGCAGCCAGAAGGAGTTGCGCGACGCGCTCCGGCGCTTCTCCGAGGAGATGCAGGGGCAGGGACAGGGACAGCAGGGGCAGGGACAGGGCCGGGGCCGCGACGAGTTCGGCCGCCGGCGCGAGCCCGGTGGCGGCGGGTCGGAGGACCTCGGTGCCGCCGGCGAGGCGATGGACGATGCGGGAGAGGCACTCGACCGCGGCGAGGGCGGCGACGCACTGGAGGCGCAGGGGCGGGCGCTCGACCGATTGCGCCGCGGCGCCCGGGCGCTCGCCGACCAGATGGCACGGCGCGGCGAGGGTGGACGCGACGGCGAGGAGGATCCGCTCGGCCGGCCACGTCGCCAGGAGGGGTCGGCCACCTCGGACAAGGTCAAGGTGCCGGACGAGATCGACGTGGAACGGGCGCGCCGTGTTCTCGACGAGATTCGCAAGCGTCTCGGAGAGCCGGCGCGGCCGAAGTTCGAGCGCGATTACCTCGATCGGTTGCTGCGTCTCGATCCAGCGGAACGATGAGGTCGGGGATCAGCCGGCGAGACGGGTCGGTTCGGGTGTGCCGGCGAGTGTGGCGGCGACGACGCGGCGGATGTCGGCGAGGGTGAAGGGCTTCAGCACCACGTCGCGGACGATCTGTTCGAGGCCGTGGGCGCGCTCGCGCTGGTCGGCGTAGCCGGTCATCAACAGGATCGGCAGGTCGGGCTTGTCACGGGCGACGTTCAGCGCCAGGGCGATGCCGTCCATGACCGGCATCTTGATGTCGGAGACGAGGAGATCGAAGCCACCCGCGTCCGTCCCGACGACCTCGAGCGCGGTGGCGCCGTCCTCGACCGCGATCACCGAATTACCGTCGAGTTCCAGGGCGCGTTTGACGAAAGCCCTGACGGAGTCGTCGTCCTCGGCGAGAAGTATACGCGCCATTCCACCCTCCTCACGGTTCGCCCGGGGTCCCGGCCGGGGCGATCGCGTCACCGCGAATCGATTCGTTCGCCGTCATTTCAGTGCGCATCGACGACATGGCCGATGTATGGCAATTCGCGGTAGGCATGGCCCATGTCCATACCGTAGCCGACGACGAAGAGATCGGGGCAGGTGAAACCGACGAAGTCCCCGTCGATCTCGGCGGCCCGGTGGCCCGGCTTGTCGAGCAGTACCGCCACCCCGACGCGGGTCGCGCCGCGCTCGGCGAGCAGGCGCTTGGCATAGGCGAGGGTGCGGCCGGATTCGAGGATGTCGTCGACGATGAGCACGTCGCGGCCCTTCACGTCGGTTTCGAGGTCGCGCAGCACCTGGACCTTTCCGGTCGACGTGGTGCCGTCGCGGTAGCTCGACAGCGACATGAAGTCGACCTCGGGCGACACCCCGGCGTGGTGGAGGGCGCGGATCAGGTCGGCGGCGAAGACGAATCCGCCCTTGAGGATCGCCACCACCAGCAGGCGATCGGCGTACCCGGCATCGCGGATCGCCTCGGCGACGGCACGATTGCGCGCCGCGATGGTCTCGGCGCTGTAGAGAACCTCGATACGGCGTTCCGTCATGGCAATCCCGCGTGCTGGCTGCGCCGCTCGACGAAGCGGACCTGGACTTCGGTCGCCAGATCCGGGGGAGCGGCGAGGCGTGTGCGGAAACGGATGGTATCTCCGGATTCGATCGTGGTCGACTTCGGATCGATCGACCAGGCATAGAGTTCCTGCGTGTCGGGGCCGCGCAGGGCGAAGCGGAGGGCGGGCACTTCGCGCATCTGCGCCGAGACGTTGGCGATCGAGCCCTCGACCACCAGCACCGGCTGGCCGTTGTCGATCTCGCGCAGGGTCTCGATGCGGCCGAAGACCAGGCCGCGCAGGTTCACCGGGGCGCCGAGGGCGGAGTAGAGGCCGGCGAGGTCGGGCGCGGTGGCGACGATCTTCTGGCGGAAGACGTAGACGCCGGTGACGACGAGGCAGGCGGCGAGGAAGACCGCCGGACCGGCGAAGGGTGCGACACGGACGGCGATCTTGGCCACCACGTCCTTGCGGATGCGGGGGAAGCGGCGCTTGGTGCGGATGCGGACCCGGCGCCCGGGCGGGGGAGCGGGTGGCGCGTCGGGGTGGGGTTCGGTCTGCGCCGGTGTGGTCGGGTCGGGAGCGGCGTCGACCGTGATCTCGGATCCGGCGGTGTCGGGCGACGGGGCGGTCGCCTCGTCGCGGAATGCGGCCTCCTCGGCCGCGGTGCCGGCGGCGGAATCCTCGTCGGCCGCGGACCACGGGTCGGCGGCCTTCGCCGGCGCCGGCGTCCGGGGCATCGGCGGAGCGACGGTTTCTTCCTCGGTCGCCAGGAAGACGCGCCATTCCTCGCCGCACTTGGTGCAACGGACCTTGCGTCCCTTGGCGCCGATGCGCTCGTCGGGAATCGTGTAGCCGGTTTCGCAGGTCGGACAGGTGGTGCGCATGGTCTCGAGATCGCCGTTCTCCGCGACAGAATCGCGCGATGATCTGAACGGCGCGTAAACCGCGGCGCCGATCGCGACGATGCGGCGACGAGAGCCGGGCCGACATGGTTAACGAATTCTCAACGGGCGGGATGCGAGCATCGACGGTGAGGAGCATGCCCTCGGCGCGGTCGCGCCCGTCGGGGGATCGCCGAGAGGCGGCAACGGCGGTCGAGGACAAGGGGACGATTTGATCAGGTTCGAGAACGTCGGCCTCAGATACGGCATGGGACCGGAGGTGCTGCGCGATCTCAGCCTCGAGATCGCGCCGCGCTCGTTCCAGTTCCTGACCGGCCCGTCCGGGGCCGGCAAGACGACGCTGATGCGCCTGCTGTTCATGTCGCTGAAGCCGACGCGCGGCCTGATCTCGGTGTTCGGACGCGACACGGCGCGGGTGACGCGGGCCGAATTGCCGTCACTGCGGCGGCGCATCGGCGTGGTCTTCCAGGATTTCCGCCTGCTCGACCATCTCACCACCTACGAGAACGTCGCGCTGCCGTTGCGCGTTCTCGGCAGGGCGGAGAGCGACTATCGCGGCGACGTCGTCGATCTGCTCGACTGGGTCGGGCTCGGCGAGCGGATGCACGTGCTGCCGCCGGTCCTCTCCGGTGGCGAGAAGCAGCGCGCGGCGATCGCCCGGGCGCTGATCACCAAACCGGAGATCCTGCTCGCCGACGAACCGACCGGCAACGTCGATCCGCCGCTCGCCCGCCGGCTCATTCGACTGTTCGTCGAACTCAACCGACTCGGCACCTCGGTGCTCATCGCCACCCACGACCTCACCCTGATGGACCAGTTCGATGCGCGGCGCATCGTGCTCGCCGAAGGGCGGGTCCGTATCTACGAGTGAGGCGATGGCGCGCGACGACCGACCCGATCCGAACCGCCCGGCGCCACCCAGTCCGCGCGATCTGAGGGCGTCGCTGTCGTCGTCGATCGGCCTTCCTCAGGGTCGCGGCGGTCGCGGTGGACGGACCGAGCCACCGACCGAAGCGGACCACGACGTCTCGTCCCAAGGCACGGATCCGCTCGTCGGCCGGATCGCCACCGACGGCGACGGGGCGGGATCGGCCGAAGCGACGCCGCGACGCACGGCGACACGACGCAAGGGCGCGGCGAAGGGGACGAAGCGAGAGGGGCGATCGCGTCCGACGGGCGAGGTGACGGGCGGGCGGGACATCGTTCCGCCGCAGTCGGTCGCCGGGCGGGCACTGGTGTTGGTGGTGGCCATCATGGGGTTCCTCACCTGCCTCGCGGTCGGCGGTCTGGCGTTGGTGAGCGAGGCGGCGCACGACTGGCAGCTCGACGTGTCGCGCCAGGTGACGATCCAGGTGAAGCCGGTCGACGGCACGGCGATCGAGGCGCGACTGAAGCGGGCGATGGAGATCGCCCAGGCGACGACGGGGGTGCGGTCGGCGCGCCTTCTCGGTGAGCGTGAAGGCGAGGCGCTGTTGGAGCCGTGGTTCGGCAGTGGCATCGATCTCTCGGCGTTGCCGATCCCGCGGCTGGTGATGGTGGATCTCGCCGATCCGGCGACGGCGGATCTCGCCGGGCTGAAGACACGGATCGGGGCGGAGGTGCGCGGCGCCTCGGTCGACGATCACGCGGTGTGGGCGTCGCGGCTGCGTACCATGGCGCGCACCATGGTGGTGGCCGGCGTGGCGGTGGTGGTGCTGATGCTCACCGCGATGGTGCTGTCGGTGGTCTTCGCGACGCGTTCGGCGATGGCGGGCAATCGCGACGTCATCGAGGTGTTGCATTTCGTCGGCGCCGAGGACCGGTTCATCGCCGCGCAGTTCCAGCGCCATTTTCTGAAGCTCGGCCTCGTCGGTGGGGCGATCGGCGGAGCGGCGGCGATCGTCGTCTTCCTCGTCGCCGATTTCGCCACCCGGACCCGCGGTGACGCCCTGGCCGATCAGGCGCAGGCGTTGTTCGGCGGGTTCTCGGTCGGGTGGAGCGGTCATCTCGGGGCACTCGCGGTGGTGGCCGCGGTGGCGGTGGCGACGGCGGTGACCTCGCGCCTCACCGTGCTCGGCCACCTCGGGCGCCTGGATTGACGGGGGGAGACGGCGAATGACCATCCCCGACGAAACGACGTCCGATAGACTGGCGGTGATGAGGATTCGAATCGCCCAGGCCATCGCTGACCGTGAGCACGAGCTGCCCGTCGCGGCGGTGTCGACACGGCCGATCGGTCCGGCGCGGCAGACGATCGGCGCGCGCCTGATCCGTGCGGTGATCGGCGCAGCGTCGGTCGCCACGGTCCTCTTCGGCGTCTTCGTCCTCGGCTTCGTCTGGTTCGCCACCTGGATCGCGCACGCCGTGCCGCCGGAGGACGCGCGCGCCGACGGGATCGTGGTCCTGACCGGCGGGCGTGATCGGGTGTCGGGCGGGGTCGAACTGCTCGAAGAGGGGCGGGGACGGCGGCTGCTCATCTCCGGCGTCCATCCCCAGACCCGAGCGGAGGACATCCAGAAGGTGACGGACGCGGATCGGGCGTTGTTCGCCTGTTGCGTCGATCTCGGCCACCGCGCCGAGACGACCGTCGGCAACGCCCGCGAGGCGGCGGACTGGGCCCGTGCCCACGGCTTCTCCAGCCTGATCGTGGTCACCAGCGCCTATCACATGCCGCGATCGCTCGTCGAACTCGACAAGGCGGCACCGGATGTGCGCAAGATCGCCTGGCCGGTGAAGCGGCCGGATCTCGCGGTCGAAGCCTGGTTCCTGCATCCGGCGACGGCGAAGCTTCTCTTGCACGAATACGTGAAGTATATCGTCACCCGGTTCGGCCCCTCGGCGAGCATGATCCGGCCCACGGAGGTCGCCGCGATGATCGGCGTCCGCTGAAGCCGGCGCCGCGGGTCGCGCGCCCTCCTCTCGACGGGATCCGCCGCGATGGTCTTCCTGCGCTCGCTCGCCTTCAACACCTTCTTCTACGTCCACACCCTGTTCTGGCTCTTCGCGCTGCTGCCGACGGAGATCCTGCCGAAGGCGGTGTTCTGGGCGGGGGTCAATCGCTGGGCGAGGATCAATCGCTGGGCGATCACCGCGATCGGCGGGGTGAAGGTCGAGCTCCGCGGCCTCGAAAATCTGCCGAAGAGCGGGGCGCTGATCGCCGCGAAGCACCAGTCGACCTTCGAAACGGTGTCACTGGTCGACCTGTTCGTGTGGCCGAGCTTCGTCATGAAGAAGGAGCTCAGGAAGATTCCGCTCTTCGGTTGGTACACGATCAAAGGCGAACAGATCTCGGTGGATCGCGCCGCCGGGCGCGTGGCGCTCGCCGACATGACCGAGCGGGCCCGCATCGAAGCGGCCCGGGGTCGGCAGATCCTGATCTTCCCTGAGGGCACGCGGCGGCCGGCCGGCGCCGAACCACACTACAAACACGGCATCGCCCACCTCTACGAGCACCTCGGCGTGCCGTTGGTGCCGGTGGCGCTCAATTCCGGCCTGTTCTGGGGGCGGCACGATTTCCTGCGCCATCCCGGTACGCTGGTGGTCGAGTTCCTGCCGCCCATCCCGCCGGGACGGGACCCGGAGGAGGTCTTCGTCGAGTTGCAGACGGTGATCGAGACCGCCTGCGACCGGTTGATCGCCGAGGCGCTCGCCGCGCCGAACCCGCCGCCGTTGCCGAAGGCCGGTCAGGCCTATCTGGACCGGGCCGGGGCGCGGCCGGGTTCCTGATCCGTTCGATTCCACTTGCGTTACCGCAAATGTTGTTCTATCTTTGTTCTCATCGAGAGCGAGGCGGACGAGGTGTGGCCTTGGGTGTGTGTCGGATCGGGGCGGAGGGTGCGTGGCGGACGGCGCCGATCGTCGGTGGTGAGCGCTTCGGCCTGTGGGCCGGGACATCGGGGCGTCGCCACGTGTTCTCGCGGGTCGACCACCCGATCGAAGACGGGGATCTCGACGGAGCGGTTGTGGCGATCGTCGATCGGCATGGGGCCGGGCAGGCGCGGCTGGTGTGGCTCGGCCGCGGCGAAGACACGCCGCGGTGCACCGGAACGGCGAACGGTCGCGAGAACCACACCCATTGGCTCGCCGCAACGACGTGGGCGCGGGCCGCGGTGATCGCCGATCTGATCGGGGCCGCCGGGACGTCGTGGGGCGCGGCGCAGGAGTGCCTCGCCTTCGCTGCCTGATCGAACCGCGGCCGACCGGCTCGACGGAGACGCGGAGCCCGACGAGCGAGCCGCGACGGCGGGATCGGCGGGCCTTTCGGTCGGTCCGAGGTGCTGTTCGTCGGGTGTGGTTCAGCTGTCGGCGAGGCGGGCGGCGAGGCGGTCGAGGACGGCGTCGCGCATGCCGAGGGCGGCGAGGTGTTCGGCGGTGGAGACGACGTAGTCGGGATTGGCGCCGGAGATGCCGCGTCCCTGGCGGACGAGGGTGAGAAGGCTCTCCTCGTCGATCGCGCCGGTGTATTGCGGATGGGTCCGATCGACGACGTAGGTGAGGGCGGCGGGACCGCGGCTCTCGACGGTGCGGCCGCGGCCGTCCTCGAAACGGACAGGGCGGACGATCTCGCGGTAGATCGGGCTCGGCAGGTGCTCGAGCGGGCTCACCTGTTCGCGTTCGCGGAGATAGGCGAGGGTCGCGGCACGGCGCGAGGCGGCGACCCGATAGACGAGGCCGCGACAAGAGCCGCCGCGGTCGAGGCCGAGGACGACGCCGGGGGTTTCGACGGTGCCGCGGTGATGCCAGGAATAGACGCAGAGCCGGCGATGCCACCCCCACAGGCGGGCCGGACGCACCTCCTCGTAGTCGAATCCCGGCCGCCAGATCAGCGACCCGTAGGCGAAGATCCAGAGTTCGCCCGCCGCTTCCGTCATTCGCGCGCCCCTCGTCGCCGTCCGCATCTCCCCGCCTAACCGGTTCCGTGGCGGAAAGCGAGAGACTGCGAGGTCTCGATCCGATCGCGATCTTCGCGCAGATTGTCGAACCGACGATTCGCCGCCCGATGCGGTACCCGCGACACCCGGCCGAGGAGAGCTCCGGATGGATCGAGACGAAGCCGCCCAGCCGCGCCGCCGCTTCCGCCTGCCGCTGGTGATCGGGCTCGGCTCGGCGATCGCGATCGCTGGTTGGAGCGTGGTGTGGGCGACGGCACGTGGCCACATCCTCACCGAGATCGATGCTCATCTCGGCCGGCTCGCGGCCGACGGGGTGGTCGTCGCCTGTCCCGACCGGACGATCGGGGGCTATCCCTTCCGCATGGAACTCTCGTGCCGGTCGCCGGAGGTGGAGGTCCGGGACCGTGGCGTTTCGATCGCGACGGCGGGGTTGCGCGTGGTGGCGCAGGTGTGGGACCCGCGTCTGGTGTTGCTCGAGGTCGACGGTCCGGCGGCCATCAGCGACACGAACGGTGGGGCCACGGTGGTCTGGCGCGATCTGCGCGCCTCGCTGCGCTGGGGCGCGTCGGGGATCGGACGAGTGTCGATCGCCGCCGAGGGGCTCGACGCGACGCTGCGGCCGACCGATCGACCCGCCGTCCGCGTCGTCGCGGCGCGGGCGGAAGGGCACGGCCGGCCGAGCGGGGCGGGCGAGCGCGATCTCGACGTGGCGGCGAGCTTCGTCGCCGCCACATCGACCATCGCCGACAAGCGGCTCGGGCCGACGAATGCCGACCTCTCGTTGTCGGCGACCCTCGTCGATTTCCTGCCGGGCGGACCGGGGCCGGCGCTGCCGGCCTTCGCGGCGCGCGGCGGGCGGATCGCGCCGGCGAAGCTGTCGCTGGCGGCCGGCGGCGTGGTGGTCGACGGCGAGGGGGCGCTGGTGCTCGACGGGAGCGGTGTGCTCGACGGCACGATCACCCTGGTGGCGCGCGGTCTCGAGAGCCTCGCCAAAGGTGGCGCGAAGGAACTCGGGCCGGAGTTGACGACGGTGCTCACCGGCTTCGTCCTGCTCGGCAAGGCGCCGAAGGATCCGGCGAAACCGGGTCGACGGCTCGAGATGATCGTCGACCACGGGTCGGTGCGGATCGGGCGGGTGACGCTCGGGCGTCTCGCCCCGCTCTTCGCACCGGGCGGCTGAGGCTCGATCGATCGTTCGCATCGGCCGGACGCTGCGTCCACCGCGTCCGTCCCTGGACGGCGGGGCCGGGCTCGCCATCTACGGAAGACGAGCCGGCCCGGCACTGCCGCGTCCGAACCGTCGGCGCACCGTCCGATCCGGTCGACGGGGCGTACGACACGCGCCGCGAGGAGGAGATTCCATGACCGTGAGACGCCTCGAGACCGTCCTCGATACGCCGCGACCCCATTGGGTCGGCGACGGATTCCTGGTGAGCCCGTTGTTCGGGCCGCTGGCCTTCACGCCGGCGATCTCGCCGTTCCTGATGCTCGATTGGGCTCCTCCGACGGAGTTTCCGCCGAGTGGTGCGCCACGCGGTGTCGGTCCACACCCACATCGCGGTTTCGAGACGGTGACGATCGTCTACGACGGGGCCGTCGACCATCGTGATTCCGCCGGCCACGTCGATTCGATCGCCGTCGGCGACGTGCAGTGGATGACCGCCGGGTCCGGGGTCGTCCACGAGGAGTTCCACGGTCGGGCGGTCAGCGAACGCGGTGGCGTCGTGTCGATGGCGCAGTTGTGGGTCAACCTGCCGGCGGCACACAAGATGACGCCGCCGCGCTACCAGCCGATCCTCTCCCGCGACATCCCGGTCGTCGCCGTCGACGGCGTGCGGGTGCGGGTGATCGCCGGGACCTGGGGCACCGCGGCCGATGGCGCGATACGGGGACCGGCGGCGACCTTCACGCCGCTGTCGGTGTGGGACGTCGCGGTCGACCCCGGAGCCGAGTTCGTCGCCGATGTACCGGCGGGTTGGTCGACGCTCGTCGCGGTTCTCGCCGGCTCGATCGCCATCGAGGGGCAGGAGATCGGAGCGTCGCGGGTGGCCGTGTTGTCGCGGGCCGGCGCCGAACTCCGTCTCCGGGCGGGAGCGAACGGCGCCCGGCTCCTGATCCTCGGTGGCGAGCCGATCGACGAACCGATCGCGGCGTACGGGCCTTTCGTGATGAACACACGGGACGAGATCCGCACGGCGGTCGCCGATCATGCCGCCGGCCGGATGGGACGGTTGGACCCACGTTGAACGCCGGCGGGCGCCACGATCGACCGGACGCCTACGACTATCGGACGAGGTCGCGGACCGCGCTCCCCCAAATTTGACCGTAGGTCACCCCATTGCGTCCAAAACGTTTTGAGGCACAATAGAACCTGCCTCGACGACGATGAGGGACTCGGTAGGGATTCTCCTCAGAGGCGAAGGTCGCGGCGTCGAAATTCACCCGTCGTCGTGCCGCGACGAACCGAATGAGGCTCGGATGGTCAAGTCGAGCAAGCTCATCATCGAATTGATCGGCCGCTTGAGGCCGGTCATGAATTTTGGTTCGATCGATTCCGCCGATACCTATACGATCGGCCAGCTGTCGGCGCATCTCGGCGTTTCTTTGAGGACGTTGAGATTCTACGAGCAGTCGGGGCTCTTGGCACCGAATCGGGAAGGGCTGCGGCGTCTCTATTCCCGCGACGACCTGGACCGGCTGCAGATCATCGTCACCCTGCGCGAACTCGAAGTGTCGCTCACCGCCATCAAGTCGTTGATGGCGGCGATCGACTCGGAAGGTCGGACGAGCGAACGCGAGGTGATGGTGAGGACCGATTCGGTTCTCGCCGACCTCGCAGGCGACAACCTGGCACGGATCGACGAGCTGAAACGCATCAACGATCGGATCGCGCGAGCGCGCGACAATCTCGCGCTCGCCTGATACCGGGCTCATGAAATTCGGACTCGTCCGAATGTCGTGAGCGTCACGGCCCGACGGGCCGACGCCCGTTCGGGCTCGCCTTCGCGTACGAAACTTCGAACGGGTCGAAACCTCGTGCGCCCGGTACGATCGGCCCGCGGCGGGGAGCGGCGCTCAGGCCGCCTTCGCCGCCCGGTCGGAGACGATCCGCACGACATCTGCCATGATGTCGGTGATCTGGAAGTCCTTCGGCGTGTAGACCGCCGCCACGCCCATCTCTTTCAGCGCCTCGGCATCCTCCGGTGGAATGATGCCGCCGACGACGACCGGAACGTCTTCGAGACCGGATGCCTTCATCCGCGCCACGACGTCGCCGACCAGTGCCAGGTGCGAGCCCGACAGGATCGACAGGCCGACGGCGTGGACACCCTCCTCGAGTGCGGCGTTGACGATCTGCGCCGGGGTGAGGCGGATGCCTTCGTAGACCACCTCCATGCCGCAGTCGCGGGCGCGCACGGCGATCTGTTCGGCGCCGTTGGAATGGCCGTCGAGGCCGGGCTTGCCGACCAGGAACTTGAGCCGCCGGCCGAGGGTCTTCGACACGGCATCGACCGAGGTGCGGACCGCGGCGAGATCGCCGCCGGTGTCGCGGGCGGCCCGGCCGACGCCGGTCGGGGCGCGATACTCGCCGAAGACCTCACGCAGCGTGGCCCCCCACTCGCCGGTGGTGACGCCCGCCCTGGCCGCGGCGATCGACGGCTCCATGACGTTGCGGCCCTCGGCGGCGGCGGCGCGCAGGTCGGCGAGCGCCTTCTCCACGGCGCGGGCGTCGCGGGCGGTGCGCCAAGCCGTCAGGCGCTCGATCGCCTCCACCTCGACCTCGGGCGGTACGGTGAGGATCGAACCGTCGCCGGTGGTGAGCGGCGAGGGTTCGGTCTCCTGGAAGCGGTTGACGCCGACGACGGTCTGCTTGCCGGCCTCGATCGCCTCGAGCCGGCGGGTGTTGGACTCGACCAGCTTCTGCTTCATGTAACTGGATTCGACCGCGGCCACGGCGCCGCCCATCGCCTCGATGGCGGCGAGTTCGGTCTTCGCTTCGGCGACGAGTTCGGCGACCTTGGCCTCGATCTCGGCGGAGCCGTCGAAGATGTCGGCGAATTCGAGCAGGTCGGTCTCGTAGGCGAGGATCTGCTGCATGCGCAGCGACCACTGCTGATCCCACGGACGCGGCAGGCCGAGCGCCTCGTTCCAGGCCGGCAGCTGCACGGCGCGGGCGCGGGCGTCGCGCGACAGCGTCACGGCGAGCGCCTCGAGCAGGATGCGGTAGACGTTGTTCTC
>ERZ1645187.1948-NODE-1948-length-18608-cov-9.586428_pt1 | contig 18608 bp, 20 predicted proteins | sample MGYA00575352_ERZ1645187 | MGnify/ENA primary metagenome ERZ1645187 (study PRJEB40837, sample SAMN11349314) | freshwater sediment metagenome | isolation source: river sediment | host: Sediment | place: India: Wazaribad , New Delhi | collected 2017-02-21 ... | reverse complement strand
GGCGGCTCTCCATCGTCTCCATCATGCTTGTTGGCGCGAAGGCCGCCCACGCAGCCGGCGGCGTGGCGCGGGGACAGCCAAAGCCCTCCCCGCGACGATGCTAGATCAACGCTTTACAGCTTGGAAACAAGGAATTTCGGCGCGGGCCGATCCACCGCCGCGCTCGCACGCGCCGCAAGCGCGCGGCAAGCCCGGCGCGCCGGTTCGCGCGGACCCTTCCGGCCCTTCGAAGCGCATCGGCCTCCGCCCGACGCCCGGCGCGGCGTATCCCTGGTCGCGTCTATCAAGAATCTGACATCGCGTCGTCGCCCCTGCGGCCACAGTGACGGCCTGCCGACCGCTCGATGCACGAGGGCGGCGTCCGCCAGACGCCGCGCTGCGCCGACATTGAGGACCACGACGACTGGCAGGCGACGAAAGCCGTCGCCCGCGTTCCGGATGAGGCGGGTTGTCTCAAGCTGATGTTCGCGGTTCGCGTCCATCGGCAGGCCGACGAACCAGCGAAACGGCAGATTATAATCGATCTGCTCCATCAACTGGCGTTCCGAGCGCACACAATAGAAGGCTTGCGGCAGCGTCGCCCGCGGCAGCATCTCTGGCGGAATCGAGGGCGGCCTATCGGCGAATAGAACGATGCGAATTTCGCGTCGAGCCGCGCAAGCGCCGCGTCGGCCGGCGCCCGCACAGCCCGAAGCGGATGCTCCTTCGGGACCCGCTCCTCAAGCCTCACATAGCTGAAAAGTTCGCCCGATCCGCCGTCCTCGCCGCGCATGCCGATTCATTCTTCCGCCACCGCGAAAGTGAATCACAAAACGACGCCGAATTGGCCCTTTTCAGCATCCTGCAAAGAGAGGAAGTCGCTTTGCGTCGCGGCATCGCGAAACTTTCGGGTTCAGGATGGCTTTGCGCACGAAACTCGCCGCCGGGGGCGCGAAATCGAGCCTCGTTCAGGCGGCCGCCATCGTGCCGAGCCGCGTCGTCCGCTACTTTACGAACGCAATATGGATACGGCGCCTCACCGTCGCTCGCAGCTGGCGACGCCAAAATCAGGCACATTGTCGAGATGAAAAGACGCGTCGCATGAGTTCCCTCCCAGCTTGTTCGCATGCGATCGACAAATTGCCCTCACAGCTCTCGCGGATGGCTCCGACGCGCGGATCACGCGCGTCGCCTGCCGATCAGCGAGAGGATCTTGAGGAAGATGTTCAAGACATTGAGGTAGAGCGACAGCGCGCCCATGATCGACGATTTCGCCACCCAGACGGGGTCGAGCGCGTTCTCGTCATAGGCGTCTCGCAGACGCTGCGTATCCCAGGCGGTCAGGCCGGCGAACACGACCACGCCGATCAGGCTGGTTACAGTCTGCGCGACGTCGGAGCGAAAATAGAGTTTCGCCAAACCGGCGAGGACGACGCCGACCAGACCCATCAGCACGAACGCGGCCATTCCCGACAGATCGCGTCGGGAGCGATAGCCGTAAAGCGACAAGGCGCCGAAGGCGGCGGCCGCGATCAACATCGCCTTGACGATGGAGTCCTCCTCATACAGCCGCCCGAGAACGCCCAACGACAGACCCGTCGTCGCCGCGAAGGCGAGGAAGATCGCCAGCAATGCGGTTTTGCTCAGTCGCTGCGCGCCGAACGCCATCACGATCACGAAGGCGAGAGGCGCGAGCGCCAGCGGCCATTTGAAGGCGCCGTCATCGAGCGCGGCCGCGACGCCCGGCGCCCGGCGCGCGAGCGACGCGAGATTGAGCGCGACGAGGCCGCTCACGGCGAGGCCCAGGGTCATGTAGCCATAGACGCCGAGCATATAGGCGCGCAAACCCGCGTCATCCCCCACGCGCGACGGCAGGGCCGGGACGACGGGCGCTCTGCGTGCGGCTTCGCGGCGGCGCATCGTCACCTCGTCGTTCGATTGCAAATGAAGCCGCCGTCTCAACGGGTGGCGGGCGAAAAGCTTCGCGACAGTCGATTGACCAGCGCGCGATAGCGATCCGCTTGAAGGGCGGGATACTCGATGCGTAGAGTCGATATGGATTTCGGCGTCACGAACTGCTTGACGTAGAACACGCGGTCGCCGGCGACGCCCGATATGACAAACCAGTTCGTCGCCTTACGTCGATATGCGATGCGCGTCGCATCCGGCGGGGTCGCGTCGACCATCGCCGCGGCGACCGTTTCCGCCCTCACATTATGGCGCGCCGAAACGGTCATCGTGAACGCATCGCCGTCAAGGCCGCGAAAGCTTGCGCCGTCGCCATTGACGGGCGCCGGCGCCGCCGCGAGGCCGGCGGGCACGTCGACGCATTGACCGAAACGCTCGTTGCAGTAGCGCGATGCGCGACTCTCGGCGAAAACGGCGGTCGCGGAGAGCGAAACGAGGGCGACAAGCACGGCTATGGGTCGCGCCATGGGAAGTCTCGCTGCAAGGGAGGGATGTGATCGGCGTGGGCGGCGCGTCATCGCGCCATTGATCATCTCGCCCATGTCATCGGCGCCCATCCCTGCGGCGTGCGGACGTGATACTGGCCGCGCTGATTCATCACATACACATAGCCGGTGGCGGGATCGGTATAGGGCTGTCCCGGCTGAAGGTGGGACAGAACCTGGGACCCGGTTTGCGGGCTCGTATAGGTGTTGTTTCCGCGCAGCATGTTTCCAAATTCACTGTTGTTGCGATGGAAACCGCCGATATAGGCGGATTGCGCGTCCGCGCGCGCGCGTTCCGCCGCGCGCAGACCCGCGACCGCCGCGGTTTCGCGGCGCTGGTTTTCGGTGACGCTTCGGCGATAGGCGTCCATGCCTTGCGGGGTGAAGCCGCCGGTCGCGCCGTACTGATAGGCGAAGTCCTGGAAGCTGAGCCGTCCGCCGCCGGCGAGGTGCTGCTGATAAAGTTGCTGAACGCGCGGGTTCTGCATGTTCTGCGCGACGATGCCGCTCTGCATCTGCTGAATTTGCGCGCCCAACGCGCGGTCCTGGGCCAGCATGTTCTGATACATCGCGTTGAAGTCCTGACCCAGCGCGGGCGAAGCCGCCAGCGCCGCGAGCGCCGCAGACGCGAGAGATCGGGCGATGACGTTCATGGGGCTCTCCTGATCCGTTGAGGCGCGTTCGGCTTCACAAGACGCTCCCATCCGCTCAACGCACGGGCGCGCCGTAGGCGGGAGCGGGGGCGGGGTAAGGCGCGGGAGCGGAGTAGGGAGACGGCGCCGGAGCGCCATAGGGCGTTTGCGCGCCATAGGGCGACGGCGCCGTCGGCGGCGGATAGGGCGCGGGAGCGGCTTGCGGCGCGGCGGCGCCGGGGTATGGACTCGGCGCCGGAGCGGGTTGCGGGGGCGCATAGCGACTGGGGGCCGGCGGCGCCCCGGCGCTCATCAACGGGTAGCCCGCCGCGCTCCAGGCCTCGACGCCGCCGCGATACCACGCGACATTCGTGAAGCCGGCGCGGATCGCGCGCAACGCGGCGTTATAGGACATCCAGCATTGCGGCGAAGCGCAGTAGGTGACGATCGGGAAATTCGTCTGCCCGCGCGTCGCGCCGTAAAGATATTGCGAGAAACCCTGCTGGATCTGGTCGTTGAAGGAGCCGCCCGGCGCCGCGCCGATGCCCGTGACGGCGCCCGGCAACATCTGCTGTCCGCCCAGCACGTCGAGCAGCAGCACGGGGCGTCCGCTGGTCAGCAAAGCCGCCAGCTCTTGCGTGGCGATGACGCGCCCGCCCGGAATCTGGGTCGGCGTCGGGCCGTGCATAGCGCCGCTATGCAATTCCGCGGTCGGCGGAACGCCAAAATCCTGCGCTTCCGGCGAGGCCGCCGCGGCAGGCGGCGGCGCCCCGAATTGCGGCGCGGGCGCGGGAGTGGGGACAGGAGCCGGAGGCGCGAGCGGGGCCTGCGCGGCGAGCGGGCCGGCAAGCGCCATCGACAGGGCGGCGGACAAGAGCAGTCGCGACATTCAACGAACTCCCTTACGCGGACAGTTGGTTCACATTCGACCAGGCGTTAAAGTTGAGCGCGGCGCGAGGGCGCCTGTCGTGAGCACGTAATCGAGACGTCATTCGCTTGGCTGCGTCGCGCCGCGGCAGCGCGAAATTGACGTCCTCGCCGCTCGCGATGTCGGGCGTCGGAAACGCAATGGTCGCCGCCACGGGAGCGTCGGCGCGATTGCGGAAGAGATAATCGACCCGCACTTCGTCCATGGACAGAAACAGATCCTCGGCCACCATCTCGATAGCGTCGAACTGGATCGGCGCGATCCCGCCGGTGCGCAGCTCGGCCGTGGCGTCATTGGCGCCGGCCGGCGTCGCCGCCAGAAGCGACGCGATTATGAGGAGGGCTGCGCTGCGGGTCATGAAACCTCCTGCGGATATATCGCGACGCAGGGTTCAGCGGTCCGGCAGCGCGACCCACAGCTCGCCGGCGAAACCCCGCGCATCGAGACGCCAGTTGCGGCCGGATATCGTCGCGCGCGCGCCGCGGCACGCGAAGGAGAACAAGGCGTCGTGGCCCGTCGCCGCCGCCGAGACGATCTCGGCGCCCGGATTGTCGCGGCAGAAGGCGTCCGCGCCGCGATTGCGTCGCCGCGCGTCGATTTTCGCGCAGGGCAGATTTGCGCCGACGAAGCAGACCAGCGCGCGCCCGTCCGCGCAGCGCCATCGCGCCTGCGCGGCGATGTCTGAGTCGCTCGGCAGGATGGCGACGTCGGGAAAGCGTTGGCGATAGGCGCCCCGCACGCTGTCGGGAAGCGCGCCGTTGAGCGCGCGCACGGCGTCGTCGTGGAGAACGACCCGGCATGCGCGCCGCATGTCGCGGCTGTCCAGCGCGTCTGCGCCCGACGAAGCGGCGCAGGCCGCCCCCAACAGCAGGTTCGCCACGATGCGTTTGAACATCCCGGTCTCCGCGTTCGGCGCCGCGCCCGGCTCACGGCGTCGACGCTCCGGGCGAGAGCATAACGGCGGCGCTCGCCCTCCCGCCCGAAGCCCGTTCGAGGCGGTGGCCGGTCGCAAACCATCTCAGGCAGGTACGGCGCACGGCGCGTGTCGTGGGGAGCCATGCACGCGACATTAGAAAGTCGTGCTTTACTCCGTCAAAGTCCGAATTCGTCTCGGGCCATTCCAAAAGGTTATGCCATGACGCGGCGGCTCAATCTCCGGCAGATCGAAGCCTTCAAGGCCGTCATCGAATTCGGCACGATCAGCCGCGCGGCCGAGATGCTGAACGTGTCCCAGCCAGCGATGAGCAAGCTCATCGGGCATCTTGAGGCGGACGCGGGCCTGCGCCTGTTCGACCGCGTCAAGGGCCGGCTCGCCCCGACCCGGCGCGGGATGCGGCTCTACGAGGAGATCGACCGGATTTTCGCGGGCGTGCGACAGATCGAGAACGCGGTCGATGCGATCCGGCGGGACGAACACAGCCGTCTGCATGTCGGCGTCCTGCCCGCTCTGTCGGGCGCCTTCATCCGCAAGGTCACGACGCGGTTCGTCGGCGCCCATCCCGACGTGTTGTGCTCGATCTGGTCGCAGAGTTCGCAATGGATCGCCGAGGGCCTCGTCGCCCACAAGCTCGACGCCGCTCTGGTCGCCTCCGCCATCGACAATCCCTATATCGTCGCCGAGCCGCTGATGCCGCGCCCGGTCGTCTGCATCCTGCCCCTAGGCCATCCGCTCGGCAGGAAACGCGCGATCGCCGCCGCCGATATCGACGGCGCGCCGTTCGTCTCCTTCGCGCCGGAGAGCGACACCGCGCGGCGCATCGGCCGGGTTCTGGACGCGCATGGGGCGACGCCGAACGTCGTGATGGTGGCCAACACCTCGCCCGTCGTGTGCGAATTCGTCGCTGCGGGCGTCGGCCTGGCTCTGGTTCACCCGCTCAGCGTCGACGGCGTGCGCGACCGGGTGATCGTGCGACCGTTCAAACCCACCTTCCAGATTGATTTCCAGCTTTGCCGTCTGCGTGACAGCCGCAATGCGCGGCTCGTCGACGCCTTCCTCGACGCGGCGCGCGCGACGGCGGCGGAGGTCGCGGACGCGATACTCGACGCGGGCCGCTGAGTCAGGGCGGCGTCAATGTCGTGGCTTCCGTGATCGGCGGCGCGAGGTTCATCGCCCCCTTGAGGGCGTAGCCGAACTCCAGCCGGTCGCTGCGCGCCCAGACCTGACGCAGATCGAACAGCGGAATGGCGCAGACATCCTCCATGATCAGGCGCTGCGCCTCCTTCCACAACGCGCGTTGCGTCGCTTCGTCTGGCGCGGCGCGCGCGGCCTCGATCTGCGCGTCGGCGGCCGCGCAATGGGAGAAATTCGTTCCCGCGTTCGGCCCGCCGACCTCGGCGCTTGAGTGAAAAAACGCGGTCAGATAAGCGTCGGCGACAGGAAACCGCGCCGCGCCGTAAAACACCAGCGCTCCCATATCCTTGCGGATCCGGCTCTGATAGGCGGCGTGATCGACGATCTGCATCTCCAGCCGCACGCCGATCCTGGCGAGCTGCGCCTGAATGATGGTCATGATCGGGCGCTGCGCCTGAATGTTGGAGACGACCGCATTGAGCGTGAACCCGCCCTTCAGCCCCGCCTCCGCGAGCAGCGCTTTCGCCGACGCAGGATCGAAGACGTAACGCGCGGAGCAATCCTCGCCGAGATAGCCCGGCGGAACGATCGAACAGCCCTTGGCCGCGACATCCTCGCCCACATAGCGCACAAGCTCGTCGACATCGATCGCCGCCGCGAGAGCGCGGCGCACGCGAATGTCGTCGAGCGGAGGGACGCGACGGTTGAGGTGCAGGCTGCGGAATTCGCCGGGCCCGAAGATTTCGACATGGACCCCCGGCCGCCGCCGCGCGGCCTCGGCCCAACGCTGTTCGCGTTTGCCGTAGATCAGATCAACCTCGCCGGACGCGAGCGCAAGCTCCCGCGCGCTGTCGAACGCGATGGCGCGCACCTCGATGGCGCCGATCTTCGGCGCGCCGCGAAAATAGGTCGGATGTGCGGCGAGCCGCACATATTGCTGCGTCCGGCGCTCGACGAAGGCGAACGGCCCGGCGCCCACCGGCTGCGCGCCGAACGCCTCGCCCGACTGCTCCGACGCCTTGCGGCTGACGATGTGGCCGCCATGATAATTGGAGACCCGCCCGAGGAAATGGGCGTCGGGATATTTCAGGACAATCCGCACCGTCGCCTCGTCGAGCGCTTCGACGCTTTCGACGCCCGCGAAATCCGAGGAAAAGGCGGAACGACGCGCGTCCGCGGCGCGGCGCAGCGAATAGACGACATCATCGGCCGTGACGGTCCCCCATTCGCCATGAAAACGCACGCCCGGGCGCAGATGGAACGTCCAGACCAGACCGTCGGCCGACCTCTCCCAGCGCTCGGCGAGATCGGCCTCCATATCCGCGGGGTCGGCGCCGCCCGGCCTGAACCGGACAAGGCCGTTGAACATCCAGCTCACCAGAGCCTTGTCGGCCATCGCGCTGGCGCGGTGGGGGTCGAGAGTGGAGATCTCGCCGGGGCCGAAGCCGACGCGCAGCACGATATCACTCGCGCAGGCCGGGAATGCCGTGCACGCCGCGACGAAGAGAACCATCAGCGCCGCCGCATGCCGTCTCACCTGCGCACCTCGCGAGTCTGTTCGCCACGCGCGATGTTGGCGGCCAGCGCCGCCTTGTCAAAGGCGAAAGTTGCCGGCGCGCGAGCGAAACCGCGATCACACTTCGTTTACCGTACCTCGTTGACGTAAACATGCCCGCGCGTCGCGTCCCATGCCCATTCTCCATCGTCGCGATTTCATGTCCGCCTCGGCCGCTCCCGCGAGCGTCGCCATGACCGGCCTTCCGGCCTTCGCGCAGACGCCGGCGCGCGGCGCGCTGCGCGTCAGCGTCGATCAGGCGGTCGCCAAGCTCAAACCGCTGCAAACGCGGGTGAACCCCGAACATCAAGGTCGAGACCATGTCGCACGCGACCTATCTCGATCAGGTCTGGAAGAAAGGTCCCATCTACGTCGGCTTCTACAATATGCAGGCGACGGCGGATGCGATTTTCTCCTTGCTCTACACGTCGAACGCCGCCTGGAACGAGACGCGCTGGAACAATGCGGCGTTCGACAAACTGGCCTTCGAGGCGCGCGCCACGGTGGACGAGACCAAGCGCCGCGCGCTCTACGCCGAGGCGCAGAAGCTGATGCACGCCGATGTTCTCTCGATCATTCCGGTCTTCCTCGATCTGTTTGGCGCACGGCGCGAATGGGTGAAGGGCTACGAGCTGCATCCGCGCGGCGCGGTGTTCCGGCTCGATTTCGTCTCGCTCGACGCCGGCGCGCCGAAGCGCGGCTGACTGGCGACGGAGCGGCGTCGTGTCGGCGGCCTATGTTCTCAGGCGTATCGCGTTGATCGGCTACACGCTGCTGGTCGTGTCGTCTTCGCGATCACCCAGGTTCTGCCGGCCGAGGCCGTCGTGATGATGCCCGGCGAGAACGCCACGCCCGACGCGCTCGAAGCCGTGCGCGTCAGGATGGGCCTCAACGATTCGATCTGGATGCAATATCTGCACTGGCTGTCGGCCGTGTCGCGCGGCGATTTCGGCGTCTCGATGCGCACCGACCAACCCGTCGCGCCCGCCGCCTTCGTCGTCGGCCGCGAGATGCTGCCGAACGTCGTCGCGCCGATCATCGTCGAGATGACGATACGCGTCTGTCAACGAGCACGGAATCGGGACCCCGGATTTTCACCGAATAGGGACGCCCTTGTCGACGAGGCGCCGCCGCAGTTCGTCGATCGTGATGTCGGCCGTCTTGTCGAGAAGGGCGAGGATCGCCGCGGCATGCGCCTCGATCCGTCCGAGCGTCGGTCGCCGCCCAGCGCTTTGGGTCGGGCGTCGCCTTGCTCGCGCTCGCGACGCCGCCAGCGGCTGACGCTGGCCGCGTTCACGCCATGGAAGAACTTTCGACTGACGATCGGAAGAGACTTTCCTCGCGGAATCAAGGACGATTCATAGCTCTCCGACTGAGTCGGAGAGCATGATCGATGCCAATGCGGATGACTGAGGCGGACTGGGCGCACATGCCGACGGTGTTTCGCGCCTGGCCGCCGCGCGTCGGAGCGGAATTCGAGTCCGTGCTTTCACCGTCCGAACGCGCGAAACAAATCGGGGCGCCGTTCGCGCGCAACGTTCGCCAATGCGAGGCAGAGAAGAATACGGGCCTTGGGACCGCGCAGACCTCCGGCGAAGATGGCGCCCGCCTCCTCCAGATCGCGGCCGCCGCCGTCGCCGTAAAGCGGCAGAACGCGGCCTTCCGGGCAACGCGAGGCGACGATGGTCGTCACGCCGGTCGCCCGCGCCCGCGCGACCGCCTCGACGATGGCCGGCGTGGCGTTGCCGCGGCCGAAGGCTTCAAGCACGACGCCGCGCGCCCCCGACTCGACCGCCGCGTCGAACAGACGCGCGTCGGCGCCCATCGCGAGCGCGATGAGATCGACGCGCGTTTCTATCGATCGCGTGGGAAATGATGGAACCCGCGTCGGACGATGCGTCACGATCAGCTCGCCGCGATCGACCATGCCGAGCGGTCCCACGCCGGGGCTGGCGAAAGCGGCGGCGCGCGAGGCGTGGACCTTTGTCGCGTCGCGCGCGCCCAGCACCGCGCCATCGAAAACGACCACCGTTCCGAGCCCGACCGCCTCGGGCGACGCGGCGACGCGCATGGCGTCGGCGAGATTGCCCGGCCCGTCGGCGTCGGGCGCATCCGCGCCTCGTTGCGCGCCCGTGAACGCGACCGGCTTTTCGGAGGCGACCACGAGGCTCGTCAGGAAGGCGCTTTCCTCCAGCGTGTCGGTGCCGTGGGCGACGACGCAGCCGACGACGGCGTCGTCGTGCAACCGCGCCTCGATGTGGCGCGCGAGCCGGAATGCGGTTTCGAGATCGATCAGGTTGCTGCCGAGATTGACGAAATCGTCGAGCGTCACCTCGAAGTCGGGCGCGCATGCGCCGAGACTCGCGAGAAGCTCGTCGCCGTCGGCGACGCTACGCAAGGCTCGCGCCGTCGCGTCCCACCGCGATGCGATGGTCCCCCCCGTGGTGACCACAAGAATGCGCGGCTTCGTCACGGCTTCGTCGCGCTCAATGCAGCAACTGGCTGAGGAATCGCCGCGTGCGTTCATGCGCGGGGCTGTCGAAGAAGGCGGCAGGCGCGTTGGTCTCGACGATGCGGCCCTTGTCCATGAACACGACGCGATCCGCCACGCGACGCGCGAAGCCCATTTCGTGCGTGACGCAGATCATCGTCATGCCCTCTTCGGCCAGACCGATCATGGTGTCGAGAACCTCGCCGACCATCTCCGGATCGAGCGCGGATGTCGGCTCGTCGAACAGCATGATCTTGGGAGTCATGCACAGCGACCGCGCGATGGCGGCGCGCTGCTGCTGGCCGCCGGAAAGCTGCGAGGGATACTTGCGCGCATGATCGGCGATCCGCACCCGTTCGAGATAGGCCATCGCCATGTCGCGCGCCTCCCTGCGGGCGACGCCGCGCACGCTGACGGGCGCGACGACGCAATTGTCGAGAATGGTCAGATGCGGAAACAGATTGAAATGCTGGAACACCATGCCGACGTCGCGTCGCACCGCCCGCGCCGTCACTGCGTCATGGCCGAGCGTGACGCCCTCGATCTCGATGCGCCCTTCCTGATGGTCTTCGAGCCGGTTGAGGCAGCGGATCAGCGTCGATTTGCCCGAGCCGGACGGCCCGCACAGAATGACGCGCTCGCCTCTGGCGACGTCGAGATCGATGTCGGAGAGCACCTGAAACTGCCCGAACCATTTATTGACGCCGCGCATCCGCACGGCCGGACCCCTGTCGTCATCGCGCATCGGCGTCTCCCCGTCGTTCGTCCGGCGGGCGCGGCGGCGAGGCCATCCGCATCGGATCGAGAATGTCGCGCAGCGCCTGCGCGTCGATGGCCAGGTCGCCGGTCGCGTCCATGACGCTGCGGCCGGAAATCAGCGCCAGCCGTGCGATCTCGGCGGCGCGCGCATAGCCTACGATCGGGACGAGCGCCGTCGCCAGCGAGATGCTGCTTTCGGCGCCGGCGCGGCAACGCTCCGCATCGGCCTCGATCCCGGCGACGCAGCGCGTGGCGAGCCCATTCATCGCGCGGCCGAGAAGCCGCATCGAACTGAGCAGGTCGTAGGCCATGAGCGGTTCGAAGGCGTTGAGCTGAAGCTGGCCCGCCTCCGCCGCCATCGTCACCGCGAGATCGTTGCCGATCACCTGATAACAGACCTGATTGACCGATTCCGGAATCACCGGATTGACCTTGCCCGGCATGATCGAGGAGCCGGGCTGCACCGGCGGCAGGCGGATTTCGCCGAGGCCGCTGCGCGGACCGCTGGAGAGCAGGCGCAGATCGTTGCAGATCTTCGAGAGCTTGACGGCGATGCGTCGCAGGATGCCGGAGAAAGTGACGAAGGCCCCCGCGTCCCAGCTCGCCTCCATCAGGTCGCGCGCGGCCACCAGCGGCAGCCCCGCGATGCGCGACAATTCGGCGATCGCCCGTTCGGCGTATTCGGGCGTCGCGTTGATGCGCGTGCCGACCGCCGTGCCTCCGAGATTGACCTCGCGGAACAGCAGCGCCACTTCCTCCAGCCGCGACACGTCCTCGCGCAGCGTCGCGGCGAAAGCCTCGAATTCCTGCCCGAGCGTGATCGGCACCGCGTCCTGCAACTGCGTGCGGCCGATCTTGACGATGGGCGCGAACTCCCGACCCTTCGCCTCGAAGGCCGCGATCAGCCGCGCCAGAGCCGCCTGAAGCTCGGCGCGGCTCAGCAGCACGGCGACGCGGACGGCGGTCGGATACACGTCGTTGGTCGATTGCGACATGTTCACGTCGTCGTTGGGATGCAACGCCGCGTAGTCGCCTTTCGCGCGCCCGAGCCGTTCGAGGGCGCGGTTGGCGATCACCTCGTTGGCGTTCATGTTGCTCGACGTGCCCGCACCGCCTTGGAAAACGTCGACGACGAACGCCTTGTCGAGATCGCCGGCGATCACGTCGTCGCAGGCTCCGACGATGGCGCGCAGCTTTTCCGCGTCGAGGAGTCCGGAGGCGTGGTTGGCCATGGCGGCCGCCTTCTTCACCATCGCGAGCGCTCTGACCAGCGCGGGAAAGTCGCCGAGCGCGACGCCGGAAAGATCGAAATTCTCCCGTGCGCGGTCGGTCTGGACGCCGTAATAGGCGTCGGCGGGAACGGCGCGCGCGCCGAGCGAGTCGCGTTCCTCGCGCATCGGCTTTTCATGCAATGTCATGGTCGCCTCACACCGCCGCCGCAGCGCGCGCGCCGGCGCGCGTCGGGGCCGCGCGCGCGGCTCGCGGCTCGAAATAATCCGCCCGCACCGCCGCGCCGATCAGGTTGACGAAGAAGCGCCCGGCGGCGATGGCGGTGAGTTGGTTCACGTCCTTCGACGGCGTGATCTCGACGATGTCCATGCCCACGACGCGGCCCTTGCGGACGAGGCCGTGCAACAGCTCGCGCGTCTGGAGATAGGTGACGCCGCCGAAGGCGGGGCCCGCCACCGCCGGCATGACGGACGGATCGACGCCGTCCGCGTCAATGGTGATGTAATAACGTCCGCCGTCGGGAATGCGGTCGAGGATCGCCTTCATGCCAAGCTCATGCAACTCGTAGGCCGTGACGATGTTGGCGCCATAGGCGACGGCGGCGTCATATTCCTCCGGCCGCGCAGTGCCCTGCGCGCGGATGCCGATCTGGAAAATCTCCGCGACATGCGGCATTTCCGACGCGCGGCGGATCGGGCTCGACAAGCCGTCGGAAACGCCGTTGATCTGGTCGCGCCAGTCGATATGCGCGTCGATCTGCACGAGCGTGATCGGTCCGTGATCCTCGTAGGCGCGCAGCACCGGAATCGGGATTCCGTGATCGCCGCCGATGATGAGGGGCAGCGCGCCGGCGGCGAGAATCTTGCGCACCGCGGCCTCCGCGTTGCGCGTCGCGGCGGCGGGGTCCTTGGGGTCGCCGATCACGTCGCCGCAGTCTGCGACCTTGACGGCGCGTCCGTCGTAGATCGTCCCGCCGAGATCGAAATCGTACCGGTCGAGGTGCCGCACGGCGCGGTCGGTGGCCTGACGCACGGCGGTCGGCGCGCGGGTCTGATCGTTGGTCACCTCGTCGATAGTGTAGGCGGAGCCATACGGCACGCCCAGAAACGCGATGTCAGCGTCGAGCGTGTCGAGATCGGTGTGGACGGCGGAGTAGAGCATGCTCTTGTGCCCGTGCCTGGGAGCGCTGGTGAGGGGGGCGGACGTGGGCGACGAAGACATGGGAGCGCCTTTCTAATGATGGCGATGCGCGGGCGGCGCGATCTGGGAGAGGAACTGCTTGAGGCGAGGATTCGAAGGGTTGGAGAGAACCGCCTCGGGAGGCCCGGACTCCGCGACGAGGCCTTGATCGAGGAAGATCACGCGATCAGCGACCTGACGCGCGAAGCCGATCTCATGCGTGACGATCAGCATCGTCGTGCCGGACCCCGCCAGCTCGCGGAGAAAGACCAGCACCTCGTTGACGATCTCGGGGTCCAGCGCCGAGGTCGGCTCGTCGAACAGCATCAGATCGGGATTCATCGCCAGCGCGCGGGCGATGGCCACACGCTGCTTCTGGCCGCCGGACAGGGCCGCTGGAAAGCTCTCGGCCTTGTCGCGCAGGCCGAAGCGTTGCAGCAGGTCGAGCGCTCGCTCGCTCGCCGCGTCCCGCGATTCGCCCAGCACCTTCATTGGGCCTTTGACGATATTTTCCAGAACGCTGAGATGCGGCCACAGGTTGAACTGCTGGAACACGAAGCCGGTCTTGGGGCGCATCCGGTCGATCTCGCGAGGCGACTGCATACGCACCGCGCCGTCCGGCTTCTGCTCGCGGCCGATATAGGCGCCGGCGATCTCGACGAAGCCCGCGTCGGGAATCGTCAGATGATTGATGCAGCGCAGGAGCGTGCTCTTGCCGCAACCGCTCGGACCGATGATGCACACCGACTCGCCGGGCTTAACCTCGAAGGAGATGTCGCGCAGCGCGGCGTGCGCGCCGAAGCTCTTGGCGAGGTTCGACACTCTGAGCAGCGGGGCGATCATGCCGGACTCCGGGTTTCGATCATGAGATATTTGTTGGCGACGCTGGCGCGCGTCTGGCTTCCGCCCTGCGCGGCGTGCGAGGCCGTCTCGACGCGGCGCATGCCATGCGCAAGGCTTGCGGTGACCAACCAGTAGATCGCCGCCGTGGTCAGAAAGACCTCGAAGGGGGCGAACGTGTTCCCCTGCACGACGAGGCCCTGATAGGTCAGTTCCGCGACGGTGATCGTGCTCAGAATGGACGTCTCTTTGACCATCGAGATCGCGGTGTTGGTCGATGGCGGCAGAAGCAGACGCAGCGTCTGCGGCGCGACGATCTCCCACAGGCCCTGAAAGTAGGACATGCCGATGGCGCGCGCCGATTCCATCTGGCCCTTCGGCACCGCCAGGACCGCGCCGCGGATGATCTCGGTGAAATAGGAGCCGGCGAAGAAGGAGAGCGCGGCGGTTCCCACGAGCGATTGCGTCAGACGCAGGCCAATCATCGGAAGTCCATAGAAGAACAGGTAGAGGACGATGATGAAAGGCACGTTGCGGAAGCACTCGACATAGGCGTTGGCGAGCGCGCGCAACGTCCGGCGATGCGACAGCGACATCAGCGCGAGCGGAATCGCGATCAGGAAGCCCGCCGCCACGGCCGCGACGGCGATCAGGATCGTCGACGCCGCGCCGTATGCGAACAGGCGCCAGTGGTCGAGAATGACGGAGAAATCGAGATGCATGGCCTTATCCCCGACGCACGGCGAAGCGCGTTTCGAGCGCCTTGCCGCCATGACTGACGACGAAGTTGAGCGCGAACAGGATGATCGCCGCCGCCAGAAGCGCTTCGAGCGGGCGGAAGGTGGAGTTGGCGATCTGCTGGGCGGTGCGCAGAACCTCGACCACGGTGATGACCGACAGAAGCGCAGTTCCCTTGACGACCGTCGTCAGCTCGTTGACGAGCGGCGGCAGGATGCGAATGAACAGTTGCGGCAGGACGATCTTGCGCCAGATGCCGGGGCCGTTGACGCCGAGCGCGACGGCCGCCTCGATCGGTCCGGGGTCCATGCCCGACAGGCCGCCGCGCATGATCTCGGTGATGAAGATCGAGCTGTTGAAGGCGATCGCCAGCACGCCCGCCTGAATCGGCGAGAGGTCGACGCCGAGCGCGGGAAGGCCGTAATAGAACAGGAAGATCTGCACCAGGATCGGCGTCCCGCGAATGAAGCTGATCAGCACGCCGATCACCCTGTTGACGATCGGCACGCCTAGCGTGCGCGCCACCGTGAGCCCGGTGCCTCCGACGACGGCGAGCGCCATGGCCGCGAGCGCGATGGCGAGATTGACGCCGGCCGCCGGAATCAGCGCCGGGAAGGCGTGGCCGAAGGCCGAAAGGCTGAAGTCCATCGTCGTCACTCGATTGGTCGGATGGGTCGGGGCCGGCGCCGCAAAGCGATTCCTGCGGCGTTCGCGCCGGGCCGTGAGGCCGCCGCTAGAGCGTTTTCCGATCCACCAGGATCGGAAAATCGCCCTATCTATTTGTTTCAACGCATCATCTTTATCCGCCAAGTCTGCAACTTGGCGGGATGATGCTCTATCGCGCGCCGTCGGGCAGGTAGTCTTTCGTGGGCAGCGTGTAGGTCATGCCGAGCCATTTGCGCTGCAACTCGGCGAAGCGGCCGTCAACCTGCATCTTGAGGATCACCGCATTGATTGCGTCGCGCAGATCCAGATCCTCGGGGCGCACGACCCAGGCGTTAAGGCTGGGAATCTCCGCCGCGCGGCCGACGAGCTCGAACACGCCGGGGCGTTCGCGCATCAGGTTCTGCAACACCGGCAGCCCCGCCATCGCGGCGTCGGCTGTTCCGTTGGCGACCGCCAGAAAGCCGTCGCTGAAGCTGGGATAGAGCTTGAGGTCGGCGAAGCCGCCGCCCGACTTTTCGAGGCGTGCGTTCAGGGCCTTCGCGACGGGATCGACCGCCGAGGCGAGCTGCGTCGCCACCACCTTGCCCTTGAGGTCCTCGATGGCGCGGATCTTCGCGTCGCCGGCCTTCTTGAGGACATAGGCGGTGCTGTCGGCGATCGGCAGCGTGTAGGCGTAGCGCTTGGCGCGCTCGGCGTTGATGCCGACGGAGGTGGCCACGAAATCGAACTTGCCGGCGATCAGGCCCGGAAGAATCCCCTGAAACGGCAGGTCGAGCTGCTTGACCGTGACGCCCCAGTCGGCAGCGATGGCGTCGAGAAGATCGCGCCCGAAACCGACGATCTTGCCATCTTTGACGAATTCGAAAGGTGGATAAGCGGCCTCGGTGCCCACAGTCATCGTCTTGGCGCGCTTGATCTTTTCAAAGGTGGTTTCAGCCAGGGCGCTTGCGCCGGAGGTCGCCGCGCAGGCGATCGCGATCGTCAAAATTCCAAATAGCCGCCGCGTCATCATGGCGCATCCTCCCGGTTGTCGTTGCGGCGGAATTTACCGCCGATCCGCCCAGCCGCAATGAAAAGCCGGAATGACCATGGAGCGCGCCGCAAGCGCAGACATGCCGCCGTCGATATCGGCTCCATGACCGATCATTCGATAGATAAGACGTAAAAACATAATGTTAGTCTCATGTCATGGCCACGCCTACGACCTTTCGCATGGCGCCGCTATGAGGCTCGACGATGCAAGGTTTTTCTGACAATCATGCGTTAAAGTCATGATGAAGGTATAGAAATGGCGAGATCGGCCCGCAACAATGCGCTTTCGGTGCGCGCGCTCGGCTTCGACCTGCAAACGCTCGAAATCTTCCTTGCGGTCTGCCGCACCGGCGGCATGACCGCAGCGGCGCGCCAGACCGGGCTCACGCAATCGGCCGTCTCGCGTCAGATCCTGTCGCTGGAGCAGAGACTCGGCGTCTGGCTTTTCGAGCGCGACGCGCGTCCGCTCAAGCAGACGCTGGCCGGACAGAAGCTGATGCGGTCGGCCGAGCGCCTGATCGCGGAGGCGGTCGCTCTGCGCGCGCAGATGCAGTCCGCTATGGCGGGCCTGATTCCGCAGGTGCGGCTCGGTCTGATCGACTCCCTGTCCGATCCGCTCGTTCCGCTGCTGATCAAATCGTTGCGCGACCGCGTCGAGGCCGTGTCGGTGACGACGGGTTTCGTCGCGCCGCTGCGCGAACGCATGTTGCGGCGCGACCTCGACGCGGTGATCTCCTCCGACGCTTTCGACGATCTCGACGGTTTCGAACGTTTCGACCTGTTCCGCGAAACTTTCATCGTGGTCGCGCCCAAGGGCCTGCCGCCCTTTGGCGACGAGGGCGAGTTTCGCCGCTTCGCCTCGACCTTTCCGATGATCCGCTCCGGCGCGAGCACCGGCATCGCCCAGCGCGTCGAACAGCATTTTCGCCGCCTCAGGCTCGAAGTGCCTCACACCTTCTCCTGCGACACGATGGAATCAGTCCTCAGCCTGGTCGCCTCGGGCCTTGGCTGGTCGGTTCTGACGCCAGTCTGTCTGCGCAAGGGCATTTCGTACATGCCGGAGGTGCAGGCGCTGCCGATGCCGGGCGCGCAATTCTCGCGCGACATTCATCTCGTCGTGCGACGCGGCGAGTTCGACGGCTTCGCGCGTCAGCTCGCGGGCGCGTGCCGGCGCGCGATCCAGAAGACATATGCGCCGCGCCTGTCGGCGGTCGCCCCTTGGCTCGGCGAGGCGATCACCGTCGCCAAGTCGTGATCGCCGCTCGCGGCCCGACGCGCCGCGGCCACGAAGATATCGCGCCTCGCTTTAACAAGGTCCGCAATCACTTTGCAGTTTGCTCGATAGCTTCGGCAGGACCGTAAGCGTTCTTTATCCAATCGACGGATGGGGCCTGCCGCGCGGCGCCGAGGGTGAGAACTCAGCGTCAATCTGGATGAGCGCGCTTCGCCAGCCCGCGAGCGGTCGGATGTGTCGGCGCAAGATGTTGAGTCGTCTCGATATGAGGGGATCGACATCGTGCCCGGCGCCCACATCACCGACCGCCAGATGAGGCTGTACATGGAACGTCGACAGACCCTTTCCCCCTAGGCACCGCGGCCTGCGCGGGGTTTTCCACCGCCACCGCTTATCGGATCGAGGCCGATCCACGCTCGCCCTCGCAGAAGAAGGCGCCGAGGAGGCGCCGCCGTCCCGATCCGCTCGCGCCCTATTGGGACGCCGAGATCGTGCCGATGCTGAAGGCGGCGCCCGGCATCCGGGTGATCGGCGTCCTGCAGGAGCTGCGGCGTCGCCATCCCGATCTCAACCGCAACATCCGCTGCACCCCGGAGCGGCGCATCCAGGACTCGCGGGGGCCGCACGGCCCTGAGCAGGACGTGATCTTCCGCCAGGAGCATCCGCCGGGTCGCCTCCACCTGTCCGACTTCACTGACGCGGGCGCATTGCGGATCTCCATCGCCGACGAACTGCTTGACCATCGGCTTTATCGGGCGTGTCGCAAAACCGCGCCGGGTTTTGCGGAGACCCAACTCTTTGTGAGGATGGGGCCATGAAGG
>ERZ1645187.1947-NODE-1947-length-18612-cov-21.355338_pt1 | contig 18612 bp, 13 predicted proteins | sample MGYA00575352_ERZ1645187 | MGnify/ENA primary metagenome ERZ1645187 (study PRJEB40837, sample SAMN11349314) | freshwater sediment metagenome | isolation source: river sediment | host: Sediment | place: India: Wazaribad , New Delhi | collected 2017-02-21 ... | reverse complement strand
TTCAGCGGCGTGCGGATCTCGTGGGAGATCTTGGCGAGGAAGTCGGACTTGTGGATCGAGGCCTCCTCGGCGCGACGCCGGGCGGCGGTCAGCTCCTCTTCCGACTTCTTCCATTGGGTGATGTCGCGCAGGACCGCGCAATATTTGGCGACCGGCCCCGCCGTGACGCGGCCGATGGTCATGAACAGCGGGATCAGCCCCTCGGGCGCGACGACGCCGATCACTTCACGGCCGTCGTTCAGCACCGAGGCGACGCCGTTGGCGGCGAGACCGTCGAGATAGTCGGTCGCCGAGCGGCGGCTCTCCGGCGCCAGCCGGTCGACCAACGGGCGCCCGATCATGGCGCGGCGCTCGACCCCGAACAGCGCCTCGGCGCCGGCATTGGCGGAGAGGACGAGGCCGGAGGCGTCGAGCATCAGGACGCCGTCGGTGGCGGTGTCGATGATCGCCTGCAGCTCCTCGATGCGTTCGCGATCGGCGTCGGGGATCGCCGGCCCCGTGGCGGGGGCGGGCGTGGGCGCGGCGGCGGGGACCGCGTGTTCGGTCAGGACCAGCAACAGGCCGCCGCCGCCCTCGATCGGGACGGGAGTGATGCGCGCGTCGCAGGGTACGACGGTGCCGTCGTGGGCGATCAGCGGGATCGGCCGTCCGCCCGCTGTTTCGAACCGGCGGGCGGCGTGAGGCCCGGCGAAGAGGGCATGGGCTCCCCCTGCTTCGCGCAGCGCGGCGAGATCGGGATAGCGCAGCAGCGTCAGGAAGCGGTCGTTGGCATGGACCAGCGTGTCGTCGCGGAGCAGCGCCACGGCGAGGGGCAGCCGATCGAGCAGACGGACGTCGAAGTGGGCGGTGGGGACGGGGGACGCCACGGCGGGCGCCGTCGGCGTCGGGAGCGGTACGGTCTCGGCGGCGACGGGCTCGGAAGGGGCCGGGGACGGCGCGGCGGTCCCGGCCGCCTCGCCCTCGATGCGGGCACCGAGGGCCTCGGCGATCTGGCGGAAGGCGTGGCGTTCGGGCACCGACAGGCGGACGGCGTCCGGGGCTGGGCGGGTCGAGGTGTCGAGCGCGACGAGACGCGGCGCCGTGCGCGCCGGCTCCACGGAGGCGGCGGCGGTGGGCTCGGTGGCGACCACGGGGGCGACCTCGGTGGCGACCACGGGGGCGACCTCGGGTTCGACCTCGGCGAGGACCGGCGCCGCCGGGGTAGGCTCGGCGGCCGGGGCGGCGGTTTCGGGCGCGCCGGCCGGGGGCTCGGCCGGGCCGGTCACGGCGGCCGGGGTCGCCTCGGGGTGGAGGAGGACGTCGTCGCCGATGTCGCCGGCGAAGGCGGGTTCGATCGGATGGTCGACCTCGTCCTCTGCGCTCTCGCGGTCGTCCGGGTAGAGCGGCGGCTCGGCGAGGTCTTCGACGACGCAGGCGACGGCCGGCGCATCGAGCGGCGGTGCCGGCTCGACATCGGCCACGTCGGCGTCGGGAGCCGTCGTTTCGATCGAGGTGGGCGCGTCGACCGACGGGGCGGCGAGGAGCGCCGGCTCGGGCATCTCGGCAAGCGGGAGGCTCGCCTCGGGCGTCTCGGGCGTCTCGGGCGCCTCGGGGTGTCCCAGACGCAGGCCGACGGCGAACGGATCGGGCAGCGGCGGGTCGGCCCGACAGGTGCCGAAGCCGCGGAAGCCGATGAAGGTGCGTCCGCGATCGAAGGCGGGCAGGGCCGCGAAGTCGACGGGAATGCGGGTGGCGGTGCCCTCGATCGGCCACAGGAGGGAGCGTCCGCTCCAGGTGTCGCGGCGCGACAGGGCACGGGCGACGGCGCCGTCGCGGTCGACGTCGAGACGCTCGGCGATCTCGTCCCAGCGCCGGCCGACGAGATCGGCGGCGGCCGGGCCGACCACCGTGGCGAACTCCTCTGATACGAGGGTGAAGCGGCGCTCGGCGTCCATCTGCCAGACGAACTTGACGGGCCGCTCGAGCGGCAGGCCCTCGACGCGTCCGGCGCGGGGCGTCGCGACCGTCTCCGCGAGGGCCGGGGCGCTGGCCTCGACCGGGGCCGGTGCGGTTTCGGTGGGAGGCGGCGCCAACTCGGTGGGCACCGTCTCGTCGCCGGTGGCGGCGAGCGGGGCGGCGGGCGCCGTGCCGATCTCGGCCGCGTCGGAGACGGGCGCGATCGGGCGTTGCAGGGGTTCCGGCAGCTCCGCTTCGAGATCGTCCTCGCCCCCCTCGGTCCGAGCGACCAACGGCGGCATGTCGACGACGGCGGCCAGCGGGACCTCGGCCGGGACGGCTTCGTTCGACGGCGGTGTCGCGGGAGTGAGCGTGGTGTCGGGGTGCGCGACGTCGAGGGAGGTGACCTCGGCTGCGTCGTCGGCTGCGGCCGGTGAGAGGGTCTCGACGCGTGCGGCCGGCTCGCTCGCGGTCGCGACCGTCGGCGCGGCGGGGACGGCCGCCTCGGGTTCGCTCTCGATCGTGGGAGGCGTCGCCGCGTCGAACGGGGCGGTTGCGCCGAGCAGCGGGGCGATCGTTTCCTCCGCGCTCGCGACGGTCTCGGTCTCCTCGAGGAGATCGAGCACCAGGGGCGGCGCGGCGACGAACCGATCCTCGTCGATCTCGGGGTCTGCCGCCGTGGCGGGCTCCTCCGCGTCGTCGTCGGGGGTCTCGAAGGTTTCGAGAAGGAGCGGCGCGGCTTCGGCGACGAGGGGGGCGCTCGCGACCTCGGAGTTCGGCGTCGGGGCCGGAACGGCGGCGGCGTCCTCGTACGGACGTTGCGACGGCGCGGCATCGGGAGTGGGGGCGGGCGTAGTGGCCGCAACGACGACGTGCGGCGCCTCGAGCGGCGACAGACGCAGGAGACGACGGGCGTCCGGGTGGTCGCCGAGACGGACCAGCACCAGCGCGTGACGACCATCGGGGGCGGTGAGCGTGCGTTCGAGCACGGCGACCTCGTCGGCCTCGGCCAGCGCGCTCTCCATCTCCTCGACGACGGTCTCGGCGATCGAGAGATCGCCGACCGCGCCGAGGACGGCGCCTTCGGCATCGAAGAGGGCGGCGAGACCGTGATCCGTGGCGAAGCGTGCGAGGTCCGCGGCGAGGGGGTCGGCCGCCGTTGACGCGGCATCGACGACGGCGATCACGGCGTCGTCGGCATCGACGGGGCGACGGAAGAGCACGGACCGCAGCACCGGGCGTCCGTCTTGAGTGAAGCGGAGGAGCTCGCGCGCCTCCTCGCCGGGGGTGGCGCGGCCGGCGAAGCGGGCGATGCGGTCGGCGAGACGGCCGTCGATGGCGAGCGGCGCGCCGGAGGCCGGCGTTTCGCCGAAGAGCGAGGTGGCGGCGGCGTTGGCCCAGCCCAGACGGCGCCCCCCGTCGACGGCGACGAGACCGGGACGCGGGTCGCCGATCAGATCGCCGACGCCCTCGAGGGCGACGATCGGCCAGAGCGAAGCGAATTCATCGACCATCGTCGCCTCTCGTCCGAATCGAGACCGGCCGACCCCTCGGGACCGGCTCGTCGGCCTTCACACCGTTTCTCGACGTCGGCTCCCGCAGCCCGCGATGATCGTCCGTCGAAGTGTCCGGCATCATGTTTCCGTCATTAACCTCTCGTTAATATAGACGAAACGGGTTCGCGGTGCCACGCTCGCGCCCTCGGCCCTCCCGCTCTTCGTGCCGGAGGGTTAATCGGGCCTCCTCGGCAAAACTCTCCGCTACGGAAGTTTATGTTGCAGTGCAGCATAAATCTTGGTAGACAGGGATCGTGAGCGATCGAGAGGGGCCGCCGAAACGGGGCCCGGAAACGATCGAACGAGACTTCGACCCGGAACCGCGCCGCATCGTCCGGCACGAGGAGAGACCCATGGCCGCCGAAAAGACCTTCGAGATTCCCGAGCAGATCCGTTCCTTCGCCGAGAAGAGCGTCGAGCAGGCCAAGAAGGCCGTCGACGACTTCATCGCCGCCACCCATCAGGCCGTGGCGAAGGTCGAGGCTTCTTCGTCGACCGTTCAGTCGGGCGCGCTGGATCTCAACAAGAAGGTCCTGACGCTGGCCGAGGAGAACATCGCCGGTGTGTTCGAGCACGCTCAGAAGCTGATCCAGGCGAAGGACCCGCAGGAGATCCTCAAGCTGCAGGGCGACTATCTGAAGGCCCAGGCCGCCTCCTTCGGCGAGCAGGTCCGTCAGATCGGCGACGCCGCCGCCAAGACCGTGTCCTCGATCACCGAGAAGGTCACCAAGGGCTGAGCCCTCGGGTCCACCGATCCCATGGGATCTCGGAAGGGCGGGGGTATCCGACGATGCCTCCGCTCTTCGTCTTCGACGGGGATGCGTAGCAACCCCGATTCGGCTGCTGCAATGCAATATTTTATTGCATTGCAATATGGCCGGTCCTAGATTTCCGATCGTGATCGGAGCGCGCGCGGAGGCGTTCGCTCGAAGCGAGCCGCCAGACGGCGCCGTCGGCCCCCTGCGCGAGACGAGGTCTCGTCCGAGCCGGAACGCGATCGAACCGACATTGAGGAGACACGAGGCATGACCACCCAGGCGAAGACCCCGACGAAGCGCACTCCGAAGCCCGCCGCGGCGGCCGCCGCCCCGGCCGCAGAGGCTCCCGCCGCCGCTCCGGCGGTCGCGAAGACGGAAGCGCCGAGCGTCGCCGCGCCCTTCGCCGGTGTCGAGATGCCGAAGTTCGAGCTCCCGGCCTTCGAGATGCCGAAGTTCGAACTGCCCAAGTTCGACATGCCGAAGTTCGAGGTTCCGAACCTCGCCGATGCCGAGATCCCGGCGGCGCTGCGCGAGTTCGCCGAGAAGGCGGTCGCCCAGGCCAAGGCCAGCTTCGAGAAGATGAAGGTCGTCGCGGAAGAGGCGACCGACGCGCTCGAGGACACCTACGAGGTGACCCGCGCCGGCGTGATCGAGTACGGCACCAAGACCATCGACGCGGCCAAGGCCAATTCGGACGCCACCCTCGGCCATGCCAAGGATCTGCTCGGCGTGAAGACCGTCGCCGAGGCGATCGAGCTGCAGACCTCGTTCGTGCGTCAGCAGTACGAGACGCTGAGCGCCCAGGCCAAGGAACTCCAGGAAATGGCGACGAAGCTCGCCGGCGAGGCCTCCAAGCCCGCCAAGGAGATCTTCGAGAAGTCGCTCGAGGCGCTCAAGAAGGACTGATCCGCTTCGGTCCCGCGATCTGTGACGCCGTCCTCCCCGAGGGCGGCGTCGCTTCGTTCCGCTCCGTGGCGCCGTCCGAGCCCGGCTCGATGTGGACAGGTGGCGACGGGGCTTGCCAAGCGGTTCGCCAGCCCCTATAGGGGTCGCGTTCGAAGGACATGCAGCTGTAGCTCAGTTGGTTAGAGCGTCGGATTGTGGCTCCGAAGGTCGGTGGTTCGAGTCCACCCAGCTGTACCATCGATCCCCTTGAAATCATTGATGTTTCGAAGCCGCCGTGAGGCGGCTTTTCTCGTGGGAAGCGCGCGGGTCACCAATGAGTCACCGCGCGGGACGTTGCCCCTCGGGCCCAATCGGGTTTGAAGTTCGCTCCGGCCCGACTCGAGGACCGGAGCATGAGGCGTAGCCGTATTACCGAAGAGCAGATCATCGGCATCCCGAAGGAGCACGGTGAGGCGGAGCCGCCATCGATCCGGTGGATCGATGGGCCGCCGAACGGCGTTTCTGTCTCGAACCTTTGCCGCGCACACGGCGCCGGCGATGCGAGCCTCTACAAGTGGAAGGCCACGTTCGGCGGCATGGACGTCTCCGAGGCCAGGCGCCTGCGGGCGCTGGAAGACGAGACTCCCGAGCTGAAGCGGATGCTGGCGGACGCCATGCTCGACGACGTCGCCCTGATCCGCCGACACATCGCTCTCGGATCTGCGGGTGGCGACCGAACTCGATCGGTTGGTCGCGACACGCGGCAAGCCGAGGATGATCGTCAGCGACAACGGAACGGAGTTCACCAGCAACGCCATCCTGCGCTGGGCCGACCAGTCCCGGGTCGAGTGGCACTACATCGCGCCGGGAAAGCCCATCCAGAACGCCTTCATCGAGTCGTTCAACGGCCGGCTGCGCGACGAACTCCTGAACGAGACGCTGTTCACCACGCTCGTCCAGGTTCGTGCGCCGCATTCGCGGCTCGGCTGGAAGACACCGGCCGAGTTCGCCCGCACCTTCCCGCGTCGTGAGACGGCGCTGCGCAACCCGGCCAGCTCCGCGCCGTCTCCCGACGCTCATCCCGCCCCGAGGGCAATCCCAACCGACGGAGCGAACTCGGAACTGGATGAAACTTGGGGTCAACGTCATCCCGAACCTCCGTCTCGGGCGGAGGTCAAAGACTTCACGGCCGGCGTTCACGCCATCGTCACTCCGCCAGATGGCAGGCGGTCCTGCGGCCGTCCTCACCGTGATGGAGCATCGGCTTCTCGGCGCGACATCGTTCGATCGCCAGCGGACAGCGGGGATTGAAGGCGCAGCCCGGCGGCGGCGCGAAGGGCGAGGGAAGCTCGCCGGTCAGGACGATGCGGTCGCGGGCGCGGCCGGGATCGGCGACCGGCGTCGCCGACAGCAGCGCGCGGGTGTAGGGATGGCGCGGATCGGCGAAGAGCGCCGCCTTCGGGGCCTGTTCGACCACGCCGCCGAGATACATCACCATGACGTCGTCGGCGATGTGGCGCACCACCGAGAGATCGTGGCTGACGAAGACGTAGGCGAGGGCGAATTCCTGCTGGAGATCGGCGAGCAGGTTCAGCACCTGGGCGCGCACCGAGACGTCGAGGGCGGAGACCGGCTCGTCGAGGACGATGATCTTGGGGCGCAGCATCAGGGCGCGGGCGATGGCGATGCGCTGGCGCTGACCGCCGGAGAACATGTGCGGATAGCGTTCGGCGTGTTCGGGGCGCAGGCCGACGCGGGCGAGCATGTCGAGGGCGCGGGCGCGGCGCTCGTCGGGGCCGATGTCGGTGTTGACGATCAGCGGCTCTTCCAGCGTGGCGCGGATGGTGCGGCGCGGGTTGAGCGAGCCGTAGGGATTCTGGAACACCATCTGCACCGAGCGGCGCAGCGCCTTCAGCCGCGCGCCGGCGACGCCGGTGACGTCGACGCCGTCGATGGCGAGCCGGCCGTCGGTCGGCGGTTCGATCAGGGCCAGCATACGGCCGAGCGTCGACTTGCCGGAACCGCTCTCGCCGACGACGGCGAGCGTCCTGCGCGGCGCGAGCGTCAGCGAGATGCCGGTGACGGCGCGCACCAGACCGGGCGGGGCGAAGAAGCCGCGTCCGACCTCGTACGTCTTGACGAGATCGTGCGCCTCGAGGACCGGCGTCTCGGTGTCGGCGATGCGAGCGGCGAGGGGGGCGGGGGTCATGCCGGAACTCCCTCGGCATCGGCGCGTCGGGTCGGGCGACCGGCGACGAGCGGGGTGTGACAGAGGGCGCGGCCGAGGTCGGCGCCGGCGCGGGTCGGCTCGACGCGTGAACAGAGGTCGGTGGCGACGTCGCAGCGCGGCGCGAACAGACAGCCGTCGAGCCGATCCCATTGGCCGGGCACCATGCCGGGGATCGCCGGCAGGTGCTTCTCGGTGGCGCGCTCGGGCAGCGCGGCGAGCAGCGCGGCGGTGTAGGGATGGTGCGGGTCGCGGAACAGCGCGGCGGTGTCGGCCTCCTCGACCTGACGGCCGGCGTATTGCACGACGACGCGCTCGGCGGTCTCGGCGACGACGCCCATGTCGTGGGTGATCAGCACCAGCGCCATGTCCTTCTCGTCGCGCAGACGCACCAGCAGTTCGAGGATCTGCGCCTGGATGGTGACGTCGAGCGCGGTCGTCGGCTCGTCGGCGATCAGGAGCTTGGGCGAGCAGGCGATCGCCATGGCGATCATCACGCGCTGGCTCATGCCGCCGGAAAGCTGATGCGGGAAGGCGGCGAGCCGGCTCTCGGGCGAGGGGATGCCGACGAGGTCGAGCAGTTCGATGGCGCGGGCCCTGCGTGCCGCGCGGCCGAGGCCGAGATGGGTCGAAAGCGCCTCGCCGATCTGGAAGCCGACGGTGAAGCAGGGGTTCAGCGACGACATCGGCTCCTGGAAGATCATCGCGATGTCCTTGCCGACCACCCTGCGGCGGGCGGCGGGCGAGATCCCCATCAGGTTGGCGCCTTCGAAGGCGAGCCGATCGGCGGAGACGCGGGCGGTCTTGGGCAGGAGGCCCATGACGGCGAGCATGGCGACCGACTTGCCGGAGCCCGACTCGCCGACGATCGACACGATCTCGCGCGGCTCGACGGTCAGCGAGACGCCGTCGACGGCCCGGAAGAGCCCGCCCGAGCGGGTCTCGAAGTCGACGCAGAGGTTTTCGATCTCGAGCAGCGCCATGGCCTCAGCTCCGCTTCAGCTTCGGGTCGAGCGCGTCGCGCAGGCCGTCGCCCATCAGGTTGATCGAGACGACGGTGACGAGAATCGCGAGGCCCGGCAGGGTCACGACGTGGGGCGCGCGCTGGATGAACTCGCGCGCCGAGGACAGCATCGCGCCCCATTCCGGGGTCGGCGGCTGCGCGCCGAGGCCGAGGAAGCCGAGCGCCGCCGCCTCCAGGATGGCGTCGGAGACGCCGAGCGCCGCCTGGACGATCAGGGGGGCGAGGCAGTTCGGCAGCACGGTGACGAAGGCGAGGCGGAAGGCGCCGGAGCCGGCGGCGCGACTCGCCGTGACGTAGTCCTTGGCGAGTTCGGCCTGGGCGGTGGCGCGGACGATGCGCACGTAGCGCGGCATGTAGACCACGGTCACCGCGACGATGGTGTTGGCCAGCGACGGGCCGATGATGGCGATGACGACGATGGCGAGCACCAGGCTCGGTACCGACATGATCAGGTCCATCACCCGCGAGATCGCGGTGTCGACGAGACCGCCCATGAAGGCGGAGGCGAGGCCGAGGCAGACGCCGACGGCGAGCGAGACCACCACCACCGAGAAGCCGATGAAGAGCGAGAAGCGGGCGCCGAAGACGATGCGGGCCATCAGGTCGCGGCCGACGTCGTCGGTGCCGAGCGGAAAGTCCCAGGAGCCGCCCGCCGCCCAGACCGGCGGCTGGAGGACGTGCTCGCGGAACTGCTCCATCGGATCGTGCAGCGCGATCAGATTGGCGAAGGCGGCGATCGCCAGGATCGTCAGGAGGACCACGAGGCCGCCGACCGCGCCGCGATTGACAGCGAAGTCGGCCCACAGCGCGCGGGCGGGGGACGGAGGGGCGAGGATCACGTCATCGACCATGGCGGATCCTCGGATTGATCACGGCGTTGAGGATGTCGACGGCCACGTTGACGAGCACCAGGAGGGTGGAGATCAGCAACACGCCGCCCTGGAGCGCCGGATAGTCGCGGCGGAAGATCGATTCGATCAGCCAATGACCGACGCCGGGCCAGGCGAAGATGGTCTCGGTCAGCACCGCGCCGGCGAGAAGGGTGCCGCCCTGCAGGCCGATCGTGGTGACGACCGGGATCAGGGCGTTGCGGAGCGCGTGCAGGCCGATCACTCGGAACGGCGAGAGGCCCTTGGCGCGGGCGGTGCGGACGTAGTCCTCCTCCAGCACCTCGAGCATCGAGGAGCGCGTCATGCGGGCGATCGCCGCGAGCGGGATGGTGCCGAGCACGATCGCCGGCAGGATCAGATGCAGGATCGCCGACTTGAAGGCGCCGTCCTGATCGGAGAGCAGGCTGTCGATGGTCATCAGGCCGGTGACCGGCTCGAAATAGTAGATGAGATCGAGACGCCCGGAGACCGGGGTCAGATCGAGCGTCACCGAGAAGAACAGGACCAGCAGCAGACCCCACCAGAACACCGGCATCGAATAGCCGAAGAGGGCGATGCCCATCAGGCCGTGGTCGAAGACCGAACCGCGCCGGACCGCGGCGAGCACGCCGAAGGGCACGCCGAAGATCACGGCGAAGGCCATGGCGAAGAGCGACAGCTCGAGCGTCGCCGGGAAGAGGGTGAGGAACTCCTTCAGGACCGAGTCCTGGGAGATGATCGACACGCCGAAGTCGCCGTGCAGCAGGCCCCAGACGTAGTCGAGGAACTGTTTCCACACCGGCTGGTCGAGGCCGAGCTCGTGGCGGAAGAATTCGAGCCGTTCGGGCGAGATGCCGCGTTCGCCGCGGCGCACCTCGATGGGATCGCCGGGGACGAGGCGGATCGCCACGAAGGTCAGGAAGGACAGCGCGAACAGCGTCGGGACCGTCAGGGCGATCCGGCGCAGGACGAAGGACAGCATGCGGGGCTCCCATCGGTCCGTCGGATGCGAGACCCCCGGCGAAAGGGCGTTCCGCCGGGGGTGCGAGCGAGGTCAGTGGCCGATCATTCCAGACCGACGCCGAAGAACTCGTGGCGTCCGAACGGCGAGATCTTGTAATCCGTCACGTTCTTGGTGGTCGCCTCGAACACCACCGAGTGGGCGATGTAGAAGGTCGGCATCTCGTCGTGGGCGATCTGCTGCATCTCTTCGTAGAGCTTGGTGCGGGCCGCCTTGTCGGTGAGCTTCTTGGCCTCGTTGAGCCGGTCGTCGAAGCCCTTGTCGCACCACTTGGACAGGTTCTGACCGCCCGGACGCGCGGCGGCGCAGCCGAGCAGGAAGAAGAAGTTGTCCGGGTCGCCGTTGTCGCCGGTCCAGCCGAGCTGGCCGGTCATGTGCTCGCCGGCCTGCAGGCGCTTGCGGTACTCGCCCCACTCGTAGGTGACGAGCTTGGCGTTGACGCCGATCTTGGCCAGATCGGCCTGCATCATCTCGCCGATGCGCTTGCCGTTCGGGTTGTAGGGGCGCTGCTTGGGCATGTACCAGAGGTCGATGTCGAGCGGCAGTTTGACGCCGGCCTCCTCGAGCATCTTCTTGGCCTTCTCCGGGTCGTAGGGATAGTCGACGACCTTGTCGTTGTAGGACCAGATGGTCGGCGGGATCAGGTTCTTGGCGGCCTGACCGGCGCCCTGGTAGACGTCCTTGAGGATCGCCGCCTTGTCGATCGCCATCGAGAAGGCCTGACGGACCTCCTTCTTGTCGAAGGGCGGCTTCTTCACGTTGAAGGCCCAGTAGGCGATGTTGAGGCCGGGCTGGCTCATCAGCTTCAGCGCCGGATCCTTGCCGATCGCCTCGAGGTCGGCCGGGTTGGGGCCGAACATGATCTGGCACTCGCCCTTCTTCAGCTTGGCGTAGCGCGAGGTGGCGTCGCCGGTGATGGCGTAGACGAGGTCCTCGAACTTCGACTTGCCGCCCCAATAGGCCGGGAAGGCCTTGTAGCGGATCACCGCGTCCTTCTGGTAGGCGACGAAGGAGAACGGGCCGGTGCCGACCGGAATCTGGTCGAACTGCTCGGGCGTGCCCTTCTTCAGGAGATAATCCGCGTATTCGGCCGACTGGATGGTCATGAAGTCCATGGCGAGGTTGGCCATGATCGTCACGTTCGGCTCGGTCATCACCATCTTGACGGTGTGGTCGTCGACCTTCTCGACCGACTTCAGGAGCTTCGGCATGTCCATGTCGGAGAAGTAGTCGTAAGCGCCGCCGGACACCTTGTGGTACGGGTTGTCGTCCTTCCACTGGCGATTGAACGAGAACAGCACGTCGTCGGCGTTGAAATCACGGGTCGGCTTGAAGCCGTTGACGCCGGAATGGAACTTCACGCCCTTGCGCAGATGGAAGGTGACGGTGAGGCCGTCGGGGGAGATGTCCCACGTCTCGGCGAGGCCGGGCACCACGTCGGTCGAGCCGCGCTCGAACTCGACGAGCTGGTTGAACACCGGACGGGCGGCGTCGAAGGAGGTGCCGGTGGTGTTGAGCGCCGGCGTGAAGTTCTCGGGACTGCCTTCCGAACAATAGACCAGGGTCTTGGCCTGAAGGGCCGACGCGCCGAGGGCGAGCATCGCGACCAGGGTGGCGGCGCCGGTGACGAGGGTCCGTTTCATCGAGAGTGCTCCTTCACGTTCCGCGAGGGATCGATCGGTTGGTCCAGAAATGCACGGAGGTTGGTCGGAAGGTCGGGAAAATCCTTCTCGAATGACCCGATGAGCCGCAACGCTGTGCGGGCGATCGGGAATCGGGCGGGGCAAATGCGCGTTTTCTCCACGCCTTCGAGCCGAACCTCGCTTCCTGTGCGAGCGATCAAATCTCAATGTTGCCGGATGTGCAATGGGGATTCGGGGCGCCGGCTCGTCCGAAAGTCCCAAGTGGCGACCCTGTCCACATCGAGACGCTACGGAAGATCCGCGAGGAGGCCCGGCCAGCGGCGCCGGGCTTCGGCGAGGAGGCGATCCGGAGCGAGCAGGAAGGCGGCGCGGGCGGTGGTGTCGGCGAAGAGCAGCAGATGGCCGCGCCAGATCAGATGGACCAGCGGCGAGCCCTCCGCGGCGCGCCCCTGGGAGACCGAGAAGGCGCAGCGACCGGCGAAGAGCGGGGCGTAGACCTCCGGCGCGGCGCGGAAGGCCTCCGCCGTTCCTTCGTCCTGGAAGAGCCAGGTGACCCCTTGCCAGTCGATCTGCCGGTCCGGATCGCCGAGGGTCGGGCGGCCGACGAGGAAATAGGCGACCGGATCGTAACCGCCGAGGGCACGGTCGGTGGTCGGGTCGGCGAGCCAGCGCAGGCGCGGCCGCGGTTCGGCGGCGGCCACCGGGCCCGTCAGCGCCGGCGGCGGTTCGGTCGCGGCGGGCGGGGCGGCGTGCTCGGCGGGCGCGGCGTGATCGGAGGCGAGGGCGATCGACGACGGCGCGAGCAGCAGCGCGAGGGCGAGGAGCGTCACGGCGCGGGATGGGGTTTCGTCCCGCTTCGGCCGCGTCCTCGCCCGAATTCCGCTAAACTCGTCCATCTACGATTCGGTCTCCGTGCAGGGTCGCCGCCACCGCGTCGACGGGCCACGGGAAGGCGAATCGGAGTTCGCCGTTCGGTTCGGTACGAAACCTGGGATGGGGACGCATGCGCAAGCTCGAAGTGAGGAAAATGGGATCCCTTCGCTCGATCGGTCTGGTCGTGGCCGCGATCCTCGCCATCGCCCTCGGTCTGGCGGCGCCGGCCTCGGCGCAGGACCGAGGCGGCACCTACTCGTCCGACGAACTGGTCCGCACCGGCCACAAGTTCTTCGGAACCGTGTCGGGTGGTCTGGCCACGGTGATCGAGGAGGCGGTGTCGCGCTACGGACAGCCGAACGGCTACATCCTCGGCGAGGAGGGCTCCGGCGCCATCGTCGGTGGCCTGCGCTACGGCGAGGGTCAGCTCAACACGCGCGACCGCGGTCGGCGCAAGGTCTATTGGCAGGGGCCCTCGCTCGGGTGGGACTTCGGCGGCGAGGGCGCGCGCACGATGATGCTCGTCTACAACCTGCCGGCGGTGGATGCGCTGTGGCAGCGGTTCGCGGGCGTGGACGGCTCGGCCTATTTCGTCGGCGGCTTCGGCATGACGGCGCTGGTGGCGGATCGGATCTACGTGGTGCCGGTGCGCGCGGGCGTCGGACTGCGGCTCGGCGTCAACATCGGCTACCTCAAGTTCACCCCGAAGCCGACCTGGAACCCCTTCTGACGGGAGGGGGCGGGGCGCCTCGACGCGGGGCGGGCGGGTGCGCTCGCCGCGTGAAGATGCTATGCCCTTCCGACTGTCTTCGAGCGATCCGAGAGGGGACGCATGTCGATCGAATGGGCGATGTGGTTCGCTCTCGGTTTCCTGACCGCCGGAATTTTCGCCCTGGTGGTGATGGGCGCGGTCTGGCGGCGGGCGGTGCGTCTGACCTCTCGGCGGATCGCCGCGTCGATGCCGGCCGACGTCGACGCCGTGCGGGCCGAGGTCGATCTGATCCGCGCCCGGCACGCCCGTGAGGGGCGCCGTTTCGAACTGGCGCTCGCCGATCTCCGGCGGCGCAACGCCGACGAGCGGATCGACGTGGGGCGCGGCCGGGTCGAAGCGGATCGGTTGCGACAGGCGCTCGACGCCGAGGCGGAGGTCCGCCGCGCGGCGGAGGCCGAGGTCGCGGCGCGCACCGCCGAGCTCGCCGATCGGGCGACCGAGGTCGCCGGGCTCGAAGCCGATCTCGCCGCCGCACTCGTCCGGGAGACCGCGTTGCAGGAGACCGTCGCCGATCGCGACGCCGGCATCGCCCGTCTGATCGAGCAGCATCGGATCGCGGTGTCCGACGCCGACGTCGCCCACGAGGCCGCGGTCTCCGACCTGCGCTCGGAGCACGAGGCCACCGTCGCCGAGCTCGAGGGGCGGATCGACGAGGCGCGGGTCGAGATCGAGACCCGCAAGACCACGCTGGCGGCGATCGAAACGCAGATGCGCAGTCTGCGTCTGCAGTTGGCCGAGGCGACCGCCCTGTCGGAGGACGAGCGCCGGGCGCGCGGTCTGGCCGAGACGGCGAGCGGCCAGGAGAAGGACCGCGCCGACCGTCTCGACCGGCGCATCGCCCGTCTGGTGGCCGACGTCGCCGACCGGGAGGAGCGGGCCGAGCGGCTCGGCCGCGAACTGGAACGGTCCCGTCAGGCCGTGGTCTTCGCCAATGCGCGCGTCGCGGCCGCGAACGGGGGCGGCGCGGGGGCGGGGGACAATCTCCTGGCCACGCTCGAACAGCTCGAGCGGCGCAACCACGATCTCGAGGAGCGGCTGGCCGCGCGCGCCGGAGACGGCGCGGCGGGCGACGCGCCGACACGCTCGGACCTGAGACGGTCGTTGGCCGATCTCGCCGCGGAAATCGTCCATCTGACCGCGCTGGCCGAAGGCCCGTCCTCGCCGATCGGGCGGATCGTCGCGGCCGATGCCGGAAACGCGGCGGCCGATCCCGGCCTCGCCGACCGCATCCGCACCCTGCAGAAGCGCGCCGCCGAAAAGATGTGATCACACCGTATTCGAGGTTCGTCGCCGGTTCGGTCGAAGACCTCGGCACACCGCCATTTTCTGCGGTTCTTCCGGGTTTCGTCGCCGAGCCCGAGCGGACGGCCGCGTCATGTGCCCTTTTCCGGCGCCGAAAAATGTGATCACATCTGCTCGAAAGGCGGCCGTCACGGTCGTCGAGGCGCACGAGGCGGGATCATGGCACGCGAGATCGTCTGCATCTCCCCGGTCGACGGGACGGAATACATTCGCCGGGCGACGGCGAGCGCGGCGGAGATCGCGCGGGCGATCGAGACGGCGCGGGCGGCGCAGCGGGAGTGGCGGCGCCGGCCGGTCGAGGAGCGCGCGGCGATCGTGGTGAAGTTGATCGACGCCTTCGAGGCGATGGGACCGGCGCTCGGGGAGGATCTGACCCGTCAGATGGGGCGGCCGATCCGCTACGGTCTCGGCGAGCTCGGGGGCTGCCGCGAGCGGACCGAGCACATGGCTCGGATCGCGCCGACGGCGCTGGCGCCGGTGGTGCCGCCGGAATGGCCCGGCTACGAACGATTCGTCAGCCGCGAGCCGCTCGGCATCGTCTTCACGGTGGCGCCGTGGAACTATCCCTATCTCACCACCGTCAATTCGGTGGTGCCGGCGCTGATCGCCGGCAATGCGGTGATCCTCAAGCACGCGGCGCAGACGCTCGGCGTCGGCGATCGCTTCCAGGAGGCGTTCGACGCGACCGATCTGCCGAAGGGCCTGTTCCAGCATCTGGTGCTCGATCACGATCAGACGCTGGGCCTGATCTCCGGCGGCCACGTCAACCACGTCGCCTTCACCGGCTCGGTGGAGGCGGGGCGGACGATCGAGCGGGCCTGCGCCGGCACCTTCACCACCTCCGGCCTCGAACTCGGCGGCAAGGATCCGGCCTACGTGCGGCCCGACGCGGACCTCGAGCACACCGTCGAGAGCCTCGTCGACGGTGCCTTCTTCAACGCCGGGCAGTGCTGCTGCGGCATCGAGCGCGTCTATGTCCACGAAGCGATCCACGATCGCTTCCTCGACGCCTTCGTGGCGCTGACCGAGAAATACGTGCTCGACGATCCACTCGATCCGGCGACGACGCTCGGGCCGATGGCGCGGGCGGCCTTCGCCGAGACGGTGCGGGCGCAGACGGCGGAGGCGGTGGCGCGGGGCGCGCGCTGCGCCATCGATCCGGCCCGTTTCCCGCACTCGAAGGCGGGGACGCCCTATCTGATGCCGCAGGTTCTGACCGGGGTCGATCATTCGATGACGGTGATGAACGAGGAGAGCTTCGGTCCGGTGGTCGGCGTCATGAAGGTGAAGGACGACGCCGAGGCGGTGCGGCTGATGAACGACAGCCGCTACGGGCTCACGGCCTCGATCTGGACGGGCGACGTCGCGGCGGTGCGCGAGATCGACGCCGATCTCGACTTCGGAACCGTGTTCATGAACCGCTGCGACTACGTCGATCCGGGGCTGGTGTGGACCGGCGTCAAGGACACCGGGCGCGGCGCGGCGCTGTCGGCGGTCGGTTACGAAACGCTGACACGGCCGAAGTCGCACCACTACAAACTCACGATGCCGTGACGTGGCGGTGAGGATGCCGTGACGCGACCGTCGCGGCAGGGGCGGCGAGGTTTGAAATGCGTCGGCGGCCCCTGTAACGCTCGTGGGTGGAGATCGCGGCCGATTCGACCCGTCGGCGGCCGCGCCACGACCTTCGCCCGAGGAGCCTCGTCGCCATGGACGCCACGTCGGACATCACCGCTCTCGATCTCGCCGCGCTGATCGCCAGCCGCGTCTGCCACGACATCATCTCGCCGGTCGGGGCGATCAACAACGGTCTCGAGGTTCTCGCCGAGGAAGGCCAGAGCGAGGACATGCGCGAATTCGCGATGGAGCTGATCCAGAAGAGCGCGCGCGCGGCGGCGGCCAAACTGCAGTTCGCCCGTCTCGCCTTCGGAGCGGCGGGATCCGCCGGCGCCTCGATCGATCTGGGCGACGCGGAATCGGTCGCCAAGGGCTTCATGGCGGGCGAGAAGGCGGACCTCACCTGGACCGCCACCCGCGTCCTGATGCCGAAGAATCTGGTCAAACTGCTGCTCAACCTGATTCTGATCGCCGGTCATGCGATCCCGCGCGGCGGCGTGATCGAAGTGGTGGTGACGGGCGCGGCCGAGAGCCCGACCTTCACCCTCGCCTGCAAGGGCACCAATGCCCGCATCCCCGCCAACGTCGAGGACGCGCTCGCCGGCCGGCTCGGCGACCATGCGCCCGACGCGCATTCGGTCCAGCCGATCTATGCGGGGCTCCTGGCGAAGGCGGCGCGCATGGTCGTGAGCGTGTCGAGAGACGGCGATCAGGTGACCTTCGTCGCTCGTCCGGCGACGGTCGATCAAGAGGGCAGTGCCGACGTCGGTTGATCGTCTCGAACGACCAGACCGAGGCGGGATCTCCATTCCGGCCCGCCTTCCTTCTGCTTTCGAGCGTCGTTTTCGGACCGCGCTTCGATCATATTACGCAAGGTTATGTGCGCAGTTTCTCTGCGTGAGGGTGGCGCGTCTACGATTGCGCGTCACCGTTGTGGAGCGCGCCGGCGCGCCGAAACATGCCCCTCTCGTGAAATTCTTTGATTTCTCGAGGAGTAGGGTCGGGAAGCGATCTTTCCAGGCAATCCTCTCTTAACGCTTTGTCTCGATACTGGATCTCGAACCGGGGGGAATCCCCTCGCGGCGACCCCGTCGACGACTGCTTTCAAGGTAGGGGCCATGGACGATCTCCTTCGCGAATTCCTCACGGAAACCAACGAGAGCCTCGACGTCGTCGACGTGGAGTTGGTGAAGTTCGAGCAGGATCCGAACAACGAGAAGATCCTCGGGAACATCTTCCGCCTGGTCCACACCATCAAGGGCACCTGCGGCTTCCTCGGCCTTCCCCGGCTCGAGGCGATCGCCCATGCGGCCGAAACCCTGATGGGCAAGTTCCGCGACGGCGTGCCGGTCACCGGCGATGCGGTGACGCTGGTGCTGAAGTCGATCGATCGGATCAAGCAACTCGTCGCCGATCTCGAGGCCAGCGAACAGGAACCGGCCGGCGACGACCGCGATCTGATCTCGCAGCTCGAGCGCATGGCCGAGGCGGGCAAGCCCGCGCCGGTTCTCGAGGAACCCAAGCACACCGCCGGCGAACTGGTCTATCAGGTGCTCGAGCGTCAGCTGCGTCCGGGTGAGGTCTCGCTCGACGAGTTGGAGCGCGCCTTCCGCGAGGCGACCGTCGACGAGCCGGTCGTCGCGGTCGAAGCGCCGCCGCCCGCTCCCGAACCGGCGAAGGCGGCCGATGTCGCGCCCGCCAAGGCGGCGAAGGTCGCGAAGGCCGCGCCGGCTTCCGAGCCCAAGGAGGACGGCGAGGCGAAGGCCGGCGGCGGCGTCGCCGCCCAGTCGATCCGCGTCGCGGTCGACACGCTCGAACATCTGATGACGATGGTCTCGGAGCTGGTGCTGACCCGCAACCAGTTGCTGGAGATCGTCCGCCGTCACGAGGACAGCGAATTCAAGGTGCCGCTGCAGCGGCTCTCCAACGTCACCGCCGAGCTGCAGGAAGGCGTCATGAAGACGCGCATGCAGCCGATCGGCAACGCCTGGCAGAAGCTGCCGCGCATCGTGCGCGACCTCTCCAACGAACTCGGCAAGGCGATCGAGCTCGAGATGATCGGTCAGGAGACCGAGCTCGACCGGCAGGTGCTGGAGCTGATCAAGGATCCGCTCACCCACATGGTGCGCA
>ERZ1645187.1946-NODE-1946-length-18620-cov-15.941934_pt1 | contig 18620 bp, 20 predicted proteins | sample MGYA00575352_ERZ1645187 | MGnify/ENA primary metagenome ERZ1645187 (study PRJEB40837, sample SAMN11349314) | freshwater sediment metagenome | isolation source: river sediment | host: Sediment | place: India: Wazaribad , New Delhi | collected 2017-02-21 ... | reverse complement strand
CGCGCCTGCTCGTCACCTACATCCAGCTGACGATGGCCATCCTGCCGATTTTCGTTCTCATCACCACCGTCCGCTCGGTGGCCGGTGACCGCGAAGCCGGCGTCTTCGAATACCTGCTGTCACTGCCGGTCGGGCTGGGTGCCTGGTTCTGGGGCAAGATCGTCGGCCGCTATATCGTCGTCTTCGCGCCGGTCTTCCTCGCCATGCTCGGCGCCGTCATCTGGGCGACGATCCAGGGCATCGAAGTGCCCTGGGAGATGTTCGGCTACTACACGGCCCTGCTGGCGGTGATGGCGATGTGCTTCCTCGGCATCGGCATGCTCATTTCGGCCATCGCGCGCAGTACCGACATGGCACAAGGCGCTGCCTTCATGGTCTGGCTGGTGCTGCTGCTCTTCCTTGACCTGATCCTGCTCGGTGTCATGATCCAAGGCAAGGTAGCACCGGAGTTCGCCGTGACGCTGGCGCTGGCCAATCCGCTGCAGGTTTTCCGCACCGCGGCGCTGGCACTGTTCGACCCGCAACTGATCGTCCTCGGTCCCTCCGCCTACGTCATCCTCGACCTCTTCGGCACCACCGGCTACAAGATCTTCGCGCTGGCCTACCCGGCGGCACTGGGCGTACTCAGTGCTACCATCGGCTACCTGATCTTCCGCCGGGGTGACCTGCCTTGAGAAAGCTCCTTGCCGTTGCCGTTTTTGGCCTGTTTTCCGCGTTCACCGCAGCAGCCGAGGACATGCCGTCATCGGCACCGCTGTTTGCCGCGACACTCAGCGACCTTGACGACAAAGCGGTGGCGCTGTCGCGCTACAAGGGCAAACCCCTGGTCGTTAACTTCTGGGCCCGCTGGTGCGGTCCCTGCCGTGCCGAAATCCCGGAACTGATCCATTTTCGCAAGCAGCACAAGGGCAAGGTCGAGATCCTCGGGATCGGCATCGAAGACAAGGCCGAACCGGCCAAGGAATTCGCCAAGGCCTACGAGATGGACTACCCGGTGTTCGTCGCCAAGGACAAGGGCATCCCGCTGATGAAGGAACTCGGCAATACCAAGGCCGGCCTGCCCTACACGCTGTTCATCGACCGCAACGGCCAGGTCGTGCAGAAGAAAATGGGGCTGGTCAAAAAGGCCGACCTCGACGCCGTCACCCCGCAACTGCTGCAATAAGCCCCAGACTTCAACGTTCGGCGGACTGTCTGAGCGGTGACACTGAGCGCGGATGCCGGGCAACACTGCGGAAATCCGGGCGCTGCAAGGCGTCGTTGATGTAACGCTGCAATTCGGTGTTACTGAGTATGCTCACATGGTCCTCATTGAAACCGCGGACAGCCACCGCCTCGTTTTGTGCCGCCAGCCGCAATTGGCTTTCGAGCGGGATCACGCCGTCGCCGCTGCTGCGACTGAGCGTCGAGGCATTCAGGTAGCCGAACAGGAGGTGGTAGGAGACACCAGACGGTAACGGCAAGGCAAACAGATCGCGCATGAAAGGGCCATCGGGCGCCAGGTTGCGCCATACCGGCATGACCACCCGCGCATATTCCAGCCAGGTGCCCATCGCCGCAATTCCGGCAAAGGGCGTCGAGATCGATACGACACTGCTGACATAGTCACAGCCACCGGCGCGGGCGCATTCCGCCAGATACTCGCGGGTCAGCAAGCCACCCATGCTGTGCGACACGATGTGCAGGGTCCCGAAGCCGTAACGATGGCGCAGTTCCGCCAGCAGACCGACCAGCCCGTCACCCAGGGCCCGCAGATCGAGTCCAGAGGGATAGTTCAGTACCCAGGCCTGAAACCGGGTGCGATCAAGCGCATCGATGATCCCGGAAAAACTGCGCGGCGTCCCGCGGATGCCATGAACGAACAACACGGGGGTGCGCGTCGGATCATAGGGCTCCAGGAAGAACACCCCGGCCCGGCCAGTCTTCAGGTAGCCCACCGGCTCCCACATGCCCATGGTTGCGGATTCCGGGCTGAATCGGGCATCGCTCAGATCACTGACCACGCCGAGCTGCACGTCGATCTGCCCGAGGCTGGTGCCACGCAGGTCGAAAATGTTCTCCAGCCCCGCCGGGGCCGGCCGGTTGAGCGCAGTGGCGGCGTTCAGTGAGACCGCCGCCGGCACGCCACGCGCCATCTCCTCCGGGTCAAGATCGTGCCAGACGGCCGGCTCACCGGGCTGATACGAAAAATCGCGATTGACGTCCTGAAAGGCAAACAGATGACGGGAATCGCGCAAGGCGGCAATCCGGAAGCGCCCCGCCTGCTCGAAAACACGAAAGTTATGCACCGCATCGCCCTGCACATCCCCGAGGACGACAACGATCCATTCGCAATCCGGACAGATCCCCCCCGCCAGTGTGCCGGAAACCACCCGCAACTGCTGGCTGGACTCGCGGATATCCGCCGCCAGGCGCGCCAGGTTGCCACAACCGGCGAGCAGTAACGCGACTGCCAGCAGCACCCAACGCCCACTCGAGGGCGAACAGCGACTTGCAAAACGCACGGGCAACGGCGGCTTGCGCGCCGGATCTTTTGCGGCCAGGGGGTGGTCAGCCGAGCTGATCCGGTCGAATGACTGCAATGAAGTCTGCAATACCAAAGCGTTCTCCGGGGCTGTTCGGTTTCAACAGGGTGGGAAACGGGGTCAGTAATGTACTGAGGCGTTTCAAGATGGCTACCGCATCCACATGCATCGTCGGCCCCGGCCCCCCCCTGCCCAACGGTGGCCATGTGCGACGTATCTCCGACGACCAGCGCAGCATCAGCCATCAACCCGAGATTAACAGATTAGCCCGGTGCAGGAAATGACAACAGCCTGTCCGGAAAGCCGGCTTCAGCCGTCTCCCGGGCAGGCATAATGTGCCATCAACGCGGACGGCTACCCACGGCCTTCTGACGTAGCGACAGGATGATCGACGTAGCAATGATGGCCGCCACCACCCCGAGCGAGAACACCACCGGGATCTTGAAGAGATCAATCAGCAACATCTTCACGCCGATGAACATGAGCACCATCGCCAGACCGTATTTCAGCAGCGAGAAGCGATCAGCCATGTCTGCCAGCAGGAAGTACATCGCCCGCAAGCCGAGGATGGCAAAAATGTTCGATGTCAGCACGATGAAGGGGTCGGTCGTGATGGCGAAAATTGCCGGAATGGAATCCACGGCAAAGATCAGGTCGCTCATCTCGACCAGAACCAGCACGAGGAAGAGCGGCGTCGCGTAGCGCACCAGCTTGCCAGCCTCCTCACGCATCACGAAAAAACGCTCGCCATGCAGATCGTCGGTCACCTTCATGCGTCGGCGGAGCCACTGGATCAGTGGATTATTCGCCAGATCGGGTTTTTCGTCGGCAAACCACCACATCTTGATGCCGGTAATCAGCAGGAAGGCACCGAAGAGGTAGAGAATCCAGTGAAACTTGGCGATCAGCCAGACGCCGGCAAAGATCATGATCGTGCGCATCACGATGGCCCCGAGCACACCAAGCACCAAAACCCGCTTCTGCAACTCAAGCGGAATCGCAAAAAAGCTGAAAAGCATCAGCCAGACAAACACGTTGTCGATCGCCAGCGATTTCTCGATCAGGTAGCCCGTGATGTACTCGACGGCTTTTTCATTGGCAATTTCCCGTCCGACACTGTGATCGAGGTACCCCCAGAGTGCCCCCGCGAACATGAAGGACACCGCAACCCAGACGCCCGACCAGGTTGCCGCCTCCCGAAAGGACACACGATGCTGCTTGCCGCCACCGACCACGAATAAATCGATGGCAAGCATGACGAAGACGATGGCGAAGAAACCCGCCCACATCCACCAGGTACCAATTGATTCCATGAAACGCTCCTTGTCGCAAGACCAGTTCACCTGTTCCGGACAGCGGCCTCTTGTCGACAAGAAAGCCGCTGCCCCACCGGCAAAGGTCTTGCTCGCGGCTGCGTGGGCAACCACCTGCGACGCCGGAAAAGTCGGATGACCTTCCGTGCTGACGACGCCGCAACGAAGAGCTACTCCCCTTTGATACGTCAGCCACCGAAACGCAACGCGCTGCCGGCGGCCGTCCTCACACTGACCCCCGTGGTGCGCGAAAGTTCCCCCGCGCATCCTCTGCGGTGAACCCGGAAAACCGGCCAAAACCGGCATCCGGGTCGTCGCTGTGTAACCCAGGTCACAGACGGCGCGCCGGGTCCGCACTACGATGTTCTTTCGCGGCGAATTTCCGCCCGGACGACAGAACTACCGGAGAGACCCAATGACCCCGAACCGCCTTGCCACCGCCCTTGCTTTTGCCGGACTGACCTTCGCCGGTGCCGCCCAGGCCGACGGTATCCGCTTCTTCCCCGCCCTTGAAAAAGGCTTCAAGCTGGAGCCGACGCTTGCCGTGACCGGCGGCGTGACATATGCGGCCGGGGCTCGCGACGACAGCATGGGCGTCTACGGCATCGACTTCAACATGAACTGCGGCCTGATGCAGACCCCGGCCAACCGCATCCGCACCCACGTGCAGATCAACCGCGTCGACGACTCCGGCATCAAGGCCACCAGCTTCGAGCTGTCGCCGCGCTACACGCTGCCGCTGGGCGCCGGCTTCTCCGTCGGTGCCGGCCCGGCACTGGCGATGGTACGCATGGACAACGGCAACACCGACCGCAACCTCTTCGGCTACGGCGCCGTGGCCGGCCTCAACTTCCGCGCCGGCATGTTCTACGCCGGCACCGACATCCGTTACCTGAACACCAACGAACGCGACCGCGTGCAGTTTGAAAACTGGACCTGGCTGGCCAAGGTCGGCGTCAACTTCTGATCGCCGGGCAGCAGGCATAGCGGCGGCAAACGCGGCCGACAGCACAAGGGGAGCGCTTGCTCCCCTTTGCCATTTTTGGCCGGAATTCCCGGTTCACCGCAGATGGCCGCTCTGGGCCAGCATGCCACGAGACCCTTACCTGACCTTCAGCGGAGACACGGTGGCCACAACAGTCACCCCGAATACCCAATCGCAGTGGCGCAAACCGCCGCTGAGCGAAGCCAGTTCCACCGGGAAGTTCTCGCGTTTGAAGGTCATGGTATTGCTTAAACTATGTATGCCAATAATTCGCTGGTCCGGGCCACGAACAATTCCCCATTCCGCTTTTCCGGTAAATGGGTCGTGATAGAGACGTCGCAAATGACGTTGGACGCCGGGATTTCTTGGATCCCGTAGCAGTTCAGCGAGTGATTCTGGTGTGTTGGGTAATCCGTTGGGAGTTGCCTCGGCATATGACTGAAGCGCATGGCGAAACTCCAGACCAATCGCCAATAACTCCGCTTCTGCACTACGCTGCGCTGCCGTATGCGCCACATTCAATCCGATGGCCGAGAGGCCGCCGATCAGTGCAACGCCCAGCAAAAGGGCAAGGTAAATCATTCCTGTCTGTCGGTGACGGCACCGCATAGGTCACCAACTGCCAAATGGGCGGCCATTCCGGCCCAGGCCAGGCGCAGCACTGTGCAGATCGGCCACTTTTCCTTCAGTAGGCGGGTGCGGCTCGCTGAGATGCCAATGCCGATTGCTTTCAAGTATCGGATCAAATGGCAGACTTTTCAGATACCGGCGCAAGACCAATTCATCCAGGGAGTCCGGATAGCGACCGCGATCCGCGTGAAACTGCTCCAGGGCATCGCGGGTCAAGCGCAGGTTTTCCGCAAGAACCGCCTCGCGATGACGCTCGACATACTGTGTATAACGTGGCATCGCCAGCGCCGACAAAAGGGCGACGATGGCAAGCACGACAAGCAGTTCGATCAATGTAAAGCCGCGCATCGTCACCAGGCCCGATAAGGTACGCCATTCAGACCGGCAACCGGTGACCGGGAGTAGATGTCGAAGACATCCGCCCCCGCTTTCGGATCATTGGCATCGCTGCTGTAGCTGCGCAAACCCCAGGTATTGGCGGGATCGGCGGACAGATCGGGGAACATCGGATCACGCGGCAATCGTCGCAGAAAGCGTATCTTTTGCCGCTTGGGGTTTTTATCGTCACCGACACCATCGACGAGAATCTGCAGGGATGGCGGGAAGCCGCTCGCGTTGCCGTCACGCGGGATTCGGCCTTCGTCGCCGGCCCGCTTGTAGGCATCGATGGCATTGCGAATTTCACGCAAGGCAAGACGCAATTCCTGCTCCTTGGTTCGCTGCACGCTGATCTGCGCCAATGGCACGACCAGCATGGCCAACACACTGATGATGGCGAGCGTCACCATCATCTCGATCAGGGTAAAGCCGCCTTGTTGCTTCATTGACGAACGGGCGGGGTGGGCGCCGGTGCTGCGACTGGTACGGCCTCGGTGAAATAGGACATATCGGGCGCCGATGGGCGCATCGCCGATTCCGGTCCAATGCTGAACTCGGTCAGCTCAATACCAGGCCGTTTGTTGTTGCGAATCAGGCGCGGCGTGATTGAGAGCACGAGTTCCGTTTTATGGCCTTCATCCAGGCTGCTGCCAAAGAGTTTTCCCAACACGGGAAGTTCACCAAGGCCCGGAACCTTGCGTCCTGATGATCGTTCCTCATCGCTGATCAGGCCCGCCAGAACCTGATTTTCACCATCCTTCAGACGCAGCACGGTGGATGCGTTGCGCGTACCGATCTGATAAGCCTGCGTTCCTGATTTTGTTTGCAGAAGGCTCACGATGTTGCTGACTTCAAGATTGATGCGAATCGCCACCTCGTTGTCGAGATAGATGGTTGGCTGGACATCGAGCTTGAGCCCGATATCGATGTACTGGACCGATTCGGCGACAAACCCGGTCGACGTCGAGGTCGTCGTGAAGTTCGGTACCCGGTCACCGATCATGATTTTTGCGATTTCGCGATTCCGGGTACGAATGCGGGGATTGGCAAGCACATTGGTATCGCCGCTTTCGGCGCGGGCATTGATGCCGAAGGTCGGCACTGCCGCCGCAAGGCTTGCCGAGGTGGTGTTGATCAGATCCTTCAGCGTGACCGGCCCACCGGCCGTCGAAGCCAGCGGTGTCAGCATCAGTGAACTGGGCCACAGCAGGCCAAGCTCCTGCAAACGGCTACGCTTCACTTCCAGCACTTCAACCTCGAGCATCACCTCCGGTTCGGGCATGTCGTGTACCGCCAGAAGCTTCTCGGCCATCCGGATCGCTTCGGGGGTATCGCGCATCACCACCACGTTCTGCTTGTCGTCACTGACCAGGTCGCGCGCCTTCAAGATTGTCCGAAGCGTTGCCGCCGCGGTCTTCGCTTCAATATTGGTCAGGTAGAAACTGCGCACCGTCAGCGGTTGATAGTCCCGCGCCTTGCTGGGCGTGTTTGGATAGATCATCACCGTGTCGGCATTGATGGCGCGCTGCTCCAGCTGCTGAGAGAGCAGGATCAGCGCCAGCACCTCCCGGACCGGCGTTCGGCGCAAGGTAATGCTGATCGGCTGGTCCAGCACGACATCCTTGTCGAATACGAAATTGAGTCCGGCCGTGCGGTAGAGCACCTGACAGACTTGCGACAGTGTGGCCCCCTTGAAATCGACGTTGATTGGCTTATCCAGCCCGGATGTTGCCGACTTTTGTGCGACCACTGGACTTGGTGTTTCTTCCGCTTGGCGTTTGGCAGCCTCCTTTTTCAGTTGTTCCTGCATCTGCAGAAGCTGGCGCGACGCGATCTTTTCTCTGGTTTGCGCGACCGCCAAGCGTAACTCGGCATTGTTGGGGGTCTCGCGCAGGGCATTTTCGAGGCGCACCAAGGCTTCGTCCAGCCGTCCCTGTGTGGTCAATTCCTGACTTTCACGAAGCGCTGGTGAAGTGCTTGCGCAGCCCACCACTGCGGTCGCCAGGAAAATCCAGCAGACAAAACGCATGGCTGGCCGCCACACTCGTTCATTTTTCATTCTTCGTCTTTCCCGATGTTGAATGTTTTGCTCTGTTGGTTACGCAAACTCTTTATCACCAAAAGGGGGGGCGCCAGCTTGCTGACGCGAAATCCATCATTGAAAGTCTCCCCCTCGCGGACAACCCACACCTGTCCGGATGAGTCCGGAGCACCAATGAATACCGCCCAGCCCGCCTCATCCTCTTGCTTGCCCAAGATTCTGAAGGCGGGAAGCGACGCGGCCGGGGTGCTACGCACAGTCGCGGTCAAGACATGAGGGGGTTCGCTCAGCGGCGTTACGACAGGCTGCGACGAAAATGGATCACGAATTCCGGAAATCGCTTCACTGCTTTCATTCGAGCTGCGTTTCAGTCCCTTGATGGCTTGGCTTCCCTGGCCATCCATCGACGCCGGAAAAGCACTGCTGGCGCCAACCGGGCTTTCAGCGCTGGAAAACATGAGCAAGCTCAGCGCCAATACAATCAGGACCAATATGGCCTTCATGTCAGCCCCGCCCGATCAGGAAATGCGCGGTCAACGTTGCCTTGAGGGCACCGTTCTCCTCGGCCGCACTTTCGTGCTGGATATTCAAATGACGAATCAACAGCGCCGGTTGCTTTGCCAAAGCACTTTCAATGAAGGTCCGAATATCGACATAGCGCCCCGTGACCGGGAATATCATGCTTGATCGGACAAAACCCGACTCAGCTTCTGTCTCTTGAGCATACTCAACCTGCCCGATCGTCAGCTGATGGCTTGTTGCACTTTCGAGAAGGGTTTGTTGCGCCTTCGCCAAACCCGATGAAGGAATCAGGATTGCCTGAAAGTTTCGTTGGGCTGCCACCAGCCGCGCCGGATCAATGCCGCCATTACTTTCATGAGAACCAATATCCGATGGCCCCCGGAGCAGCCAGGTGGTCAGCACAATGACAACCCCGAGACAAAGTGCTGTGAATGGCTGTCGCGTCATCATCAAGCGTAAATCGAGCAGCGTCGGCATCATGGCTTGTCTCCTTCCGGAGCACGCAGGCTTACCTCCAGCGCGAACCGCAGTGGAAAACTGCGTGCCTCTAATTGACCGGCCGGAGTTTGACTGGTGACGCGGGCCACCTCGACGACCGGGCTAAGCTGCAATCGATCCGGAAGCTCGAGGACTGCACTGCCATGGCGTGCTTCGCCCAGAATCGTCATCCGCAGATCACGCGCATCCACATCGACCTGAAGGATGCGAATACGATCTTCGCCACTCGCCTCAATCGTTTTCAACAACGTCAGCCAGGGAAAGTTGAGATCGTCGATGGCGCTGTTGATACTGCGAACAGCTTCTGCCGACGGCATGTGGCCGTAAGTGTGCGGTAGACCGGCTTCGGTTTCGCTGGTCAAGGACCATGTAAAGCCAAAAATCAGGGCAAGCATCACGGTCCATAAACCCACACGCCAGGATGGCCGGGATGTTGAAAGGGGCGCAAAGTCAATTTCCAGGCTCATGATGATGTCCCGGCATCCAACCAGCGCAGCGGATGAACCTTGCAATCGTCAAGATTCAAGCCAACGATTCTGCACTCACGACGCAACATGGCCGGTAGATCCACCCCCAGCATCGCCAGGGGCGGATGCGTACGCAGCGCTTGCCACTGTTCTCCATTCCGGATCCCGATGGTCAATCCATCGGGGGTATCCAGACTGAAAATGACCCGCTTTGATCGGTGAAACGGATTCACCCGCCAAGCGTTGAAGCGGTGCACAAAGCGCGTTTGAATTTTCCCGACGCGGCAATCGTATTGATCAGCGATTTCCATCAGCAAATCCAGTAGTACTTTCGGCACCGCCATGGCTGGCCAGCGGTTTGCGAACGGCGTGGCATCGAGCCGAATCACCCAGGCAGCATCATTGCCCGATGGGTCACCATAGGTCTCGCGCATCTGGGCTTCTGCAACGGCCTCAATTTCTGCCGGCGAAGCGAGACCGGACAAACGCTCGACAATCCAGCTACGTGCCAGATGGTCACTCAGCGTGACCTCCATCACGCGCTTTTTTGACGGCAAGGGCGCACACAGCGCAATCATGGTCTTGCGCAAGGCATCAACGGCTTCAATCGAAGGGATTCCGGATTGCAGCGGGGTGGGCAACTTGCCAGTTGTCAGTTGCGTACCGAGTCTCAAACCGACGCGTTTGCAGCCGATATCCAGCCGGAGCGTTTCCAGCCCTAACAAGCGATTAATGGCGAGCCGTGACACGGCGCACCTCCTCCAGTGTGGTTTGCCCACGACATGCCAGATCAAGCGCCGCTTGGCGCAAGCTCCGCGCACCTTGCGCGCGGGCGGCATTGCGAATTTCGTTGAGCGGCGCCCTTTGGGCTATCAGGGTACGCAGTACGTCGTCGAGGGCCAGGATCTCGACGATGGCACTACGCCCCCGATAGCCGGTTGCGCGACAGGCTTCACAACCAACGGCCTGCTTGAAGCCGTATTGCGAAACGTCGCCGGAAATTTTCAATTCGTTGATTTGTTGTGGCGTGGGCGTGTGTGCTTTGGCGCAATCCGGACAGAGCTTGCGCACCAGGCGTTGTGCCCAGACCCCGCTGATAGCCGAAGTCAGCAAATAGGGGTCGATGCCCATGTGACTGAAGCGGCCGAAGACATCAAAGACATTGTTGGCATGCAGCGTCGACAGGACGCGATGCCCGGTCAGCGCCGACTGAATGGCGATCTCGGCGGTTTCGCGGTCGCGGATCTCGCCAACCATGATGGTGTCGGGGTCATGCCGCAGAATGGAGCGCAGGCCGCGGGCGAAATTCAAGCCTTTTTTCTCGTTGACCGGAATCTGCAGGACGCCGGGCAACTGGTATTCGACCGGATCTTCGATGGTGATGATTTTTTCCCGGCCATCGTGAATCTCGGAGAGGACGGCATAGAGCGACGTGGTCTTCCCACTCCCGGTCGGTCCGCTCGCCAGCAGCATGCCGTAAGGTTCGGCAGCGAGTTCCCTCAGTCGCTGAATGTCACTGCTGGCAAATCCCAGCCCTTCCAGCGTCAGTGCCTGGTCATCCCGCATCAAATGGCTTTTGTCGAGGATGCGCAATACGCAGTCTTCGCCATGCATGCTGGGCATGATCGATACGCGCAGATCGATCCGCCCGGTGTTGTCACCCAAACGTACAGCCAAGCGGCCATCCTGTGGGATACGGGTTTCGGCGATATCCAGTTCAGCCAGCACCTTGAGACGGGAAATCACCTGGGGCGCCACCTCGGCGCCTCGGACGCTGCGGATGTGCTCAAGCACGCCGTCGATCCGATAGCGAATTTCCAGGCCATGCCCACTTGATTCCATGTGAATATCACTGGCACCCAGTCGGAGCGCATCGTGCAATGTCGCGTTGACCAGCCGCACGACCGGACTGCTTTGCTGATTGTTTGGCGCGACAGACAGCGTCCTTTCCGCCCCCCCTTCATGAGTCGGGAGTTCCTCGTCTTGCCCGGCGGCAGCAAGCAGACGGGTACTTTCGGCTTGCCTGTTGAACCAGGCATCAAGGTCTTCTGCAAGCGCCAGATGCCAGATGACGGGCCCATCCGCACGTGCCTCTGCCCAGCGCTGCAATTTGCCATCCATGGGATCTGAAATCACGCCGATGTAGCGTTGTTTCTTGATGTCTTCCCGAAACAGGACGCATTGGCGTGCGATCGCATCAGTCAATGAGAGTCGATCAAACGCCGGGCTCAGGCGATGGAGCAAGGGCAGCGTCGCCACGGGGTAGTCGGTCGCAACGTTTGGCGTTTCCGGGGGCAATCGCGCGTTCATTGGAAACTCCCGGCCAGATCAAAAATGGGCATGTAAAGCAGAACGACGATGCCGCCGATCACGACCCCGATGGCGGCCATCAACAGCGGCTCAAAACTGCGGGTGAAGCGTGCTATGAATCGCTCGATTTCCCCATCGTGAAATCGGGCCGCGCGGGCCAGCATGTCTCCCAGCTGACCAGTACGCTCACCAACGCGCATCAGACGTAGCGCGACCGGTGTACACAAGCCCGCTTCATCAAAAGCCACTGAGGCGGGTTGTCCCTCGGCAATTCTTGCAGCCGATTGACGAAGCGCCTTTTGGGTAACAGGCGATACCAGTCCATCGCACAATTCGAGCGCGGCCAGGACCGGAAGCCCACCTTCGAGCAGCGTCCCCAATGCGAGATAAAGACGCGCCAGCTCGAACGTCTGCAGGCGTTCGCCAATTTGGGGAAGTTGGCGGAGGCGCCCTGACAGACTCGCCGTCAACGCCTTTCGCGTCCCGGACTTGCGAAGCATCCAGATCATGGCAGCCAGCAGCGAAAAACTGATCGCCCCCAGCACGCGTGCGTTGTCGGCAACAAAGCGGCCCCATTGCAATAACAATTGAGAGGCCAGCGGGATCTCCCTGCCCGAACTCTGATAGACACTGGAGAAGCTCGGAACAACGTAGCCAAGCAGAAACAGACTGACCAGAAGCCCGACACCGCACAAGATGCCCGGGTAGATCAGCGCCTGAGTAACATGTCGTCGCACCTGATCGACGCGACTACGATATTCGATGTAACGGGCAAGCGAGTGATCCAGCGAGGATGTGCCTTCGGCTGCACGCATCAGACCGCAGTAAAGGGGTGGAAATACCTCGGCCTGAGAAGCAAGCGCGGTGGCAAAGCGCTGCCCTTCGCCAAGCCGAGCACGCAGGGCAGTCAGAATCTTGCTCACTGCCGGACGACGTTCTTTTTCACACAAGGCATCCAGCGCTTCGGTCAGGGTTAGTCCAGCCTGGAGTAGCGCCAATAGTTCCTGGCTGAAAAGTTGCAAATCAAAAGATGCCTGAGTGCCGCCGCTGACCCATTTTTTCCAGGCCGGCTTGTCGGCTGCCTTGACGGAAAGCGGACGCAAGTTCCGAGCGAGCAGATGACGACACGCCTCCTCGTGGCTGGCTGCCTCGACGTGAAGCGTTTCCACGCCGTTCGGGCCAATGGCTCGGATGGAAAAATTCATTTTCAGAACCGGATATCCGCGTTTTCACCGCTTCCGCCCGGGCGACCATCGCGACCGAAGGAGAGCAACTCGAAATCACGGCCATTGCTGACTTTGCTGACACGGTACGAATACGGGTTTCCCCACGGGTCGGCCGGAACATCCTTTTGCAAATAGGGCCCATTCCAGCGCGGCTGGTTTGCCGGCCGATTACGCAATGCATTGAGTCCGGTTTCTGCAGAAGGATAGCTACCGTTATCCAGGCGATACGACTCCAGTGCCCGGGCAATCGCTTCGATCTGCGTCCGCGCTGCGGCGACTTCCGACTTGTCCAGTTGCGACACATAGCGCGGACCGACATAGGCGGCCAGCAAACCGATGATTGCCACGACGACGAGCAGTTCGAGCAGTGTAAAGCCGGCAGAGAAGCTTGAAATTAGGGGTTTGTAGCGCATGGTTTTTCCTCCGGGTAACACCGGGTCCGGGACGGTGTCCACGAACCCGGTGCGCCAAGTACTTAGGCGAAGCTGTCTTCCATCAAGGTGTTAAACCACTTGAACATTTCCTTGTAGTTGTCCTGCGAACGCGCACTCGCCTCACCGGAGGCACCCGGAACCGGCTGCATGCTGCCGCTTACCGGGTCATAGGCAAACACGGCGGTCAACCAGGAGGCCGTATCCGATGTAATCGGTGAATAGCAGGCAGAGTTGGTGATTGGCGACGGGTCAGGACTGAGGCCTGCCAGCAAGCGAACGATGGCGTCGGCACAAATCTTGGCTTCCTGATTGGCGATATGGCCCGCCTTGGGTTGCGTGGTTGCCGCTGCATCGCCAATGATGTGCACACCTGGTGCCACGGTAGATTGATAAGTCAGTACGTCTACCCCGGCCCAGCGTCCACCAACATTGGCGAGTTTGTTGTCCGAAATTACCTTGCCGGCGCGATGCGCCGGAATGGCATTGATCACATTGGCAGCGAGATTGCCGGCACTGGTATTGAGCGTCATTGTGCTGGCATCAATGCTGTTGATGGTGACGCCAGGGCGATACTCGACGACACCTTTGTGCACGACGTTGAAAGCGTTGGCAAATGCCAGCGGCTCCGCGGTGATACCCGGGTTGGCATCCAGCACGATCACCTTGGAACCCGGGCGATTCTTTTTCAACCAATCGGCGACCACACACGCGCGCTCGTAAGGTCCCGGCGGGCAACGATACGGTTTGGCCGGAATGGTCATGGCAAACACGCCACCCGGTTTCATGGCAAGCAGTTGATTGCGCAGCACGGTCGTCTGTGTCCCGGCCTTCCAGGCATGTGGCACTTTGGCTTGGGCTGCTGCCGTCTCCAGGCCGGGAATCGTATCGAAATCGATGCCGGGGGCGACCACCAGGCGGTCGTACACCAATTTCCGGCCATCGGTCAGGGTGACGCTGTGGCTGACCGGATCAATCGAAGCGACATCGCCCTTGACCAATCCCACGCCGTAGCGTGCAGCAAGATTGGTGTATCCGAATTGCAGCGACGTCATCGTACGCTGTCCGTTGAGGACCAGATTACTCAGGATGTTCGACGCATAGGTGGTTTCGCGCTCGACCAGCGTCACGGCGACACCCGTGCCCCCCCAGAGGCGAAGATATTTGGCGACGGTGGCGCCCGCCATGCCGCCACCGATAACAACAACGCGCCCGCTGATCCCGGTATTGCTCGGAACAGTTCCCAATTGGGCGGGGGTTGCTGCGCGGACAAGGCTGGAAAGACCGGCCGCCGAAACGCCTGCACCAGCCATGCTGGCCAGACGGAAAAAGTCACGACGATTCATGATGTGGTTCCTCGCTCTCGATTAGCGTTGTTTGGACAGGTAATCCGCAATCAGACGAATCTGCGCATCGGTATAACCGCGTGCATGCAGGTCCATCATTTCTGGCGGCACCTTGGTCCGCATTTCGCGAAGCTCGTTGTAAATCTCGGACGAAGACTCACCGGCCAGCCGCTCGAAGCCGATACTGGATTTGCCGTTATAGCCGTGACACTGGAAGCAGTTCGATGCCAAAAGGCGACCGGCGGGGGGCGTTGCCGCCGTAGTTTGCGCATTGGCACAGGTGCAGGCCAGGGCGACTGGGAGCCAAAGCAAGGCCCGCAAGCGCGTTACTTTTCGATTCATGATGAACCTCCGGAGCTGTTTCAATGATTTGAATGACTGCAAAAGCGAGCTTCCTGGCCGGACCCGCAGGACGAATACTCGTCGCTTGATCTTTTTCTGACAGCTGTCGTCCACCCCCGACACTTTTGTTTCGGCAGCGGTCTGGCATACGATGACGGCCATGAAACGCTATCCGCGGACCTTCCTGCAGCTGATTACCTTTGGCCACATCCTCTTTGCGCTGCCGCTATTAGTGGCGTCCGTTTACGTGTTCATCACCCTCGAAACCCTCAACAACCGCTACCGCTCCGCCATCGAACACGTTTCACTTTCATCCCGTTTGAGCGGAGAACTGGCCGAGGACCTGCTTCACATGGAGCGCAGCTTGCGACGTCACGCCATCCTGAAAGATCAGGACTCGCTGGATGACTATGCGCAGGTTCGCAAGGAATGGCGGACCAATATCGAGAAATTTGCCCAGCTCCCGCCGTTGCCTGAAGACATCGTCGGCGAACTGCAAGCCCAGATTGCTGATGAGAACTCGGGTTATGCCGCACTGATTGAACAAGGCAAGCTTGAGCCACTGAAGGGCACGATCGACGCCTTGAAAATTCGTTCGCAGAAGACGCTTGATCAGGCAGACGAAATACTCCATCAGGAACAGGAACAGTTCCTTGCCGAATCGGAGACACTTCGAACGCGCCTGGCCATTGCTGCGGCGATCGCGGTTGTGGTTGCCGCGTGTTGTCTATGGACCATTCGAACCCTGCTGTCGCGACTGATTGGCCGATTTGAAAAGGCGCTCATCCGTCTCGGCAAAGGGGAACTGAACCAGCCCATCGAACTCGATGGCCCCGGTGACCTGCGTTGGCTGGGGCGATGGCTGGAGTGGTTGCGGCGGCGTCTTCTTTCTTTGGAGGAAGGGCGTGCTCAGGTGCTGCGCCATGTCTCGCACGAACTGAAAACGCCGCTGGCAGCCATGCATGAAGGCGCTTCACTACTGGCTGAAGAGGTGCCCGGCCCGCTGACAAGCGAGCAAGGCAGGATTGTCGGCATCTTGCAAAGCAATTCGCGGCGTTTGCAGGACCTGATCGAAGGTCTGTTACGTCTTCAGCATGCAGGCCATGCTGCCGAGCGAATTGGATACGAAACGCTCCAATTCGACCAGCTGATTGAGGAGGTGCTTGAAACCAGCCGATTGCTCGCGGGAGAACGCAAAATCCGGTTCGAGTGTTCGCTGGAAAAATTGCAAATTGTGGCGGGTCACGAAGCGCTGACAACCATCATCCACAATCTGGTTTCGAATGCGATCAAGTTTTCTCCTGAAGGCGGCTCGATCAGGATTTCACTCTCCCACGACCCGAAACAGGCGCTACTGGACGTTCAAGATGAAGGTCCCGGCGTGGCGCCGCAAGATGCGAATCAGATTTTCGAGCCTTTTTTCCGCAGCCCGGCATCGCGCCACCTTGCTGGCGTTGGTCTGGGTCTCGCGATCGCCCGTGAATTTGTTATCGCCCATCGCGGTGAACTCTTGCTGCTCCCTTCAGACACGGGAGCGCATTTCCGGGTTGTTTTGCCGCTGCATGCCACCTATTTGAGAACACAAGACCATGGCTGAGAACAGGGACATTGCCGCCTTTTTGAGATCAAGCAGCTGCCTTTTTGTGGGCACCTTCCTTTTTGGATGTGCCAGCCGACCAGAAGCGCCTGTCGAAGTACCGACTGAGCCAGTCTCGATCTCAAGGCCAATCGACAACAGTCTGAAAAACAGCGACTCTGAAAGGCAAGTTGCCGAGAAACAGCGTCAGTGCCTCAGTGAGAAGAAAAAACTGGAAATCGCGCTCAAGGACTCGCAGAAACAAAATGACGAGTTGAAAAAAAAGCTCGATGCGCTCTTGAGCATTGACCGCGACCTCCGTAGCCGAGGGAAAGGTAAGTGAATGGCTGATGGCGCTCGCGTTCTGGTTGTCGACGATGATCAGGACATGCTTCATTTGATTGGCATGCGCTTGGGCGCCGCTGGCTACCGGGTCACTGAGGCAGAATCTGCTGAAGCAGCACTGGCGTGTTTTCGCAAATCGCGACCTCAAATGGTGTTGACCGATCTGCGCATGGGTCAGATGGATGGCCTGGCGCTATTCGAGCATATTCAGCGCGAAGCGCCCACCATGCCAGTCATCATCCTGACAGCGCACGGCACGATCCCCGATGCCGTTTCAGCGACCCGCCGGGGCGTATTCGGCTTTTTGACTAAGCCATTTAACGGTCAGGAACTGCTGCGTCGCGTGGCCGATGCCATCAAGGTTTCGCCGGTGCTCGATCCGCTCAACAGTTCGGCGTTTTGGCGACAGGACCTGATTACTGCCAGTATTCGCATGGAAGACTTGTTGCGCCAGGCGTTGAAAATTGGTGAAGAGCGTCGCACAGCGCTGTTTATCGGTCCGCGAGGCTCCGGAAAGGAAACCCTGGCCCGCGCGGTTCAGCGCGCAGGGCCTCGCATCGACAAGCCTTTTGTCGCGGTGTCATGCACAGACTTCCCGGCGAGTGAGCTGGAGCAATTGTTGGTTGCCGGGGACCCCAACAGTCTTTTCGCAAACGCTTCGGGCGGCATGTTGTACCTCCAGGATATCGGTGCCTTGCCACCCATTGCACAATCTCGCCTGTTTCAGGTGCTATTTGCCCAGATGCAGGCAAAGGACCCGCTGGCCCGCCTCCAATCCAATACGCAAAAAAACAAGGTACCGGATGTTCAGGTCATTGCGTCCAGTCCGCGACCTTTGGACAGCGCTGTCGCAGAAGGTGGATTTCGCAGCGATCTCTTCTATTTGCTGAGCGGCATGACATTGATGATTCCGTCACTTGGCGAGCGCAGCGAAGATATTCCACTGCTGGCCAATCACTTTCTGTCACAGCTTTACCCGCAAAAACAATTCACCTTGTCGCCGGATGCGCTGCTCGCCTTGCAGGAAGGAAGTTGGCCAGGAAATGTACGACAGCTGAAAAATGTCCTTGAACAGGCGGCCGAACTCAGCCTGACCAGCATGATTTCCGACACCGCTGTCAGGCGTGTAATGCGCGAGTCTGAAGAGGGGGATCTGGCAGCTTTTGATGATGCCCGCCGGGAATTCGAACGGGATTACCTTGTACGCCTGCTTCAAACGACGGCAGGGAATGTCTCTCAGGCAGCGCGTGTTGCCCAACGCAACCGGACCGAGTTCTACAAACTCCTGGCGCGACACGGATTGGATCCGATCAGCTTCAAACAAAAATTCCGATGATCCAGCTTCAATGGTGCCCGGACACTAACAGCCACGGGTCATCAGGACAGCAGCCAACCGCCTCAACGCACGCTGCCTTTCCACTTCACCTGAACGCTGCGAAGGGCAACTCCGCCCCTCACCCCTTCAAGCCCAGCCGCCGCATCCCCTCAACAACCCCGCCCGCAAATACCCGATACCCCGCCGCATTCGGGTGAATCCTGTCCGCGCAGAGTTCCGGTTGCGCGAGGATGTTGGCGAAAATCTCGGGCAGCACCGGCACGTGCTCTTCCTTGCCCAGTGCTTCGTAGATCGGCGAATCGCCCGGCTTGCCAGTCAGGGCGCCGAGCAGGGATAGCTCGGGGACGGC
>ERZ1645187.1944-NODE-1944-length-18637-cov-212.021526_pt1 | contig 18637 bp, 19 predicted proteins | sample MGYA00575352_ERZ1645187 | MGnify/ENA primary metagenome ERZ1645187 (study PRJEB40837, sample SAMN11349314) | freshwater sediment metagenome | isolation source: river sediment | host: Sediment | place: India: Wazaribad , New Delhi | collected 2017-02-21 ... | reverse complement strand
CGATGCCCGGCAGGCTGGCGACGTTGACCACCTGCTCGTACACCTTGTCGTCCATATCGCGGATCAGGGCCTCGTTGCCGAAGAGGATGCCGGGGACGCGCATGGGGCCCTTTGGTTCGATGCGCCACTGGGTGTCGGTGAGCTTGGTCAGGGTCTTGGTGTCCATGGGGATTCCTCGACTTCAGGGTAGTTCCGGATTGGGTGGCGTCTGAGGGGGACGCCGTGAGTCAGCGTTTTCCCGGGTCGGGTAGCATCTGGCGGGGGACGCCGTAAATACTTCCCTGTAGGCTTGCCGCCAGCGTCCTTGCTGGCGACACCCCCGCCAGACGCCACCCGACCCTCCCTTGCCCGCCTGGCTGTCAGCACGCCAAGTAATAAACATCATCAGTCTAGACTCCAGATCAAACATCCACCACGCAGCGGGCGACCCATTGGCCGTCATTTTCCTGGTACACGGCGAGGGCGGTGTAGGTAGCCCCTTTGATCTCCACCGCGGGCTGGTGACGTTCGGGGTCGATGGGCTCGCCCCAGACCACAGCGCGGAGGACGGCCCCTTCGATCTCGACGTGGAAGCGGGAGAAGAGCAGGTGGCGGACGGCCATCTCGTAGACGAGGGCATTGAGCCAGTCCACGAACAGCAGTTCCAGGTCCGCTTCCTCGCACTGGATGGGAATGGCCTGGGCCGGGCGCACCGTCGCGGGGTCGCAGATGATGGCCGTCAGCGCCAGGGCCGCCTGCTCGAAGGCCTCCGCCGGGCTCGACCCATAGCCGGCCACTCCCATGTCGGCACGGTGCTCGAAGTGGGCCCAGGACGGTACGGAGGCTGGCGCTGGCAGAAGGTCTGGCATAGGCATGGGGGTTATCCCGGTTGTGGCTTAAGCCATTGGGTATATGGGGATTTAGGGCTTGGGATTTAGAGCTTGGGGCTTGGGATTTAGAGCTTGGGGCTTGGGGCTTGGGGCTTGGGGCTTGGGGCTTGGGGCTTGGGGCCCAGGAGCGTCACCGGGAATTTACGCAAGACCAGGGTAGGCATCGGGACCTTAGGAAACAGAGTCGCCTAGGGGGGTTGGATCACCGCGCAGATAGAGAGTCTCGGCAGCGCGATGCCCGGCCTCACGCTGCGGTGAGGCCGGCAGCCAGCCCGCGCGCAAGCGCTCGACATAGAGCCCGCGGGCCACCAGGTTGGGGATGCGCAGCACCAGCCTTCGGCGGCCTGGCGCTTCAGGAGCGTTTCGACCTCGGCTCGGTGAAACCGCGGAGCTCGTCCGTACCGTCCTGATACCAATAGCCTTCTTGGATCAGCTTGCCGAAATCACTCAGACCATAGGGAAATTTCATGATGGTCCCAGGTACCTCCGGCTTGCGACCACCAGTGATCATTATCATTCAAAATCAGCAGCGTGGCATTCGCGGGGTCACAAATACCGTCGAGCCTGAAGCTATTTGGATGGTGTCTATCCCAGTCTAGCACGGCCCCGAGGGGGTAGCCGACAAGCGGCCACCCTCTAGAGAGGCCAGATAGCATTCGCGGATAAAGCATTCACCTCATCTCAAACAATTCCTGATGGAACCATGCCACCGGCAAGCCCTGGCTGGTAAGGTCCTGGCGGATGGCGTCACCGAAGGCCGAAGGGCCACAGAACCACACCTCCGCTTGCCGCCAGTCAGGCAGCAGGGTCCGGAGTCGCTCTCCCGTCAGCCGGCCGTCCCGGGACGAGATCAGGACATGCAGGCGTACGCCGGCTGCCCGGGCGTCAGTCTCCAGGCGATGCAACGCCTCTTCGTCCACCTCGCCTGTCGAGTGAAAAAAGTCCACGATCCGGCCGTCCGGCTGCGCCGCCAAGGTCTTCATACGGGCCACGAAGGGACTCACCCCGATGCCCGCCCCGATCCAGATCTGCCGCCGGGAGGTGCCCTCGAAATGGAAGCGCCCGTAAGGGCCTTCCACCGTCACCGGATCCCCGGGTTTAAGCGTGGCGGCCAGGGTCCGGGTGTAATCGCCCAGCGCCTTGATCAGGAACTGAAGCCGGCCGTCCCCCGCGGAAGCGGAGGAGATGGTGAAGGGATGGGCACCTTCGCGCTCGTCAAAGGTCACGAAGGCAAACTGGCCGGCCTCATGACCCGGCCAGCGGTCCTTGAGCTGGATCGTGATGGCATTGACCTGGACGCCTTCCAAGTAGTGGACCGCCGCGATCTCCCCCACCGCTTTGCGCTTGATGCCGATGCGCCGGAACAGGCTGATCAAGGCCGCCAGGGTGCCGGCCGACATCAGGACCCCCATCACCATGCCTAGTGGCTGGGTCCAATAGGGATAGCTGATCAGCACCACCGAGTGGACCACCAGGGCCAGGTAAACCACGGCCAGCCAGCGATGCGTCTGGAAAAAGTAGCGATAGGGGAAGCGCTTGATCAGGGCGATGGCGATCAGGACCACTGCGATGTAGAAGGCAATCTCGCCAATCTGCTCGGCCAGGCCGCGTTGCTCCTGAAAGAAACGAAAGATCTCGACGGTTTGGGTGGGCCTTGGCCCCCGCGCCAGTTTTACTAGCAGGCCGGCCTGGACCAACCACTTAGGCCCTTGAGAGAACAGCCAGTGAGCAATGGACAATACCAATCCCGCGATCCCCAGCCACTTATGCAGCCGGTACATCTTATCGAGGCCATGCAGTCGCGGCTCCAGCCAGGCAGGGCGCACGGCCAAGACCATGGCAACACTCATAACCCCCATGCCGAGGATACCGGAATACTGGACCAGCAGGTTTCGCCAGGGAAAAAAGCCCTGAACTGTGGTCAGGTTAGCCCCTTCAGCCAGGAGCCAGAGCAGCGTTAATCCCAGCAGGATAGCCACCAGGCTGCGCAGCATCATCTTCATTGATCGCACCCTCCTTAAGGGTCAGCCTTGGCGATGCCTGACGGGCATCCGCCAACTTAGCCGTACCCGGGCCATGATAGATCCTGGGAGCCTGGCCATTAAGGATCAAAAAAGGTTGGGACAGCGCCGCAACACCTGACATAAAGGCTCGATTTGAGAAATGTTTTCTTGAACCGCCCCTGAGGGTTGCGACGGCGCACGTCGCTCCCCAAGCGGTGCTCATAGCGCCCGCCACACCAACCGTTCCACCCCCAGGGCCACCACCGCAAAGGCTCTCAGATCGCTCAGGCCATGGCGTGCGCGCAGGGTCGCGCCATATGCCGCGGCCTGCACGGCGGCTTCATCAAGCTTGGACGCCACCGCCGGCAGGCCAGCCAGGTGTTCGCGGGACTGGGTGCGCACCTGGTCGCCGCTCAACCCAAGCTCCTTGAGGCCCAGATACTTGAACTCCAGCAACAGGTCCAAGGCCTGGAACCGGCGCATATCCGGGCGCACGATCAGGGCCAGATCAGCATAACCGCGTTCGGTCTCCAGCTCGGAGACCGCCATGTAGAGCCGATCGTCGAACAGCAAGGTGAGGAAGGCGAACTTGACCAGCAGTTCGTTGGTCCAGCGGTAATCGCGGTTGGAGAGCACGCGAAAATAGCCGGCCTCGATAAAGTCGCCGAGGGGGGTTGGATCACCGCGCAGATAGAGGGTCTCGGCAGCGCGTTGCCCGGCCTCACGCTGCGGTGAGGCCGGCAGCCAGCCCGCGCGCAAGCGCTCGACATAGAGCCCGCGGGCCACCAGGTTGGGGATGCGCAGCACCAGCTTGGCCAAGGAGCCTTCGCCGGCGAGGGTGAGGATGCCGAAAAAGTACAGCAGCGAGGCCATGAAGGGCTGATCCTTGACCGCACGCAGCACGTCCTCGACGCCGAAGCGCTGCACCAGTTCCGGGATCAGTACCCGATCGTCACCGCTAAGGGCCTCGATCAGCAGGTCCTCCCCCTGGGGCAGGCCAGCGATGTATAGCAGTTTGTTACGATCCATCGCCAGATTCTCGTCAAGCATCCGCCGGGGATAATGGCCTTGCTGCGCTAACGCCTTAAGAAAATAAAGGCTCAGCGTCGGATTGTAGAGGCTCTCGCTGGCGTCTTCGCTGAAGCGATAGCCGTTGTAGAAAGTGCGCATGGTGGCCAGCGCCTCGGTCGGCGACCAGTCACCGTCCTCAGTGGCGAGTTGCGCCAGGACCTTTCCGACCTCGGTCTCGGTGAAACCACACAGATCGTTGAATTGGGGGAGCAGAAAAATGTTCTCCCCGACGTTGTAGCCACTGGTCATGTCGCTGAGCACGATCGGCGAGACGCCGGTGATGAACACCCGATCGAGCCCCATCCCCCCGGCGGCGGCCTTGACCGCCTTGAAGACGATCTTTAACAACCCCTCGCCATAGAGCAGCGCCTCGTAGCGCGCGCGGCTGCCATCGCGATTCGCCATCAGCACTTCATTGGCGAAGTTGTCGTATTCGTCGATCAGCAGGTAGAGCTTGTGGGGGGTCTGCGAGACCGCCGTCAAGACCGCGCGCCAGGAGGACAGGGCATTATCGGGATGGATCGCGATCATGCCCGGCAATAGCTCGTGGTAGCGTTGGGCGAAGTCACTGATACAGTCGTTGAGATGCTGATGCAGCGCCGCCTCGATATCGGCCACCTCACCCTGCGCCTGCACCAGCGAGAAGTCCCACCGCATCACAAAATAGCGATTACGCAACGAGGTCGGCTGGCGCCCGACGGCCAGGCCACCGAACAGGGCCTCGAATTGATCGGCCCGGTTCAGATCGTAGTAATGCTCCAGCATCGACAGCAGCAGGCTCTTGCCGAAGCGGCGAGGGCGCAGAAAGATCAACTGATCCCCGGCCGCTTCCAATCGGGCAATGCGATCCGTACGGTCCTGATACCAATAGCCTTCTTGGATCAGCTTGCCGAAATCGCTCAGACCATAGGGAAATTTCATAATGGTCTCGGGTACCTCCATCGCGCGATCGTCAGCGATAGAAATCAGCAGTTGGGGCTTCACGTGGTGGCGAATGCCGTCGAGCCTGAGGCCACCAGAGTGGTGTTTAACGGAGTCTAGCACGGCCCGGAGGGGGTGGCTGACACGCGGCCAGCCACCTGAAAAGCCGGACGGAGATGCCTGATGAAATGGCTTTGTTTGGAAATTTCGCCCTTTTAGGCGGTGGGAAAGTGGGTTCGTTTCGTAGTAAGGCCCTTTCAGGCCGCATTGATCGACGGGTCCAGGCCCGCTGGGCCATAATCGCACGTATTCCGATCCCAAGGTGGAAGCTATTCAAAGCCTTTCAGTTTTGTTTGGGAGAGGGCGGGTCGAGAACATTGACTGACGCTGGGTAACCCATGACCAATCCACCCTTTTCGCTGCCATCCCCCGCGGCCCTCTGGCGCGCCCTGATGGATGGCTGCAATCTCGTCTGCCGAACCGCGCCCGGTTACGAGGCGCACATGTTGCTCGATTCTGGGCAGATCCTCACTGGCGAACCCCATGCGGACATGAATTTCGCCTACATCGGTTCGCCGTCCGATGCCGCGCGGCACCTGCGGGTCTTTCACGAGCGGGCGTCGGCCCGCGGGCTACCGCTGATGGTGCTGAGTACGGAGGCAACCACCCCGCACCTGAAGGCGGAGGCAGCGTTCCTGGGTCTCGTCCCGGCGGATGAGGTGCCGCTCATGATCTGTCGCGCCCCCCGGCCCGACCTGGCCAACCAACCCTACCGTGTCGAACATATCCATAACTCTACCGTGCTCACCGAGGCCATCCCGTTGGCCGCGCGAACCTTCGGCTTACCGACCGCCGCTGTCGCGCGTGTCTAGAATTCGCAAGCCTTGACCTTGCCTGGCGTGGATTACTTCATCGCCCGCAGTGAAGGCGCGATCTGGAGTTTCGTCCAAACCACGCGGATGGGCAGCTACGTCGGGATCTGGTCCATGGCCACGCCTCCTGAATATCAACGCCAAGGCGCGGGGCGGGCCTTGCTGCAGGCCGTGCTTGCCTATCATCAGGAGCGGGGGGCTGACTTCTTCTATCTCATGGCCTCGAGCGCCGGACGCGCCTTGTACCAAGGGGTCGGCTTTCAGGAGACGACCCGCCTGACTTGCTGGCTCAGAAATACATCCGCGCAGGTGGGTGGCGGATAATCTTTCACATCCCCCGAATCATCTAGGCTCCTACATCCATGACAATATCCTCCCTGCATCGCTTAGGCTTAGCGGCATGGCTACCGGGGTTGGCTCTGGTGACCAGTTGTGCTTCAACGGGTGGCTTCCCCACCGGCTGGGGCGAGATCACCCTCGCCCCGGGCGATACCGGCACTTGTTTGTCGACACCCTGCCGGGTTTACTTTCAGATGCCCCCCGGGGAAGGGAAATACCTGGTCACGGCGAACGAGGTCAAGGTCGGTGACTTTCCCGCCGGGAAAACGGTGATGCTCGGCGGCTTCTTTGAGACCAATGCCATCAAGCTACCTGGCACCCAGGTCCCGCCCACCTATGTCTACATTTACGGGCAGGGTGGGTCGAGCGCCGGTATCCCCTAGCGCCCTTCCCCGCTGGCTGGCCTCTTCCAGCAGCACGAAAAATAGCGGCACGAACAGGGAGGCCACCAGGGTCGAGGCGAGTATGCCGCCGATGATGCCGATGCCGATGGCGTGCTGGCTACTGGCGCCGGCGCCGCTGGCCAGGGCCAGGGGGATACAGCCCAGGATAAAGGCCAGGGAGGTCATGACGATGGGCCGGAACCGCTGCCGCGCCGCCTCGATGGCCGCCGCCGCCGGCTCCATCCCGGCCCGGTCAGCCCCACGGAGTGAGAAGTGGTTCCGCATCTTTATCTTCCTCGGCATCCATCACACCAAGTTACCCCTCGATCTGGTGCTTGCCATGCAGAGCCTCTAGGACCGGGGCAGATATGTGGTGCTCGATACCGCCGGCCGTAATGCCCTGGATTTCCATCTTGCCGACTATCTGGGCGTCCTGGTGAATGTCATCAGCAAACTGGCCTCATTGAGCCCGATGGCCTTGGTCATAACTCCGCCCACCCTAAGGGCCAACCGAGGGGGTGGAAACAAGACAGATCAGAGACTTAAAGGGCAAATATCCACTAGTTCGTCGAGGTGTTGGGCGGTTTAATGATCAAGGCCGAGCCTGATTTCTCACCGAACCCGGCCTGAGGAGGCCATTGCGAGCGCCATCACCCATGCCAATTCTCATTCGACCTCAGGGGACAGGGCGTCCTCCTCATCTCGGAGCTGACGAAGTGAATGCTGGATCTTGCTGCCCATGCCCTGAGCGCCCAAAACATCCAGGGCCTATTTCCGCCCCAAGATTGCTGACCTTGCTGGTCGCCACCCTCCTTGGGCAAGAAGCGCTGGCCTACGATGTCACTGAGCGACTGGCCCTGGGTGGTACCCTCGCTATGGCGACGCAATGTCAGCAGGTCTCGGGGGCCGGGGACGAGAACAAATGCGGCGCCGCCGCCGCCCTGATGCCGGATCTGACCCTGAATCTTACCGACCGGGATCAGGTCTATCTGCTGTTCGATTTCGCCCTGGGCAATGACCTCAATGCCGATTCACCCTTCGCCCTGGCCCCGTGGGCAGCCAGCCTGGAGGAGGACGTTCAGGATATCAACGGCAGTAACCGCAGCTATTTGCTGGTGGCGACCTATAGCCACGATTTCCAGTTCGCTGACGATCATGGGCTGCGATTCACCGGAGGCATCCTCGACACCGGCGCGTTCCTGGATCAAAACGCCTACGCCAGCGATGAAAATACCCAATTCATGAACGTCGCCTTCGCCAATTCGCACAGTTCCTATCTGCCGACTTATGATCCCGGCGGGGCCATGGAGTGGCGTTATCAGGACTGGGCCCTCAGTGCCGTCGGCCTGAATGGGGAAGAAAATGAGGCCGGGGAGCCGTTCAGTTACTATGCGGCCGGCTTGGCTTACCGGCTGGGGACAGCCTGGGGCGAGGGCAATTATCGCTTGATGTATTTCACCACCACGCCAGACTTTGCCGCCGGCCCCGGGTCAGGACTGGACCGGGCTGAGGGCGCGGTCCTCTCCCTGGATCAGGAACTGGGTAGCGACTGGGGGGTCTTCCTGCGCCTGGTATGGCAAGGGGATGCGCTCTTGGGCGATTACATCGCCCGCTACACGGGCGGGCTCAACGTCCTTGGCACGGCTTGGGGGCGGGCTCAGGACAATCTCGGGCTCGCCCTGGGCTACCTGGAAGGCCCGGCGGGGGATACTTCACCCGCAGAGGGTGAGGCATTGGCCGCCCCGCCTGACGAGCCCTCCCTGGCCAGCACTTGGATCGGCGAGGCTTATTACCGCTTCGTCGCCATGGATTGGCTGGCCCTGTCCGCTGATATTCAGTATATGAACGACCGTTATCGCGCCGGGGAGGATGTCAGGGGATGGGTCTTCGGTCTCAGGGCCACGCTGGACTTTTAGCCGTTCAATTTGCGAACAAAATCACGTAAAATTAATAATATTCATTGTGTTGAATAACTTCCTCATGATGGTTTCGGGTGAAATTGACCAGCAGTATCTTTCATTATCAGGGGTGCGCTGAGACTTCTCATGACAGTTAGCTTTAGCTCGCCGATGCACAAGCGCCTGCTAAAGAGCCTGATCCTGGCCTTGCTGCTGACCGGATGCGGGGGTTCAGGGACCTCACATCAGGGAGTGGCGCAATACTTGGAAGCGATCAGGAACGATCCGGCCCTCCTGGCGCTGTTCGTCAAGGGGATGCCCAAGGGTGGGGACATCCACAGCCATCTGGTCGGGGTGCCCTATGCCGAAAGTTATCTGCGCTGGGCCGCCGATGACGGCGCCTGCATCAACACCACCACCTGGCAGATCCTGGCGGCGCCCTGCGCGGAGGGCTCCCGGCCAGTCGCCGAGGTCATCACCGATCCCGTACTCTATGACCAGGCCATCGACGGCCTGTCCATGCGCAACTTTCCCCTGGAACCGCCCCGCTACGGCCACGATCACTTCTTCGCCACCTTTTCCCGCTTCGGCTTGATCAGCGCCACCCACAAACCAGAGATGCTCGCCGAGGCGGCCACTCGGGCGGCGGCGGACCAGACAGATTATCTGGAGTTGCTGATCACCCTCCAGGGTGACGGCTTGAGCCGACTGATCGAACAGCTCCCCTGGTCGGGCGATCTGGAGACGGACTACCAGACCTACGTGGCTGGCATCCGCGGCTTGCTGGATGCCGGCCAGGCGGAAATCGCCGATCTTCTGACCCGGCAGCGGGCGATCCTGGGCTGTGAGCAAGTGCCCGCCCCGCCCGCCTGCGCGGTGAGCATCCGCTTCATCCAGCAGGCCAACCGCACCTCTTCCAACCAGTGGGTGTTCGCCTCGCTCATCTTTGGCGCTGAGATGGGGGCGCGGGGGACCGCGGTGCTGGGGGTGGATCTGGTGTCACCGGAGGACCATCCGCAGGCCCTGGCCAATTATGGGCAGCACATGGCGATGCTGGCCTTCCTCCGGGGGAAATACCCGGGGCTGAAGATCTCCCTCCATGCCGGGGAACTGACCGGCAACCTCGTCGCGCCCTCCGAGCTGAGCTTTCATATTAGTCAGGCCGTCGGGATCGCCGGCGCCAACCGCCTCGCCCATGGGGTCTCGCTGAAGAGTGAGCCCGATTGGCAGGGGCTGGTGGCAGACATGGCCGACCAGGGGGTGGGCCTTTCCATCCTCCTGACCAGCAACGCTCAGGTCCTGGGGGTGACGGGTGCGGATCATCCCTTCCTGACCTATCTGGACGCCGGGGTCCCGGTCATGCTGGGCACCGACGACCAGGGGATCTCCCGTAGCAGTCACACCGAGGAATTCATTCGGGCGATCCAGGTTTACGGCCTGACCTGGCATGAGGTCAAAAGGTTGGTAAGAACCAGCCTAGAGCAGTCCTTCGCCCGAGGCGGCAGCCTGTGGCGGACCTTCGGTCCTCAGCCCGAGCCAGTCCCGGTGGCGGCCTGCGAGGGACAGGCGTTAGGAGAGGCCCCATCCGCCGCTTGTCAGACCTACCTGAATGCCAATGACAAGGCCGCCGAACAGTGGCGCCTGGAAGGGCGCTTGCGTCAGTTCGAAAGCCGGTATTGGTGATATTCGGCCTGGCTCATCAGATCCAGGGAGGGCGGGCACATCCGCTCGTGCTAACATTCAAGCGATTGTTTCAAAGATCAAATCCCGCCACTGACCGCCATCTTGCGACGAGCCTTGCCCATTGGCATCCAGACCTTTCGCCAGATTCGCGAGGGGGATTACTACTATGTTGATAAGACAGGCTTTGCCCTGCGGCTGATCGACGAGGGCAAGTATTAATTTTGCCTCAACCAGACGATGAAAAGCTTCGGGGATGTTTAACACTAACTTTCATAAGGCAGCTTGCCGCAACCCCAAGAGGCACGACATGGCAGGAGGCTTGCCTGCTAATGCCAGAGCCCGGTGATATGCCAACGCGGCGCCCCTTCTATGCCGCGGCCCAGGAGGGCCAGCAGTTCGCGGGGATCGTCCAGGGGCCAGGCCAGGGCACGACTGGGTAACTCATCCGGGACCAGTTCCATTAGCCGCGCGATACGCTCCTGGGTGGGGGGATGGGTGCGCAGCAGAGAGGGGTCCGGCAGATGGCGCCCGGGGAGCATCATCTGCTCCCAAAAACTGCCCTGCTGGCGCTCCAGTTTATCCAGGGCCAAGGCCAGACCTACCGGGTCACCGGAGAGTTCGGCGGCGCTGAGGTCCGCCTCGTATTCCCGGTTGCGCGACAGGGCGAGCTGGACCAGGGCGCTGAGGGTCGGCGCCGCCAGTAGCACCAGCAGGGCAAGCAGGGGCGGGGTGGCCAGACCGAGCAGCAGGGCCGGGATGCTCAGGAGCAGCAGGATCTGACCTAGCAACGCCAGCAGGCTGGTGATGCGGCTCAGGGTATCGGCGAAGGTCATCACCTGGATGTCGCCGTTGGCGACGTGAGCCAGTTCGTGGGCCAGGACGCCGATCAGCTCCCGCCGCTCCAGGCGCCTGAGCAGGCCATCGGAGAGGACGATGGCCGCGTCGTCTCGCCGCCCGGTGGCGAAGGCATTCATCAGACGGCTGGGCAGATAGTAGAGCCGCGGCAAGCGCTCCAGCCCGGCGCGCGTCGCCAGGGCCTGGACGATGCCATAGAGGCCCGGGGTGTCACGGGGCGTCAGGGGAATGGCGCCGTACAGCCTTACCAGCAGGCGTGGCGAGGCCACCGGGTTGATCAACCACAGGGTACCCACGCCGAGCAGGGTGCCCCAAAGGAAGGATTCGCCCCCCACCACCCAGGCCAGGTAGCCGAGCAACAAGGCCAGCAGCCCCAGCAGGCCGAGTTGCTGCAGGCCGTTGCGCACCTTGTGTTCGAGGAGTCTTTTTCTGTCCATGATCCTGACTATGGGGTTTGGCTACTGCCAGTCACAAGTTTTCTGGACGCTTAGCCTAAGCCACGTCTCCTCGCCCTGGCACCCGTCTTGCCAGCGAGAAGACTCCCGGTCATCAGGTCCCATGTCGCTTGCGATAGCCATCAAGGAAGCGGGCGAAGCGCCCGATGGCCTCCGCCAGGTCGTCGGTGTTGGGCAGGAAGACCAGGCGCAGGTGATCGGGATGAGGCCAGTTGAAGCCGCTGCCCTGGACCACCAGGACCTTCTCCTCCAGCAGCAGTTCCAGGATGAAATGCTGATCGTCGAGGATGGGATAAAGCCGCGGGTCCAGGCGGGGGAAGAGGTACATGGCCGCCGTCGGCTTGTGGCAGGTGACGCCGGGGATGGCGGTCAATAGCTCGTAGGCATGGTCGCGCTGTTTGCACAGGCGCCCGCCGGGGGCCACCAGGTCGTCGATGCTCTGGTAACCGCCCAGGGCGGTCTGGATGGCGTGCTGGGCCGGGACGTTGGCGCACAGGCGCATGGAGGCGAGGATGTCCAGGCCCTCGATATAGTCCCGGGCGTGGCGCTTCTCGCCGGAGACGATGGCCCAGCCGGCGCGATAACCGCAGGCGCGATAGTTCTTGGACAGGCCATTGAAGGTCACGAAGAGGACGTCGTCGGCCAGGGAGGCGATGGAGGTATGAGTGACGCCGTCGTAGAGGACCTTGTCGTAGATCTCGTCGGCATAGACGATGAGCTGGTGCTGGCGGGCGATCTCGACGATCTCCCGCAGTAGGTCGTCCGGGTAGAGGGCCCCGGTGGGGTTGTTGGGGTTGATGATGACGATGGCGCGGGTCGCCGGGGTGATCTTGGCGCGGATGTCATTGAGATCCGGCAGCCAGCCCGCCCCCTCGTCGCACAGATAGTGGCAGGGGGTGCCACCGGCCAGGGACACGGCGGCGGTCCATAAAGGGTAATCCGGAGCCGGCACCAGCACTTCGTCGCCATTATCCAACAGGGCCTGCATGGCCATCACGATCAGCTCCGAGACGCCGTTGCCGATGTAAATGTCGCTCACCTGGACGCCGTGGATGCGCTTCTCCTGCGTGTAGTGCATCACCGCCTTGCGGGCGGCGAAGACCCCCTTGGAGTCGGCATAGCCGCAGGCGTTGGGCAAGTTGAGGATGACGTCCTGGACGATCTCCTCCGGGGCCTCGAAGCCGGAGGCACCGGGGTTGCCGATGTTGAGCTTGATGATGTGGTGGCCCTCCTCCTCCATCTGGCGGGCGCGGGCCATGACCGGGCCGCGGATGTCGTAGCAGACATTGGCCATCTTGGTGGATTTGAGGACGGGTTGCATGGGGTACTTCCGGGGGTAGGGGAAACAGGTCTGACTCCCCCTCCCCTTGCGGGAGGGGGTCGGGGGGAGGGGGAAAGCCCACGGATATAGCCGAGGGGTAACGTTGAGCGAAATTACCCGATCCCCCGCGGCGGGCGCAAATGCGATCTTGCAAGCGACCTGGCCAAAGAGCTCGTCTCCGCCATCTCACCTGGCAGGACCGTGAGATCGGCCGGGACATCGATATCCGCCAGCGCCTCGCCCACCCATACCCGCCAGTTCAGGTCCCGCAGCCGTGCCAGTGTGAGATCCGCCACGAAGGAACTGCCCCAGGGCATGGCGCTGAAGAGGGAGGGATGGAAGGCCCGCAGACCCAACAGGACGTAGCCGCCATCCCGCGCCGGGATGAGCGCCGCCTCGATCCCATGCAGCGCCCTGGCGGCCTCCCGCAGGCGGTGAGGGGTCAAGGCCGGACAATCGGTGCCCATCAGCAGGACCGGCTCGCCCGCGTCGAGGTAGGTTCGGGAGCGGCGGGCCATGCGCGCCCCCAAATCGCCCTCACCCTGGTCGCTCCAAGCCAGGAAGGGCCCCGGCGCCCTCAACTGGCGGAGGGCCGGCAGCCAAGGCTGCCAGTCCGGATACTCCGGGGCGGGACTGGCGCACAACTCCACCGGACCCAGGTCGGCCTCCAATGCCTGCTCCAGGGCATGACACAGAAGCCGACCGGCCAGCCGCGCCGCGCCTTCCGCCCCCAGGGCCGGGATCAGCCGGGTCTTGACCCGCCCGGGCACCGGCGCCTTGGCGAAGATCAGGATGCGAGTCTGGGTCACTGCGGGCGCCGCTCGTCCGATGGGCTGGCTGCCTGCCCATCCATCTGCACGTCCACCTGCCTTGCTACCGGCCCGGCTGCTGGTTCCGCTGCAGGCCTGGCTGTTGGTCCCGCTGCTGGTCCGGCTGCCGTCTCCGTCCCCTGCAAGCGCCCATCTGCTGGCCTGGCTGCCCGACCTTCCACCTGCACTTCCGCCTGCCTGGCAGCCAACCTGGTTACAGCCTCCGTCTGGGCGGGGAGGCGATAACGAACTGCCAGGGACTCCGCCGGCACCCCGCGCCAGTAGTCGAAGCGCAGGCGCCACATCAGGAGGATGGCGCGCCAGGGTCCCTGACTTTCCCAGCGCCGGCCGGAGGTCAGCACCCGTTGCCACAGGCAGGCCGGTGGTCCCAGGCGTTTGAGCCGTTGCGACAGCGCGATATCCTCCATCAGCGGCTGGTCCGGGAAACCACCCACGGCGATGAAGACCTCGCGGCGGACGAAGATCGCCTGGTCCCCGGTGGCGATGCCGGTCAGGCGGGAGCGCAGGTTCATCAGCAACGCCACGAACTTCAGCACCCAGGGCCGGCCCGCGATCAGGACATCGAAGCGTCCCCAGAGCCGCCGCCGCAGGGCCGCCTGGATGAGGGCGACGGCGTCCCCCGGCAGGCGGGTATCGGCGTGGAGAAAGACCAGGGCCTCACCTTGGGCCACGGCGGCGCCGGCGTTCATCTGCCTAGCCCGACCCCGGGGGGCGGTGAGGACCCGGTCGACCCAGGGGGCCGCCAGGTCGGGGGTGCCATCACGGCTACCGCCATCGACCAGAATGACCTCATGACCCTGGGCGCGCAGGGGCTGAAGGGGGGACAGGGTCGCCATCAGGCCCGCCGCCTCGTCCAAGGCTGGCAGAATGAAGGTCAGGCGCATGGCGCGCAGGTTTGCTTCAGACCCTGTCCCAGCGCCCAGCGCCATGGCCTAGGTCAGGGCACCACCGCAACTGCTGCCCTGCCCGGCGGTGCAACCGTAACAGTGATCGGCGACGACGATGGGCGTCGTGGTGAAATCCGCCACCAGTAGGTCGCGCAGGTGTGGCCTACGGCTGTCGCCATTTGCCCGATTTCCACCGCCCCCATTTCCACTGGCCATGTTTCCGAAGGCTTCACTGTTGCTGGCTCCACCAGTTCCATTGTCGCCATTTCCATCTTCGCCAGCTTCATTTCCCCCACTGCCACTTATGCCGGCCCCACCGCCACCTAACCGATTTCCGCTAGCCCCCGCCAGCCCCAGCCCCAACTGCTGATTGAAATCACAGTCATAGAGCCAGCCTTGCCAGTCGACGCTGATCAGGTCGCGACACATCACCTGGTCCAGATTGGCAGGGCGAAAACTGTCCTTTAGCAGGCGCAGGTAATCGTCGAATTGCCCCCGGCTGAGCAGGGTGCTGCCAAAGCGCTGGATGGGCATGTTGGTCAGGATGAGGAGACGGCTGAAGACGATGCCGTAACGCGCGCCCAATTCCCGCCGGTAGGTCGCCTCCAGGTCCGCCTGGCCGGGGGGCAGGCTGGCGTCGCCGGGGTTGTAGACCAGGTCCAGGTCCAGTCCGCTCCCCGGCTGGCCGTAACCGAGGGCATTGAGGCACCGCAGGCCGGCGATGCTACGGGCATGAACCCCCTGGCCCCGTTGCCGGTCCACGTTGTCCTCCAGATAGCACGGCAGGGAGGCGACGATCTGGACCCCCTGGTGGGCGAGAAAGTCCGCCAGGTCCTCCTGACCGGGTTCGGAGAGGATGGTCAGGTTGCAGCGGTCGAGCACCCGCGCCCCCAGGCGCCGGGCCTCCCGCACCAGTTCGCGAAAGCGCGGATGCAGCTCCGGGGCACCGCCGGTGAGGTCGAGGGTCGGGAGGCCGCGGGCGCTAAGCACCCGGGGAATCAGGTCGATGTTCGCGTCGGCCATTCGCTCGGTCCGCCCGGGACCGGCGTTGACGTGGCAGTGCAGGCAGCTCTGGTTACAGCGGTAGCCGAGGTTGACCTGCAAGGTGGTTAGGGCACGCCGGCGCAGCGGCGGGAAATCGGTGGCACGCAGGCGGGGCAGGGTGTCGAGCATGGTGAGGCACTCAGAGGTGGTTCGGCGGCCAGTGGACGGAGTGAACCGGCCACTGACGCCCGCGGCTGGCCCGGCAACCGTCAATCACGGCATTGAATGCCGTCAAGGTCGTCAGTATAACGGCTGGCGCCAACCACCCTTCATCGCAGGATCGCCCCCCATGCTCGCCTGGTTTGACCGTCTGCCCCTGATCTATCTGATCATCGCCGCCCTGACCCTGGGGCTCGCCCCCTTCGTCCCCGAGCCGCATCTGTGGGAGAAGCTCAAGCTGCTGGCCGCCGGCGGGCTGACGCGCCCACTGGATATATTCGATCTGCTGCTGCATGCCATCCCCTGGCTCCTCCTGGCCCTGAAGCTGGCCCGCTCCGGGATCCGGTCCTGACCATGGATAGGGTCCTGGCCATGGATAGGGGGGCATCCCTGCTCTTCGTCTACAACGCCGACAGCGGCTTCTTCAACACGTTGGCGGACATCGGCCACAAGCTCTTTTCCCCCGCCACCTACCCCTGCCAGCTTTGCGCCATCACCCATGGCGTGCTGGCGGAGCGTGGCGCCTGGCAGGACTTCGTCGCCGCCCTGGACTTGCCCAGCGAGTTTCTCCACCGCGACCAGTTTCTAGAACGCTTTCCCGGGAACGGGACGCCCCTCCCGGCCATTTTTCGCCTGGTTGACGGAGAGCCCCAGGTCTGTGCCGATGCGGTTGCCATTGCCGCCTGCGCTGGGCTTGAAGACCTCCAGGCGCTGATTCGGCAGCAGTGTCTGGGGACGACGATAGCTAACGTCCAAATTCAGCGGTGAGCGAAGTGAGTCCATCAGCTTTTGCACGGTACAGCCGCTAACGATCTTCTGGTGTGCCAAGGCATCACCGCGGCATTAGCGCGAACAAACCCCAGCCCAGGTATTCCCGCGTGTAAGCGGCGTAGCGCACGGGTTCCGAGGTCAGTTGGGCTCGAACGTCTGTCGCCAGTTCGTCATCGGGATTGGCTTCAAGCCAGCGGCGCATGGTGAGCCATTTGGCCGCCTCGTATCGGTCCCAGCCGTCCTGGTCGGCCAGAACCATTTCCACGACGTCATAGCCAAGGTGGCCAAAAGACGCGAGAAGTTCTGGCAGCAGGAGAAAGTCGGCGATGGCGTTGGCAAAACACCCCTTGGCAACCGCTTCCGTCGGCGGTAACTGCCGCCAGAAGGGCTCGCCGATGAGGATGATGCCCCCGGTGCGGAGGCTCCGCGCCAGCAGCTCGATCGTGCCGGAGACACCCCCGCCGATCCAGGTGGCGCCGACACAGGCTGCCACATCGACCTGCTCGTCAGAGAGATAGCCCGCGGCATCGCCATGGATGAACTTGACTTGATCGGCGACACCGAGTTCTTCAGCACGGCGTTTCGCTTGCGCGGTGAACAACGGGCTCATGTCGATGCCGGTGCCGATGATGCCGTGATCGCGTGCCCAGGTGCACAGCATCTCCCCCGAACCGCTGCCGAGGTCGAGCACGCGGGCCCCCGATTCCAGACGCAGCGCCGCGCCAAGCGTGGCGAGTTTTTCGGGTGTGATCGGGTTATGGATGCGGTGAGCGCTTTCAGTGATGTTAAATATCCGTGGGATATCCATAGTGGAAAAATTTCTTAGGGATTTGAAAAGATTCGTAATTCGGCAGCCTAGCGGCCCGCTTCATTAAGCGGTGACGAGTTAGCGACGCCGTCCGGTTGAATCGGTTGTTATATGGATTCGAGTTCTTTTAGAGTCTTTCCATTTTTATTTTTCCAAGCGGTTAGCCCATTTGCGTGCCCTCCATGGATGACAGCAGCCGCAGCACTTGGGCTAGAAAACTCGATGTCTTTGGTAAATAGGAGATGATCGGTATTCTCTTTAAGGGCACCCTGGTCTTTTAATTGCTGCCGCATGTTTACTGGCCACGGGTATTTCTGAGCAGACGGGCGCTCGGTTAAGACCGCTTGGGAACCCGCAAGAACTACAAAACCGTTTGGTGTGAGATGGCCGATTGCTTTGACCTCTTTAATTTTGCAGGATAGGATTTCAATTTCACTTGGACCGGATGCAGTTGCAATTGTTGGGACCAAGACCTCGACGCCAAGCACAGGCAACAGTTGGTGGATCTTCTCAAGGAAGATTTCCATGTCCTCTCGATCCGACTCCGGCAACTTTGACCCACTGCCTTGACTGTTTATTACCTCGGCACGGCCTGCCTTTTTCGCCTGCTCGATTAGACGGCCTTCAAGGTACCGGATATGTGCTTTTGTTAGATTTTCGTCTTTGCTGGTAAAGAACGAGATGTGATTCCAGAAGTCTTTATCAAGGTGACCTTTTACCCTGTCACGGATGGACTCGGCCTCACCAATATAAACAGCGCTCTTTCCTGTTTCTGGATTAATACCAGTAAGAAAGTACACTCCAGATTTTTCTGACTCTTCTCGAGCAAGTACGCTATCGAATTCGCTTCTTGGGCCAGCAACGGCTTTGCCGGTCCAGTTTGACAATTCAGCCGTTCGGAGCCGCTTTGGATCTCCCTGAACCAGGAATATTTTAATTGTTGCGCTTGGCATAAATTGAATCCATATAACCCGCAACTTCAAGTGAAGCGCGCCCTTGACGAGTAAGCAAATTAATACGACGCCTGCGGCACGCTCGCTATGAGGGCGGGGGTTAGGTTATTTTTTGGTAGCACGAATTAAGTGAACCGCGCACGGAATCTGTTTTTTTATTCATTTTGGGGAAATGAAATAGAACGCATGATTATCGCTGTCGAGAACAGCGCTCCAACTTTCCAATTCTCCAATATCCATTTGATCCCACGGAGTTAAGTTGTGCAGGGTAACAAAGTACTGGATTATTTCCGCCCTTTTCTTGAAAACAAGCGGTAAATCAGCTTCGTATTCGTGAAAATAGATGAAAAATGGTACATCCTGTTGCGATGTCATGGGACATATTGATTCTAGAAATTTTTTCTGATATGCCAATCGCCAGTGTTCATCGAATTCGGTGTCCCATGCTTCTGACCTTTATACATACTTACGTCCACAACCGGCCATGTTTAGGAAGCGCAGCCCGGCAATCTCCG
>ERZ1645187.1943-NODE-1943-length-18655-cov-6.546075_pt1 | contig 18655 bp, 16 predicted proteins | sample MGYA00575352_ERZ1645187 | MGnify/ENA primary metagenome ERZ1645187 (study PRJEB40837, sample SAMN11349314) | freshwater sediment metagenome | isolation source: river sediment | host: Sediment | place: India: Wazaribad , New Delhi | collected 2017-02-21 ... | reverse complement strand
TGGTAAGAGCCGCGCGGGAAACCGCGCGGTTCTTATTTTTTGAAGGGAATAAATATGTATAATTACAGAAAAGAGAACCTCGCTGGAAGTTTTATAAATTGTAAAGGCATAAACATCCCATCATGATAAGAATAGATAAAAACCGGCATCTGATTATACTCGACCGCCTGTTCAGCAGCGACGGTTATACGACCTCCCGGGAGCTGGCCGCGGTCACGGCAGCTTCTGTGCGGACGGTTAAGAGCGATATCTCATATCTGAAGGGGCTGCTCCGGGAGGAGCGGGCTGCGGAGCTCCTCTCAGTCGAGTCGAAGGGATACCGGCTTGAACCCATCGATGAAGACTGCTTTATCGAAACCCGGGATACGATCCAGCGAATGAGGATGCTGTATCAGGACCACTCGATGGAAAATATGAACCGGAGACTTTTTATCCTGCAGAAGCTTCTGGCCAGTGACAGCATCCGGATAGACGATCTGTCTGACGAACTGTTCCTGTCCCGCACCTCACTGGCGCCGGATCTTAAATGGGTCACGGAGTTCCTGCAGTCCTATCAGATCGAGCTGACATCGACACCGGGTATCGGTCTGTTTGTAAAGGGCAGAGAATCCGATCTTCGGGCGGCTATGGTTGAGGTTGCCAGCAGCCAGTATCATGAATTTAAGCCTGCCTACGAGGTTCCGGAGTTCAACGAGATGTTCTATACGGACCGGCAGGAATACGAAACGCTGCGCCATGCTTTTTTGAAAATTCTGCGGGAGAGTCCAGTCTCCCTGACGGATCTGAATTCCAAGAAATGCGCTACCTATCTCTGTCTGATCCGGGGAAGAGCTTCAGCCCATCCCCTCGAGAAATTTGATCTTACAGACAGGATCTCTGAATCAGTCGAATACAGGCTCACCGAAAAAATCTTTCGTGATTTGTCTATCGATGGTGATCTGCCTGAAGAAGCTGAAAACGAAATTGTCGGTTTTGCCCGGGAGCTGATCTGCAGCCGCGATTTTGATCTTCGCAATGAACAGGAGAACAAAAGCTGTGATCCGGAAATTTTCGATAGAAACGAAAGACTCCTTTCCGATGTCATTCGTAAAATCAAAGAGATTACCGGACCTTCCCTGTTTGAAAGTGATCCTTTTAAGAAAGCCTATATAGATTTTCTGTCTGTTCAGCTCAGCATCACGATCCGCCATCTTTATGGGACAGCGTCCCGCGCCCGTCTTCCGGGATACAATGAATACAGCCTCAGCAACAGCTCTTTCCTGCCCATGGAATACGGCCGCATCTACGGTTCTGTACTGAATGAAGTACTGGACTGTCCTGTTGACAGAGCGGAGATAAAACCGGTCGTTCAGCTTTTTCGCTATACTCTTGCCGGATGCCGCAGCCCCTATAAGAAGCGCCGCCTTGCCGTCATTTCCCTGGACTCCAGGGCCGCGGGGGAACAGATCCGTGCAAGCATTAACAGGAACTATGGAGCTATGGTGGACTCTGTGGAGGTTTTTAACCAGTATGAGATGCGCCGGGTCTCCTTTTCCGATTATGATGCCGCGCTCACGTCAACTCCTACCTTTGATGTCTATAACAACTATCCTCTGAAGTTTGCCTATTATGCGGAGCCGTTAACCACAGAAAACCGAAAGGACCTGTTTTCTGAAGTTTTTATCGAAGGATTTGATTCCGAGGTGCTAGAGCTGTTAAAAAAGATCACCTCAGTGCATCGGTCGACCTCGATGAGCGATTACGACACATTTTTAAGAGCCATGGTCTACCGGTACGGAAGCAATGAGGCTCAGTTCAAGACTCTCGAAGAACGTCTGTTTGCAGATGACGGGATAATCCCATTCTATTCGAGCATGACAGGGAATTCCGTCGTATTCTTTGATCCGGCCGTCACGAAATCCGAATTTGTGCATATCTACGTTCCACAGAAGGATGTGGTCCGTTCCCTGGGCAGAAGAGTCCGGGCCATCATCGGCATCTCCCTGCGCCTTGATCGTGAGGCGGGAACTCTTCGTATGCTGGATACTCTTCTGTACTATCTCTTAAAGGATCTGCGAAATCTGGAATTGCTGGAACAGAATCCGTCCCGCGCATGGGATCTTATCAGCCGGGAAGCCTGTTCCTGTCTGTTCGATAGTATGCATGAATTGCACGGCTAATCGTGCAATGCATTAATTTGCACGAACCAGGATGAAAAATCGTGCATTCACATCAATAACGGATTCCTGTATCCTGAATATACAAAAAGAAACCTATGAAGAGGGGAATCCTATGGCAAAGAAGAATCAGAATCACAGAAAGACTGCAGCTGATGTTTTAGAAAAGGTCGGCGGAAAAGAGAACGTAACCTTTGTGACTCACTGCATCACGCGGCTTCGTTTTAATTTAAAGGACGATACGATCGTCGATGATGATGAAATAAAAGCGATCCCGGGCATCATCGGCGTAAACCGGGCAGGAACTCAGTATCAGGTAATCATCGGACCGACGGTCGATGATGTCTACAAGGAGCTCTGCAGTCTGGGGGGCTTCCATGAAAATGAAGCGGTCGATGAAAATCTCGATGCTCCGGGAGAAAAACAGCCCTTCAGCTTTAAGAGAATGGGAAGCACGATCCTGGACTATCTGTCGGGCTCCCTGACGCCTGCCATCCCGGTGATGCTCGTTGCTTCGATGTTCAAGATGCTGGCCGCAGTTCTCGGTCCCAGCATGCTCGGACTGATTGCCGAAACATCGGATCTGTATATACTCTTTACCTTCGTCGGCGATGCGGGATTCTATTTCTTCCCCGTCCTAATCGGTTATACCGCAGCCAAGAAGTTCGGGCTGACGCCTGTCATGGGTATCTTCTTCGGCGCGATTCTGCTGCACCCGACGATAATCTCAATGGTTGATGAAGGAAGCTCCTTTACTGTGTTCGGGATTCCGGCGCTGCTTCAGAATTACTCGAGCACACTGCTCCCGATTATCCTGACCGTATGGATCGCGACTCCTGTGGAACGCTTCTTTAAAAAGGTCATTCCGGCTTCACTCCGCGTCCTCGGTGTTCCGACGCTGACCACCTTTGTCATTCTTCCGCTGATGCTCTGCGTGCTCGGACCGCTGGGCGGCTTCCTCGGCACCTACATCTGCGAAGCCATCATCTGGTTCGGCAATGTCACCGGACCTTTCGGCGCCCTGATTGTCGGAGCTCTGTGGGAATTCCTCGTCATGACAGGGATGCATCAGGTCATGATCTCCCAGATGATTCTTGTATTCGCGGAAAGAGGCTACGATCCGATCATTACGCTGGGCGCTGTCTCCGCTTCAATGGCGGTCACCGGCATGTGTCTCGGCTTCTGGCTGGCAACTAAGAATAAGGAACAGAAGTCTCTTGCTTTAACCAATACGATCGCGGCGTTTATCGGCGGCGTAACCGAGCCCGGTCTGTACGGAACCGGGGTCGCCAACGGTACTCCGCTCATCGGGATGATGGCGGGCGGCGCCGCAGGCGGTCTCTACGCTGCGCTGATGGGCGTCAATGCCTACAACATGGTTCCGGTCGCAAACTTTATCGCTCTGACGGCCTACGCAGGCGGTTCTTCAAACAACTTTATCCAGGGCGTGATTTCGGGCATCATTTCCATTGTCGTGGCGGCTGTTGTCACCTACGTGCTCTGCCGCAGGCAGGCGAAAAATGCCGAGTAAAGGAGCCGAAATATTGAAACGACTATTAGTACGAGCAGACGATCTCGGCTATAGCGAAGCCGTGAATTACGGGATCGCGAAGACAGTCAACGACGGGTTTATCCGTTCTGTCGGCGTCATGACCAACATGCCCACTGTAAAGAGTGGACTTGCTCTTATGAAACGAAAGGATCTCTGCCTGGGGCTCCATACGAACATCTGCGTCGGCCGCCCGATAACAGATCCTGCTCTTATTCCGTCCATCACGACTGAAAGCGGAGAATTTAAGCCCAGCAGCGAGTACCGCAGCGCGGAGGAAGACTTTGTAAATCTCGACGAAGTGGTCCTGGAAATCGAAGCTCAGTACCGGCGGTTTAAGGAGCTTACAGGCGAAGAGCCTCATTATTTCGAAGCCCATGCGGTGAAGAGCGACAATCTGTTCAAGGGACTGGAAATCGTCGCGGAGCGGCATAATCTTCCGCTGCTGCCCTGCGCGCTGGACGGTCCGGTCACATTCCGGACCACGAAGATGATTTCCGCGATGGAAGCTGGAGATCCCGGCTATGATCCCTTCGAGACGCTTAAAAGACTTTCGCTCAGGGACTATGGGGACGACGAATGTCCGATGATGGTCTGCCATCCGGGCTGGCTCGATCAGTATATCCTGACTCATTCCAGCATGACCCTGAGCCGGACAAAGGAAGCCGATATGCTCTGCGATCCGGCTGTGAAAACCTGGCTTGACGGAAATGACATAAAGCTCGTCACCTACGACGACATCGCATAAAATTTATAGTGAATCGTTCAGCTGTACGAAGGCGCTGCATTACTGGTTAATGCGGCGCTTTTCTGCGTATTTTTCCCTTATTTCTTCAAAGTATCCGTTAAAGTTATCGTTCGGGTTTGCCTGATGCTGCGATTCGATTTATCATGAAGTTGGAAAAGTAAAATTGATAATAAAAACAGGAATTTGGAAAATTCAGGGAGATCACAATGAAAAAGGAAATCAATGTTTTTGATTATGCAGGAGATATATTAAGCAAGCTCAGAGGCGGAGTTCTGCTGACGACAAAGACCGCGAAGGGCGTAAACAGCATGACCATCGGCTGGGGGATGATCGGTATCGAATGGAACAGACCGATTTTCACAGCTTTTGTCAGAGAGGGAAGATATACGAAGGAGCAACTCGATATCAGCGACGAGTTTACGATCAGCGTTCCCTACGGCAAGGTCGACAAGAGGATTCTCGGCGTGTGCGGAACGAAGTCCGGACGTGACTGCGACAAGATCACGGAGCTCGGACTGTCCCTCGAACAGCCGAGGGTGACCTCTGTTCCGGGGATCGCGGAGCTCCCGCTCACTCTCGAGTGCCGCGTGATTTACAAGCAGCGCCAGGATCCGGCAGCCATTGGACCGGAGATAACGAAAGCAAGTTACCCTCAGGATGTGGACAGCTCGTTCCACGGCTCGAACAGGGATTATCATATCGCGTATTACGGAGAAATAGTCAGTGCCTATATTATTGAATAATACTGGGACATCGAGTTTCTATTCTATCCGTAGTGTTAATCCTTAAATTCGGTTTATTAAAATGCGAATGTAATATACAAATCGGCTGAGAATACCAGTTTTCGCAGCCGGTTTGCATTGAAGAGGATTATTATTGACCTAAATATTTTTGTATCCTTTTTCTTCTAAAAATTCAAACAGAAGATTAATATTGCTTTGAATTCTGAACTGATCAGAATCTGATGCAATATTTGACCAAGTTTCATCATAATTTTTGCCAGAGATTAAGTTGGGATCATTAAAGAACTTGATAAATTTCGTTAAATCACCGTTAATCATTTGACAAAAATTATTGGTGCAAATTCTTTTCTCTGCACTTGTATAACATGGTTTTCCACCGATAACACAGTCAAGATCAAAATGCATATAGTATAAGCGATAAGGAAATTCAGCAATTTTAGTGATAGATTTTAATTGCTCCATTCGTTTGTGTTTAAGCGACCAAGTTTTTAGAAGGTCACTTCTTTTACTTCGGACTGGCAAATAATATTTTTACTTTCCATATCATAGAAATGAGTTGACTTATTCTTTACAAATTCAGGGCTGTCTGCATCAATTTTAAAATTATTCTCACTTAAGTAGGATCCATCTATGTCTGTAATCTGGATTATTCCAATTATATCTGTTGGTTTATATCCATATCGTTTTTTGAATGTTGAAACAATCTCTCCAACAATTGTTTTAGGTGATTTCTTATAATTTTCCTTTTTTGTAAAAACGTCTCCATATGTTACCTGAACTCTGACTAGATCGGGGGATAAAAACTTTTTTAACATAGGTTCGAAAACTGCTTCATCTGTTTCTCCCTCAACGATTAATATGAGTGCCTTTTTTCTCATATTGTGATATTTTCCTGTGAACAACTACGAAATGCGCGTCTAATTTCTGAAGTATCTGTTTCCGAATACCAAGAATCACCACTTTCGTTACCTAAATCGAGTGCCCGTATATACATATCTCTTAAATTATTGCTTGGTCTTATGCCGTTAACGGTTACATATCTGTGCTTTGGATTAATAGTTGTAAAGATCAGATTTTCAGGATTTAACATTTCTAAAACACGCAAATTATGAGAAGTGAAAAGTATCTGCCCTTTAGCTCCTTGCGAGATAACAGAAACTAACTCACCTAATAGATATTCAAAAACTCCCGCATCTAATTCATCTAATATTACAAACGTTCCCGGAGTATTGTAGACTGTAATAAGGGCACTTAATATAGATACTATTTTTTTAATTCCATCAGATTCTGCTTTGAATGGAAAAGATTTATTATCCCTTATTGAAAGAAGTTGGATTTTAGTTGCTGATATAGCTTTATTGCTAACTTCATCTTGTATCATTTCTTTACCGAGTTCTTCTACTTGAATTGTTAATCCCGGGACTAGACGCGGGAGTACAATATTAATTTGTTTAATGATTTGATTCAAGACTTCCTTTATGTTGTTTGGAACTACTTGAGGTTCTTGAGAAATAGTAAATTTCCCTCTATTACATGCATTTTCTTTTTGAACGTTAAAAGAGAAAGGCATAATTAACTCAGTCGATACAAAACCTGAGTCTTGGACAGTATGAATAAATAAGTTTTCATTAAAATCATGTTTTAAAATATCGATGCATCGACTCAATTCGCTTTTTTCTAAACCACGATTAACTAAACACTCATAAAATTCTTGACTAAATAAAAAAGAAGTGTGATTTTGTTGAGATAGTTTACTTGCTACCTGCATTGAAACTATGTCATCGATGGTTTCTTTTTTTTTGAGGATTGCGTTCGATATTTTCAACCATTGTTTATTTCTAAGATCATAAGTAATTAATTGACGGAGACGGCTGTGAGGTTTTGCACTTCGTGTTTCTAACGTTTCACTAACAATATTGAGTGAAGGACTTTTCTTGTTAACCTGCTCTCTCTCTAGAATAACTTTATAGATTAATTTACGCTCAGATGGAATATCCAAGCAAAGAGTGATAGATGCCGGTATATCATCAGTTAGTAGATCATAATAATGTTCACTTGCCAGCAAATCACGAATTCCACACATAAGCACGTTAAGCAACGAGAAAGCATCTACTAACGTAGTTTTGCCAGAGCCATTTTGCCCATATACACCTATAAGATTTAAATAATGATCTTTTCTAAAAAAATCAATTCTACCGGATTCGACGTTCTTTATATTTTCAATTTCCAAATAATTAATCTTTATGTCCATGGCTTTTTCTCCCTTATCTCTATTATACACAAGTATAAGAGCTTATATCCAATAAACGCATAAAAAATACAGATATCAGCATAGAAATAGAGATATTATACTTGGTATATTAGATATCTGTATTTTTAATGAAGATATAATATTTAACGTTGTAAAACAACCGCGTCCTCCGGACAGATCTCATAGCAGTTGCCGCACCTCAGGCAGTGGTCCTGCTCGATCTTAAAGGGCGATCCGCTTCTGATGCAGTCCTGGGGACATACCGCCTGGCAGACTCCGCATTCCGTGCACTTGTCCGTGATGAGATAGCCGTCGGCGATTAACGGGACGTTTCCGAAGGCGAAGCTCTCCCTGCGGATGGGCTTGACGGAAAGATCGAAGAATTCTCCGGTCCCTTCGTAAATACAGAAGACTGTCAGCGCCTTTCTCGATTCCTCAGTCGGGTAGATTTCTGCCATGTAGGGATTCTTTTCAAACAGATCGGGCAGCCGGACATCTCCGATTTCCCTGACCTTCCCGCGGATTGACACCGCGACGCTGGACATCGTGTCTGCGCCCTTGAGACCCGTCAGCGCGATATAGCCCCGGTCTTTCAGCCGTTTGTAGAAGCCCTTGCCCCTGGCGGTCAGAAAATACAGGCCGCAGTCGTCGCTGTCCATCATGTCGATGGCGCAGGTGACCGGCAGGTCTCTGTGATCGACAGTCGCCGCGATGGTCGTATGAATTTCCTTTACGAGATAATTCAGATAATCCAAGCTATCTTCCTTCTTCGCACAGTTTTCTGGCGGTATCGTCGCTGACGGTCACGCCTTCTTTTTCGAGCTCCGCGATCTTGTCCGCGAACTGGGGCAGATAGCGCTTGTGGGCCACCAGCAGTTCGTCGAGGATCCGTTCCGCGGTTTTGCCGGACGGGATCAGCGGGTTGATCGTGAAGGCCTGCAGGGCCGTCGCGTAGTCGCCGGTCACCGCGGCTTCACAGACGAGCAGCTCCATGCTCTTCATCAGCTTGAGCCAGCCGGCTTCCATCATCGGGAGCTTCCCGAAGGCCAGAGGCAGCGCTCCTGTCCGTCCGATCACCGAGCTGACTTCCGCTACGCAGTCCTCCGGAAGATCCGGAACGGCGCCGCAGTTTCTCGTCGAGACCACCATGATCTTGTCTTCATTACCCCAGATGGACGTAATCGCTTCACAGGCTGCGTCCGAATAGTAGGCGCCGCCGCGGTTTTCCAGTTCCTTAGGCTTGTAGTCGAGGTTTGGATCGCGGTACAGATCGAAAAGGCGGTCTTCGGTCTGCTTGACCGTTTCGGCTCTCGTTCCGTTTTTCTTGAAATCTTCCACCGAATGATCGAGCATTTCCTGCTGTCTGAAATAATACAGATGATACAGGCACGGGATGAGATCGGATTTCTTTAACATGTTCTGATCGAAGGGGATGTCGTAGATATTCTTCGGTACGCCGATGTTGCCGGTCTTCATCTTTTCGATGATCGCGGGGCACATGTCGTTTCCGTCCAGATCCCAGACGCGGTGCCAGTGGAAATGATTGAGTCCCGCAAACCGGTAGATCAGCTCGCCGGGCTCCAGTCCGAGAACCGGTGCTTCGTGCTTCTGCGCCATGACAGGCACGTTGCACAGGCCGATCACCTTGTCCCACTTGCCGTAGCGGACGACCGCTTCGGTGATGATGCCGCTGGGGTTCGTGAAGTTGATGAGCCAGGCGTCGGGGCAGAGCTCCTTCATATCCTTGACAATGTCGAGGATTACGGGGATGGTCCGGAACGCCTTGAAGATTCCGCCGGCGCCGTTGGTTTCCTGGCCCAGCACGCCGTAGGACAGCGGGATGCGTTCGTCTTTAATTCTCGCATACAGCAGTCCGACGCGGAACTGCGTCGTGACGAAGTCTGCTCCCGGCAGCGCTTCGCGCCGGTCGAGGGTCGTTCTTATCTTCACATGGTACGGAGATGCGTCCCACATCCGCTGGGCCATCGCCGCGACGATCTCAAGCTTTTCACGTCCGTCTTCGATGTCGACGAGCCAGATCTCCCGGACCGGCAGTCTGTCATATCTTTTGATAAAACCTTCCATCAGCTCCGGTGTGTAGCTGCTGCCGCCGCCGATCGTTACGATTTTTACGCCCTTTGTACTGTCCATTCTACGCTCCTCTGAAATTTATTCATGCAAGTCAATAAAGACCGCCGTGTGTTCCACTTCACCTTTATCTTACGGATATCCTGTGAGTGAAACAAGCAGATATTATGCGAGGTTATGCGGAGTTTGACCGGAAACGCCTTTGTTTCGCAGGAGTTTATGCTGGTTGTTTTGAAAATAACAGAAAGCTGCGCTTGTTTTAAACCGGCAGGCCTTATACTGAAGATATGTTAAAGGAAGAACGTCAGCAGAAGATTCTCGAGCGGCTTTACGCTTCGGGGAAGGTACAGGTGGTTCCGCTCGCCCGTGAATTTGAATCCTCTCAGGATACCATCAGACGCGACCTGACAGATCTTGAAGATCAGGGATTTTTAAAACGTGTTTATGGAGGCGCCGTTCCGTTCAGGAAGGTCGTCCCGGGATTTGACGGGAGAACAGACAAGGAGAAAAACGAAAAATATATCGTGGCGAAAAAAGCAGTGGAACTGGTTCGCCCCGGTTCTCTCATTGCCATAGACGGAGGGACAACGAACACGCTGTTCGCGTCGCTGCTGCCGATGTCAATCCGGCTGCGCGTCGTGACCAACAGTTTTCTTGTGGCCGAGGAGCTTAGAAAACGCCCTGACGTCGACGTAACCTTCCTCGGCGGCAGCTATGACAAACAGTCTCAGGTGACAGTCGGAGAAGCCGCCTGTCTGCAGCTGGACAGCTATCTGTTCGATCAGTGCTTTCTCGGGGCTTACGGAGTAGACGCAGCCACGGGACTGACGATACCCGAACCGTTTCAGGGCGAAGTCGGCGTCAAACGCCGGCTTATCGACAGGAGCAGAGAAGTGAACGTGATGGGCGTATGCTCGAAGCTGGGCGTTTCGGCGGAGTATGTCATCTGCCCGATCGACCGGATTGACAGGATTATCTGCGAGCGTCCCGTTCCGAAGCTGATCCAGAAAAAGTACGGCGGCAGGATCGTCTGAAATCATATTTAAATAAAAACAGCCGGGATCCTGCTTGTCGCAGGGTCCCGGCTGTTTCGTATTGGGGTACAGTGAGTAGTAATTTGCTTTTAAATCAGACTGCTTCTTCGATCTGTTCGAACTGGCTGTTGTACAGATCCGCGTAGAAGCCGTTCTTCTTGATGAGCTCGTCGTGATTTCCGCTTTCGATAATGTCGCCGTCCTTCATGACAAGGATCAGATCCGCGTTGCGGATCGTCGACAGACGGTGGGCGATCACGAAGGATGTGCGTCCTTCCGTCAGGGTATCCATCGCCTTCTGAACCTTGCGTTCGGTACGGGTATCGACGCTGCTGGTCGCTTCGTCGAGGATAAGAAGCGGAGCGTCTTCGATCATCGCTCTGGCGATCGTGATGAGCTGGCGCTGGCCTGCGGAAATGTTTTCCTTGTCGCTGATCACCGTATCGTAGCCGTTGGGCAGCTGGTGAACGAGGTCGGTAAGCCCTGCGGCTTCGCAGACCTTGTCGAGCTGTTCATCGGTGACGCCCTTTTTATCGTAGACGATATTGTCTCGCAGTGTTCCTTCGAACAGCCACGTATCCTGGAGAACCATGCCGAACAGATCGTGGATGTTTTCCCGGGTAATATCGGTGGTCTTGACGCCGTCGATGCTGATCGAACCGTCGTTGAGCTCATAGAAGCGCATCAGCAGATTGACGATGGTCGTCTTTCCTGCGCCGGTGGGCCCGACGATCGCGACCTTCTGGCCGGATTTGACGTCGGCGGAGAAGTCCTTGATGATGATCTTTTCGGGATCGTAGCCGAATCTTGCGTGATCGAAGCTGATGTCGCCGTGAATGTTTTCAAGCTTCGTCATCTTGTCGCTTTCGTCGGTCATTTCTTTTTCACCGAGGAATTCGAATACACGTTCGCAGGCTGCGGCCATGCTCTGAACGCTCGTCGCTGCCTGAGAAAGGTTCTGGAGCGGCTGTGTGAACAGGCGGATGTACAGCATAAAGGCGACGATGGTACCGAAGGTGATATAGCCCTGGATCGCCAGCACCGCGCCGACGATGCAGACTGTCACGTAGGCGAGGTTGCCGATAAAGGTCATCAGAGGCATCATCAGTCCCGACAGGAACTGGCTCTTCCACGCGCTGACGTACAGGTTGTCGTTCATCTTCGTGAATTTGGTTTTTTCTTCAGCAACTGCATTGTAGGCGCGGATCACGTTCTGGCCGCTGTAGGCTTCTTCGACGTGGCCGTCGATGCTGCCCAGCTCCTTCTGCTGGCGGATAAAGTGACGCTGGGATTTGCTGATGACAAAGACCATCAGCAGCAGTCCGATCACTGCGGCAGCGATCCCGGAGACCGCCATGACGACGTTGGTCAGGAACATCATCAGCATCGAACCGAGGAGCAGCGACATCGATGAGATCAGTGTCGAGAAGCTCTGGTTCATCATCTGGCCTACGGTATCGACGTCGTTGGTCACACGGCTCAGGACGTCGCCGGTCGAGTGTGAGTCGAAGTAGCGAAGCGGAAGCCGGTTGATTTTGTGGGCGATGTCTCGGCGCATGTTCTGTGTTATCTTCTGAGATACGCCGGCCATAATCCAGCCCTGTGCGTAATTGAAGACGAAGCCGAGTGCATACAGAACGGCGAGCAGCGACGCGATTTTCACTACTGCCGGAACGTCGATGGAGCCTGTAAGTCCGGCCGTGATCAGGTTCGTGACCTCGCTGAGCTTGCCGGGGCCGATCAGGTTGAGTACAGCTCCTGCGACGGACAGAACGGCCGCCCCGATGATGAGCCCTTTCATATTGCTGATATAGTGGAAGAATGCCGCCCATGCGCCTTTAAAATTTTTGCTGTGCTGAACGGCGGACATTCCGCCGCCCCCGCCCGGGCCCGGCATTGAACCGGCGTTGTTTTTTTTACGGTCAGGCATTGTGTCCTCCTTTATCCGTGCTGTCTTTATCTGAGCCCTTTCTTATTTCAGCTGTTTCATCGGATGCTTTTTTATCCGTTTTTTTATTGCTGCCGTCGTCTTCGTCGTCCGGGATCTCTTCGTATTCAGCCTCCGAAATATCCTTTTCGTAGGGGTTGGAATCTTCAGTTGGGATCTCGGTGTACTCGGCGTCGGAAACGTCCTTATCCGTGCCGGTTTTCACAGATTTCTTTTTATTACTGTTTTTTCCGGATTTTACTTTTTTAGAGGAGCCCTTTGCAGATGCTTTCTTCGAATTGCTTTCGGGAGTATCTGAAACTGTGACGTCTTCGTATTCTACTTCGACGTTCGGGACATCGTCTTTATCAAACTGCTTGAGTTCTTCCGCCGTAAGCTGAGACTGGGCGATTTCCTGATAGGTGGGGCAGGTCTTGAGGAGCTCTTCGTGGGTGCCCTGTCCGACGATCTGTCCGTGGTCGAGAACGATGATGTTGTCTGCTTCGCGGATTGTACCGATTCGCTGAGCGACGATAACCTTCGTCACATCCTTCGTTTCTTCTTCGAGCGTCTGGCGAAGCTTTTTGTCTGTCTTATAGTCCAGAGCCGAGAAGGAGTCGTCGAAGATCAGGATCTCCGGCTTCTTTGCCACCGCACGAGCGATGGAAATACGCTGCTTCTGGCCGCCCGAGACGTTGGTGCCGTTCTGGGCGATGGGCGCATCGTATGTGCCGTCCATCTGTTCGATAAAATCATCGGCCTGTGCGATTGCGGCAGCTTCTTCGACTTCCTCGCGGTCCGCCTTGTGTCCGTTCTTTTCGCCAAGCGCGATATTCGATTCGACTGTGCCGGAGAACAGTACGGCTTTCTGCGTAACGAAGCCGATACGGTTGTTCAGCTCTTCCTGGGTGTAGTCTTTAACGTTGACGCCGTCAATGGAGACAGTGCCCTTCGTCGTGTCATAAAATCTCGGGATCAGATTGATGAGCGTGCTCTTGCCGCTCCCTGTAGCCCCGATGATCGCCACCGTATCACCCTTGTCTGCGGAGAAAGAAATATTCTTTAGCTCGTCGTCTGCCGCATCCGGATAACAGAATGAAACATTGTCGAATTCGATCTTTCCGGTGTCTTCAGGCTTTGTTGCCGTCACGTTTCCGTCGGTGATCGAGCTGTGGGTGTTCAGGACCTCGAGGATTCTATTTGCAGAGACCTGGGCACGGGGGAGCAGGATAAAGATCATATTGAGCATCATGAACGCCATGATTACCTGCATCGCGTAGTTCGAGAACACGACCATGTCCGAGAAAAGTCCCAGACGGGAGGTCATGGCCGCGGCCTGGATCAGGTACGCCCCGATCCAGTACACGGCAAGCGTCAATCCGGAGTTGATGAGCGTCATACCGGGAGACATGATCGCCATAATCCGGTTCGCAATAAGATTGTTGTTTGTCAGTTCGTCGTTGGCAGCGCCGAATTTGTTTTCCTGATAGCCTTCCGCATTGTAGGCGCGGACGACGCGGATCCCGGAAAGCTGTTCCTGGGTGATCCTGTTCAGGTTATCCGTCAGTCCCTGAACCTTGCGGAAACGTGGGACAGCGAAGATAAGTGTGATCGCAAGCATGATGACCAGTACGGCGACTGCTACACCGGTTGCCGCCGACCATTCCCAGTTCTTGCCGGAAATCTTGACGATGGCCCAGACGCCGAGGATAGGCGCCTTGACAATCGCCTGCAGGCCCATCGCGACGAGGGTCTGGATCTGCGTGATATCGTTGGTGGTCCGGTTGATGAGACTCGTCGTCGAAAACTTTCCGATTTCCGCCGCCGAGAAGGACATTGTCTGGTCATAAATATGTTCGCGCAGCGTCTTTGCAAGCCCCGCTGCGACTTTAGCCGCGAAGTAGCCGACGATCATGGCACTGACCATGCTGCCGAGAGCGCAGGCCAGCATGTAGGCGCCCTGTTCGAGAATCTCGTACATCGTGCTGCCCTCTGTTTCGACGAGGGTCGTGATCGCGGACATGTAGTCAGGCAGCTTCAGGTCAAGCCAGACCTGGACGACAATCAGAACAAGGGCTGCTGCAATCATAGTCCATTGTTTTTTGTCGAAGTATCGAAAAATCTTTACCATAGTTCTCCTTTTTGCATTTTTAATACTACCCGTAGGTTTCAGCCGTAAATTCTAACTTTAATTATATCTATTGATGATAGATATTTACCCTAAATAAAACCGGCTAAGCCGGTTTTATTTATTTTCCGTGTCATCTGCATTCTTTTCCACGTTTTCGATCAGACCGTTTACTTTCCGGATTATCCGCAGTAAATCGTACGCATCCTCCGGTCCGAGATCGCTGAGCAGATCGGTCATATGCTGTATCGCTTCTCCATGTTTGCGTTCGGCGACTTCTCTGCCGGTATCCGTAATCCGGACGATGACCTTTCTGCGGTCCTTCGTATCGTGGAGACGCTGGATATAGCCCTTTTTTTCAAGACTGTTGAGCGTGTTGGCAACCCGCGCCGTCGAAAGTCTGAAGCGTTCGCTCAGCTCGGTGGGCGTCGTATCCCGGCCTTCAATAATCAGAGAGCCGAGCATCGCGATCTCGCCGCGCGTCACATCCTGAATTCTCTGGACAGGACCCCTTTGAAATTTTCCAAGAAGATAGAACAGTTCTTCTGCCATTTCCGACGTCTTCATACATTTACCTTACCTATCGATGATAGATACTATTATAATGCGTATATTTTGATTATGCAATAGCCTCACAGGCTCAATGTGAAAAAACTACAAGAGGATCAGATCGGTTTTGTCAGAGAGCTCTTTTTATTTTGGCCTGATAAAACTAACAAAAGCATCGCAGGAAAATTCTCTCGCGATGCTTTTTTATGGTGGTAAGTTATTTAATATGCTCTGTATTCAAGATGTTTTCGTATTCTTTATTTTGCCGTCTTCCGGTTCCCAGAACCTTGAATCCTCGTCTTCGGGAACGCATTCGGTAAATTTCCGCGGTTTCTCGTCGTGCTCGTTTTTGTCGAATTTGCGGTACAGCCAGTCCGTGAGCATGATGGCCAGCGGCGCGACGACGACTCCGATCAGAGCGCCTGCGATGACATCACTGGGGTAGTGGACCAGCAGGTACAGACGCGAGAAGGCGGTCAGCGCGGCCCAGAACAGCAGGAACCAGCGGAAACGTTTCTCGAATTTCGTGTTTGACGTCAGGCAGTAGGCGGAGGCCGCCGCGAAGGCAACCGACGAGTGACCGGACGGGAACGAGGAGCCGCTGGGATCCGCGATCAGTATGCTCAGATCGAGAGCCTGATAGGGTCTGGGTCTCATGACGATGGGCTTGATCACGAGATTGACGAGGATCGAGTCGAGGGCGATGGCCAGCAGGACCGCGATCCCCATGGGCCGGGTGCGCGGAATGAAAAACAGGATTACTCCGAGGAGTATCCAGATAAAGCCGCCGTTGGTCAGGCTCGTGACGAACACCATGAAATGGTCCATAAACGCAGAGCTCATCGTGTCGTGAATCGCCAGAAGCAGCGTCGTATCTGCGTTCATCAGCCTTTTTCCTTTCCGTCGTTCTGATCGTTACGGTAGGACTTCGCCTCGCTCACATGCTCCGGCAGACACCAGCGGATGGGTTCCATGCCGTGTTCCTCGAGAAACGCGTTGGCCCTTGAGAACGGGCGGCTTCCGAAAAAGCCCCGGGAAGCCGAAAGCGGAGACGGATGGGGCGATTCGATAATCAGATCCTCATGGTTCGTAATCAGCTGTTTTTTCGCACGGGCGTTGGCGCCCCACAGAATGAACACCACCGGTTTATCACGTTTATTGAGCATCTCGATCACATGGTCCGTCAGGATCTCCCAGCCCATTCCGTGATGGGAATTGGCGGCGCCCTCCCGGACCGACAGGGACGTGTTCAGAAGCAGGACGCCCTGCTCCGCCCACGAATCGAGGCAGCCGTGATCCGGCGGCCTGCAGCCGAGATCCGTCGCCATTTCCTTGTAGATGTTCTGGAGAGACGGCGGAATCTGGACGCCGGGACGGACAGAGAAGGCAAGGCCGTGGGCCTGGCCCCTGCCGTGATAGGGATCCTGTCCGAGGATCACGACCTTCACGTTTTCGAAGGAAGTCGCGTGAAAGGCGTTGAACAGATCATACATTCCCGGACAGATGTGGTAATGCATATATTCCTGCTTCAGCTTTTCGTGCAGCTCCTTATAATAGGGCTGTTCGAACTCAGGCGTCAGCAGCTGCTCCCAGTCGTTGTTGAAATGTGCGGTCATGCAGTCACCCTCAGGTCCTCCGGCAGCAACAGGTAATTGTCGACAACCGTTCCGCTCATCCTGCGTATCTTTTCAGACAGCTCGGGACTCCATTTTTCACGGATCGCGACGGTGTCCATCCCTGCCGATCTGGCGGCGCTGATTCCCTCGAGGGTGTCTTCGAAGGCCAGACAGCTGTTCGGATCGACTCCCAGCGTCTTCGCCGCGTTCAGGAAGACGGCGGGATCCGGCTTTCCGGCCGTCGCGTTGCCTGTGTAGGACATCGCGCCGAAGCAGCCGTGAAGACCGTGCTTCTGGAGAAAGGCTTCGGTGGTGGTCGGGATGTTTGATGTCGCGATCCCCAGGGGCTTGCCCGTTCTGTGGAGCGAGCGGATATAATTTTTTGCGCCGGGCTTGAACGGAATCGAGTTCAGGTACTCGCTCAGGGAGAGATTCTCCCAGGTCTGCATGATCTGGGGAACAGAATCCGTAAGCGAAAATCTTTTTCTGAAATATTCAGCGGTTTCTTCAAAGCTCATGCCCGCGATGGCTTCGTGCAGGTCAGGCGGAACCTCATAGCCTCTGCTGCCGAGAAAAATTCGGTCGATATCCTGCCAGAGTGACAGGGAGTCGACGAGAGTCCCGTCAAAGTCGAAGATTACCGCGCTGTATTCATCCAGTTTCTTCATATCTTGTCCTTCTAGTTAAATCATCGGTAAAGCGCTTTAATATAGCGCCGACATTTATAGCACGCGTATCGGGTGAACTGTTAATATGTTATTTTATCACGTTAAAAGATCCCTATACAATATGGATAAATTCGAAGATAAATGACCGGCGTCTGCGTACTGCATCGCTGCAGGCGCAGCGGATCGTTGTATTTATCATACCCTGTAAGCTGCGCCGTTTTCGTCCCTAAATACAACCCTGCTTAATATTGCTCTTTTACAAGACGAACGGTATAATGTATACAATCATAGGTGCAGGCGGTAATATGGATAAACAATTAACAATCGAAGCTCCGGCCAAGATCAATCTGAGCCTGGACATCGCCGGAAAACGTTCGGACGGATACCACGAGATGCGGATGATCAATCATTCCTGCACCCTCGCGGACCGGATCACCCTCGTACCCGGCGGGCCTTACTCGCTGGACTGTGCAGACGCGCGGCTTGCCGCGGACGAAAGTAATCTCGTCACGCGCGCGGTACGTCTGATGGAGGAACAGTCCGGACAGACTGCGGATTTCCGGCTTACTCTTGAAAAGAGAATCCCGGAACAGGCGGGACTTGCCGGAGGGTCGGCGGACGCCGCCGCGGTGATCAGGCTGTTAAACGAGTACTGGAGACTCGGACTGTCCGTGGAGGAACTCGCCTCGCTGGGCGTCAGGCTCGGCGCCGATGTGCCGTACTGTGTGACGGGCGGAACTGCTCTCGTGGAGGGAATCGGCGAGCAGATCACCCGGCTGGAAGTACCGGAGGGATTTCCGGGCTCGCTGATTATCGTAAAACCTGACGTGTCGGTTCCGACACCGAGGGCCTTTGCGCTTGCGGATCAGTCGGAGCTCGAGCATCCGGATATCGACGGTCTCGTCGAAACGCTTTCGCACGGCGCCTGTGAGCGGCTGGCAGAATTCGGAGGAAACAGCTTTTATACCGTCGTTTCCGGACTTTATCCGGAGATCGGGCGGATCAGACAGGAACTTCTCGAGCTCGGAGCGGATTACGCCGTGATGAGCGGGAGCGGTTCGTCGTTGGTCGGGTATTTCTCGGACGAGGATACCAGGGACCGGGTCTGGAAGCAGCTGACCGGGCTGTACGGATCTTACACAATCATAAGGACGGAATATAGATAATGGATAATGGAACCCACCTGACACTGGATGCA